>Ga0182008_10002705_pt1 | contig 11010 bp, 6 predicted proteins | sample Sormic07211129_1_FD_120482 | JGI IMG/M metagenome (GOLD analysis project Ga0182008, IMG submission 120482) | Rhizosphere microbial communities from Sorghum bicolor, Mead, Nebraska, USA - 072115-129_1 metaG | ecosystem: Host-associated > Plants > Roots > Rhizosphere | place: USA: Nebraska...
CGTAGCGGCGCATCTGCTTGCCCTCGCGGCGCGTCACCAGCAGCATCTTGGCGTGCGTCTTCAGGCCCACCACGCCATACACCACCTGCGCGCCGATCGACTCCAGCATTTCGGCCCAGTTGATGTTGGCCTCTTCGTCGAAGCGCGCCTTGAGCTCCACCACCACGGTGACTTCCTTGCCGCGGCGCACGGCCTCGCGCAGCAGGTCCATCAGCTCCGAATCGGCGCCGGTGCGGTAGATGGTCTGCTTGATGGCCAGCACCTGCGGGTCGAGCACCGCTTCGCGCAGGAAGGCGAGCACGCCGTCGAAGCTCTCGAAGGGCTGGTGGATCAGCACATCACCGCGCTGCAGTCGCTCGAAGAACGACTGGGCGGGTGACAGCGTGACGGGATACGACGCCGAATACGGCGGAAAGCGCAGTTGCGGCTCGTCGATGAGGTCGATCAGCTGCGTGAGACGGGCCAGGTTCACCGGCCCGTGCACCCGGTACAGCGATTCGGGCGGCAGGTTGAACTGCGCCAGCAGGAAGCTCGCGAGCGATTCGGCGCAGCTGGCCGACACCTCCAGGCGCACGGCCTGACCGTAGTGGCGGTGCTGCAGGCCCTGGCGCAGCGCGGTACGCAGGTTCTTGACGTCTTCCTCGTCCACCGCCAAGTCGGAGTGCCGCGTAACGCGGAACTGCGAGAAGTCGCCCACCTCGCGGCCCGGGAACATGCTCGACAGATGGGCCCGCACCACGCTCGACAGCGCCACGAACAGCGTCTTGCCGTCCGACACCTTGGCAGGCATGCGGATCAGCCGCGGCAGCACGCGCGGCAGCTTGACGATCTGGATCGGGTTCTCGCGCCCGAAGGCGTCCTTGCCGCCCAGCCGCACGATGAAGTTGAGCGACTTGTTGGCCACCTGCGGGAAGGGGTGCGCCGGGTCCAGCCCGACGGGAATCAGCAGCGGGCGCACCTCGCGCTCGAAATACTCGCTCACCCATTTGCGCTGCGCGGGATTGCGCTCGCCATGGGAAATGATGTGGATGCCGTGCGTCGCGAAGGTCGGCATCAGCTCGTCGTTGTACAGCGCGTACTGGCGTGCCACCAGCTTGTGCGCCGCCTCGGCCAGCTGCTCGAACGAATCGACGGTGTAGGTGCCCTTCTGGTCGCCGGCGCTGCCGGCGATCAGGTGCGGCGCGGCACGGACCTCGAAGAACTCGTCGAGGTTGGAAGACACGATGCACAGGTAGCGCAGCCGCTCGATCAGCGGAACCTCGGGCCGATGGGCCCAGTCGAGCACGCGCTCGTTGAACGACAGGATGCTGTGATCCCGGTCGAGCAGGGAGAAGGCAGGTGCCGCGACGGCGGGCGACCGGTCTGCGGAGGCTGGTGACATGGACACTGATTCTGGAGCAAGCGGCACGGGAGCAGACGTAGGCGGAAATATGACAGTGTCGATGTCATTTGTGACAGTTGAATGACGCTCGCGTGACGCAGCATCCCCAGCCCTGTGCGGCTCCATCATGCCCGGAGGGAGGGCGGACGGCCCGTCGTCAGGACGGACAGCCGCCGGTTTCATGCGCCGAGAAAGTGCTTGCGGTAGCGCGCCGGCAGGTCGTCGATGCGCATCAGCATCGGCAGGTCGGCGGCGTTGAAGTCCGGATCCCAGGCCGGTGCGCCCAGCACCTTGGCGCCCAGGCGCAGGTAACCCTTGATGAGTGCGGGCGGTTCCACGTCGAGCGTGCTGTCCAGCCGTTCGACCGGCAGCGGCAGCCGCGGCTGCACCTGGTACTGGATCGGCGCCATGTGGCTGGCCGAGACCTGCCGCCAGATGCTGGCCGCCGCGTCACCATTCGTCACACCGTTGTGCGACATCGGAATACTCGCGCAGCCGATCATGGTGTCCAGCTTGTTGCGGTGCATGAAGCCGGCCAGCGCGCCCCACAGGGCGAGGATCACGCCGCCCTGGCGGTGTTCGGGGTGCACGCAGCTGCGGCCCAGTTCGACCATGCGCTCGCGCAGGTCGCGCAGGCGGGTCAGGTCGAATTCGGTGTCGCTGTAGGTGCTGCCGACGCGGCGCGCCTGCGCCGGCGTCAACACGCGGTAAGTGCCGATGACCTGGTTGGTGAGCTCGTCGCGCACCAGCAGGTGCTCGCAGAAATCGTCGAACAGGTCGATGTCGTGGCCGGCCAGCGGCGAGGAGACGCGGGCGCCCATTTCGCCGACGAACACGTCGTAGCGCAGGCGCTGCGCGGCGCGCACGTCGTCGAGATGGCGGGCCCAGCCGACCGTGATGCCCTGTTTGGCTTCGACAGGCGGGGGAAGAATGGCGGCAGGTGCCTGCGGCACCGACACACGGGCCGTGGTGGAAGCACCGGCGGCAGCGACGACCGTGGGCGCAGGCCACAAGGCCGCGCGCAGCCCGATCTGCGAAAGCGGAAACGTCGGGTTGGGCAGTTCTTTCATGGGGAACCCTTTCTGCCGAGGGAGTCTCCGCACCTGCGATGAAGCCGGCGTGTCAGGAAGATTGCATGCGCATGACGGTGTTACAGGCACACTTCGTCGTCTAATGCGATGGATTCGCGACATGGAGCTTGGAACACATGGCCACCGCAGCAAACGGCACCGACAGCAGCCGCTTTCACCAGACCTTTCCCGTCCTCAATGACACCGAGATTGCGCGCATCGCGCGCTTCGGCAGCGTGCAGCAATTCGCGCGCGGCGAGCGGCTTTTTACCGCCGGAGAAACCGGCCCCGGCATGTTCGTGCTGCTCAAGGGCGTGGTCGCTGTCACACAGCGCGACGGGCTCGGGCGCGTGGTGCCGATCGTGCGACAGGGCCCGGGCGAATTTCTGGCCGAAGTCGGCCAGTTGAGCGGCCGCCCTGCCCTGGTCGACGGACATGCCGACGAAGACGTGGAGGCGCTGCTCGTATCGCCCCAGCAACTGCGCGCATTGCTGGTGGCCGAAGCCGATCTGGGCGAGCGCATCACCCGCGCGCTGATCCTGCGGCGCGTGGCGCTGATCGAATCCGGCGCGAGCGGGCCGGTGCTGATCGGCAAGCCGCAGTCGGCCGACATGGCGCGCCTCGAAAACTTCCTGCGGCGCAACGGCTATCCCTATCACCTGGTCGATGCGGCCGAAGACCCCGACGCCGCCGCGCTGCTCGAACAATATGGCACCTGCCAGTTGCTGGCCGTGTGCCCCGACGGCTCGGTGCTGGTGAACCCGGCCGAGGACGCGTTGGCACGCTGCCTCGGCATGGTCGATACCGTCGAGCACAACGAGCTGTTCGACGTGGCCGTGGTCGGCGCGGGGCCGGCCGGCCTCGCCACCGCCGTGTACGCCGCCTCCGAAGGCCTGCGCGTGATCGTGCTCGACTGCCGCGCCTTCGGCGGCCAGGCCGGCGCCAGCGCACGCATCGAGAACTACCTGGGTTTTCCGACCGGCATCTCGGGCCAGGCGCTCGCGGGGCGGGCCTTCGTGCAGGCCCAGAAGTTCGGTGTCGAGATGCTGATTCCGGCGAAGGTCACGTCGCTGGACTGCTCGCGCGAGAACGAACACGAGAGCCTCGGAATCGCGCTGGCCGACGGCCGCACGATCCACGCGCGCACGGTGGTCATCGCAAGCGGCGCGCGCTACCGGCGCCCCGATGTTCCACGCCTGGCCGAATTCGAAGGCCGCGGCATCTGGTACTGGGCCTCGGCCATCGAAGCGAAGATCTGCTCGCAGCAGGAAGTGGCGCTGGTCGGCGGCGGCAACTCGGCGGGCCAGGCGGCCGTGTTCCTCTCGCGTCATGCGGCCAAGGTCAACGTGCTGGTGCGCGGACCATCGCTGGCGGCGAGCATGTCGCGCTATCTCATCGACCGCATCGAGGCCACGCCCAACATCGAGCTGCAGCCCCACACCGAACTCGTGCGCCTGCATGGCAGCTCCGACGAAGGCCTCACGGGCGCGACATGGCGCTGCCACACGAGCGGCAACGAGCACGACTGCGCGGCGCGCAACATCTTCCTGTTCGTCGGCGCCGAGCCCGAGACCTCGTGGCTCGAAGGCTGCGCCGTCGCGGTCGACAAGCACGGCTTCGTGCTGACCGGCGCGGCGGCGAGCAGTGGCTTTCCAGCGCGGCCAGCCACGGCGCTCGAATCCAGCGTGCCCGGCGTTTTCGCCGTGGGCGACGTGCGCTCGGGTTCGGTCAAGCGCGTGGGCGGCGCGATCGGCGAAGGTGCGGCGGCGGTGGCGCTGATCCACCAGCACCTGTCGCAGTCGACAGCCGTGGCCTGACCCCCTCAATCTCACTCAACCAGATATCAAGGAGTTCTTCGGTGCCCATCAAAGCCTGCGACCACGTGCCCGCCACCATCGCGCAACCCCACACCCAGCGCGGCTGCGAAGACTGTCTGAAGACCGGCGACACCTGGGTGCATCTGCGCCTGTGCGTGCACTGCGGCCACGTGGGCTGCTGCGACTCGTCGAAGAACCGGCATGCCACGCGGCATTCGCAGGCCGAGGGACATCCGGTCATTCAGTCGCTGGAGCCCGGCGAAGACTGGATGTGGTGCAACACGCACCGGCTGCAGGTGGGCTGACGCGCACTGCCGCAAGGCGAATTCCCGCGCCGGCACGGGTTTGGAATCGCACGTATAAGCTGCGGCCCTCCCGTCACATCCCTTCCTTCCCGGAGCCCGAGACATGCCCGCATCGCCCATCGAGGTCTATTCCTGGCCCACGCCCAACGGCCACAAGATTCACATCATGTTGGAGGAGTGCGGCCTGCCCTACCGCGCGCACCCGGTGAACATCGGCAAGGGCGACCAGTTCGCGCCCGAGTTCCTGCAGATCAGCCCCAACAACAAGATCCCCGCCATCACCGACCCCGACGGTCCGGACGGCAAGCCGATCTCGCTGTTCGAGTCGGGCGCGATCCTCGTCTACCTCGCGGGCAAGACCGGCAAGTTCCTGCCCACCGGTGACCGAGAACGCTACGACGTGTTGCAGTGGCTCATGTTCCAGATGGGTGGTGTCGGTCCGATGCTCGGCCAGGCGCATCATTTCCGCCTGTACGCACCCGAGAAGATCGCCTATGCGATCGACCGCTACACCAACGAGGCGCGGCGCCTCTACGGCGTGATCGACAAGCAGCTGTCGAAGAACAAGTTCATCGCCGGCAAGAGCTATTCGATTGCCGACATCGCCATCTTCCCGTGGCTGCGCAGCTGGGAAAACCAGGGCATCACCCTCACCGACTTCCCGCACCTGAAGGCCTGGTTCGACGGCATCGCCGCGCGCCCGGCCGTGCAGCGCGGCGTGAAAGTGCTGGCCGATCTGCGCCAGCCGCTCACCGGCGACAAGGAGCGCCAGGTTCTTTTCGGCAAGACTCAATACGAGAAACGCTGAGAAAGCTCAAGACCCGGTCAATATCCGGGCTAGAATAGAAGGCTTGTCGGGGTGTAGCGCAGCCTGGTAGCGCATCTGGTTTGGGACCAGAGGGTCGAAGGTTCGAATCCTTTCGCCCCGACCAAGTTTTCTTTTCAGTGTTTTCGTTTTTGCTTCTGTCCGGCCCGGAATCTGCCCGTAGCTCAGTTGGATAGAGCACCTGCCTTCTAAGCAGGTTGTCGGGGGTTCGATCCCCTCCGGGCAGGCCAATCCCCCATTTCATGCAGCTTCACGCTGCCTCCGAACTCGCACTTCTCACAGGGGGTGGCGGGTTTTTCTTTGCCTCTCGCGATGTCGGGCCGTAGCATCGAATCTTCGTAATTTGTCGGTACTTCTTCAGGTACCTGCACGTGGCCTGAATCCAGGTACCGACAGCACGGGGATCACCATGCCATTGACCGACACATTCGTGAGGCACGTAAAGCACAAAGGCACTGCGATCGGCGAGCGCTACGCCGATGGCGGAGGCATGTACCTGCGGGTCAAAGCAGCGGGCAAGTACTGGCGCATGGACTACCGTTTCCACGGCAAGGCCAAGACCCTCGCGCTCGGCGTCTACCCCGCCGTGTCGCTCGCCAAGGCCCGGCAGCGACGCGACAAGGCGCGCGAACTGCTCGCCGAAGGCGTGGACCCCAGCGCCGCCAAGCGCGCGGAAAAGCAGTGTCGTGCGACCGAGGCAGCCAACACCTTTGAGGCACTGGCACGGGAATTCCACGCCACCAAGGCCAGCAGTTGGAGCGAGTCCTATTCCGAGCGTTGGCTCCGCATCATGGAGAAAGACCTTTTTCCTTATCTCGGTGGACAACCCATCGCCTCGATCCGCGCCAAGGACCTTCTGCACGCACTCAAGCGCATCGAAGGTCGCGGTGTCATGGAGACGGCTCACACTTTGCGCCAGTGCGCCGGTCAGGTGTTTCGCTACGGTGTCCAGACCGGTCGATGCGAAAGCAATCCGGCGCCCGACCTGCACGGCGCCCTCCGGCCGGTGATCACCAAGAGCATGGCCGCCGTATTGGAGCCGGAGAAAGTCGGCGAGTTGATGCGCGCGATCCAGGGCTATGGCGGCCAACCCATCACCCGCGCCGCTCTCCTGCTGTCCGCTCTCCTCTTCCAGCGGCCCGGCAACATCCGGGCGATGGAATGGGCCTGGATCGATCTGGAAAAGGCGATGCTCACCATCCCAGCCCAGGACATGAAGCGCAGGCTCCACGAAAAGATCAACGGCCGGCCTCACTTCGTCCCACTGGCGACGCAGGCATTGGACGCAATCAACGATGTGCGTCCACTGACTGGACATGGCAGGTACGTGTTCCCCAGCATCCGTACCGGCGAGCGCCCGATGAGCGAGAACACCGTCAATGCGGCACTGCGCAGGCTCGGGTACACGAACGACGAAATGACCGCGCACGGTTTTCGGGCGATGGCCCGCACGGTCATGGCAGAACAACTCCTTGGCATCCAGCCGGATGTGATCGAGGCGCAACTTGCGCACGGCAAAAGCGGGCCCCTCGGGGCCGCGTACGACCGGGCGGAATTCATGGACAAGCGCAAAGACATGATGCAGCGCTGGGCGGACTATTTGGACCACCTTGCCGCTGGCGCGCAGGTCCTGGCGCTCAAGACAGCCTAGAGCAGCAACAAGCTCGTCGTTCACCCACAGCAGCGAAGCCTGCGTATCTCCGGCTATCCGAGACGAGGGCCATCCGTGGCGGTCCGCATCAACGTCGTGTGGCTACGATTGGATCGACCAATTCGGCGCACGCATCTGGCTCAAGCCATCGGTGATTCGGGTGTACTCGAATAACTCTCCGGATCGTCAATCCACAGCTGAAGCGCTGCGCGCGGCCACCGACAGGCGCGCCCTAAATGTACCGGTGCCGGGAACTTGCCTTCGGCAATTCTTCGATACACGGTGGCGCGACTCAATGCAGTGATGCGAATCACGTCAGCCATGCGAAAGAACGCGGGTGCGCCGACAGTCTGTGGAACAAGCTCGCGAGCGTTAACGTGGTGTTCGAGTTGCATGACAGATCCTTTATGGGTGCCGTGCTTTCAAGCCGCGCATTGTTTGAGATGTAGTGCCTCGCTTGAAGAGCCGAAGAGAAGCAGAACCAGTGCCCAGGCAAGAGTGAAAGTGCACCGCGCAGGGCTCGACAATCGCTGTTCAACCCAGCGGCAGCCTCTTTCCAAGATCGTCTTCCGCATGGATCTGCTTCTAGCGTGCGACGAGGTGCAACCTAAGACAACTATGACTTTTGAGAGGCCTCTGAAAACTGACGGGATGGCCCGATGGCACGCGGCGTCTCGCTTCCAAAAATTCTCGTCGCTGCATCTGACCTGTGCTGGCCCGCACCCGCGCATTGTCTAAGCGCGCGCATATCGGCTGCGGCCTTGTCGATCGAACGCGTCTTGGCCGCAGGCTGGCGGCGAGCACCGGAGCAGAAAACAGTAGTGGGTTCGTGCATCGGCCATGAGACGAGAAGCGTCGCGCAGCGAGACCGCATGGGCGAGGTTCCTGCCCACCGCGATCGGGTTCAGGGCAAAGGATGAGTGAACCCTGATCTGCCAGGGACCTGCAGCGCCCCCTTCGGCAAGCTGCCCGCGCCGAGCAACTAGCACATTGCGCAGTTGCGACCCCGGCGCGGATCTTCAACGATGCACAGCTCCGCCTACCGCCAAGGAGCATCCCATGCGCACGCTGCTGATCGACAACTACGACTCGTTCACCTACAACCTCTACCAGTATCTGGCGGCCTGCAACGGCGAACCGCCGATCGTGCTGCGCAACAACGAGATGCACTGGGACGAGGTCGAGCGCATGCACTTCGACAACATCGTGATCTCGCCGGGGCCCGGGCGCCCGCAGCGACGCGCCGACCTCGGCATCTCGGCCGATGCGCTGCAGCGTTCCCGCAAACCCGTGCTCGGCGTCTGCCTCGGTCACCAGGCCATTGCCCATCACTGCGGCGCCCGGGTCGATCTGGCGGTGCGGCCGATGCACGGACGTCTCGATCGTGTGTCGCACACGCAGCGCGATCTCTTCGCCGGCATTCCAGACCGCTTCGAGGCGGTCCGCTACCACTCCCTCGCGGTCACGCAACTTCCCTCATCTCTGGAGCCGCTCGCCTGGACATCCGACGGCACATTGATGGGATTGCGCCACGTCTCGCTGCCCTGGTGGGGGGTTCAGTTCCATCCGGAGTCGATCTGCACCGAATTCGGCGCGCGGCTGCTGCGCAACTTCAGGGACTTGACCCTGGAATGGCTTGCGCAGGGGCCGCGACGCGAGGCACGGGATCGCTTCGGACCCGCATTGCACCTTGAAGGTCCGCACGCGCTGTCACTGCACGCGGAGTGCATTGACACCGCGGCCGATGCCGAGGACGTGTTCATGAGCACGTTCACTCACAGCGATTGCGCTTTCTGGCTGGACAGCAGCCTCGCCGAAGCCGGGCGGGCGCGCTTCTCCTTCATGGGCGATGCGAGTGGTCCGCGCTCCCAGGTGCTGAACTACCGCACGGCACCGCGCGAACTTATGGTGCGCCGGGGCGATGTCGTCCAAGTGCGCGACGAGAGCATCTTCGACTACCTGCGCGACCACCTCCCGGGCCAGTCGCCGGCGGGCCCGAAACTTCCCTTCGACTTCGCCTGCGGCTTCGTGGGCTACTTCGGCTACGAACTCAAGCGCGAGCTCGACGGTGCACGCGCCCACGACGCGGACACCCCGGACGCGATGTGGATCCTCGCCGACCGGTTTCTTGCCTTCGACCATCTCGAGCAGCAGGTCTGGATCGTCTGCCTCGATGAGGACACACCATGCAATGAGAATCGCCGCTGGATGCAGGCCATGCGCGAGCGGCTGGAAGACGCACAAGTGGCGGTGCCAGGGGACGGCGCAGACGCGGCCCGGGAGCTGCATTCATTGGCCTGGCGAGTGGACTTAGCGACCTACCGCGAACTCATCCTGCGCTGCCAGCACGAGATCCTGCAGGGCGAGACCTACGAGGTCTGCCTCACGAACCAGTTGGTCGGCGAAGGACGCATCCGGCCGCTGGAAATCTATCGGGTCCTGCGCAGGCAGAATCCGGCACCCTATGCGGCCTACCTGCGCATCGGCGGCTATGCCGTGCTGTGTGCCTCGCCTGAACTCTTCCTGCGCATCTCCAGCGAACGGGAGGTGGAATCGAAGCCCATCAAGGGGACCGCGGCGCGCGGCGCGACACCGGCCGAAGACGAGGCGATCGCGGACGCCATGGTCGCCGACGAGAAGACCCGCGCGGAGAACCTGATGATCGTCGACCTGCTGCGCAACGACCTTAACCGGGTCTGCGAAGTCGACAGCGTTCACGTGCCGAGCCTCTTCGCGATCGAAACCTATGCCACCGTGCACCAATTGGTCAGCACCATCCGCGGGAGGCTGCGAGCGGACCTGGGGACTATCGACTGTGTGCGCGCCGCGTTCCCCGGTGGCTCCATGACCGGTGCCCCCAAGGTGCGCACGATGAGGATCCTGGACGAGTTCGAGGAGGCCGCGCGCGGCATCTACTCGGGCAGCATCGGCTATCTGTCGCTCGACGGCGCGGCCCAGCTCAACATCGTGATCCGTACACTGGTGTCGGCCAACGGCCGGATCTCCATCGGCGCAGGCGGTGCCATCGTCGCCATGTCCGATCCCGATGCCGAAGTCGAGGAGATCGTGCTGAAGGCACAGGCGCTGTGGGATGTTCTCCGGCACTGCGGTGCGCCGCTCGGCACGCGGCCAGGGACGGGCGCAGATGCAGATGTCGCAAGCGCTTCGGTGCTCCCGGAGCCGCCATCCGACCCAGTGGATCCGCACACCCCCCCGCCACCGCCCGCCAATGGCTAGCGCACAGGCCAATCGCCGGGGGATCCTGCTCATGCTGATGGCCATGGGCTGCTACGTCCTCAACGATGTCTTCGTGAAGCTGGTCGCGCAAAGCCTGCCGCCGGGGCAGGTTCTTGCCGTGCGCGGCGCGTTCGCGACGGTCTTCGTCCTGGCCATCGCGCGCGGCACGCGCGATAGCTGGCGAATGGCCCTGCGCCCGCTCGTGGGGGTACGCTGCGGACTCGAGGTGACGACGGCCCTCGCCTCTGTGGTCGCCCTGTCGCTGGCGCCGCTTGCCACTGTGAGCACGCTCATGATGACCGCGCCACTGATGATTGCCGCCACGGCGATGGCGTTGCGGTGGGAGCCCTGGCGCGGCGGGCGTCTTTTGGCTGCCGCCGCGGGATTTGGTGGCGTCCTGCTGGTCATCCAGCCGGCCGCGCGGCCGGATGTCCCCCCGGCCGGTCTTGCCTGTGCGCTGTTATGCGCCGCCTCGCTGGCCGCGCGCGACCTGGTGACGCGGCGCATCCCCGCCACGATCCCCTCGTCGACCATCGCGGTCGCGACTACGCTCGCCGTGTGCCTCGCGGGCCTGCTGCTGGGTCTCGTGGAACGCTGGACCGCGCTCACGCGGTACGAGCTCGGCATGCTCGCGGCGGCGGCGGGTTGCGCGGCGCTGGGCAACTACGCGCTCATCGTCGCCTGCCGCGGCGTCGATCTCTCGGTCGTCACACCTTTTCGCTA
>Ga0182008_10002706_pt1 | contig 11001 bp, 13 predicted proteins | sample Sormic07211129_1_FD_120482 | JGI IMG/M metagenome (GOLD analysis project Ga0182008, IMG submission 120482) | Rhizosphere microbial communities from Sorghum bicolor, Mead, Nebraska, USA - 072115-129_1 metaG | ecosystem: Host-associated > Plants > Roots > Rhizosphere | place: USA: Nebraska...
ATCGCTTTTTGGACGACTTTCTACTTGGTGATGCGGTTTCTCTTTTCCGTAGAGCAAACACTTGGTCATCAGGTATTTGAAACCTACGATCAACAGCTACGTAGCCTCATTCACGAAGATTCTCGCTTGCATGCCTCCTCAATGACATCGACGAATTCATCATGGGAAATCGGCTTGCCTACGTGGTAGTTGAATCCAGCTGATTTTGTCTTTGTCTGATCAGCCGATGTGTTATAGCCACTTAACGCAATGGCCGGTGTGTACTTCAAATGGGGTATTTGACGAATTGCCTGAATGAATTGATGTCCGTCCATGATGGGCATGCCAATGTCTGAAATGATCACATCGTAGTTGCTGTCTTTGGAGACCGTTAACGCCTTCAACGGATCGGTGAACGCTTCAACATGAGCATCCTCCATCTCGAGCAACATTTGGAGGATTTCCAGTACGTCTTTTGAGTCATCAACCAAAAGCACCTTCTGACCTACCAATCGCCCCGATGTATCTGATGTTTGACGTTGGTCATCTGGAAGCCGATCGGGCTGGGACAATGGCAGACTAACGGTGAACGTACACCCATGACCCATGCCTTCAGAGAGAGCGTTCACCGTCCCGCCATGCGCCTCTACGAGCTGTCTTACCAGTGAAAGGCCAATGCCGAGTCCCTCTTTTTGATGGGTGGCATGCTGGTATTCGGCTTGACTAAACAAATCGAATACTTTGTGTAGGCTGTTCTCATCGAGACCGATGCCGGTGTCTTTTACTACCAGCTGCGCCATATTCTCGTTGCGAGAGGCAATCAACTGGACGCGACCTCCTTTAGGCGTGAACTTCAGTGCGTTGTTCACCAGGTTCCAAATGATTTGTTCGAGACGAGTGGTGTCCGCCTCGATCACCAAGGGTGGCTCCGTTGATTGCGGCACCTGCAAGGTGATTTCGCAAGGATGCTGATCGTTGTTCACCACCGTGTAAATATCTTGAAGGACTCGCCCCAAATCTACGGCCTGCTTTTTCAATTTGAGCTTGCCGGTGCGTACCCGAGCTACGTCTAATAGATCATCGATAATCCGAGCCTGACTGGTGACCGCATCACAGATGGTATTCACGGCTTTCATTGCTGGACCAGCTGCTCTAGCCATCGGTAAACGCCGCAGTAGCTCGGCGTTGAGCTGAATAAGATTCAGCGGATGTTTAAGCTCGTGCGACATGACGGCGAAGAATTCGTCTTTGAGTTGACTGCTGTTTTGAGTCGCTTGCAGATGCTGGCTTTGTTCATCCTGTTTGCGCTTGTGACCCGTCAAATCGCGCGCGATTTTGACGTACCCTTTCAGGCTTTCACCCTGAAGGCGTGTTACTTCGCCGCTGCAATAAAAACGGCTGCCGTCCTTACGCTGGTGCCACCGTTCGTCCTCCCCGCGCCCTTGTTCACGCGCCGCACGCAACTCCGTCTCGGGCACCCCAGTGGCACGATCTTCAGGTAAGAAGATTAGGTCGTAGTAAGCGCCCATAACTTCTTCTTTGTTGAAACCAAAAATAAACTCGGCACCCGTGTTCCATCCGGTGATCACACCCTGCTCATCGAGAATAATGATGGCAAAATCGTGCGTGCTTTCAGCCACGAGTCGCATCCGTTCTTCGCCGACGCGCAAATCTTCCTCTGCAGCACGGCGTTTAGTGATATCGATAAATGTGAGTATCGTCCCGTCGATATGATCTTCGCTGGAACGGTAAGGCAATAAGCGGACAATGTACCAGCGATGGTCATTGCTGCTGACCTCACGCTCGATCATATTGAGTGATTCGAAGACGGTTGCAGCGTCTTCGGCCATCTCGGGGTAGTCCAGCCTATGGGTGATGTCCAATAACGAGCGCCCCGTATCGACAGGCAACATGCTAAAGATTTCGGCTGATTTTGGTGTAAACCAGCGAATGCGCATGTGGCGGTCGATAAACACCGTAGCAATATCGGATGAGCTGATCAGGTTGGTGAGGTAGTCATTGACCTTGTCAGTTTCCTCGACCTTTATCTTCAGTTCATGATTGACCGTCAGCAATTCTTCATTGATTGATTGCAACTCTTCCTTACTGGTTTCCAACTCTTCAGTGGCCGACCGCAGCTCTTCGTTGACGGCTTGCATTTCTTCGTTGGAAGCTTTGAGTTCTTCGCTTGAAACCTCTGATTGCTCGATGGTTTCCTGTAAATGCAGCTTGGTGCGCTGTAACTCTTCCTCTAGGCTAATGAGCACCTGATTTTCAGTCTGGGTTTGAGCTAAAGGATCTTGCGAGTCGACTTCCTGCTCCTCAAAAAGTACCAGTACAAACTCACTTTCGGTTTCCTCGTCCTTGTACGGATGGGCGGTCAAATTGATGAGATAACTGCGCTGCTCACGTTCGATACGAACCCTGCGCGAAGTGAAAGCAGTCCCAGACTGCTGTACCTGGAACAGCGTGGTTCGGATTTCCAGCCGCAAGTCCGGATGGGAAATAGCGAGCAAATTTCGCGACATCTCGCCAGCGACATACCGGAGGAAGCGTCCAGCGCCTTCGCTCATATGCAAGATGTTGGCATCGCTATCGACGATCACACTCGGTGGCGCGGTTTTACCGAGTGCCCGCAAATGAATATCTGCCAATGCCACCTTGTGTGTGGCGGACGGTTTCAGGGGGGGAGATACGGAAGCCGCAGCGATAGTTCGCCCATAACCCCCTCGGGGAATGGTGGGCGCTCGTCGGGCACTATTAACGGCGCTTTTGGCACGGAAGATACGGTTGCGTTTGTCGACCGGTGTGAAAAGATCCAGGCAATCGTCAATCGACTCGCTGCTACCCAGAAATAGGTATCCACCTGGTCGCAATGCAACATGAAACATTTGCATGATTTCCCGTTGGACTTTGCGATCCAGATAAATCAACAAGTTTCTGCATACAACTAAATCGATCTGCGAGAACGGCGGATCCAACAGCAAGCTGTGCTGAGCGAATAGCACACTTTCGCGTAAAGCCTTGCGGATCCGAAACTGCTGGTTTTCCTTAGTGAAATTTTGCCGCAGCCGATTAGGGGGGACGTCCGTTAAGATTGCTTCGGGATACAGCCCCGTGCGCGCAATCGTGATCGCGCGATCATCAATGTCTGTGGCGAACACCTGTAAATTGGCAGAGCTGGCTTCCTGGGCCATGTATTCAGACAACAAAATGGCAAGGCTGTACGCCTCTTCGCCAGTCGAACATCCCGCTGACCAGACACGTACCTCTTCGCGATGCGGGAGGTTCTCTTTGAGAGACTGCAAGAGACTGGGAATGACATGCCGCTCCAAGGCCTCAAAAGCTTCCCGGTCGCGAAAGAAGTTGGTAACGCCAATCAGCATGTCGCCCAGCAACGCTCTCGTTTCTTCGGGGTGCGTTTCCAGGTAGTCGTAATAAGCGCTCAGATCGGGCTGTGCCGTGACTTGCATCCGTCGTTCGATACGGCGCAGGACAGTGGCACGCTTGTAATGTTTGAAATCGTGGCCAGTCCCGGCGCGCAACTGTTGCAGGATGTCTTGCAATCGCTGTTCAGCGACGACCGCTTCGCGCTCGGTGGCAGGAGGGGTTGTTCTGATTTCAGGATCATTGGCGGTGGGCAGGATAATCGATCGGGAGTTGCGCCATAGCTCCAGCAACTTTTGTGGCATTTCCACCACGGGCAAAACTATATCGACCATCTGCGTTTCGATAGCTGCACGGGGCATGCCGTCATATTCGGCATCTTCCGGCGTCTGGACGAGAGTAATCCCGCCTTGCTCCTTAATCCGCGATAATCCCACTGCGCCATCCGAACCGGTGCCCGATAGGACGAGGCAAAAAGCGCGTTCCTTGTGCACGTCTGCCAGATCCCGAAAAAACAGATCTATGGCAATGTGCATGCCTCGCGGCCGCTCCAGAGCGGTCGCCGAGATATAGCCATCATTCATCATCAAATGGTGCGCTGGCGAGATGACATACACTGTATTTTTTTCAATGGGTGTCGTGCTGGTCACCTGAAGCACGGGCATCTTGGTCGCTTGCTGAATGATCTGGTCAGCCAAACTCTGATGGTCGGGTGAGAGGTGAAGAATGACGACAAACGCCATGCCATTATCACTGGGCATGTGTTCGAAGAATGATTTGACCGCTTGAAGTCCCCCAGCAGAGGCGCCGATACCGACCACAGGAAACGGCAAGGTGCTTGGAATCAGTTCGTTGCGCTGTGGAACGTTGGACGATCGTTTGATGGAGGACGTCATAAATAAAGGCCTTTTCTAGCAGCGGCAATAACTGCCAGTGCTTTCGCATCATAGCCCCTTTTGTCGTCACTCATTGATGGAATAATCGCCGGTTAAAACACGCTGTCGGGAATATCATCGCGTGGAGAGAGGTCGAAAAGGCTGCTACCCAAACGCCGCAAACGCATGGCGTTCAATTGGTTGAAACATTCGATATTGCAATGAAGCAACGTCGTCCATTATCAAATTTCTGTCTCTGCTAATACTGTTAGTTCGTAGGAAAATCCTATAACCGCAAGCCTTTTCGATGCAACCGCATCCAAGCTTGATAAGCCTGCGTTCGCTTGGCGTCGGCAGAGGATTTAATTTCGTTGAAGCGACGCCAGAGCACTACGTCGCGACAGCCGTCAGCAAACAGACCGTAGGCGATATCATCGAGCCTATTCGCTTCGTAAAGAAGCGCATTAATTCTCGCGGGTTCGCCTTCATTTTCCGTTTGATCGAAGTCGTCGCTCATGGCTACGCCTCAGTCCAGACCAAGGCGGTTGTTTCGCGCCATTTGACATCCGTCACTCCAAATCTTTCAGCCTGAGGTTTCGACATGACCTTCAAAGGCGGTTTACCAGGTTTAGGAATGGGAGCTAAACCGGCGTCGCAACTCGCCCAGTGCCATGCGTCCACATTACGCATCGCCTTAGCGCGAATGACGAATGACTTTGGCTGCCCATAAAGCTTGTAATCGATCACAAAAATATCTGTTTGGCTCATGAGTTCCTCCGTACGCTCATAGGCAAAAGAGTGATGCTCGCCGAAAAAATTCCAACGTTTTTCAGCGTTACTTTGAGGCCTTTTCTCCTCATGCCTTCCTGAGGTCGAAATCGCTCTATTTTTTGAGACGTCTCCCTGAACAGCGGCGCCCTAGAGCGGTCAGAGCGATGTGTATGTTTTTCAACACCGCTCAGCAGCGTACTCAGGCGGGTGCACCGTTTCAGCTAATTAGTCCTGAAATGCCTTGTCGAATAATGCTTTGGCGAATCGTTGACTACTTCCACATTTGAACAACACTAAATGAACACTGCTCCTAGGACGAATACGATGATCTCCGCTCTTGAGCTCCGACATATTATTGAGTGTGCCTTCCTACCATTGTCCTGCTCATGCACGATAAATGCTGATGGCTCGTTAATGATTAAGGTTACCGATCCTTCAACAGGCAGTGTGGAGCTTTTGGTGACGGGGGTTTCGACTGCGGAGCTCACCTCTAGCAGAGCGATTGCCGGTCTGATTGGCGAGTTGCGCAGTGAGATGACGGCACGCAAAACCAGTTTCGAGTCGAGTGAGCGCAGAAACATTGAGCAGATTGATGCACATAGATAACTGCCAAAAACTGCCGTTGATGTCAAACTGATATCGGTCATAATATGGCTTCATTTTCATGGAGCCGGTCCCGTGTCCTCCGATAGAACACAGCAACTTGAGCAAGCACTTCTAGCCGTTATAGCGGCGGCCACAAAGATGGGTGTGAGCTGTGATGCACTCTGTGCAGAAGCGGTTGGCGGCCTGATGGCAGATCGTTACTGGCAGTGGTCGCTCACGGAGCATAAAAACGGCGCTGCTGATGAGATAGAGGAGGCACTCACCAAGCTTCTGATGAGAGGAGTTACAAAGTCGAGCCCGACCTACCTCGCATCTCCGATCCCATGAGTCAGGCTTTGTGAATCGCAATGCCGGGCTGCAATAAAGTCGCCATAGCGATGACGAAATCATCCAGCGACCAAGGCTTGTGCAGATAGATGCTAGAGGTGGGGACAGCTTCAGGATCTATCAGATATCCAGAGGTCAGGATTGCCGAAATTGACGGCCACCGACTAGCTACCATTTCGATGAACTCGATCCCTTGGATCTGGCCAGGTACGCCGTGATCTGCGATTACTAGACGACACTGTCCATGAGTTTGAAGCAGATAGGTTAACGCATCATCTGCAGTCTCAAACGAGAGTGCTTTCCCTCCGACTTCCGATACGATTTCTTCCATCAATGCTCGCAAGGTCGGATCGTCTTCGATGACGATCACCGATCCTTCAATAGGCAAGAAACCTTCCCACTGGACGATCAATCAAAGATCCCTTAACCGAGCGCTCCTGGCCGGCGTCTGCTGAGTCAGTTTCTGAGTTTATTCGCATTTCGGTATTTTGTGACCCTTCTCCGATTGGTTTGATGACACAGATCACATCTAGACTTGAGTACCTGAATGAACTGAATAGGCGAGGCCGACCCGGGTGGAAAACCGTTACCATTTTCAGACTGACCCCCAATGAAAAAGGACGAGGCGTTTTCGGTAAAAAACCGAACCATCTCGTCCTTTTCACTTACCGGTAGACTTAGGTAGTCAACAGTGTTGCGCTGCTATCGCTCTCCGGAATATCGATGTGCCTATCGCCGGGTGTCAGAATGACTTTTCGGCAGTCCTCTTCTTTTTTATCAAAGATTTTATATCCCTCAGCGGCCTGTTCCAGTGACATGCGATGGCTGATGATGACTTCCGGTGAGAGACGACCAGTCTCGATGTGGTCGAGGAGCTCAGGTAGGAAGCGATGCACATGGGTTTGTCCCATTTTGAAGGTCAGCCCCTTGTCGAATGCGTCTCCGAACAGGAAGCCATGGATGAACCCTGAATAAACGCCAGGAACACTGACGATTCCGCCGCGTCGAACGGCGGCAATGCACTGACGTAAAGCCTTGCCGCTGCTGCCCTCAAGCTTGAGTGTCGCGAGAACTGTTTCCGTCGTACTGCCTTTTGCTTCAAACCCCACCGCATCCACGACGCCATCAACTCCCCGCATTCCTTTGGTTTGTCGAATGATCGTATCTGCGGGATCGTCGTCTTCATCGAAGTTGATCGGAATTACACCGTATGTTTTCTGCGCGTATGCCAATCGGTAAGGATGGTGATCGACCATGAAAATTTGGTCGGCACCGAGCATCCTTGCACAGGCCGCGCTCAACAACCCTACGGGGCCTGCACCATAGATGGCGATGCTGGAGCCATTACCAATCCCCGCATTCGTTACAGCCTGATAAGCAGTTGGAAGGATGTCTGACAGGAAAAGAACCTTTTCATCCGACAGCGTCCCCGGCACTTTAAACGGCCCAGTGTTGGCTTTTGGTACGCGCACGTATTCGGCTTGCCCGCCAGGCACACCGCCGTACATGTGACTGAAGCCGAACAGCGCGGCTCCTGGTGGTATGGCCTTTTTATTTATGATCGCTCCGCGCCCTGTATTTGTTGTTTCGCAGGCCGCGAACAGATCCATTGCGCAGAAGAAACAGCGACCGCAGGCGATTACAAAGGGAATTACCACACGGTCGCCGGGTTGCACGGCGGTCACAGCTGAGCCTGCCTCTTCAACGATTCCCATAAACTCATGGCCGAAGATATCGCCATGCTCGACAGTTGGAATCTTTCCCCGATAGAGGTGGAGGTCAGATCCGCATATCGCCGTTGCGGTAACCCGGAGAATGATGTCATCACTTTCCTCAATAACCGGATCGGGAACCGTGTCGACTTTGACGCTGTGCGCGCCGTGATAGGTGAGTGCTCTCATGACGTCCTACCTACTTCAGATGGATGGTAAGTGGGAGAGGAGAATCGGAGAAAGTAAGTTCAGAGCGATACAGACGCAAATGACTAGCGGTCGCCTATACGCGCTCGCTTGTAATTTTTTAAACCTAATGGAGCGAAATTAGGTCGACTGCTGGAGTCTGTAACTCAGATAGTCGGAGGTGACGTTAATGATCGGTGTTGTCATACCTGCCCACAATGAAGAGAACCACATTGCTGCGTGTCTAACATCTGTTCTCTTCGCCGCTACGCATCCTGCATTGACCGGCCACCCAGTCTCCGTAGTCGTCGTTTTAGACAATTGCTCTGATCAGACAAAACAGATCGTTTCAGCGCACGGTGTAAGCGGGATCGAGGTTTCTTTTCAGAATGTGGGTAAGGCGAGAGCAACCGGCGCAGATCATATGCTTGCCGCTGGCGCGAAATGGCTTGCCTTCACCGATGCCGACACTGTCGTGCCCCACGATTGGTTGGCACGGCAGGTTGAGTTCAAGGCTGACGCAGTTTGTGGGACAGTTGAGGTGGATAGCTGGAATAGCCATGGAGAATTGGTTCGCTCAAAGTACATGGAGCTTTACCAATTCATCGAGAATCACCGGCACATCCACGGCGCCAATCTTGGACTGAGTGCCGAGGCCTATCGGAACGCAGGTGGGTTCCAGCATCACTGCACACGAAGATGTCCATTTGGTCGCTGACCTTAAGAGGGTCGGTGCTCATATCGTTTGGACAGCCACGAATCCGGTCGTCACCAGCGCCCGCAAGGATTACAAATGTCGCGGAGGGTTTGGAGAGTATCTGGTCAATCTGGGTGTCTCACTAGGATTGCCTGCGCTTGCTCCACAGGATAGCGCCGGCGTCTCTCTTTGAAAGTGTTGTGGGAAGGAGGTGGCAAGTTGGAGTACATCGATTACCTGCAATGGCCAGCCATGGTAGTGACGGTAGCCTCAGCGTGGTTCATCGGTTCGCAACGAGCGCACCGGCGCATGATCGCCTTTTGGGGATTTATAACCAGTAATGCGCTTTGGGTGATCTGGGGGGTTCACGCCGACGCCTACGCGCTGATCCTGCTCGAATGCATACTTTTGGGGATGAATGCCCGAGGCTTCAGGAAGAACTTGAATGCTTCCGAGTCATCAACCTAAGACATGTAGCTCGAATGACTTCATCCTACGTAGCTAGGAGCGATTACGGATTAGTGTACTGAGAGATCACTGTTCACGCAGGAACTCGATTATTTCTCGCGCGAGCTCGTCGGGCACTTCTTCCGCCATGTGATGCCCACAGTAGAGCCCACGACCACGTTGTGTTGTCCATGGTTCCACACGCCTAAAACATCGCCGTACAGAAGCTCAAGATCATCACGTAGCGACCATAAAATCATTGTCGGGCACTCAACCCTGCGACTCTCGCGGCGGTCGACTTCATCGTGGGTACGGTCGATTCCAAGGCCTGCTCGATAATCTTCGACCATGCCATGAACGGTCGCTGGGTCATGGATGGCTGCTTGATAGTCTCTGTAGGCGTCTGCACCCATCGCCTCGGCGGTGCCGCCGTACCATCGATCAGGGTCGGCCAGGATTGCCTGCTCCGGTTTTTTCGAGTTGCCCGAAGAAGAACCAATGCCACCATTTCGTCGCGAACTGGGCGTTACAGCGCTCGAGAGCTTCAAGTATCGGTACACCGTCCAATATGCCTAGATGTGTGACGGCCTCGGGATGATCCATAGCGGTGCGAAAGGCGGTGTAACTACCTCGATCATGGCCTATCACGGCGAACCGGTGATAACCCAGATGTCGCATAGGGCGATGCAATCCCGGGCCTTGGCGCGCTTGCAGGAGCCTGCATGATCGGATGTATCTTCAGGCTTTGATGACTGACCAAAGCCTCTAAGGTCAGGACAGACAACATAATGATTTTCTGCCAAAAGTGGAGCAACGCGATGCCAGGTCGCATGAGTCCTAGGATGCCCATGGAGTAATAAGACGGGAGAGCCGCTCCCCCCATGCCTGACTCTGAGTGTTGCCTCTGGGAGTTGTACGATATCGAGCGAAAAGTTATCGAACATTCCAATGTCCTTGGCGGTGTCCACTGCTCTTCGATTAGCAATGACCCTGCTGGCTGACTATGTCTCATTGAGGCTTGAGTTTTTCTTGAGCCCTCGAAGGTTCATCAGGAAAAGACAAACCTGTAATACGATCAACGCATACGCGCCTGCGTAAAATCCCCAGATCACCCACAAAACATTGCTCACGCTGAAGCATACAAATCCGATCTTCCGCCGTCCTGGCCGCTGCGATCCGATTAGCCATGCGGCGAGAACGGTAACAACCATCGCTGGCCATTGAATCCAATCCAGATAAGCCAAGCTATCCTCCCGGTACAGTTCAGAGAAGTGAATCGCTAGGTCAATGCCACTCTAGTCAATCGGGCTTCTGATGGTTGGATGAGATTTTCGATTTGCCGAGAATGTAGCAAGGGTGGAGCTGACCATTTGGGTGGGTGGTGACGACCACCGATATTAATGACCAGCCTTCGTGAAGCTTCAGATTTACTTCGTTGGCTGACAGCGCTTCCATGACTTGGATTGTGTCGGAAATATGCATTTCGTCTTTCTCAAATCGTAAGGTTCACCATTAGGCGTCGAGCATGAATAAGGGTTCCTTTGTCGCTGCCTCGCTCAGCTGGATCATTCGCGACAGCGCCTGGTCTACATCGAGACCATCGCTTGAAGGGTGAACCAGTGAGCACAATCATCAGCGCACATGACTTACAAATCGACCTTCAAGGTGCGAACGAAGCCGGGTTGTTCAAATGGCTGCTTGCCAGTTTCCTGATGGGCAAGCGAATCCAGGGGCCGATTGCCGCCAACGCCTATCAAGTGATCGTCGAGAAACACTATCGGGATACGCCGCGAAAATTGGCGAGCTGTACTCTCCGCCAGTTGGTCATGATGCTTGGTGAGGCTCACTACGTGCATTACGACGAGACCACCGCGTCGCGGTTATTGGCATTGGCCAACAAGTTGAACGCTGAATATGACGGCAAGGTCAGCAACATCGTAGCGGCTTGTGCTGATCGTCAGGCGTTCGAGAAACGACTATCCGAATTTGAAGGGATAGGGCCAAAGACTATCGA
>Ga0182008_10002707_pt1 | contig 10997 bp, 7 predicted proteins | sample Sormic07211129_1_FD_120482 | JGI IMG/M metagenome (GOLD analysis project Ga0182008, IMG submission 120482) | Rhizosphere microbial communities from Sorghum bicolor, Mead, Nebraska, USA - 072115-129_1 metaG | ecosystem: Host-associated > Plants > Roots > Rhizosphere | place: USA: Nebraska...
CCACCCTGCGCCCCCACCGCCGCCCCGCGTCAATCCACCGTTGCCAGTACGCCCGCGCCCGTTCCGTACCCGGCCGCCGCCATCGGCTGGCCGCCGCGTGCAATGCGCACTGCGCAGTACTTGAACTCCGGAATCTTGCCCATGGGGTCGAGCGCGGCGTTGGTCATCAGGTTGGCGGCCGCCTCATAGTAGGCAAAGGGCACGAAAACCGCACCGCTCGGCGTGCCGTCGTCGCGCCGCACGTGGATGGCCACTTCGCCGCGCCGCGACTGCACCGTGATCACGTCGCCGGCCTCCAGGCCCAGCTTCAGCAGGTCGGCCTGGTTCATCGACGCGGTGGCCATGGGCTCCAGCGCATCGAGCACGGTGGCGCGGCGCGTCATGCTGCCGGTGTGCCAGTGCTCCAGCTGGCGGCCGGTGATGAGCACGAACGGGTATTCGGCATCGGGCCGCTCGTCGGCCGGAATGATGTCGGCCGGCACCAGCTTCACGCGGCCGTCGGCGGTCGGGAAGCGGTCGATGAACACGGTCGGCTGGCCGGGGTCGTCCGCACTCAGGCACGGGTAGGTCACGCTCGACTCGCGCTGCAGGCGCTCCCATGTGATGCCGCTGATGGCGGCATGCATGGCCTGGCGCATTTCGTCGTAGACCGCGGCCACGCCGCTTTCTTCGCCCTCGTAGTTCCAGGCCAGTCCCATGCGTCGGGCGATCTGCTGGATGATCCAGAGATCGGGCCTGGCATCGCCCGGCGGATCGAGCGCCCGCTTGCCGAGCTGCACCATGCGGTCGGTGTTGCTCACCGTGCCGGTCTTCTCGGGCCAGGCGCTGGCCGGCAGCACCACGTCGGCCAGCCAGGCGGTCTCGGTCATGAAGATGTCCTGCACCACCAGGTGCTCCAGGCTGGCGAGCGCATGGCGCGCATGGTTCAGGTCGGGGTCGCTCATGGCCGGGTTCTCGCCCATGATGTACATGCCGCGCACCTTGTGCGGATCGTCGTCGGGCGCCAGCGCCTTGTGCATGATCTCGACCACCGTGTAGCCGGGTTTCTCGTCGAGCGGCATGCCCCAGAACTCTTCGAACCACGCATGGGCGGCAGCGTTGTCGACCCGCTGGTAGTTGGGGAACATCATCGGGATCAGCCCCGCATCGCTCGCCCCCTGCACGTTGTTCTGGCCGCGCAGCGGGTGCAGGCCGGAGCCGGGCTTGCCGATCTGGCCGGTGACCGTGACCAGCGCGATCAGGCAGCGCGCGTTGTCGGTGCCATGCACGTGCTGGCTGATGCCCATGCCCCACAGCACCATCGCGCCCTTCGCGGTGGCGAAGGCGCGGGCGACTTCGCGCAGCGTCTCGGCCGGCACGCCGCAGATCGGCGCCATCGCCTCGGGGCTGTAGCCCTTCACGTTGTCGCGCAGCGCCTCGAAGTTGCTGGCGCGGTCGCGGACGAAGGCCTCGTCGACCAGGCCCTCGTCGATCACCGCGTGGATCAGCGCGTTGAGCATCGCGACATCGGTGTCGGCCTTGAACTGCAGGGTGCGCCAGGCATGCTTGCTGATGTCGGTGCGGCGCGGGTCCGCCAGCACGATCTTCGCCCCGCGCCTGGCCGCGTTCTTCATCCAGGTGGCGGCCACCGGATGGTTGGCGGTCGGATTGGAACCGATGATGAAGATCAGGTCCGCGTGATCGACGTCGTTGACCTGGTTGCTCACCGCGCCCGAGCCCACGCCTTCGAGCAGCGCCGCGACGCTGGACGCATGGCACAGCCGGGTGCAGTGGTCGACGTTGTTGCTGCCGAAGCCGGTGCGAACCAGCTTCTGGAACAGGTAGGCCTCCTCGTTGCTGCCCTTGGCGGAGCCGAACCCGGCCAGCGCCTTCGGGCCGTGCGTGTCGCGCAGGCCCTTGAGCTGGCCGGCGGCGAGCGCCAGCGCTTCTTCCCAGCTTGCTTCGCGGAAGGCTTCGCTCCAGTCGCCGGGACGCGGCGCATCGTCGAAGCCCTTGGGAACGCCGGGCTTGCGGATCAGCGGCTTGGTGAGACGCTGCGGATGGTGCGCGTAGTCGAAGCCGAAGCGGCCCTTGACGCACAGCCGGCTGTGGTTGGCAGGGCCGTCGCGGCCATCGACGCTGACGATCTTCTCGTCCTTGACGTTGTACGTGATGAGACAGCCCACACCGCAGAACGGGCACACCGAATCGACCTTGCGATCGACCGCCTGCGAGCCGATGAAGCTCTTGGGCATGAGCGCACCGGTCGGGCAGGCCTGCACGCATTCGCCGCAGGCCACGCAGGTGCTGTCGCCCATCGGGTCGTCGAGGTCGAAGACGATCTTCGAATGCTCGCCGCGCAGGGCGTAGCCGATGACGTCGTTGACCTGCTCTTCGCGGCAGGCGCGCACGCAGCGGTTGCACTGGATGCAGGCATCGAGGTTCACCGCCATCGCCGGGTGCGACACGTCGGCCGCAGGCTGCTCGCGGCGCAGCGCCTTCAGTTCGGGCCGCACTGCGACATCGAGCCGCGCCGCCCAGTCGCTGAGCTCGCCGTGCTGGCGCGTCGCGTCGTCGCCGATCCACTTGTAGCCTGCGTCCGGCATGTCCGACAGCAGCATCTCGACCACCATCTTCTGGCTCTTCAGGGCCCGTTCGCTGGTCGCCTGTACTTCCATGCCGGCGGCGACGGTGCGGCAGCAGCTCGGCGCCAGGGTGCGCTCGCCCTTCAGCTCGACCACGCAGGCGCGGCAATTGCCGTCGGGGCGCAGGCCGTCCTTGTAGCAAAGGTGCGGAATGTCGACCCCGTGGCGTTGCGCCGCCTTCAGGATGGTCTCGCCCTCGAAGGCTTCCACGGTCTTGCCGTCGAGCTGGAACTCGACCGTCTGCGGCAGCAGTTCGGCCAGCTTGGCGGGCGCGTTCATTCGGCAATCTCCTGCGGAAAATATTTCTGGATGCAGCGTATCGGGTTGGGTGCAGCCTGCCCCAATCCGCAGATGGATGCATCGCCCATGACCTGCGCGAGGTCTTCGAGCGTGGCGTTGTCCCACACCGGCGCTTCCATCAGCGCCGCCGCCTTCGCGGTGCCGACCCGGCACGGCGTGCACTGGCCGCAGCTCTCGTGCTCGAAGAAGCGCATCACGTTGAGCGCGGCATCGCGGGCGCGGTCATGCTGGCTCAGCACCATCACCGCCGCCGAGCCGATGAAGCAGCCGTGCGGCTGCAGCGTGTCGAAGTCCAGCGGGATGTCGTTCATGCGCGCCGGCAGGATGCCGCCCGATGCGCCGCCCGGCAGGTAGGCATACAGCGCGTGGCCGTCCTGCATGCCGCCGCAGTATTCGTCGATCAGTTCCTGCACCGTGATGCCGGCCGGCGCCAGCTTGACGCCCGGCGACTTCACGCGCCCGCTCACGCTGAAGCTGCGCAGCCCCTTGCGGCCGTGGCGGCCGAAGCCGCCGAACCATTGGGGCCCCTTCTGCACGATGTCGCGCACCCAGTAGAGCGTCTCGAAGTTGTGCTCCAGCGTCGGCCGACCGAAGAGGCCTACCTCGGCGATGTAGGGCGGCCGCATGCGCGGCTCGCCGCGCTTGCCTTCGATGCTTTCGATCATCGCGGACTCTTCGCCGCAGATGTACGCACCCGCGCCGCGACGCAGTTCGATGTGCGGCAGCGGACATGGCGGGTCGGCCTGCAGCTTGGCCAACTCGGCGGCGAGCAGTTCGCGGCAGTCGTGGTATTCGTCGCGCAGGTACAGGTAGCAGGCATCGATGCCAACGATGCGCGCGGCGATCAGCACCCCTTCGAGAAAGCGATGCGGATCGCGTTCGAGGTAGACGCGGTCCTTGAAGGTGCCGGGCTCGCCCTCGTCGATGTTGACCGCCATCAGCTTGGGCGCCGGCTGGTCGCGCACGATGCGCCACTTGCGTCCGGTCGGGAATCCCGCGCCGCCCAGGCCGCGCAGGCCCGAGTTCTCCATGGCGCGGATCACCGTCTCGGCCTGCTTGTCGTTGTCGACCAGAGCGGCGACCAGCTGGTAGCCGCCGTGCGCGCGGTAGGTCGCGTAGTCGGTGTAGGCCGGATGGACCTCGATCGCGCCGAGCCCCGGCGACACGCTGCGCTCGGCCAACGCCGAGGGCTCGAAGCGTGCCACCGGCTGCGCAGGCCCGGGCGGCTGCGCCCGCAGCGTGTCGCCGGAGCGCAGCGCGGCGAGCACCTTGTCGGCCGTCGCCTGCGGCACCGCGCGCTGGTGCACGGCCGCGGCGGGCGCCTGCTCGCAGCGGCCCAGGCATGGCGCCGCGACCACCCGCACGTCGTTGCGCCCGGCCTGCCCGAGCAGCGCGGGCAGCCGTGCGATCAGGTCCTTGGCGCCCGCCATCTCGCACGACAGGCTGTCGCACACGCGCACCGTGAGGCCAGGCGCCGCGTCGCCGCCGCGAACGACTTCGAAGTGGTGATAGAAGGTCGCGACCTCGAACACCTCGGCCATCGGGATGTTCATGAGCTTCGCGAGGGCGACCAGGTGGTGGTCGCGCAGGCAACCGTGCGTGTCGTTGACCTTGTGCAGGTATTCGATCAGCAGGTCACGCGGGTAGCCGTCGCCGGGCCGCGGGCCCAGCAGTTCGCCGACCTGCCGCAGCGAATCTTCTTCGGGTTGCCGCCCCTTCAGCCGGCTCTTCTTGCGAATGCGCTCGCGCAACTGGTCGGGGGTTGCGACGACGACTTCCCTGATTGTCTCTTCGGTGCCTGGGTATTGCATTTGCCTCGGCCTTGGGCGCCCGCCGCTGGGACGGGCGCCCGTGTCTCACGGTCAGTTGAAAAATTTCGCGGCGGCCACCAGTGTGCGGTAGACGCCCCAGGCCAGCGGAATGCCGACCGCCAGCCAGGCCAGTGCGACCACGAGCGGGCTGACTGCATCATTGTTGCGCGCCGAGGCTGAACCCATCTCGGCGGCAATGGCCTTTTCGTGCGCGAGCTTCTTCTCATGCGCGAGTTCTTCGTCGCTCATGAAGTGCTTGTCCGCCACGGGCCGCACCAGCAGGTTGCAGACCAGCCCGATCACGAGCATGCCGACCAGGATGTACATGGTCTGGTTGTAGACCTGCTCGCGCGGAATGCCAAGCCCGAGCTGGTATTCGCGCATGTAGTTCACCACCACCGGCCCGAGGATGCCGGCCGTCGCCCAGGCGGTCAGCAGGCGGCCATGGATGGCGCCCACCATCTGCGTGCCGAACAGGTCGGCGAGGTAGGCCGGCACGGTGGCGAAGCCGCCGCCGTACATCGACAGGATGATGCAGAAGGCACCGACGAACAGCAGCTTGCTGCCGGCACCCGCCGACGACGGAATGCTCCAGTACAGCAGGCCGCCGAGCACGAAGAAGACGGTGTAGGTCAACTTCCGGCCCAGCTTGTCCGACAGGCTGGCCCAGAAGAAGCGCCCGCCGATGTTGAACAGCGACAGCAGCGCCGCGAAGCCGCCCGCCACCGTGGCGATGGCCGCGAGCTGGGTCTTATCGAGTTCGCCGAACGTCTTGGCGACACCGATCAGGTTGCCGCCGAACACTTCCTGCAGCATCGGGCTGGCCATGCCGATCACGCCGATGCCCGCGCTCACGTTCATCGTCAGCACCATCCACACCAGCCAGAACTGCGGAATGCCCCAGACCTTCTTCACGTGCACGTGGCGCTGCGTGATCATGGTGTTGCCGGCCTGCGCGGGCGGCGGTGTCCAGCCCTTGGGCTTCCAGCCGGTGGCGGGCACCCGGTAGCCGAGGGCACCGCCCATCATGAAGAGGAAATAGACCATCGCCATCACGACGAAGGTCTGCATCACCCCGACGTCGGTCGGGGTCGCGAAGCTCTTCATGAGGTCGACGGCGAGCGGCGAGCCGATCATCGCGCCGCCGCCGAAGCCCATGATGGCCATCCCGGTCGCCATGCCGCGGCGGTCGGGGAACCACTTGATGAGGGTGCTCACCGGCGAGATGTAGCCCAGGCCCAGCCCGATGCCGCCGATCACGCCCGAGCCGATGATCATCAGCCAGAACTGATGCAGATGGATGCCGACTGCCGACAGCATCATGCCGCCGCACCAGCACACGGCCGACACGACGCCGGCCTTGCGCGGGCCGGCGCGTTCGAGCCAGCCGCCCCACAGCGCCGCCGAGCAGCCGAGGAAGACGAAGAACAGCGTGTACATCCAGCCCAGCGTCGCGATGCGCCAGTCGCAGCCGCTGGCGAACAGTTCGGCGAAGAAGCTCATGTCCTTGGCGCAGGCCTGGGCGCCGGTGCCGGCGGTGGCCAGCGCCTTCGACAGCGGCAGCCAGAACACCGAGAAGCCATAGGCCATGCCGATGCAGAGGTGGATGGCCAGGGCGGCCGGCGGCACCAGCCAGCGGTTGAAGCCCGGCCCGGCGATGATCCGTTCCTTGTCGAGAAAGCCGGGCTGCGGCCCGGTTGCGCCGATGCCGTCCCCGTCGAGGACGCCTGCGGATGAAGCTGCCATCTGTTTTTCTCCAGTTGTGGTGTGAACCCGAACGACCCTCTCTGGGGCCCGTGGAGTGTCGGTGCGCTTGTTACAAAACGTCAAGTAGGTATGACGCTTGTATCCAGCTCAGGCGGCCAGGGCACCGCTGTGCATCTCGACCTGGGCCTGCCATTGCGGCGTGCGCAGCAGCGCCAGCGCCGCCTCGAGGGCGCGCGAAGGCCGCACGCCCTGCTGGGTCATGAAGCCGATCGGCGTCGTCACCTCCGGGGCCACGAGCGGCAGCGCCTCGAGCTCGCGCTGGCTGCGCACGGCGGCGACCATGGCGCCCGGCAACACGCTGCAGACCTCGCCGGCGACGACGCCGAGCACCAGCGTGAGCACCGAGTTGGTCTCGATCGCCGGGGTCACGGTCGCGCCCGCGCTCCGGAAGGCCTGGTCGACGATGGAGCGGTTGTGCATGTCCGGCGTCAGCAGGCACAGCGGCTGCAACGCCGCTTCGGCCCAGCCGATCGGCTGGCCGATCCGCAGCGTATCGGCCGCCGGGCGCGCGGCGCGCCGCAACAGGAAGTAGTGCTCGATGCTTTGCGGCCAGGCCTCCAGCTTGACGTCGCGCAGGTGCATCCGCTCGATGTAGCCCAGCGCCAGGTCAAGCGACAGGGTCTCGAGGCCGGTCTCGAGCTCCTGGGAGCTCATCGTCAGCACCGCCGGCACGATGCCGGGGTGGCGCTGCTGCAGCAGCGCCGCGAAGCGCGAGAGCATCGGAATGGCGGTGGGGACGGCGGCCATGCGCAGATGGCCGCAGGGCCTGCCCTCCTCGCTGCGCAGCGCCTGCTGCAGCACTTCGCTTTCGCGCAGCATGCGCTGGGCGGTCGCGAGAACGAGTTCGCCTTCGTGCGTCAGGCCGGCGTAAGTGCGCCCGCGGCGCGCGATGACCACGCCGTACTCGGCCTCCAGCGCCCGCAGGGCATTCGACAACGCCGGCTGCGTGATGTGGCAGGCCTGCGCCGCCCGGCCGAAATGACGATGCTCGTCGAGCGCGACGAGGTAGCGCATCGAGGCGAGCAGGTTCATGGAGCCCCCACGCTCGGCACTGCGTGTCCTCGCTGCCCCCCGAGGGGGAGACAGCAGGCCGCCCGTCTGCGCGAAGCGCGGACTTCGCCGCGCTGGCGGCCCGGCGCCGGCCTGACTACCGCCGGCATTCTCAAGTGTTCTTGCTGACGGTGATGGTCGGGAACTTGGCCGAGAAATCCTTGGCCTTTTCGGCGATGCCCACGGCCACCCGCCGGGCGATCGCCTTGTAGATGCCGGCCACCGCGCCGTCGGGGTCGGCCACCACCGTCGGCTTGCCGCTGTCGGCCTGCAGGCGGATGTCGATGTCGAGCGGCAGCGCGCCGAGGTAGTCCATCTGGTACTGCTCGGCCATCTTCCGGCCGCCGTCGGCACCGAAGATGTGCTCGACATGGCCGCAGTTCGAGCAGACGTGCACCGCCATGTTCTCGACGATGCCGAGGATCGGCACGCCGACCTTCTCGAACATCTTGATCCCCTTGCGGGCATCCAGCAGCGCGATGTCCTGCGGCGTGGTGACGATCACCGCGCCGGTCATCGGCACCCGCTGCGACAGGGTGAGCTGGATGTCGCCGGTGCCGGGCGGCATGTCGACGATCAGGTAGTCGAGGTCTTTCCAGTTGGTCTGGCGCAGCAGCTGCTCGAGCGCCTGCGTGGCCATCGGGCCGCGCCAGATCATGGCTTCGTCGGAGTCGACCAGGAAGCCGATTGACATGACCTGCACGCCGTGGTTGGACATCGGCTCCATGGTCTTGCCGTCCTCGCTCTCGGGACGGCCCTGGATACCGAGCATCATGGGCTGGCTGGGGCCGTAGATGTCGGCATCGAGCAGGCCGACGCTGGCGCCTTCGGCGGCCAGCGCCAGCGCCAGGTTGGCGGCCGTGGTGCTCTTGCCGACGCCGCCCTTGCCCGAAGCCACGGCAATGATGTTCTTGACGTTCGGCATCAGCTGGACGCCGCGCTGCACCGCGTGGCTGGTGACCTTGGTCACGATGTTCACCGAGACGTTGTCCACCCCCGGCACCGTCCTGGCGGCCGCCACCAGCGCCTTGCGCAGCGCCGGCGCCTGGCTCTTGGCCGGATAGCCCAGCTCGATGTCGAACGAGACCTCGCCCTCGTGGATCTGCAGGTTCTTCAGCGCCTTGGTGCCTATGAAATCCTTGCCTGTGTTGGGGTCGAGGACGGCCTTGAGGGCCTCCGCGAGCGCCTCTTGCGTAACTGCCATTGATCACTCCTGAATGGCGGGTAGTCTAGGGCAGGTACGCTCGGGCCATGCTGCCTGCCCCGGATGCCCCTCCCGCCGCCACCGGCCTGGTCCTGACCGGCGGCGGCGCCCGCGCCGCCTACCAGGTGGGCGTGCTGCAGGCATTGGCCAAGCTGCGGCGCGGGGCCGGCGCGGCTTCCCGGGGCCCGCTCTTCCCGATCATCACCGGCACCTCGGCGGGCGCGATCAATGCGGCCGCGCTGGCGTGCGGCGCCGACGATTTCGAGGCCACGGTGCGCCGGATCGGCCAGGTCTGGGCCGGGCTCGGGCCCGACCAGATCTACAGTGTCGACGCCTTGCGCGTGCTCAGCAGCGATGCACCCTGGGCGCGCCTGCTCTCGGCCGGCTGGCTGATCGCGCGCTGGCGGCGCAGCGGCTCGCGCTCGCTGCTCGACAACAGTCCCCTGCGCCGGCTGCTGGAAGAACTGGTGCCGCTCGGCCGGCTCGACGAACTGATGGCCCAGGGCCACCTCGACGCCCTGGCCGTCACCGCGTCCAGCTATGGCTCGGGTGAGCACGTGACCTTCTACCAGGCCAGCGACACGCAGCAGCCCTGGGTCCGCTCCAGGCGACTGGCGGCGCCGGTGCGCATCGCGCACGAGCATCTGCTGGCCTCGTCGGCGATCCCGTTCGTCTTCCCGGCGACCGCGCTGGACATCGGCGGCCATGCCGAATACTTCGGCGACGGATCGATGCGCCAGTCGGCACCCCTGGCCGCCGCCATCCACCTGGGCGCGCGCCGCATCCTGGCGGTCGGGGCCGGCCGCATGCAGGAGCCGGCCGAAGCGCTGGCGCCCAATGCCCTGAGCGGCTACCCGTCGCTGGCGCAGATCGCCGGCCATGCGCTGTCGAGCATCTTCCTCGACGCGCTGACCGCCGACGTGGAGCGCCTGCGCCGCATCAACTCGACCTTGGCCCTGATCCCGGCCGAGGCACGCGCCGCCACCACGCTGGAGCCGGTCGAGCTGCTGCTGATCGCACCGTCGCAGCGCATCGACGCGATCGCCGCGCGCCACGTCCATGCCCTGCCGCCCGCGGTGCGCAGCCTGCTGGGCGAACCGGCGGTGTCCGCGGCGACAGCCGAGCTCAAGGGTTCGGCGCTCGCGAGCTACCTGCTGTTCGATGCGGGCTTCACGCGGGAATTGATGGCGCTGGGCCGGGCCGATACGCTGAACCAGCGCGACGCGGTGTGCGAATTCTTCGGCTGGGGCGGCCTCAGACGGCCGGGCCCAGTCGCTTGACCATCCGGACCGCATCCTCCACGTCTTCGTAGTAGCCCGGGCTCGATCCGCACTCGGTGAAGCCGTGCCTGCCGTAGAACGACTTGGCCGCCGCGTTGCCGGCCCTCGCCTCGAGCCGGATCGCGCGGATGCCGGCGACGCCGGCGGTCGTTTCGAGCCAGGCCAGCAGGGCGCTGCCCAGCCCCGAGCGGCGCTGCGACGCCCGCACCGCGAGCAGCGAGATGTGGGCCTCGTCGTCTCCGTACTGCATGATGGCGAAGCCGAGCAGCACGCCGTCGCGCCGCGCCACCACCACGTTGGTCGCCTCGTCGCGGCTGGCGCGCAGCACCCGCCGCTCGGTCCAGCGCCACGACAGGCCCTGCTCGATCGTGTCCCGGGAAAGCTCCGCGATCTCCCGGGCATCGGCCGCCTGGGCAAGGGTGATTTCGTAGGCGGTGATCACGGCTTCCTCCGGTTGCGGCAACGACTATAGCCCCGCGACCTAAAATGCACCCCCTATGTCCCAGCGCAAACTTTTCGTCACCACCGCCCTGCCCTACGCCAACGGCAAGTTCCATGTCGGCCACATCATGGAATACATCCAGGCCGACATCTGGGTTCGCTTCCAGCGCATGCAGGGCCATATGGTGCATTTCGTGGGGGCCGACGACGCGCACGGCGCGCCGATCATGATCGCGGCCGAGAAGGCCGGCAAGACGCCGCAGGCCTTCGTCGGCGAGATCGCCGCGGGCCGCAAGGAATACCTCGACGGCTTCCACATCCGCTTCGACAACTGGCACTCGACCGACAGCGCCGAGAACACCGAGCTCGCGCAAGGCATCTACAAGAAGCTCCGCGACGGCGGGATGATCGCCACCCGCACCATCGAGCAGTTCTACGACCCGGTCAAGGGCATGTTCCTGCCCGACCGCTACATCAAGGGCGAATGCCCGGTGTGCCACGCCAAGGACCAGTACGGCGA
>Ga0182008_10002708_pt1 | contig 10995 bp, 10 predicted proteins | sample Sormic07211129_1_FD_120482 | JGI IMG/M metagenome (GOLD analysis project Ga0182008, IMG submission 120482) | Rhizosphere microbial communities from Sorghum bicolor, Mead, Nebraska, USA - 072115-129_1 metaG | ecosystem: Host-associated > Plants > Roots > Rhizosphere | place: USA: Nebraska...
CGGCAACCCACGGCCCAGTTATGCCGACCATGTAATCGCACTGTTCGACGCCCACGGTTTGAGCCTGAAGGTGGTGCAGTGGACCAACGAGCTGCAGACCGCCATCGGCCTGGTCGGTGCCGGGATGGGCATGACGCTGGTGCCGGCGTCGGTACAGGTGCTGCATCGGGCGGACATCGGCTATACGCCGATTGTGGAGGCGACGGCGACTTCGCCGATCATCTTGAGCCGACGGGTGAACGATCAATCGCCGGGGCTGAGTCATTGCCTGCAACTGCTGGAAGAGTTGATCTGATCCCCCTGACACCCCGCCCCTCCCACATAGGATGTCATTGCTTTTAGAGATTGCGCAGGCGCTTGCGCTGCAAGGTCTGGCTGGGGGACTCATCGAACAGTTTTCGGTACTCCGCCGAAAACCGCCCCAGGTGAGTAAAGCCCCAGCCCAGGGCAATTTCGGAGATGGTGCGGGTCGAGCCGTGCTCGAGGATCTCCTGGCGTACACCGCCCAGGCGATGCTTTTTCAGGTAGGCCATGGGCGACAGGGCGAAGTACTTGCGAAACGCATCGAACAGCTTGAACCGCGACACCCCGGCGGCGGCTTCCAGGTCTTCCAGGTGCACGGCTTCGCGTGCGTTGACGTGGAGGTACTGGCGCGCGCGGATCAGGTAGTGCGGCAGTTTCACGCCGAGTACGTCGCGCAGTTCTTCGGAATAGTTATTCGGCTGAGCGAGGATCAGGCCCTTGATCAGCGAACTCTCCAGGTCGCGGGTAAACGCCGCGTGCTCGTACAACTCGCTGCTGTGTTCCAGCTCGGCAATGAAATAACGCGCCATGCGCCACCACGACGCCGGCGCGCCGTCCACGGCGTCCATCACCGGCTCGAAGCACAACGGTGCTTCGATCGGGCGCTGCAGCAGGCCCTCGAGGGTTTCGCTCATGGCGGCGCGGGTGATCACCACTTGCAGCTTGCGGCAGTCGCCGGAAATCGCCAGCACCTGATGCTCGTTGGGCGAGATGATCACGCCTTGATCGCAGTTGGAACTCAAGCGCTCGCCGTTCTTGCTCAACTCCTGCTCGCCCACCAGCGGCAGGCTCAGGCTGTAGCTGCTGAAGTGTTCGGCGTCTTCGATATCGATAGTCACGTCGGTGCCGTATTCGATCACGCCGAGGGTGGTAGCGCGGGACTTGAACACATTGGCACTGTGGTGGAAGCGCAGGCGCTCGGGCGTTGCCGTCGCCAGGCGGTGCGGCCCGCAGATGCCGGACATCCAACTGCGGGCGCCCTCCAGGTCGAAACGTTGAATACGGATATCGCGTGTCTGGCTACTCATCAGGGTGCACCCACGGCGGTTAGGCATTTGCGCGCTCTGGCGGCGCGTCATCTGAGCTGAAGGCAAGTTCTGCGCCACGCCGGCCGGTTTGCCACTGGCTGGATAACAAGCGTCGACTATGTGGATAAGTCCCACGCTTTTGCGCACATCGCCCGGCAGGACAGTAGCGCATTACGTCACCGCGCTGCACCGACGTGGGTAGTTGCTGCCCAATTATCCGGCGCACCTTCCCCCATTAAGCGGATAGCCCACGGCCGACGCTCAACCGCTTAATGGCCGACGTGTTCAGCCATTAATAAAAGGTGCCTCCCATGAGTGGTGCAAGAAGCGTCGAGCAATGGAAAAGCTTTATCGAAAGCTGCCTGGATTTTCGCCCCGTCGACGATGTGTTCCGCATCGCCCGCGACATGTTCACCGAGCCGCAGCTGTTCGATCTGGAGATGGAACTGATCTTCGAAAAGAACTGGATCTACGCCTGCCACGAAAGCGAACTGGCCAACCTCCATGACTTCGTGACGATGCGCGCCGGGCGCCAGCCAATGATCATCACCCGCGACGGCGAAGGCCGCCTCAATGCTCTGGTCAATGCCTGCCAGCATCGCGGCACCACGCTTACCCGCGTGGGCAAGGGCAACCAGTCCACCTTCACCTGCCCGTTCCATGCCTGGTGCTACAAGAGCGATGGCCGACTGGTGAAGGTCAAGGCGCCGGGGGAATACCCGGAGGGTTTCGACAAGGCGACACGCGGCCTGAAAAAGGCGCGCATCGAAAGCTACAAAGGCTTCGTGTTCATCAGCCTTGACGTGAGCGGCGGCGACAGCCTGGAGGATTTTCTCGGCGATGCAAAAGTGTTTTTCGACATGATGGTCGCGCAGTCGGCTACCGGTGAGTTGGAGGTGCTGCCGGGTAAATCCGCCTACACCTACGACGGCAACTGGAAGCTGCAAAACGAAAACGGCCTGGACGGTTATCACGTCAGTACTGTGCACTACAACTACGTGGCCACGGTGCAGCACCGCCAGCAAGTGAACAGCGAAAACGGCAGCGCCGCCGGCAGCACGCTGGACTACAGCAAGCTCGGCGCAGGCGACGCGAATACCGATGACGGCTGGTTCGCCTTCAACAATGGCCATAGCGTGTTGTTCAGCGACATGCCCAACCCGAGCGTGCGTTCCGGCTATGCCACGATCATGCCGCGCCTGGTCGCCGAACACGGCCAGCAAAAAGCCGAATGGATGATGCACCGCCTGCGCAACCTGAACATCTACCCCAGCCTGTTTTTTCTCGACCAGATCAGCTCGCAGCTGCGCATCATCCGCCCGGTGGCATGGAACAAGACCGAGATCATCAGCCAATGCCTGGGCGTGAAGGGTGAATCCGACGCCGACCGCGAAAATCGCATTCGCCAGTTCGAGGATTTCTTCAACGTGTCGGGCATGGGCACACCGGACGACCTGGTGGAATTTCGCGAAGCCCAACGCGGGTTCCAGGGCCGCCTGGAACGCTGGAGCGATATCTCCCGTGGCAGCCACCGCTGGCAAACCGGGGCCACCCCCAACAGCGAAGCCCTCGGCATCCAGCCGGCGATGACCGGTACCGAGTTCACCCACGAAGGGCTGTACGTCAACCAGCACCGCAACTGGCAGCAATTTCTGCTCAAGGGGCTGGAGCAACGCGCGCTGACACTGCGGGAGGTGCAATGATGAATGCGCAACTGCAGTACCGCATCGAACAGTTCTTCTACCGCAAGTGCGAGCTGTGCGACGCCCAGGACTGGGACGCCTATGTGCAGCTGTTCGACCCACAGAGCGAATTCCACTTGCCGCAGTGGGATTCGGAACACGTCTATACCCGCGATCCCAAGCGCGAGATGTCGCTGATCTACTACGCCAACCGTTCGGGGCTTGAAGACCGCGTGTTCCGCCTGCGCACCGGCAAGGCCGCCTCCGCCACGCCGATGCCGCGCACCCTGCACCTGATCAACAACGTGCGTATTGCCGAACAGGCCGACGGCACCCTGCAAGTGCACCTGAACTGGCACACGCTGTTTTACCGGCTGGCCACCTCGGAGCAGTTCTACGGGCACGCCACTTACCGCCTCAAACCCGACGGCGACAGTTGGCTGATCACCCGCAAGCATGCGCTGCTGCTTAACGACACCATCAACTCGGTGTTGGATTTCTATCACCTGTGACGCGCATCACCTGTGGAGTTTCGCGAATGAATCACAAAGTGGCCTTCAGTTTTGCCGACGGCAAGACCCTGTTTTTTCCGGTGGGCGCGGGTGAAATCCTGTTGGATGCCGCACTGCGCAATGGCATCAAGATCCCCCTCGATTGCCGCGAAGGTGTGTGCGGCACGTGTCAGGGCCGTTGCGAGTCGGGGGATTACACCCAGGATTATGTCGACGACGAAGCACTCTCCAGCCTCGACCTGCAGCAACGCAAAATGCTCAGTTGCCAGACGCGGGTGAACTCCGATGCGGCGTTCTATTTCGATTTCGACTCCAGCCTGTGCAACGCGCCGGGCCCGGTGCTGGTCGGCGCCAGCGTGAGCCATGTTCAGCAGGTGTCGGCCAGTACCGCAATGCTCACCCTGCGACTGGACGCACCGCTGGATTTTCTGCCCGGCCAGTACGCCCGCCTGCAAGTGCCCGGCACCGATAGCTGGCGTTCGTATTCGTTCGCCAATCGGCCAGGCGAGCAGCTGCAATTTCTGATTCGCCTGCTGCCCGACGGTGTGATGAGCAATTACCTGCGCGAGCGTTGCCAGGTAGGTGACCGGCTGCAGTTGGAAGCGCCGCTGGGGGCGTTCTACCTGCGCCACGTCAGCCAACCGCTGGTGCTGTTGGCCGGTGGCACGGGCTTATCGGCACTGCTGGGCATGCTCGATCAGCTGGTCGACAACGGCTGCGAGCAGCCCGTGCATCTTTACTATGGTGTGCGCAGTGCAGAGGATTTGTGCGAGGCCGAGCGTATCAAGGCGTACGCGAGGCGCCTCGCGGGTTTTCGCTACACCGAAGTGCTCAGCAACCCGTCGCCCGAGTGGCCCGGCAAGCGCGGCTACCTCACCGAACATTTCGAGGTGGCGCAATGGCGGGATGTTTCGGCGGATATGTACGTGTGTGGCCCGCCGCCGATGGTCGAATCCATCCAACAATGGCTGTTGGATCAGGCACTTGATGGCGTTCAGCTGTATTACGAAAAGTTCACGCAGAGTAATATCTGACCCTCAGCACTTCTGAGGGGCTGATGCGGCCTGCACTCACCCTTAAGAAAAACAAGTAGAAGGGAACGTTAATGGCGGATGACATGGTTAACCCGGTGGGCCTCAAGCGCGGCTTGAAGAACCGGCATATTCAGCTGATCGCTTTGGGCGGCGCCATCGGTACGGGGTTGTTCCTCGGTTCGGCCGGTGTGCTCAAGTCCGCCGGGCCGTCGATGATCCTCGGCTACGCGATCGCCGGTTTTATCGCCTTCCTGATCATGCGCCAGCTCGGCGAGATGATCGTCGAAGAGCCGGTGGCCGGTTCTTTCAGCCACTTCGCGCACAAATACTGGGGCGGTTACGCGGGTTTCCTGGCGGGCTGGAACTACTGGGTGCTGTATGTACTGGTGGGCATGGCCGAACTGACGGCGGTGGGCAAGTACATCCAGTTCTGGTGGCCGGAGATTCCGACCTGGGTCAGCGCGCTGGTGTTTTTTGTCGCGGTGAACCTGATCAACACGCTGAACGTGAAGTTCTTTGGTGAGGCCGAGTTCTGGTTCGCGATCATCAAGGTGGTGGCGATTGTCGGCATGATCGTGCTCGGTTGCTACCTGCTGTTCAGCGGCACCGGCGGTTCGCAGGCGTCCATCAGCAACCTGTGGAGCCACGGTGGGTTCTTCCCCAATGGCGGCATGGGGCTGCTGATGTCCATGGCGTTCATCATGTTCTCGTTTGGTGGCCTGGAGCTGGTGGGCATCACCGCCGCCGAGGCCAGCGAACCGCGCAAGGTGATCCCCAAGGCGATCAACCAGGTGGTGTACCGCATCCTGATTTTCTACGTGGGTGCGCTGACTGTGCTGCTGTCGCTGTATCCGTGGGACCAACTGCTGCAGACCCTCGGCGCATCGGGCGATGCCTACAGCGGCAGTCCGTTCGTGCAGATCTTTTCACTGATCGGCAACGATACCGCCGCGCACATCCTCAACTTCGTGGTGCTGACCGCGGCGTTGTCGGTGTACAACAGCGGCGTGTACTGCAACAGCCGCATGCTGTTCGGCCTGGCCGAGCAAGGCGATGCGCCCAAAGCGCTGATGAAGCTCAATAAGCAAGGCGTGCCGCTGCGGGCCCTGGCGATCTCGGCGCTGGTGACGATGCTGTGCGTGGTGGTCAACTATGTCGCGCCGCAGGGCGCCCTGGAGTTGCTGTTCGCCCTGGTGGTTGCCTCGCTGATGATCAACTGGGCGCTGATCAGCATCACCCATATCAAGTTTCGCAAGGCCATGGGCGAGCAAGGCGTGGTGCCGTCGTTCAAGACGTTTTGGTTCCCCTTCAGCAACTACCTGTGCCTGGCGTTCATGCTGATGATTGTCAGCGTGATGCTGGCCATTCCGGGGATTCGTGAGTCGGTGTATGCGATGCCGGTGTGGGTGGGGGTGATCTATGTGGCCTACCGGTTGCGAATGAGTAAGGCGAAAGCAATCGCCGCTACGCAGTGATAGGCATATGGGAGGGGCAAGCCCCTCCCATATGTGTTTAGAGCGTGGAACGCACTCGCCATAACTCGGGGAACAACACCGTGTCGAGCATCTTGCGCAGGTAACCCACGCCCTCGGTGCCGCCGGTGCCCGGTTGGAAGCCGATGATGCGCTCCACCGTGGTCACATGGCGAAAGCGCCACTGACGGAACGAATCCTCCAGGTCGATAAACTTCTCGGCCAACTGATACAAGTCCCAGTAACGGCTCGGATCGCGATACACCTCGCGCCACGCCGCTTCCACCGAGTCATCGTGAACGGTCGCTGCCGTTGGGTCGCGTTGGGTGCGTTGCGGGTCAATCGCCAAGCCGGCCTTGGTCATCAGGTTGATCGCCTCGTCATACAGCGACGGCGTGGCAATCGCCACTTGCAGTTGCTGCAACAATTCCGGGCGATGGGCATGGGGCCGCAACAATGCCGGGCTCTTGTTGCCAAGGATAAATTCGATCTCACGGTACTGAAACGACTGGAACCCCGACGACTGTCCCAGGAACGGGCGAATGGCCTTGTATTCCGAGGGCGTCATGGTCGCCAGTACCGCCCAGGCATGCACCAGCTGGTCGAAGATCCGCGACACCCGCGCGAGCATCTTGAACGCCGGCGGCAGCTCGCCCAGGCGCACATGTTCGCGGGCGGCCTTGAGCTCGTGGAGCATCAGCTTCATCCACAGCTCGGAGGTCTGGTGCTGGATGATAAAGAGCATTTCATTGTGGTCCGGCGACAGCGGGTGCTGAGCGCTGAGGACTTTGCCCAGGTCCAGATAATCGCCGTAGCTCATGGACTCGGAAAAATTCAGCTCGGCGTTATGCCATTCTTCCGGCGGTTGGTAGTCAGCAGAGAAAGGACATTGGCTCATCGCGTGGGCTCCTTGAGCGGGCGCAGGATTGCGCGGACCGGACTGGCGTCGAGGTTGGCAAAGCGCAGCGGCAAGGCGATCAGTTCGTAGTCGCCCTCCGGTACGTCGTCAAGCACGATGCCTTCGAGAATCGCCATGCCATGGCGGGCCACGGCGTTGTGAGAATCCATGGTCTTGGACTGCTGCGGGTCCAGAGACGGCGTATCGATACCGATCAGCCGCACACCCAGGCCGGCGAGCCGTTCGATGGTTTGCGGGGCAATCGCGGTGAAGTTCGCGTCCCATTCAGTCAAAGGCGCTTGTGGATAAGTGCGCAGCAGCACGCGCTCGGGCAAGTTATCCACACGGCCATCGAGCTGATGAGGCTGCACCAGCGCACCGCTGCCCAGGCAATGCAGCACCCGGCAGGGGCCCATGTACACCTCCAGCGACACCTCACCGATCGGCGCGCCGTCCGCGCTGTAATGCAGCGGCGCATCGACATGGGCGCCGGTGTGCGGCGAGAAGGTTACGCGCCCGACATTCACCGGGCACTCGGGGCCGAACTGCCATACGCGCTCTTCCTGAAACGGCGTATCGCCCGGCCAGGTGGGCGTGGCTGCGCTCAAGGGCGGGCTGATGTCCCACCACGTTTTTATTGGGTTCATGCTCAAGGCTCTCGGTCGTTACTGGGGTGAATGATACGAGGGCCTGCTGTGAATTTTCTTGCGAATTCTGGCGTGAGATGGGAGATCTTTCGCACTTACTGCGAGAAACAGGCTTACTCACGCTCGAATATGTCGCCTGGCAACGTTTGAGTGGACACCAAGAATTAATGTGGGAGGGGGGGATGCCCCCCGATTCAGTGAGCCAGTTGATCCAGGTGCCCGCTGTGACGCCGCCATCGGGGGCAAGCCTCCTCCCACATTGACCTTGTTGTGCCAGGAGCATCTGCGCTTCTGGACATCCCGATGTCGAGTTCAGACCACTGAGGGTGCTGGCGACGCTATAGGGTTCGACTCTCGTTTACTTGCCTCGGAGTCATCATGCCCAAGCCCATTACCGTACTGCGCGACACCCATCCCTTGCCGGTCCTGGATGCCTGCAAATGGGAGAAGCTCGAAGGCGATCCGCACACCGTCAACCTCAACGCCTACACCAGCGAAGACGGCAGCAAGATCATGGGCACCTGGATCTGCACGCCGGGCAAGTGGTACGTGGAGTACGTGAAGTGGGAATACTGCCATTTCCAGGAAGGCTACTGCGTGATCACGCCTGAGGGGATGGAGCCGATTCACTTGCGGGCCGGGGATATCTTTGTGGTGGAGCCAGGGATGAAGGGGACGTGGGAAGTGGTCGAGACTGTGCGTAAGTATTTTGTGTTCGCCTGAGTAATCGCTCCGCTTATGGGGGATTGAGCAGGTGGGTGGTGAGCGGGCCGGTCCTGCTCACCACGCAGTTTCCTTTGCGCAGGACCTATTTGGGCTTGCGATAGCTGTTAACGATCGCCGAGAAGTCCTGGCCGCCCTCCCCGCGCTGGCTCATGGATTGATACAACTGTTGAGCCACAGCGCCCAGAATCACCGGCTGTCTGGCCTGGCGGGCAGCTTCGGTGGCCAGGCCCAGATCCTTGAGCATCAGGTCGGCGCCGAAACCGCCGGTGTAGCCACGGGACGCCGGGGCGGTTTCGATCACGCCAGGCCATGGGTTGTAGGTGTCGGAGCTCCAGCAGCGCCCGGTAGAGCTGTTGATGATGCCCGCCAGCACTTGGGTGTCGATCCCCAGCGCATCGCCCAGGGCCATGGCTTCGCTGACGCCCACCATGCTGATACCCAGCAGCAGGTTGTTGCAGATCTTGGCGATCTGCCCGGTGCCGACTTCACCGCAATGCACGATGTTGCGGCCCATTTGCGCCAGCACCGGGTGCAGGGTGGCGAACAGTTCCGGGGTAGCGCCGACCATAAAGGTCAATGTGCCCGCCTGGGCGCCGCCGGTACCGCCGGAGACGGGCGCGTCGGCCATCGCCACGCCGTGCTTGGCTGCCGCTGCGGCCACGTCGCGTGCGGTCTGCGGATCGATGGTGCTGCAGTCCACCGCCGGCACGCCACTGCCGATACCGGCGAGCACGCCATCGTCATTCAGCCACACGCTGCGCACGTGGGCAGCGGCCGGCAGCATGGTAATTACCAGCTCAGCGCCTTGGGCGGCATGGCGCGGCGAGTCGCTGATGGTGCCGCCCAGTTCGGCGAGCTCCTTGAGCACCGTCTGGTTGAGGTCGAACAGGTTCAGCGCGTGGCCGGCCTTGATCAGGTTGCGGGCCATGGGCGCGCCCATGTTGCCCAAACCGATAAATGCGATCTTCATGGTGGTCTCCCGGAATCAGCGCAGGTTGATGGTGGTGTTGACGCCATCGTTGACCGTGTCGTCGTCGAACCAGCGGCTCGTCACGGTTTTGGTCTGGGTATAGAACTGCACTACTTGCTTGCCGTACGGGCCGAGGTCGCCAAGCTTGGAACCCCGGGAGCCGGTGAAGCTGAAGAACGGCACCGGCACCGGAATCGGGATGTTGATGCCGACCTGGCCTACGTCGATTTCACTCTGGAACTTACGCGCCGCCGCCCCGCTCTGGGTGAACAGGCCGGTGCCATTACCGAACGGGTTGGCGTTGACCAGGGCGATGGCCTCGTCGAGGGTGTCGACTTCGATCACCACCAGCACCGGGCCGAAGATTTCTTCGGTGTAAATACGCATGTCGGTGGTCACGCCCGAGAACAGGGTCGGACCAACGAAGTTGCCTTGCTCGAAACCCGGCACCTGGATGTCGCGACCGTCCAATTCGAGCTTGGCGCCTTGCTGCACGCCACTTTCGATCAGCTCCAGGACGCGTGCCTTGGCGCGCTTGGAAATCACCGGGCCGACATCGGTGCCGGCTTCGCTGCCGGCGTTGACCTTGAGCTTCTGCGCCAGCGCCTTGAGGTCCGGCAGCCATTGCTTGGACGCCCCCACCAGCACCACCACGGAGGTGGCCATGCAGCGCTGGCCGGCCGCACCGAAACCGGCGCCGACCAAGGCATTGAGGGTGTGTTCGCGATTGGCATCCGGCAGCACCACCGCGTGGTTCTTGGCGCCCATCATCGATTGCACGCGCTTGCCGTGTTTGCCGGCCAGGTCGTAGACGTGCGTGCCCACCGCCGTCGAGCCGACGAAGGACACAGCCTTGATGTCTTTGTGGGTGCACAGCGCATCCACCACGTCCTTGCCGCCATGCACCACGTTGAGCACACCCGCGGGTACGCCGGCTTCCAGCGCCAGCTCCACCAGCAGCATGGTCGATAGTGGGTCCTGTTCGGACGGTTTGAGGACGAAGGTATTACCGCAGGCGATGGCCATCGGGAACATCCACAGCGGAATCATCGCCGGGAAGTTAAACGGGGTGATACCCGCACACACGCCGATAGGTTGGCGCAGGGTGTAGGTATCGACGCCACCGGCGACGTTCTCGGCGAACTCGCCCATTTGCAGGGTGCCGATGGAACAGGCGTGCTCCACCACTTCCAGGCCACGGAAGATATCGCCTTCGGCATCGGCAATGGTCTTACCCTGCTCGGCGCTGAGGACCACGGCGATGCGCTTGGAGTGTTCGCGAATCAAGGCCTGCAGTTTGAGCATGATGCGCATGCGCGCGCCGATCGGCGTCAGTTTCCAGGTTTGGAAGGCGCGATGGGCGGCATCGATGGCGGCGTTGACTTCATCGGCGGTGGCAAACGGCACTCTGGCCAGCACTTGCTGAGTGGCGGGGTTGACGATGTCCTGCCACTGGGTGGTCTTGGACTCGACCCATTCACCGTCGATCAGTAGCTTGACCGGTTGTACGGAAATTTCGGCAGATGCGTTCATGGGGTCTCCAATTCTTATTTATATGCAGAGAACCAAGGCGTTGAACCGCCCTGAAGAATGAGGCGTTCGGACTGTTTTTGGAGTATAGATGTGCAAATCTCTAATAAGAACGCACATAAAAGCCGGACCAATATGCAAAAAAACATCACGTCGCTGGGCTCCCTGAACTGGGATGACCTAAAGTTTTTCC
>Ga0182008_10002710_pt1 | contig 10995 bp, 10 predicted proteins | sample Sormic07211129_1_FD_120482 | JGI IMG/M metagenome (GOLD analysis project Ga0182008, IMG submission 120482) | Rhizosphere microbial communities from Sorghum bicolor, Mead, Nebraska, USA - 072115-129_1 metaG | ecosystem: Host-associated > Plants > Roots > Rhizosphere | place: USA: Nebraska...
AGCTCGCACGCCGGAACGGCGAGGTCGTGCTCGCGATCGCCGACGAGGGCGACGGCGTGAACGGCGTCCCGAGCGGCACCGGCCTTTCGATCGTGCGTGCGCTTGTCCGCGACGAGCTGCAGGGCAGCTTCGACCTCACCGGCTCGCGCGCCGAGGTGGTGTTCCCGAGGTGAGCTTCCTCGTCGTGATGCGACCGGCGCGTGACGGGATCGAGTCCGAGCACGAGATGCTCGAGGCGCACTGGGACTATCTGCGCGGCCTTCATGCCGCCGGGAAGCTCGTCGTCGCCGGGCCGTCGTGGACGGGCGACGATCCGCTCGGCGTCGGCATCTTCGATCTTCGCGACCGCGAGGAGGTCGAGGCGATCGTCGCCGAGGACCCCGCCGTGACGAGCGGTGCGATGCGCGCCGAGATCCGGCCGCTGAGGATCGTCACGCGGTGATCCGCGAGTGCAAGGTGATGGTTCGCCGAGGCGGCGAGCTGCTCGCCCTCCTCCGTTGCGAGGCCGACGGCGGGTACTGGCACACCGTCGCGGGAGGAGTCGATGACGGCGAGACGTACTCAGAGGCGGCGGCGCGAGAGCTCCGAGAAGAGGTCGGTCTCGACGCCCGGCCCGTCGACCTCGGCGCGACCTTCGTGTACGACGGGGCGGTCGAGGTGCAGGCGTTTCTCGTCGAGGTGGCGGCGGGATGGGAGCCGACGCTGAACGACGAGCACGACGAGTACCGATGGCTCCCGCCTCACGAGGCTGCCGCACTCTTTCACTGGCCGGAGACGCGAGAGCTCGCCCTCACGCTGTGACGGTGCTCTGGCATTTCAGCGAGGACCCGTCGCTCGGGCGCTTCGCGCCGCGTGACGGGAAGGTCTGGGCGATCGCCGACGCGTACAGCTGGCTCTACTGGTTCCCTCGCGACTGTCCGCGCGCGTGTTTCTGGGCCGTCCACACGACCACCCACGACGACGTCGATCTCTGGCTCGACGGGGACGAGCGGCGGCGTGTCGCGGTCATCGAATCGACGTGGCTGGAGCGCCTCCGCTCGGTGACGCTCTACGCATACCGGATGCCGAGGGAGCCGTTCGCCCTCGTCGAGGACGAACGCTTCTACATCGCCTCGACGACCGTCGACGCGCTCGAGTGCGTCGAGGTCGGCGATCTCCTCGCCCGGCATGCGGAGGCGGGGATCGAGCTGCGGATCGCCCCTGCGCTCTATCCGCTGTGGGACAGGGTCACTGCGACGTCGCTCGACTTCAGCGGCATCCGCCTCAGGAATGCGGTGCGTGGATGAGGATCCTCGTCGCGGAGGACGAGACGATCATCCGTCTCGACCTCAAGGACCTGCTCGAGCGCGCCGGCTTCGAGGTCGTCGCGGAGGCGAAGGACGGCGAGGAGGCGGTTGCGCTCGCGCGGAGCGCGCAGCCCGACCTCGCGCTGATGGATGTGAAGATGCCGCGCCTCGACGGTATCGAGGCGGCACGGCGGATTCTCGACGAGCGGCCGATCCCGATCGTGATGCTGACCGCATACGGGCAGCAGGAGCTCGTCGCGCGCGCGGCCGAGGCGGGTGTGTTCGGCTATCTCGTGAAGCCGTTCCGCGAGCAGGATCTGCTGCCGGCGATCCAGACGGCGCGCGCGCGGCACGAGGAGCTGCAGGCGCTCCGCGAGGAAGCGGAGTCGCTGCAGGAGGCGCTCGCGGCCCGCAAGGTGATCGAGCGCGCGAAGGGCCTGCTGATGGAGAAGGAAGGGCTGACCGAGGACGAGGCGTTCTCGCGGCTGCGCCGCGCGTCGCAGGCGTCGCAGCGGCCGTTGAAGGTGATCGCGGAGGCCGTGGTCGCGACGCTCGGCGGGGACGGCGAGTGACGCACCCGAATGCGGAGCTCGTTCGCCGGTTGTTCGGCGCGTTCGGCAACGACGCAAAGCAGATCAGCGCGACCTTCGATCGCAACGTGCTCTGGCGCGTGCCCGGCGACACCGTGATGAGCGGCGAGTACCGCGGCCGCCGCGACGTCGTCGACTTCCTCCGGCGCACGGGCGTCGAGACCGCGGGCACCTACCGCTCGCGGCTGCATACGGTGTTCGCAGACGATGCCTGGGGGCTCGCGGTGTACCGGGCCTGGGGCACGCGCAACGGCATCGACCTCGACGTCGAGCAGGCGCTCGTCTTCAAGTTCGAGGACGGCATGATCACCGAGGTGACGGCCGTCCCGCTCGACTCCGCGTTCGATGCATTCTGGGCCTGAGCCCTTCGACTCGCCCGAGGTGCAGGCTCTCTGCCTCGCCCAGCAGGCCGAGATGCACGGTGTGTACGGAGAGGCGGACATCGGGCCGACCCGCGAGGCGCCGATGTTCGTGCCGCCCGACGGTATCTTCCTCGTCCTCCGGGACGACGCCGGCCGCGCAATCGGCTGCGGCGGCATCGCGCGCTTCGACGACCGGCGCGGCGAGGTGAAGCGGATGTACGTCGTCCCGGAGGCGCGCGGGCGGGGGCTCGGCCGGCGGCTGCTCGAGGAGCTCGAGGCGCAGGCGCGCGCGCTCGGCTACACGGGCGTCGTCCTCGAGACGGGCGACCGGCAGCCCGAGGCGCTCGGCTTGTACGAGTCGGCGGGATTCGCAAGGATCCCGTGCTACCCGCCGTACGACTCGCGGGCGCTCAGCCTCTGCTTCGAAAAGCGACTGGAGGGATGACGGTGAAGGACTTCAAGGAGTTCCTGCTCCGCGGCAACCTCGTGGACATGGCGGTCGGCATCGTGATCGGTGTCGCGTTTGCCGCCGTCGTCACCGCGCTCGTCGGCGACCTGATCACTCCGTTGATCGCGGCGATCGGGGGCAAGCCCGACTTCGGCAACCTGAGCTTCACGATCAACAAGAGCCACTTCCTGTACGGCGCCTTCATCAACGCGGTGCTGACGTTCGCGATCATCGCGGCCGTGATCTTCTTTCTCGTCGTGAAGCCGGTGAACATGCTGATGGCGCGCTACAAGACCGAGCCGGACGTCGAGCAGACGACGAAGGGCTGCCCGCACTGCCTCAGCTCGATCCCGATCGGCGCGTCGAAGTGCGCCTTCTGCACCGCGGACCTCTAGCTCGAAGAAGCCTGCTCGAACAACGTCTCCCACCGCTCGAGGAGTGACGCGAGGGCGTCGCGCGACCGCTTGTGCGCGGCGAGCGTCTCGACGTTCGACCAGTCCTCGGCGAGGCGCTCTTCGAGCAGCGCGAGCTCCGCCTCGGCGTTCGCGATCTGCGCCTCGATCCGCTCGAGCTCGGTCGGGCCCTTCGACGTGGGCGGTTTGCGCGGCTTCGGCTTCGGCGTCTTCCTGACGACGACGGGCTCTGGGGCGCGCGCGGCTCGCTCCTCGCGCCGGCGCAGCATCTCGGCCCAGCCGCCCTCGTACGACTGCAGGCGGCCGTCCTCGATCGCAAGCGTGCGCTCGGCGACGGCGTCGAGCAGGGCGCGGTCGTGCGAGACGAGCAGCAGCGTCCCGGGGAACGCCTCGAGTGCGGCCTCGAGCGCCTCGCGCGACTCGAGGTCGAGATGGTTCGTCGGCTCGTCCAGCACGAGGAAGTTCGCGCCTGACGACACCGTGACCGCGAGCGCGAGCCGGCGCCGCTCGCCGCCGGACAGCACCGCGACCGGCTTCTCGTGGTCGTCCCACCCCGAGAAGAGGAACTTGCCCAGGAGGTTCTGCGCGTCGGGCCGCGACAGCCCGGTCATCGTCTGGACGCACTGAAGGACGGAGCCGCGCGTGTCGAGCTCCATTTCCTGCTGCGAGAAGTAGCCGACCTGCACGCCGTGGCCCAGGCGCGGGCCGCGCTCGCTCACCATCGCCTCGAGCAGCGTCGTCTTCCCCGAGCCGTTCGGCCCGACGAGCGCGGCGTGCTCGCCGCGCTCGAGCGCGAACGACACGTCGTCGAGCAGCACGCGGCCGCCGACGGAGAGCGTCAACGCGTCGGCCTCCACGACCGTGCGGCCGCTGCGGGCGGGCTTGAGGAACTCGAAGCCCAGCGAGCGGTTGCGCCGCGTGAGCAAAGAGATCTCGGCCGCGTTTTGCGCGCGCTCCTGCTCGAGCCGGCCGATGTGCGTCAGCTTCGCCTGCGCCTGCTTCGCCTTCTCCTTCTTGTATCGGAACCGCTCGACGAAGCGTTCGAGCCGTGCGATGTCGGACTGCACGCGGTCGACCTCCTTCTGCGCATGCAGGAGCCGCGCCGCCTTCTCCCGTCGCCACGCATGCCACGGGCCCGGGAAGAAGGTGCCGCGGCCCGCGACGACCTCGAGCGTCGCCGTCGTCACCGCCTCGAGGAACCAGCGGTCGTGCGCAACGAGGATGACCGCTGCGTCGAGCGACTGCAGCTCCTTCTCGAGCCATTCGAGGGAGGCGACGTCGAGGTGGTTCGTCGGCTCGTCGAGGAGCAGCAGATCGGGATCGCCGCCGAGCGCGCGGGCGAGCGAGGCGCGTGTCAGCTCGCCGCCGGAGAACGTTCGCAGCTTGCGGTCGAGATGCTCTTCCGAGAAGCCGAGCCCGCGGAGCACGGCCGTCGCGTGATCGCGCCAGTTGTAGCCGCCGGCGTGCTCGAGCCGCGCCTGTGCGGCGGCGTAGCGGTTGAGCGTCGCCTGGTCGTGCGCACCCGCCGCCATCGCCTGCTCGAGCCGCTTCAGCTCCTCCTCGAGCGCGACGAGGTCGCGCGCGCCCGAGATGACGTACTCGCGGAGCGTCAGGTCTTGCTCGAGCGGGGGCCGCTGGTCGTGGAGCGCGACCCGCGTTCCCTTCTCGAAGGCGAGCTCGCCGCCGTGCTTCTCCGTCTCACCGGACAGGATCCGGAGCAGCGTCGTCTTGCCGGCCCCGTTCGGTCCGGAGAGCGCGACGCGGTCGCGCCGCTCGACGCTGAAGGAGACGCCGTCGAACAGGACGTTGCCGGCGAACTCCTTGCGGAGGTTGGAGGCGATGACGACTGCCACGCCTCCCAGGGTACGGAGGTCAGGCGGTCGCGGCGAGCAGCGCTTCGGCGTCGCGGATGCGGCGTGTCGCACGGACCTCGCGGAAGAAGTCGAGTGCCCGTTGCAACTCGACCTGGTCGCCGTCTCGCCGGGCGATGCGGAGCCGCATCTCCGCCTCGGGCCAGCGCGCGCCGAACCGCTCGAAGACGGCGGCCGCGGCCGCGAGATCTCCGCGCCACGCTGCGACGCACGCCTTCGTCCAGGGATCCACGGTGTCCCCGCGATCGAAGATCGCGATCGATTCGGCCGCCAGGGCGAGGTCGAGCGTGGCCCAGAGAAGGGTGATCGCCACGACGTAGTAATGGCGCTCGAGCGGTCGGGCGAGGGCGAGGGCCTCCTCGACGGCGGCCCGGCCGGCGTCGATCCTGCCCTCGCGGGCATAGACCTCGGCCAGGTTGCCGAGGGCCGGCAGGATCGTCTGCGGGTCCTTCGTCTCGCGGGCCACCGCGACCGCGCGCTCGGAATCCGCGATTGCGCCGGCGGAGTCGCCGCGTGCGTGGCGAATGATCGATCGCGTCGCGCGGATGTCGGGCTCGAGGTAGTGGGGCGGTCCCGACTCGATCTCCCCGATCAATGCGTCGGCCGTCATGAAGGCGGAGTCCCAGTCACCGGCGACCAGACGAACGCTGGCCTCCTGCGCGCGGACCCAGAGAATCTGCCCGGCAGAGCCGACCTGCTCCGCCTCGCGCAGGAAGCGGTCGTAGATTGGGCCGGTCGCGGCCAGGTCGCCCCTGCGGATCAGGCGCTCGGCGAGGTTGTTCAGGCCGCGGAACAGCTGTCGCAGGTCGCGGGTCTGCTCCGCGAGCTCGATGCCCCGGTCGAGGTCTGGGCCGTCTTCGAGCGCCGTCCCGCGCGTCACGAGCGCAGCCGCGAGGATCCGTTCGCTCTGCGTCTGCTCGGCGATCTCGATCGCGGCGGTCGCGAGCTCCGCCGACGCCGTCATCTGCCCGGCGAGCATCAGGAGCCGCGCCCGCTCGGCGAGCGCCGCGGCCTTGGCCCCGGACGGAGGCGCATCCGTGAGCAGCGCAACGGCGCGTTCGGAGTGGACGTCGGCGGCGTCGCGGTTTGCGAGGTACCACCACGCGTTGGAGGTGTTCAATTCGGCGATCGCCGCGCCCTCGAGGTCGCCGAGCTCCATGCATGCGGCCACGGCCGCGTCGAGATGAGGGAGCGCAGATTGCGGATCGTCGGTGGCGATGACGGCGCCGAGGTCTCGGCGCAGCCGCGCCCATTCCGCCGTGCCCTCGGGCGTGAGCTCCAGTGCCGCCGCGAAGTGGCGTTTGGCAGCCGGGGAGGCACCGAGCGCGACCGCACGATCGCCCGCATCGTGGAACGCGTCGCGGGCACTGGCGCGCAGGCCGTCGTCGACGGTTCCCGTCGCAGCGGCGAGCTCGAGCGCCGCGCTGTAGTGGTGCGCGAGCATCTCTGCCCTGTCGACCGCGCGGTCCGGCGGCAGCGACTCGATCCAGGTGGCCGCCGCGCGATGCTTCGCCGCGCGGTCGCCACGGGGGATCTGCGCGTACGCGACGTCCCGGACGAGCGCGTGGGCAAACGAGTATTCCTGTTCGCCGGCCACCGCGCTGCGGCGCTCGCGCCGGATGAACTCCTTGCGGACGAGCAGGCGGAGGAGCTCGTCGGCCGCGCCGAGCGCGCCGGGCCAGAAGACGCGTCCGACGACCGCCGCGTCCTGCAAGAGTGCCTTCTCGTCCCTCCCGAGCAGGTCGAGGCGTGCGGCGACGATCCCCTGCACGCTGTCGGGCAGGGCATCCGGCAGACCACCCTCGGCGACCATTCGCGCATACTGCTCGGCGTAGAGCGGGTTGCCGGCGGCCTGCTCGAGCAGCGCCGATTGCGTCTCGGCCGGCAGCAACGCGCGGTCGAGCGTCGCCGCGACGATCCGGGCGGTGTCGGCGTCGCTCAGCGGGCCGAGCGAGACGGTGAGGACGTTCCGCTTCCCGCCGCCCCAACCGGGGCGGCGCTCGAAGAGCTCGGGCCGCGTCGTGCAGACGACGAGCAACGGCAGGTCGCTCGCCCAGTCGGCGAGCTCGTCGACGAAGTCGAGCAGCTCGTCGTCCGCCCACTGGATGTCCTCGAACACGAGCACGAGCGGCCGCCGGTCGGCGAGCAGCTCGATCCAGCGGCGCCAGGCCCCGAAGCGCTCCGTGCGGTCGTGCTGTTCGGCGGGCAGGCCGACGAGCGGCGCGAGATGCCGTTCGAGCCAGGCGCGCTCGATTTCGTCGTCGACGAGCTCCTCGAGCGAGGCCGCGAGCTTCGCCGAGGTCTCGTCACGCGTGTCGCTCTCGAGGACGCCGAGCTCGGCCTTCGCGATCTCGCCGAGCGCCCACAGGCTCACGCCGTCGCCGTAGGAGAGCGAGCGCCCGCGACGCCACGTCACGAAGTCCGGATCCGCCTCGACGAACGCGAACAGCTCGGCGACGAGGCGGCTCTTGCCGATGCCGGGGACGCCGGCGACGGTGACGAGCTGCGGCTCGCGGTCGCGGCGGACGCGCTGAAAGGTGTTGACGAGCAGCTCGACCTCGTCCTCGCGTCCTGCGAGCGGAGCGGCCGACATCGTCTCGACCGTGAACCGCGAGCGCGCAGCGAGTGGCTCCCAGACTGCGAGTGGCTCCGTCTTGCCTTTCGCGATGACAGGCTCCTGCTCGGCGTAGTCGATCACGCCGTGGGTCGCGCGGTAGGTGAGCTCGCCGACGAGGACGCCGTTGATCGGAGCCGCACTCTGGAGGCGCGCCGCGGTGTTGACGACGTCGCCGGCCGCCATTCCTTCCCCCTCGGCCGGGCTGGCGCCCAGGAGGACGAGCGCCTCGCCGGTGTTGACGGCGATCCGCACCTGCACGTCGCTCTGCTCGCGCGCCCAGTCGCGGATCGCCAGGGCGGCGCGGACCGCGCGCTCGGGATCGTCCTCGTGCGCCACGGGTGCGCCGAAGAGCGCCATCACCGCGTCGCCGATGAACTTCTCGACCGTGCCGCCGTAGTGCTCGAGCTCGTCGCGCAGGTGCTGCCAGTACGGGGAGAGCATCGCCCGCACGTCCTCGGGATCCATGCGCTCCGCGCGTGACGTGAATCCGACGAGGTCGGCGAAGAGGACGGTGACGACCTTCCGCTCCTCCCGGCGCGGCGCGGGCGCCTCGAGCGTCGCGGCGCAGCTGTTGCAAAACCGCGAGTTCGGCGGGTTCTCGCGGCCGCACGAGACGCACGTCACCATGTGCCGAGTCTAGGGAAGTATTTCCTCATGGCCCAGGTGCTCGCCCTCGACATCGGCAGCTCGTCGGTGCGCGCGCAGCGCTTCGACGAGCGCGGCAACCCGGACGGCGAGCTGCGGCAGGAGAAGTACGAGACGAGTGACGCGGCGGAGGTCGCAGAGCTCGTCCGGAAGGTGCTCGGCGGGGAGGAGCCCGACGGCACGTCCTCGTTCGGCCATTCGCTGGTCGCGCTCGATAAGCAGGGCGAGCCGCTGACGCCGATCCTCGGCTGGCGCGACACGCGGAGCGCCGATGCGGCCGAGTGGCTTCGCCGTCGGCTCGATGCGGACGCGGTGCATGCGCGCACCGGGGGCTTCCTCCATCCGTCGTACTGGGCGGCGAAGCTCGCGTGGCTCGCGCAGGTCGACCCCGACGTGTTCCGGGAGGCCGACTGCTTCGTCTCGTTCGTCGACTACGTGCGAGGCAGCCGGGAGACGAGCGCCTCGATGGCGTCGGGCACGGGCCTGCTCGACCTGACGGCGAACGAGTGGGACGGTGAGCTCCTCGACGCGCTCGGCCTCGACCCCGCGCGGCTGCCGACGATCGCGGACGTCCCCGTCTGGCTCGACGGCGTCTGCTCGAACCTCGGTGCCGGCTGCGTCGGCCTCGACCGGGCGGCGTTGATGGTCGGCACGTCGGGCGCGATGCGGATCCTCTACGAGACCGAGCGGCCTCAGCCGCGCGACGGCCTCTTCATGTACCGCGTCGACGGGCGGCGCGTATGCGAGGGCGGTGCGCTCTCCGACGGCGGCAACCTCTACGCGTGGCTCGAGCAGATGCTCGTCGAGCGCGGCGAGGCGCGCGACGACCACGGCCTGATCTTCCTCCCGTTTCTCGGCGGCGAGCGCTCGACCGGCTGGGATCCCCATCAGACGGGCGCGCTGCTCGGGCTGACGTTCGACACGACGCCGGCGGACATCCGGCGCGCGGCGCTCGAGGGCGTCGGCTTCCGTTTCGCCGCGATCGCCGACCTGCTACCGGACGTGCACGAGATCGTCGCGACCGGCGGCGCCCTCGTGAAGGATCATGAGTGGGTGCAGCTCCTGGCCGACACGCTCGCCCGGCCCGTGACGCTCTCCGGAATCGCCGAGGCGTCGCTGCGCGGCGCTGCGGTCGCCGTTCTCGAGAATCCCGACGACGCGCCGCTCGGAGACACGTTCCATCCTCGCGAAGAGAGGGCAGAGGCATATCGTTGGGCTCGGGAACGGCAAGACCGGCTCTACGAGGTGCTCCGTGGCGAACTCTGAGATCGAACAGCTGTCGATCGACACCATCCGCACGTTGTCGATGGACGCCGTGCAACAGGCGAATGCCGGCCATCCCGGCACGGCGATGGCGCTCGCGCCGCTTGCGTACCTCCTCTACACGGAGGTGATGAACCACAACCCGGCCAACCCGCACTGGGTGAACCGGGATCGGTTCGTCCTCAGCGCCGGTCACGCGTGCATCCTCCAGTACAGCGCGCTCCACCTCGCGGGCTACAACCTCTCGCTCGAGGAGCTGAAGCGCTTCCGGCAGTGGGAGTCGCTCACGCCGGGCCACCCGGAGGTCCATCACACACCCGGCATCGAGGCGACGACGGGCCCGCTCGGCCAGGGCTTCGCGAACGGCGTCGGCTTCGCCTTCGCCGAGCGCTTCCTCGCCGAGCTCTTCAACCGGCCGTACGACGAGATCGTCGACCACCGCGTCTACGCGATCTGCTCCGACGGCGACCTGATGGAGGGCGTCTCGAACGAGGCGGCGTCGATTGCCGGCACGAACGGCCTCGGCAAGCTCGTCTACTTCTACGACGACAACCACATCACGATCGACGGCACGACGTGGATCTCGTTCACCGAGGACCGCGCGAAGCGGTTCGAGGCGCAGGGCTGGCACGTCCAGACGGTGGACGATGCCAACGACCTCGACCTGCTGCGCGAGACGATCGCGAACGCACATGCGGAGATTGCGAGGCCGTCGCTGATCGTCATCCACTCGCACATCGCGTTCGGCGCGCCGCGTGCCGTCGACACGGCGAAGGCGCACGGCTCGCCGCTCGGTGAGGACGAGGTGCGCGCGACGAAGGAGGCGCTCGGCTGGGATCCCGACAAGAAGTTCGTCGTCCCGCAGGAGGTCGCCGAGCACATGAACGGCACGCAGCGCGGGATCGAGCGCGAGGACGCGTGGGAGCAGAAGCTCTCGGCGTGGTCGGCGAAGTACCCCGGCCTGCGCGAGCGCTGGGACCAGGTCCACACCGGCAAGCCGCTGCCTGGCTGGGAGGACGTGCTGCCGTCGTTCGAGCCGGGCGAGTCGTTCGCGACGCGCGACGTGGGCGCCAAGGTGATGGAGGCGATCAAGCACCACACGCCGACGATGATCGGCGGCGCCGCCGACCTCGTCGAGTCGACGAAGACGGAGTTCAAGGGCGGCGGCGTCTTCAGTGCCACGCATGCCGGCCGGAACATCGCGTTCGGCATACGCGAGTTCGCGATGGGCGCGATCGTCAACGGCATCTCGCTGCACGAAGGGATGCTGAAGCCGTACGGCTCGACGTTCCTCATTTTCAGCGACTACATGCGGAATGCCGTGCGCCTGTCGGCGCTCTCAGGGCTGCAGTCGCTGTGGGTGTGGACGCACGACTCCGTCGGCCTCGGCGAGGACGGGCCGACGCACCAGCCGGTCGAGCACTACGCAGCGCTCCGCGCGATCCCGAACCTTTGGTTCGTCCGGCCTGCGGACGCGACCGAGACGGTCGGCGCGTGGAA
>Ga0182008_10002712_pt1 | contig 10992 bp, 9 predicted proteins | sample Sormic07211129_1_FD_120482 | JGI IMG/M metagenome (GOLD analysis project Ga0182008, IMG submission 120482) | Rhizosphere microbial communities from Sorghum bicolor, Mead, Nebraska, USA - 072115-129_1 metaG | ecosystem: Host-associated > Plants > Roots > Rhizosphere | place: USA: Nebraska...
CGGGTCTGTCCCGGCGGCCCAAGCTGGTGTTCACCAAGCACAACAGCAAATCCAGCAACACCTTCGGCAATGCCGTGCGTGCGCGCTGGGGCACCGACCGGGTGATCGCCGTGTCCGAACACACCCGGCAGATGCTGCTGGACAGCCCATACCGGCACTGCCCGATCGACGTGGTGCGCAACGGGGTGGACCTGCAGCGCTTTTCGCCGGTTGCGCCCGCCGATGGCGCGGCGCTGCGCGCGCGCTGGACGCTCGACCCCGATGCGCTGGTGCTGGTGAGCAACGCCGGCACCGATGGCCACAAGGGCTGGATCGATCTGGCCCGCGCCATCGCCACCCTGCCCGAGCCGCTGCGCGGCAAGGTGCACATGGCCGTGGCCGGACGCGAGCCCGACCCGCTTCTGGTGGCGGAAGTGGAACAGCTTGGCGTGGCCGGGCAGGTGCATTTTGCCGGGCTGCTGGAAGACATCCGCCCGTTCGTGGCCAGCGGCGATGCGGGCTTCGTGCTGTCCTACGATGTGGAAACCATCTCGTTTGCCTGCCGCGAAATGATGGCGATGGGCAAGCCGGTGATGGTCAGCGATTACGCGGGTTTACCTGAGAACATCACGCATGGGCACAACGGCTGGATCGTGCCGGTGCGGAACGTGGCAGCCATTGCCGCGCAGGTGGTGGCGCTGTATGAGCAGCGGCAGACATTGCCGGCCGTCGGCCAGGCCGCGCGCGCGCATGCGGTGGAAGCGTTCGGGTTGGAGACGTTCAGTGCGTTGACTGAAGCTTGTTATGTGGCGGTGTTGGGTGGGGCAGCCGACTAACAGTCGGCTCTACACGTCGGCTCTACACGTCGGCTCTACACGTCGGCTCTACACGTCGGTTGGGGTGCGCAGGCGCAGGGGGTCGGACAGGGCCAGGAAGAAGGCGATCCAGGTGGCGTAGAACGAGGCGGTGCGCATGTCGCGGAACATCATTTCGGTCAGGCCGAACACCGCAAAGCCCACGCAGATCATCAGGCCCGCACCGGCGAACAGGCGGGTGGGCCGGTCGGTCACGCCCAGCCGCAGGCGCCTGGCGAACACCCAGCCCGGCGCGATGTAGAGCAGTACCAGGCCCAACCCGCCCAGCACGCCGTAGGTGGCCAGGAAGTACAGCAGGTCGTTGTGGGTTTCGCCGAAGTCGCGCGCCACGGTCGGGGTGACCTGCTTGGCGTCGGCCAGCTGCGCCAGCTCCTCGCGGAAGCGGTCGCCGCCGCCCACGCCGAACAGCGGCTCGCTGCGGATCATATGGCCGGCCGCGCTCCACAGCTGCAGGCGGATGCATACCGAGGTATCGGAGAGGTGCGCCACCTGGCACTGGTCGAACTCGCTCACGCCAAGGTGGATGCGCTCACGCATCGAGGCATCGCTGGCCACGATGATGCCGGCCAGGCCCAGCAGCAGCGCAGCGGACAGGACCTTGAAGCGGTTCATGCGGCGACCCTGCACCAGCAGAGCGATGAACAGGAAGAACGGAATGGCCAGCAGGCCGCCACGGGTCTGCGTGGCCAGGAAGGCCCCGATACCGGCGATGCCGCTGACCAGCTTGAGTGCGAATTCGGTGCGGCGGAAGCGGGTGATGCGCAGGCCCAGCAACAGGAAGGCGATCACCGAGAACAACAGGGTCAGGTCGCCGTAGGTGACGGCGTTGAACTGGCGGGTCGCGGGGCGCGCACCGGTACTCAGCACCAGCCAGGCCACGTTGATCACGGCATACCAGATGCCGGCGAGCAGGCCGAACGCGGCATGGACCAGCACAGGGCGCGGCACGCGCAACGCGGCGGCGAGAATCAGGCCCACGGTGAGGAAACGCACCGCCTTTTCGGTTTCCGACCCCTTCCAGATGCCATGCACGGCAAGGCTGGTCAGCACGCCCAGCAGCATCACGCCCATGCCTGCCACCATCCACAGGTACTCGCGGCGGTTGTCGCACCAGACGGTGCCGAGGGCCGGGCGACGCACCCAGGCCAGCACGATGAAGCTGAGCAGCACCAGCCCGTAATAGCCCGCGCTGCCGCCGTCCATCGTGGACATCAGCAGTACCGGCGACAGGCCAAGCGCGATCGTGAACACCCAGGCCAGGACAGGGTGGACGCCGGCGGTACGGGGAAGCGCGTTGTTCACGTTCAATGCGACTCGGGCGGAGCGGGCGGCATTGTCGCTGATCGGTCGGGAATGATCCATGAGCGCAGGGTCAGTCCTCGCCCTCTTCCTTGCCCTGCTCGCGGCGTATCCGCGCCAGGTCCACGGCACTGGGCTGGCAGGGCCCTGCGAACGCACGGGCCGGTACCAGCCACCAGCCCCGCCGGTTGGCCACCCCCACGCGCTCGGCCTGGGCCCGGTCCACGCAGGCCAGCAGTGCGGCCTGCTGCACGAGCAGCCAGCGCTGCTCGGGCGCCTGTGCCTGCCATGCCCGGCCGTCCTGCAGCTGCAGGTACCAGCGCCGCTTGAAGCCGAAGGTGCGCACCGGCCGGTCGGACATGAGCAGGTTCTGTTCCTTCCAGCCCACCAGGCCCAGCTCGGCATCCGGGCCGATGCGCTGGCCCACCTGGTACATCAACCCGCGCGCCGAACTGGAATCATTGAACAGCGGGTAGCCCACCAGTCCGTAGGCCACCCATGCCATGGCCAGGATCGACACCACCGCCAGGTGGAAACGACGCGCACCGCTGAACACCAGGCTGACCACGCCCCAGCTGCCCAGTGCGATGCCGACCCAGCCCAGCGCGGCGGTCACCGAGGTGTCGATGCCCCGCTCAAGGATGAGCTTGCGCTCGAAGCTGGGCTCACCGCCGAGCATGGCCACGCCGATCCCCAGCAGCGCGACGGTAAGCAGGAGCGCGAAGCCGCCCAGCACCCATTGCACGTCGCGCCGACGCAGCAGGCCCGGCAGCAGCGGTGCCAGCGCCAGGCAGAACATCGGCAGCGCCGGCAGGATGTAGACGTCGCGCTTGCCGTGCGGAATGGAGAAGAACAGCACGATCAGCAGCCACCAGCCCAGCAGCAGCAGGTAGCGCGGGTCGCGCCGGCGCAGGCGTCGCCACCAGGCGGGAATCGCCCACGGCACCAGCAGGAACGCCGGGATCCACATGGACGGCATGGTGGCCAGGAAATACCACCACGGCTGGTGGTGGTCCCAGGACTGCGCGTAACGCTTGGCGGTCTGCCGGAACAGGATATCGTTCATGTACGCACGGTATTCGGCCGAGCCGCTGGCGGTGGCGGCCAGCACCATCGGCACCAGCCACAGCGCAATGGCGGCCAGGAAGGCCAACGGCCCCACCCAGAACCGCCAGTTGCGCAGGTCGAGCCGGACGCGCGGCCACCCCATGGCGACCGCGGCCAGCGCCGGTACCAGCATGAACAGCGCCAGCACACCCACGCCCTTGGTGATCACCCCCAGCCCGGCGGCGAACCAGCCCAGCCACCACCAGCGCCAGGCCGGCCCGCATAGCAGGTGGCGCAGCAGGCCGTAGTTGGCCAAGGTAATGAAGAAGACCACGAGGGGGTCGATCTGGGCCTTCTTTGCCTGGAAGGTGAAGTGCACCGCGAACAGCAGCGCCCAGGCGGCGTACAGGCCCACCTTGCGGGTCCACAGCCGGCGACCCAGGTCATACACGCAGGCCAGCGTGCCCAGCGACGCCAGCAGGGTGGGCAGCAGGAACGCCACCCGCCAGTCGCGCAGCACGGTATAGAGCGCGGCCTGCAGCCACATCAGCATCGGCGGCTTGTCCGAGTACAGCTCGGTGCCACGGTGCGGGAACAACCAGTCCCCGCTCAGCACCATCTGCTTGGCCACCAGCGCGAAGCGGGGTTCGTCCGATGGCCAGGGATCGCGCATGCCCAGCCCTGCCCCCAGTACCAGCAGGGCCATCAGCGCAAGCAACCAGAATTCCCGGGATTCGCGTGTTTTCAGCATGGGCGCGATTCTAACGGTGCAGGGTTACCCTTTCTTTAGCAGACGTGCATAGAAGAAGCCGTCAGCACCCTGTTCCCCCGGCAGGCGCTGGCGCCCGGCCCAGGAGTCATGACCGTAAGCGTCACCCAGTGGCAGGAAACCCGCGCCGCGGGTGCGCTGCAGGAAGGCCTCGATCTGGAACTGGTTTTCCTCGCGCAGGATCGAGCATGTCGCATACAACAGGGTGCCGCCCGGGGCGAGCATGCCGAAGCAGGCATCGAGCAGGCGCGCCTGCAACGCCACCAGCGCCGGAATATCGGTAGCGCGGCGGTGCAGCAGCACGTCCGGCTGGCGGCGGATGATGCCGGTGGCCGAGCACGGCGCATCGAGCAGGATCACGTCGAAGGGCTGCCCGTCCCACCAGCTGGCCGGGTCGGTGGCATCGGCTGCCCGCACCTGGGCGTGTTCGCCCACGCCGGTGCGCGCAAAGGTCTCACTGATGCGCTTGAGCCGGCGCGCATCGATATCCAGCGCCAGCAGGCGCAGGCTGGGGTCGCGCTCGAGCAGGTGCGCGGACTTGCCGCCCGGCGCGGCGCAGGCGTCAAGCACGCGCGCGCCCTTGGGCACGGCCAGCGCATCCGCCACCTGCTGGGCCGACAGGTCCTGCACCGACAACGCGCCATCGCTGAAGCCTGGCAACGCGGAGACGGCCACCGGTACCGGCAGGCGGATCGCATCGCTGCCCAGCGCGCTGGCCTCGGCGGCGATGCCGGCCGCTTGCAGCCGCTCCAGCATCACATCGCGACTGCCGTGCTGGCGGTTGACCCGCAGCCACAACGGCGCCGGCTGCAGGCTGGCGGCAAAAACGTCCTCGGCCTGGTCGGGCCAGTCCTGTTCGATCTGTTCGGCCATCCACTGCGGGAAGGCCTCGCGCGCCGGCAGTGCTGGAATGCCATCGCGCTGGGCGCGGCGCAGCAATGCATTGACCATTCCGGCCTGGCGCTCCTTGCCCAGCGCGCGGGCGGCGTCGACCGTGGCCGAAAGTGCGGCATGCGCCGGCAGGTCGAGCGCATCGAGCTGGGCAAAGCCGACCAGCAGCAGCGCGCGCAGTTCGTCCTCGCGCACGCTGAGCGGGCGCTGCATCCATTTCGCCAGGGCGGCGTCATAGGCGGTGCGCCGGCGCAGCACGGCAAAGCACAGCGCTTCGAGAAGGGCGCGGTCGCGGCTGTCGTCCAGCGTAGGCAGCGCGGTGGCCAGTTCGGCCTTGAGCGAGCGCCCACGGCCGATCACCTGGGCCAGCACACGGGCGGCGAGCACGCGGGTGGGTACGCCCGGGGCCAGGCCGGACAGCGCGGGGGACGGTTTGTTCTGGCGGGGCTGGGCCATCTCAGGTGCCCACGGCCAGGTCGCGGCGGGCATTGAGGTAGTCGGCCGCGGTGATCGCCTTGCCACCCTCGCGCTGCAGCACGCGCAGGCGCAGCGCACCCTGGCCACAGGCGATATCGATGCCGTCGCGGCCGGCCGCCAGCAGCGTGCCCGGGGTCTTGCCCTGGTTGTCGGCCAGCGCCACCGCGCCGTGGATGCGCACGCGCTCGCCGGCCAGCTGGGCTTCGGCAATCGGCCACGGGTTGAAGGCGCGCACGGTGCGCTCCAGCACCTGCGCATCCTGCGACCAGTCCAGCCGCGCTTCGGCCTTGTCCAGCTTGTGCGCGTAGGTCACCCCTTGTTCCGGCTGCGGCTGGGCGATCGGCTTGAGGCCGGCGCGCAGCAGGCCCAGGCCGTCGGACAGCACCTGCGCGCCAAGTTCGGCCAGGCGGTCGTGCAGCGAGCCGCCCAGTTCACCGGCCTGGATCGGGGTGTGCTGGCGCAGCAGGACCGGGCCGGTGTCCAGCCCGGCTTCCATCTGCATCAGGCACACACCGGTGTCGGCATCGCCGGCCTGGATGGCGCGCTGGATCGGCGCGGCGCCGCGCCAGCGTGGCAGCAGCGAGGCATGCACGTTCCAGCAGCCGTAGGTCGGGATGGCCAGCACCGCCTTGGGCAGGATCAGCCCGTAGGCCACCACCACCATCAGATCCGGCTGCAGGTCGCGCAGCTGCTGCTGGGCCTGTTCGCTCTTGAGCGATTCGGGCTGGAACACCGGGATGCCGCGGGCGATCGCTTCCAGCTTCACCGGCGAGGGCATCAGCCCGCGGCCACGGCCGGCCGGGCGGTCCGGCTGGGTGTACACGCCCACCACCTCCTGGTGGCGCGCGGCGGCGCGCAGCGAGGCGACGGCGAACTCAGGCGTTCCGGCAAAGACGATCTTCATGGCGTTCCCACTTGCAGAAAGAAAAACGGCGCCGGGGCACGGCGCCGAACAACCGGTCAGGCGGCGTGGCCAGGTCAGGCAACGTGCTTGCGCGACTTGGCCAGCTTCTTGCGGACCATCTCGCGCTTGAGCGGAGACAGGTAATCAATGAACAGCTTGCCGTCCAGGTGGTCCATCTCATGCTGCACGCACACCGCCAGCAGGCCGTCGGTGGTCAGCTCCTGGGCCACGCCCTGGCGGTCCAGGAAGCGCACGGTGATGGTGTCGGCGCGGGTCACGTCGGCAAAGATGCCGGGCACCGACAGACAGCCTTCCTGGTAGACCTGGCCGCCTTCGCTGGCCACGATCTCCGGGTTGATGAACACCCGCGGGGTGTCCTTCTCTTCGCTGACGTCGATGACCATGAAGCGCTTGTGGACGTCGACCTGGGAGGCCGCCAGGCCGATGCCCGGGGCGTCGTACATGGTCTGGAACATGTTGTCGATCAGTTCCTGGAAGGCCGGGGTGGTCACTTCGGCGGCGTCGATCAGCGCCGCCTTGGTGCGCAGGCGCGGGTCCGGGAACTCGAGAATGGGCAGGATGGCCATGGCAAATACCGTTTGGGGGCGCCCTTAAAGCGGCGTACGTCGCAATTCTATCGCCAACGCTTGCCTTGCGCCCCGGTTTCTGGACTATAGTGCTCGAACCTGTTGGGGAATCAGGCACCACACCTATGTTTGAAAGAACTCGTACGGTCGTCGCCGTCGCGATGCTGACCGTCGCTACCTATGCTACCGCCGTTGAAGTGAATGGCGGGCACCCGGAAACCTACGTCGTCCAGAAGGGCGATACCTTGTGGGACATTTCCGCGCGCTTCCTTAAAAAGCCGTGGTTGTGGCCGGAAATCTGGCAGGCCAACCCGCAGGTCAAGAACCCGCACCTCATCTATCCAGGTGACGTGCTGAGCCTGGCCTACCTGGACCGCGTCGTGGCCCAGCCCGGCCCGCGCCAGGAAGCGCCGATCAATGCGATCCCGCTCAGCCAGGTCGAACCCTTCCTGAAGCAGCTCAGCGTGGTGGACGAGATCGACTCGCTGCCCTACGTGGTAGCCCTGGAAGACAACCGCCTGCGCGCCACCACCGGCCAGACCGCCTACGTGCGGGGGCTGGAAGGGGCACAGGTGGGCCAGCGCTGGGCCGTGGTCCGACCGACCGTGCGCTACTCGCTGCCCAAGCCGACCGAGGACCTGACCGCCAACGGGGACGTCACTCCGGGCAGCGGCAACCTGTGGAAGAACTTCGTGGCGGCGCCGAGCAAGCGCAACGAGATGCTGGGCTACGAGCTGTCCCAGCTGAACGTGGGCACGGTCGTGAAGGTGCCGGACGACAGGTCGGACGTGACCTCCATCGCGCTGCAGGGCCGGACCGACGGGCGTGAAGTGCGCGCCGGCGACCGCCTGGTGCCGGTGGAAGCCACCCCGTATGACCTGCAGTTCTTCCCGCACGCCCCTGCCGCCCAGACCGAAGGCCTGGACGTTCGCGTGCTGGCGGTGACGGACATGTACCTGGCCGGCGGCCCGCGCGACGTCATCGCGATCTCGGCAGGCAGCGCCAACGGCATCGACAACGGGACCGTGGTCTCGCTGTGGCGCCAGGGGCGGCATGTGGCGCATCGCATGAAGTACCCGGGCTCCTCGCGCATGGACGACTCGCTCACCGACGGTGCCGGCCGCGTTTCCCTGCCCGATGAGTACGCCGCCCACGCGATGGTGTTCCGTACCTTCGACAAGGTCAGCTATGCGCTGGTGATGCAGGGCGTGAAGCCGGTGCTGGTCGGCTATTCGGCCAAGCACCCCGACGCGCAATAACCGCGCCGGGTCGGCGCTGCCGACCCCACCACGCGGTAGGTACCGACCGTTGGTCGGTACACATCCTGACGCAACAACACGACGGCGCCCCAGGGCGCCGTCGTCGTATGCGGGCTAGCCTGAGCCGATGCCCGATGACCTGCCCTGTTCTACCGAGGCGCTGCTGCGCCTGGTCCTCGCCGGTGGCGCCCCGGCACCCCGCCGCGCCCTGCTGGCCCGCTTCGCTGATCCCGCCCAGGCCCTGCGTGCCGGCCCTGCCGCATGGCGCGCCGCCGGTTGCAGCCCGCACCAGCGGGCACTGCTGGCGCTGCCCGACCGCGACGCGCTCGCGCGCGGCCTGCATTGGCTGTCGCAACCCGGCCGGCACCTGCTGTCGATCGAAACCGACGACTATCCCACTCTGCTGCGCCCGCTGGATCCGGCGCCGCTGGCGCTGTTCGTGCACGGCGACCCGGCCACACTCTGGCACCCCGCGGTGGCCGTGGTCGGCAGCCGCACCCCATCGCCCACGGGTGCCGAGCTGGCCGCCGAGTTCGCCGGCGCCTTGGCCCGCAGTGGCCTGGGCGTGGTCAGCGGGCTGGCCGCCGGGGTCGATGCGCGGGCCCACCAGGCCGCCCTGGACGTACCCGGCGGGCGCACCGTGGCCGTGGTGGCCACCGGCCTGGACCTGACCTACCCGCCCCGGCACGAAGCGCTGCAGGCACGCATCGCCGAGCGCGGCGCCGTGGTCAGCGAGTATCCGCCCGGCACCGCGGCGCGCCCGGGGCAGTTCCCGGCCCGCAACCGTATCGTGGCCGGGCTGACCCTCGGAACACTGGTGATCGAGGCGGCCGCCCGCTCCGGGGCCCTGATCACCGCGCGCCTGGCCGCGGAGATCGGCCGTGAGGTATTCGCGCTGCCCGGCTCGGTGCGCAACCCGCGCGCCCGAGGCTGCCACCGGCTGATCCGTGATGGCGCCCAGCTGGTGGAAACCCCGGCCGAAGTCGTCGCCGGGCTGACCGGGGCGGCCGCCAGCCTGGGGCAGGCCTTGCGTTGGCGCCTGGACGCCCCCACTGAACAGGCACGGTCGGCGCACGCCAGCGCTTCCCCCTTCCCCCTCCCCGACTACCAGCGCTTGTGGAACGCGCTGGATGAAAACCCAACGGGTATGGATTCATTGATCCAGCGCAGCGGATTGACGGCGGACCAGCTGTCGGCCATGCTGCTGATCATGGAACTGGATGGAAAGGTGGTCGCCAACCATGGCCGCTACTGTCGAAAACCCTAGTTTCTTCACCTCCACAGCGTCGTTGACGCAGGCCGAGGGGCAATGAAAGAGAGCATTCTGGATGTCCTGCTGTACCTGTTCGAACACTATTTCAGCGAAGACGCGGACCTCATCCGCGACCGCGACTCCCTCCAGAACGGCCTGATACAGGCCGGCTTCAGCCCCACCGAAATCAACAAAGCCTTCGATTGGCTGGACGCCCTGGCCGAGCAGCGCCCGGCCGTGACCCTGGCCCGCGTCGACGGTCCCGTGCGCATTTTCCATGGCCCGGAGCTGGACAAGCTCGACGTGGAAGGCCGTGGCTTCCTGATGTTCCTGGAACAGCACGGCATCCTGGATGCCAACCAGCGCGAGCTGGTGCTGGACCGCGCGATGGCCCTGGACCAGGACGAACTGGACCTGGACGACCTCAAATGGGTGGTGCTGATGGTGCTGTTCAACCAGCCCGGCGCCGAGGCAGCGTATGCCTGGATGGAAACCCAGATGTTCGTCGACGAACCGGAACCCCTTCACTGACCGTACACTGGGTGCTTCGCGCATTCAGGGGAATGGAAAGTGAGCCAGTGGTTCTATGCAGAAGGGAATCGTCAGCAGCGGGGTCCGCTGACATCTGAAGAGTTGATCGCGCTGTACCAGTCCAGCCGCATTGCGCTGGATACCCTGGTATGGCGCGACGGGCTTGCCCAATGGCAGCCCCTGCGCAGTGTCGCCGACGAGATCGGCCTGGTGATCGCACCGCCGCCGGCGGTGGAGCCGCCGCTTCCGCTGGACGGCCCGCAGTTGGAGCCGGTCGTGCCCAGCCCGCCGAGGATTCCCGGGTTCGACACGCCTGCGCCGCGCGCCACCGGACCCGGGCCGGCCACGCCCGCCTATGCCTCGGCGCCGGGTTACCCGCGCGCCGCGCCGCCGCCGAAAAAGACCTCCGGGTGCCTGATCATCGGGCTGGTGGTGGGCCTGGTGTTCCTGGTGGTGATCGCCATCCTCGCCGCGATCGCGCTTCCTGCCTACAGCGATTACCAGCACCGTGCCCGCGTGGCCAATGCGGTGGGCATCGTGTCGCAGCTGAAGAACCAGGTGACCGAGTTCGCCATGAGCACCGACCGCTGCCCGGTCAACGGCGATGATGGCTTCCAGAGCCCGACCTCGTACGCCGGCGACTACGTGGGTGCGGTGCGCATCGGCCGCATCGGCGAAGACAAGTGCGGCATCGAAATGGAATTTGCCGTGCCGGGCAAGCGGGCACTCGATGGCAAAATGTTGTGGTTCGAATACGACATGCAGAGCCAGGCGTGGACCTGCAGCAGCGATCTCGACACCAAGTATCTGCCCGCGCAGTGCCGCGGTTGAGCAGCACTTCAATTATGGATGAGAGGGGAAGCACGCAATGACTGAGTGGTATTACGCAGACGGCCAGGACCGCCAGGGTCCGTTGCTGGTCGAAGACCTGCGCCAGCGCTTCCAGCGCGGTGAAATCAGCCTCACGACGCTGGTATGGCGCGAAGGCTACCCGCAGTGGAAGCCGGTGTCCGAGGCGGTCGAGGAGCTGCAGCTGCAGAACCTGACCAGCGCCGCGAGCAACCTGGGCAGCGGCTTCGACCTGCGCGGGGATTACACCGCCATCGACAACGGCACCGCACC
>Ga0182008_10002714_pt1 | contig 10986 bp, 11 predicted proteins | sample Sormic07211129_1_FD_120482 | JGI IMG/M metagenome (GOLD analysis project Ga0182008, IMG submission 120482) | Rhizosphere microbial communities from Sorghum bicolor, Mead, Nebraska, USA - 072115-129_1 metaG | ecosystem: Host-associated > Plants > Roots > Rhizosphere | place: USA: Nebraska...
AGGGGGGCGGCGAAAAAAGGGGGCGCTGTGATATAACACCGGGCTGTTTCTCCTACAACTGGACGAGCCTATGAAAGCCAAGGCTGATGTACCTTTCGCGCCGCTGAACATTGCGGTGTTGACGGTCAGCGACACCCGTACCCTGGAAACCGATACATCAGGTCAGGTATTTGTCGACCGTTTGACGGCGGCCGGCCATAACCTGGCGTGCCGTGTACTGCTCAAAGATGATCTCTACAAAATTCGTGCGCAAGTCGCCAACTGGATTGCCGACGAGGTCGTGCAGGTCGTGCTGATCACTGGCGGCACCGGTTTCACCGGTCGCGACAGTACTCCGGAAGCGGTGAGCTGCCTGCTCGATAAACAAGTTGATGGGTTCGGTGAACTGTTCCGCCAGATCTCCGTAGCGGACATCGGCACGTCTACGGTCCAGTCCCGCGCCTTGGCTGGCCTGGCGAATGGCACGCTGGTCTGCTGCTTGCCTGGTTCGACCAATGCGGTGCGTACCGGTTGGGACGGCATTCTTGGCGAGCAGTTGGATTCACGCCATCGCCCATGCAACTTCGTCACTCATTTGAAACAGGCAGCCCCTTGTGAATCCCGTGGGTAAGCCGGGCAAGACCGGTAGCCTGATGCCCGTTGAGGCAGCACTGGCGCGGTTACTGGAAATGGCGGACGCCACGAGAATTCTTCAACGTGAACGCTTGCCGTTGGCTCAGGTTCAGGGTCGTGTGTTGGCGGATGATCTGCTGTCGACGCTGGATCTCCCGCCGTGGCCGAACAGTGCCATGGATGGCTATGCGCTGCGTATTGCTGACTGGACCGGAGAACCACTGGTTGTCAGCCAGAAAATTTTTGCAGGCAAGGTTCCCGAGCCCTTGCAGCCAGGCACCTGTGCCCGGATATTCACCGGGGCGCCTGTTCCCGCCGGCGCCGATTGTGTCGAGATGCAGGAAAACGCTGAAGTCCAGTCGGACGAGCGAGTAGCGTTTACCGAAGTCATGAACCCCGGGCAAAACATTCGACCACAGGGCCAGGAAACGACTGTCGGAGAACTGGTTTTGCCAGCGGGTACGCGCCTGGGGCCGATCGAGCAAGGTTTGGCTGCGTCGTTGGGTTGTGCTGAGCTGGATGTGGTTCGCAAGATCCGCGTCGCGGTTCTGTCCACTGGCGACGAGTTGATTGAGCCAGGTCAAGCATTAGGCCCAGGGCAGATCTATAACAGTAACCGCGTGCTGCTCTGCAGTTGGCTGCAGCGTTTGGGTTGTGAAGTGGTCGATGCCGGTATTCTTCCAGACGATCTTGTCACCACGCGCGCGCGACTCGGCGAACTGAAAGATGTCGATTTGATTCTCTCGACCGGCGGTGTATCGGTGGGGGAGGCCGATTTTCTCGGCATTGCCTTGCGGGAAGAGGGTGAGTTGAGTTTGTGGAAGCTCGCTATCAAGCCGGGCAAGCCGCTGACATTCGGACATTTTCGTGGTGTTCCGGTCATCGGTCTGCCCGGTAACCCGGCGTCGACGCTTGTGACCTTTGCCTTGTTGACCAGGCCCTATCTTTTGCGTCGTCTGGGTGTCAAGGATGTCGCGCCGTTGAACATGCAAGTGCAATGCGGCTTTGACTGGCCCATTGCAGGCAATCGACGCGAATACTTGCGCGGTCGCCTTGAGAACGGTCGGGCGATCATCTACAAAAATCAGAGCTCTGGCGTGCTGCGCAGTGCCGCCTGGGCTGATGGACTGGTTGAAGTCATGGAAGGGCGCACGTTGGTCGCAGGTGATAGCGTTAGTTTCATTCCGTTGAGTGAAGTATTGATTTGATTCTCGCGGCAATGAAAGCTCGCAAGCCCGGTTGACGAAACCGGGTTTTGCGTTTGGGTGGCTTAATGAGCCAGCAGCAGTGTGACAAGCTGATCGAAGCGACTGTTGGCGATCCAGCCAAGCAGTCCCAGGACCACCGCCGTTCCGCCCGCGGAATAGGCGAGTCTGTGTTTTATTGACCTGACGTCATTGCGCACTTCTTCCATGTCCTTGCGAATGTATTTCAGGTGTGTCTCCAGCTCGATGACGCGAGGTTCCATATCGACTTCTCCCTTGGGGTTTTTGCTGCTTGCGAAATCCGTCATCTGATCAGTGCGTTGTGCAGCGTTGGGCACGACCGGCATCACTGGAAGCCTGATGTCATGGTTTTGCATGGCACGTCCTTGTGTTTGTCCTGCTGCTGAGTGAAATCCGTAGACACCAAGGTGTACCAATCACAGGTATTGGTCAATTGAGCGGATTCCTAAGGTTTTGTGGGAAAAATCCCGTCTTGCAGGGCTTCTAGGGCGCCCGTCTGGAAAAAGATCGTCAGCGTGCAACTTTTAGTGGGGGCAAGGAGGTCAACATCTTCCATACGCCATTCAATTCCGGGAGTGAACACCATGAGTGAACGCAAGGCGCTGTTGATTCTGCATGGCAAGCAGGCGCTCAACGAGGATGTGCGCGCTGCCGTTGAAGCCAGGCGTGAACAGGGTTGGGAGCTCGCCGTTCGATTGACCTGGGAAGCTGGCGATGCGCAGCGCCTGGTGGAAGAGGCACTGGCCGCGGGTTACCCGAAAATCGTTGCGGGCGGGGGCGACGGCACCTTGCGTGATATTGCCGAGGCCATGGCCGCGCAGTCGACGCAGGCAAGCCTGGTGCTGATGCCTCTTGGAACGGCCAATGACTTTGCGCGCGCCGCTGGCGTTCCTCTGGAACCTGCGCTGGCTCTGGATCTACTGGACGTCGCTGCGAGTTCCATCGATCTGGGCGAGGTCGGTGGGCAAGTCTTTCTCAACATGGCTACGGGGGGATTCGGCAGTCAGGTCACAGCCAATACTTCCGAGGACCTGAAAAAGGTGCTCGGTGGTGCGGCCTATCTGTTCACCGGTTTGTCACGGTTCAGTGAGCTGCACGCCGCTTACGGTGAACTGCAGGGGCCGGACTTTCATTGGAGCGGAGAGCTGCTGGCCCTGGGCATCGGCAATGGCCGGCAGGCTGGCGGCGGACATGAATTATGCCCGCAAGCCCTGGCGGACGATGGACTGCTCGATATCAGCATTTTGCCAGCGCCACAGGAAGTGGTCGGGACCTTGAAAAGCTTGCTGACGGATGGCTTCGGCATCGATAGCATGTTTGTCCGCGCCCGACTGCCGTGGGTCGAGATCAAGGTGGCTGAGGGGTTGTACATCAACCTCGATGGCGAACCGCTGGAGGGTGACAATCTGCGCTTCTGCGCGCAGCCGGGAGCATTGCGAGTGCATCTGCCGGTCGACTCTCCATTGTTGAGCGTAAATGAGGTCGTCAATCGTCCAGACTGATGATTTGCTCGCGCACGGCAAACAACACCAGGCCAGCCACATCGTAGATCTGCAGGCGCTTCATGATTTGCGAGCGGTGGGTCTCGACCGTCTTGACGCTCAAGCCCAAGCCGTTGGCAATTTCCCGAGTGGATTTCCCGCGAACGATCAGGCGCAGGATTTCCAGTTGGCGGGCTGTCAGGTTGTGCGAGTCTGCCGGGGCCGGGTGTTTCTGGTTGCGGGTCAGTGCCTGGTTGATCACGGTATGGGCGATCGCCGGGCTGAGGTAGCGTTCATTGTTACGCAAGGCTTGCAGCGCATGCTCCAGTTCAGTAGCCGTCGTGTCTTTGAGTAAATAGCCGTGGGCCCCGGATTCGAGCGCTTGCATGATCAGCGCGGGGTCAGTGTGCATCGACAGGATCAGCACCTTGCTTTGCGGGCGAATCCTTTTGAGTTGCTGCAAGGCTTCAAGGCCGCCGGTCTGCTTCATGGAAATATCCAGCAGGACGATATCCGGGGACAGGTGTTCGACCATCGCGAGCAATTGTGAGCCGTCATTGGCCTCGCCAATGACGTCGTAGCCAGGAAGGTCCAGCACCAGGGCGCGCACGCCAGCCCTGATCAGCGAGTGGTCATCCACCAGAAGTAAGTGACAAGTCAATGCATAACCTTATTCGTACTGGCCCGCTCAAGCGCACGGGGCGCCCAGGGGAAGAGTGCTTGGATTTGCGTGCCTTTGCCAGGCTCGCTGGTAACGGTCAATGTACCGCCCAGCTGGCTGATCCGCTCCGACATTCCAGCCATTCCGCGCTGCCCCTCGCGGCCCGGATCAATGGCAGGCGCAAAACCTTGGCCGTCATCACTGATCAACAAGCTCAATCCCTGGGGCAAGCGTTTAAGACACACCAGCAGATTCTTTGCCTCGGCATGTCGCAGCATATTGGTGACGGCTTCCTGGGTAATGCGAAATGCCGCGACGGCCATTTCTTCCGGTATGCCGGTCAGGCGTTGATGGCATTCCAGGCTCCAATGCACCGGGGAGTTGGCCAGCGTCTTGAGTAAATGCGCGCGCAGACTGGCTTCGAGGCCCAGGCTGGTCAGTTGCCGAGGATTGAGGATGGCCGATACGTCGCGCACTTTGGCGAGCGTCTCCTCCAGCGTGTCGCAAAGTACCGCACATTGCCCCTGAAGCTCTTCCGGCATTCGGCGTTTGAGCCAATCACTTTGCAGTTTTGCAGCAGTCAGCAATTGGCCGATGTCGTCATGCAGCTCCCGACTCAGGCGATGGCGCTCGTTCTCCTGAACTTGCAGGAGTCGGTCGGCGAGTTCTTGCGGTTGAAACTTGATCGACTTGCGCGACAGGCGATATTGCACCCAGACACAGCCAAGTGCCGCGATATCCAGTATCAGCAGGCCGAGGGGCAGGCGAGTGGACAGGCCGTAGATGAGCAGACTGCCGAGCGTCGAGCTGGCACATAGCAATAGCGTGAACCGGCGAGCGTTTTCTCGTGAGGGTGGCCACATGGTGATTGACTTGAAACTGGCGTACATAGCGGATGGAGCCAATGGAGGTTCGCTGCGGGCAGACCGGTCATGGCTGACGGATCTCTGTTTTGTAGTGTCATGCATGGACTTCAACGGGACGTACTATCTGAATGAGAAATCCAGGATGGAACTTGGTCGTTGCAGTCACCCACAATCACATCGCCATTAATTGACGTCAACTAATGGGCGCCATAATAACACCGAACATACCGTTGGTCGCGCTTGGGTTATATGTCCAGGAAGTCAGGAAACAGTCCGTTTTGTACGGTAGTTCCATGTTGGGAAATGTGTGGTCGCTGCTGTCACCGGTTCCCCTTGAACATAGGGGTTTGGATCCATTTGCGCCAAGCGACGCTCTGAACGAGCTGGCAGGAAAAACGCAGGAATAATGGTTTGTTCGAAGATGTCGTTAATGGGTACGTAATGTTCAATTACGACCTGTACTTGGCCAGGTTATATAGCACCGTTGGCCACAAACACATGGAGTTGCGCTCTATTGATGGCATTCAAGCCTGGCGTTCCATATAGGAAACGAGTGTAAACGGTCTGGAATTAACCGCAGGCTGGAAATGCTGCTGACCGACCTGGAAGGCGAACGCTTCGATCAGGGTCGTCTGTTCGCTTTCGTCGAGACTGAGTTGGCCGGTCTTCTGATCGATCAACTCAAGTTGCCAGGCGATCAACGTCAGGCAGTCCTTGAGTGCGGCCAGGGCTTCGTCGTGCAGATCCATGTGATGCTGCGCATGATTGAGCAAGCCGTGGATGTGCAACGAAAACTCTGAAACGGCCGCCAGTGCGAGGGCATCGGCCTTGCTGGCGAGCTTGAGAAGGGTGCTGAGCAAGCAGTCGATGGCGTCCTTGTCATTGCTGATCAGTTGCAGGTGACTGAGGCATTCTTCGGTTTTGGCCAGGAGGGTTTCGGCTTCGACAAGAAACTCCGGGACCCGCTTTGCCCATTCTGTGCGATTGTTCGGCATGCTTATCTCCACAACGTCATGTCAAATGAGGGGATGTCGTGTGTGTCGACGAGGACGATTGTCGCCCCGGCGTAACCGGGTCGTCGTGAGATCGCGCTCTGGCCGGCAGGAGAGCAGGCTGGAGAAGTCAAAAGGGTAGCTGGCCACTTACTTGCGATCGCACACAAAAGCCTGACTCCGTTCATGCAATGAGAATGGCGTCACATTAATGGCTATTGGATATCGCGAATATCAGGTTGCACCTGATTGTTGCTAGGGGAATCCCTTACGCAACGGAACCTGACGCGTAAACTATTGTCGCGCCTGGGAAATGTAGCAGATGAAAATACAACGCCAGTAAAGCATGATGTTAATGTGACATCAATGTTTGGACGCGGCATTTTGAACAGGGTCAAGGTCCGGCAAATACAGCCGATAACCCTCTATTAGTGATTTCATCAGTACAAGCCCAGGAGTGATTGATGGCCGGCATTCTCGATACGGTAGACCAACGTACGCAACTGGTGGGTGAGAATCGCCTGGAAATTCTGATGTTCCGGCTTGCCGGGCGGCAATTGTTCGCAATTAACGTGTTCAAAGTGCAAGAAGTCCTGCAATTGCCAAAGTTGACGTTGATGCCCCAGCGGCATCCGTTTGTGTGCGGTGTGGTCAACCTGCGTGGCCAGACTCTGCCAGTGATCGACCTGTCCCAGGCGATCGGCATGCGTCCACTGGTGCCCGGCCCTGGCAGCACGATCATCGTCACTGAGTACAACCGCTCGGTGCAGGCATTCCTGGTTGGAGGTGTGGATCGCATCGTCAACATGAACTGGGAAGCGATTTTGCCGCCGCCGACCAGCGCCGGTCGCCAGCATTACCTGACTGCCATCAGTAAGGTCGACGACCAATTGGTGGAAATCATTGATGTCGAAAAGGTCCTGGCCGAAATCGTCCCTTATAACGCCAAGGTGTCCCGCGACAAGCTTGATGATCCGGTGCTGGAGCGCGCCCGTGGTCGTGAAGTACTGCTGGTGGATGACTCCAATGTGGCGCTGGCGCAACTGCGCGACACGTTGGGTCAGCTAGGGGTGAAAATGCACATCGCCAGCGACGGTTTGAAGGCGCTGAACATGCTCAAGGCCTGGGCCGATACGGGTGTGAACATGACCGACAAACTGCTGATGGTCTTTACCGATGCGGAGATGCCGGAAATGGACGGTTATCGCCTGACCACGGAAATTCGCAATGACCCGCGCTTGCGCGGCCTGTATGTTGTGCTGCACACGTCGTTGTCCGGCAGTTTCAATGATTCGATGGTCAAGAAGGTCGGCTGTGACAACTTCCTCTCCAAGTTCCAGCCGGACAAACTCGTCGACGTGGTGCGCCAGCGCCTGATGCTCGACGCCGTTCCAGCCTGACCTTCGCACATGAGGCTGGCGTTGAGTCAGCCTTTGATTCGGCGATCAAGCTCGTATAGGGTGGCGTTTTTGGTCCATCAGGGAGCTGGTCATGCTGCGTCTGAGTGCGCTTTATCGTTATCCGTTGAAATCCGGCAAGGGCGAAATCCTGCAACAGATCGGTCTCGACAAGCTTGGCCTCGACGGGGATCGACGCTGGATGCTGGTGGACGAGGCCAGCGGGCGTTTCCTGACCCAGCGAGCGGTGGCGAAAATGAGTCAGCTGTCGGCGTTGTGGAATACTGCTGGCGGCTTGACCCTCAGTGCCCCGGGCCATGCGCCGATTGATATCGCCTTGCCCGCCAGCGACGCCGAACTGCGCGGTGTGACCATCTGGCGCGATACGCTGCGTGTGCCCGATGCCGGTGACGCCGCAGGTGCCTGGGTCAGTGAATTTATCGGTAAACCGACGCGCCTGGTGCAAGTGCCACTCGACCGTGCAAGAACCACCCAGGCCGGATATGGCAAGGATGACGATCAGGTTGCGTTCGCGGATGGCTTTCCGTTGTTGTTGATCGGGCAGGCGTCGCTGGACGATCTGTCGGAAAAAGTCGGGCGGCCTATGGAAATGCTGAGATTTCGCCCGAATCTGGTGATCGAAGGCGCTGATGCGTTTGCCGAAGATGGCTGGAAGCGTATTCGCATTGGTGAAGTCGAATTCCGTGTCGTCAAGCCGTGTTCACGTTGCATCCTGACCACCATCGACCCTCAGACCGGCGAACGCAACGCCGATCGCGAACCGTTCGCCACTTTGCAAAAATATCGGTCTGAAGCGGATGGCGCGATGTTCGGGCAAAATCTGGTCAACGACGGTAATGGCCGGCTGGAAGTCGGCATGCCGGTGACCATCCTTGAATAGAATCGGTGAATAAAAAAATGCCCGCGTCCTTGGATGCGGGCATTTTTTTGCGCTGTGAAACCCAGGGGATCAGCCGTGGTATTCGCACAGGTAAGCGGTGTCGACGGCCACTTTCAGCTGGAACTTGCTATTGGCAGGCACGTTGAACTGGCTGCCGGCGGCGAAGGTTTCCCAGTCGTTGCTGTCTGGCAGCTTGACGGTCAGGGCGCCGGACACCACGTGCATGACTTCACGCTGGGCAGTGCCGAATTCGTATTCGCCCGGAGCCATGACGCCGATGGTCGCCGGACCGTCAGCGGTGCCAAAGGCGATCGACTTGACGGTGCCGTCGAAGTACTCGTTGACTTTAAACATGGGCGATTCCTCGAAAAGGGCTAAAAATGGCCGGCCAGTATGCACAAGGCCTTTGTTGGCGTCACCTGTCTAAAGCGGTAGAACCAGTGGTAGCAGTCGTGCGGTATTGCGAGCGTCTTCCAGCGCCCGATGCTGCTGACCGGTAAATTGCAGACCGGCCAGTTGCAAGGCGCCATTGAGGCCCAGCGGACGTTCCAGCCGTCGGGCTTTGGCAAAGCGTTGTTTGAGATTCATGTGCTGGATGCGACTCAAGACGCTGTCGAGTTGCAGGCGCTGCCATTCCTGCAGCAATTGCTTGCGATCGTAATCGCCCCAACTGGCCCAGCCTTCGAGGCGGCTGTGATGTTGGCCGAGCCAACGCTCGAACAAGGGCCAGACATCGCCCAAGGGTTGCGCGGTATCGATGTTGGCTTGGGTGATGTGCGTCAGGTCCCGGCAAAATGGCGTGAGCAACGGTCGGCGCGTTGGGCGGACAAATCGCTGGAAATGATCCAGTTCACGTCCCTTGCGATCCACCAGGGTGGCACCGATTTCGATGATTTCCATTTCTGTAACGGGCCAACCACCCTCGTCGGTGGTGGCTTCCAAATCAATGACCAGCCAATGAGGCATCGCAGGGTTCCTGGTATCCGCGTCCTGATAGCCTTTGAGCGTAGCCAAACCCGGCGGTTCCGCCTAGCGGCTTATTCGACCTCCAACAGAATCTGGCGGTTTTTCACCTGGTCGCCGACCCGAACCTGCAAGCGCTTGAGCACGCCGTCGATGCCGGATTTGAGCGGATGCTCCATTTTCATCGCCTCGAGCACGACCAAAAGCTGGCCTTTGCTGACGGCGCTGCCCTCGCTGACCAGCACGTCGACGATCGCGCCGTCCATCGGCGCCTTGAGGGTGCCTGAACTGACGTTGGCCTGGCTGCTGACCCGGGCCTGGGTTCGGTCCTCCAGCGCCAAGCTGCCGGGGCGGGTGAACAGGCACAGTTGTTTGCCCTCAAGGCGATAGGCATGGCGTTGACGGATCCCGTCGATTTCCAGCGTGGCCCAGCGTCCGTCGCTGTGAATGAGCTTTACCTCAAGACAGTGGCCGACGGCTTCAATCCGGTAGATCTCTCCCGGTCCGGCGTTCAACACCACCGACCATTGCTGATCCTCCAGGCCGAGGCGATAGTGCAGCGGCACGCTGGCGTTATTGCGCCACCCGGCCAATGAGGCACGGTGCGTCCCGGCCGAGGCCTGATAGAGCAGGGCGGCGGCGATTGCCAATTGCTCAGGGTTGGGCGCAAAGGGTTGCAGGCACGGATGATCGGCAAACGCTTGGGCGATCAATCCAGTGCTGAATTCTCCAGCGATGAATGCCGGATGTTGCAACAGGCTGGCGAGCAGGCGCTGATTGCTTTGCATGCCCAGCAGGACGCTGTCCTGCACCGCCCGCAGCAGCTTGCGCCGGGCCTCTTCGCGGGTGGCGCCGTAAGCAATGATTTTGCCCAGCATCGGGTCATAGAAGGGGCTGATGTTCTGACCCTCGATCAGACCGTGGTCGACCCGCACGCCGTCGCGCAAAGCGGGTTCCCACCCCGCAATGCGTCCGGTTTGCGGGAGGAAGCCTTGGGCGGGGTCTTCAGCATACAAACGCACTTCCATGGCGTGGCCGGTGAGTTGTACTTGCTCCTGACGCAATGGCAGCGGTTGGCCATCGGCAATGTTCAGTTGCCAGGCCACCAGATCAAGCCCGGTGATCAACTCCGTCACTGGATGTTCCACTTGCAGGCGGGTGTTCATTTCCAGAAAGTAAAACTGCCCCCGTGCATCGAGCAGGAACTCTACCGTGCCGGCGCCGACGTAATTCACGGCCCGCCCGGCCTTGAGCGCCGCTTCTCCCATGGCCTGGCGCAATACGTCAGTCATTACCGGGCAAGGGGCTTCCTCGATGACCTTCTGATGGCGACGCTGGATCGAGCAGTCCCGTTCACCGAGATAGATCAGGTTGCCATGCTGGTCGCCGAACAACTGCACCTCGACATGGCGTGGCTCGATCAACGCCTGTTCCAGAATCAGTTCACCGTTGCCAAAACCGTTCAACGCTTCAGAGCGTGCCGTGCGGATCTGCTCCAGCAAAACCCGGCTGTCATGCACAAGGCGCATGCCCCGCCCGCCACCGCCGGCGCTGGCTTTGATCATCAACGGATAACCAATGCGTTCGGCTTCGCGGCTCAGGGTCGCGTCATCCTGAGCGGCGCCTTGATAGCCTTTGATGCAGGGCACACCCGCTTCGCTCATGGCGATTTTTGACAGGCGTTTGCTGCCCATCAGTTCAATCGCTTCGGGGCTGGGACCGATGAAGGTGATGCCGGCCTCCCGGCAGGCGAGGGCGAATCCGGCGTTCTCCGAGAGGAAACCGTAGCCGGGATGGATGGCATCGCTGCCGGTGCGCCGGGCGGCGTCGATGATTGCCGGAATGTTCAAATAAGAGTGTTGCACCGGGGCCGGACCGATGTTGACG
>Ga0182008_10002717_pt1 | contig 10982 bp, 11 predicted proteins | sample Sormic07211129_1_FD_120482 | JGI IMG/M metagenome (GOLD analysis project Ga0182008, IMG submission 120482) | Rhizosphere microbial communities from Sorghum bicolor, Mead, Nebraska, USA - 072115-129_1 metaG | ecosystem: Host-associated > Plants > Roots > Rhizosphere | place: USA: Nebraska...
ATCAAACGCGAAGTGTCGTGATCCGCTTCACACCGCGAGCCGCGGCCCCCTCCTTGCCCGCCGAGGCCTACTCCCCGTCCCCGTCCCCGGCCTCTCCGCCCTCCTCGCCCTCGCCCTCTCCCTGTCCCTCGCCCTCGCCCTCTTCCTCGGCGAGCGCGGCATCCAGCCGGGCCCGCGCCCCGTCCAGCCAGCGCCGGCAGACCTTGGCCAGCTCCTCGCCCCGCTCCCACAGCGCCAGGGACTCCTCGAGCGTCGTGCCGCCCGCCTCCAGACGTCGTACGACCTCGATCAGCTCGTCCCGCGCCTGCTCGTACCCGAGCGACTCTTCCGCCATCCTGCTGGTCATCCACTCACCCTATGCATCGACTCGTACGACCTTGACGGGGAACTCCCCCTCGCTGACGCGTGCCCGCAGCGTCTCGTCCGCCTCCACCTCGCCCGGATCGCGCACCACATGCCCGTCGGCCTTCTGCAGCACCGCGTAGCCGCGCTTGAGGGTGGCGGCGGGGGAGAGGGCCACCACGCGCGCGTGCGTGTGCGTGAGCTCGGAGTCGGCGCGGTCCAGGAGATGACCGAGCGTGCGCCGGGACCGCTGGACCAGTGAGGCGACATGGTCGGCCCGCTCGTCGACCATCCGGTGCGGGTCCTCTATCGAGGGCCGCGCGAGCGCATGGGCGAGCCCGCGCTCCTCCCGCGCGAGGAGCGCCTCCACACACCGGCGCGCCCGGTCCCGGAGCGACCGCACCCGCTCGTACTCCTCCCCGACGTCCGGTACGACCTTCTTGGCGGCGTCGGTGGGGGTCGACGCCCGCAGATCGGCGACGTGGTCGAGCAGCGGGTTGTCGGGCTCGTGCCCGATGGCGGACACCACGGGGGTACGGCACCCGGCGACGGCACGCACCAACTGCTCGTCCGAGAACGGCAGCAGGTCCTCGACGCTGCCACCCCCGCGGGCGACGATGATCACATCCACGTCGCCCATCGCGTCGAGCTCCTTGACGGCCTGCACGACCTGCGGAACGGCGTGCACACCCTGCACCGCGACGTTCCGCACCTCGAAACGGACGGCCGGCCACCGGTGCCGGGCGTTCTCCAGCACATCCCGCTCGGCCGCGGAGGCCCGCCCGCACACCAGCCCCACGAGCTGCGGCAGAAACGGCAGGGCCTTCTTCCGCTCGGCCGCGAACAGCCCCTCCGCGGCGAGCGACTTCTTCAACTGCTCCAGCCGCGCCAGCAGTTCCCCGACACCGACGGGCTTTATCTCGGCGGCGCGCAGGGAGAGCTGACCGCGCGGGGCGTACCACTCGGGCTTCGCGTGGACGACCACCCGCGCGCCCTCACTCACCACATCGGCGACCGCGTCGAACACCTGCCGGTAGCAGGTGACACCGATGGAGATGTCGTACGAGGGGTCACGCAGCGTCAGAAACACGACCCCGGCACCCGGCCGCCGCGACAGCTGGGTGATCTGCCCCTCGACCCAGACGGCCCCCAGCCGATCGATCCACCCCCCGATCAGCCGCGAGACCTCACCGACGGGCAGGGGCGCTTCTGCGGACGTGTTGAGAGCCATGCGTCGAGCGTAGTGGCCACCACCGACAACGCGGCCGAGCCCGGCCCCGTGGGCTCCGCCGTCCTGAGAGCCGCCGCCCCACCCGCCGCCCCGTCCGCCCTGAACGGCCGTGTCCTCACACGCCGGACGGCCCGGATCCGGCGGCCCGTTGCCGTTGCCTCACCAGCACCCCCCACCCCCGCCAGGAACCACACCGCCCCCACCACCTGCGCCGCCCCGGACGCCTCCACGATCACCGCGATCGTGATCCCCGCCCCCACGACCGGCACCACCACATGCCGCCCCCACCTCACCGGCCCGGACCCCCGCCCCGCCGCACCGCGAACCACCCCACCACGCTCGCGTGCAGCAAGGTGAACGCCGTCAACGCCCCGACATCCACCACCGAGACGAGATGATCCATCCCGTCACCCCGGCGGGCCGCCCACACCGCCGCCACCAGCGTGATCACCGCCGCACACAGCACAGCCACCCGTGGCACCCCGCCGTCCGTCCGGGCCGGCGCCCGCGGCAACCGCCGCTCCCGCCCCATCGCGAACAGCAACCGCCCCGCGGCCGCCTGCCCGGCCAGCGCCGCGAACCCCGCCCCGATCGCCTTGCTCACGGCCACGAGATCGTGCAGCCACGACCCCACCGAGGCGTCCACGGCGTCGTAGAAGGCCGACCCCTGCCGCGCGGGCTCGGCGGCGAGCCGCGCGGAGGACGCCGGCTCCAGGAGCGCCACCAGATACGTCTGCGCCACGAACAGCACACCGGCCGGCGCGAGACAGAACAGCACGGCCCTGGCGACCTTCCCCGACCCGCCCGTGACCTCCTCCGCGAACGAGGCGATCGCGTCGAAGCCCAGATACGACAGCACCGCGACCGAGACCGCCCCGGTCACCGTGGACAGGGTGAAGGGCCCCTGCGTGCCGTCACCCGTGAGCGGCGAGAGCCACCCCCGAAACACGCCGACGGGCGCCACGGCGGCGACGAAGAGCAGCCCGTAGACCACCAGATCCCGGAAGCCGAGGCTGCGTCGCAGCTCAGGGCCTTCTCCGGTGGTCCGTGCCGCCGTGCCGGTCTCGGACGTCGTGCCTCCGCCGTCGCCCCGCCCGTCGTGTCCCTGCCCACCCCTCCCGCCCTGCGGCCAGTCTCCCCGAGGGCGCGATCTTTGAGGCGCCCAGCACGGCCTTACGATGGTTCGCATGACTGCTTCGTCTGGCCGCCGTGTCCTGCTCGCCGCCCCCCGTGGCTACTGCGCGGGTGTGGACCGCGCAGTGATCGCCGTCGAGAAAGCCCTGGAGCAGTACGGGGCTCCCGTCTATGTCCGGCACGAGATCGTGCACAACAAGTTCGTCGTGCAGACGCTGGAGAAGAAGGGCGCCATCTTCGTCGAACGGACGGAAGAGGTCCCCGAGGGGAACATCGTGATGTTCTCCGCCCATGGAGTCGCGCCGGTCGTCCACGAGGAGGCCGCGCGCGGAAAGCTCGCCACCATCGACGCCACCTGCCCGCTGGTCACCAAGGTCCACAAGGAAGCCGTCCGGTTCGCGAACGAGGACTACGACATCCTCCTCATCGGGCACGAGGGCCACGAGGAGGTCATCGGTACCTCCGGCGAGGCCCCCGAGCACATCCAGCTCGTGGACGGCCCCGCGGACGTCGCCAAGGTCGAGGTCCGCGACGAGTCCAAGGTCGTCTGGCTGTCCCAGACCACGCTGTCCGTGGACGAGACGATGGAGACCGTCGACGCGCTGAAGGAGAAGTTCCCGCAGCTGATCTCCCCGCCGAGCGACGACATCTGCTACGCCACCCAGAACCGCCAGCTCGCGGTCAAGCAGATGGGCGCCGAGGCCGAGCTGGTGATCGTGGTCGGCTCCCGCAACTCCTCCAACTCCAAGCGACTGGTGGAGGTCGCCAAGCTGGCCGGCTCCCGCGAGGCCTACCTGGTCGACTTCGCGAGCGAGATCGACGAGGCCTGGCTGGAGGGCGTGAGCACGGTCGGTGTCACCTCCGGCGCCTCCGTGCCCGAGGTCCTGGTCGAGCAGGTCCTGGAGTGGCTCGCCGAGCGCGGCTTCGAGGACGTCGAGATCGTCAAGGCGGCCGAGGAGTCCATCACCTTCTCGCTGCCCAAGGAGCTCCGCCGGGACCTGCGCGAGGAGGCGGCCGCCTTGATCGCGGAGCGGACGGGTACCTCCGTCGAGTGACTGTCAGTCGTCCGACGTAACGTAGGGCCATGCAGATCTTCGGTGTGGACATCGGTGGGTCCGGGATCAAGGGTGCCCCGGTGGATCTCGACAAGGGCGACCTGGCCCAGGAGCGCTTCAAGGTGCTCACCCCGCATCCGTCGACGCCCGACAGCGTGGCCGACGGGGTGAAGCAGGTCGTGGACCACTTCGGGTGGTCGGGCCCGGTCGGGCTGACGTTCCCGGGCGTGGTCACGGACGGATCGATGGTCCGTTCGGCGGCCAACGTCGACAAGAGCTGGGTGGACGTGGACGCGCGCGCGTTGTTCAGCGAGCGGCTCGGCGGCCTTCCGGTGACGGTGGTCAACGACGCGGACGCGGCCGGCGTCGCCGAGATGAACTTCGGCGCCGGCCAGGGCCGTAGGGGCACGGTCATCCTGCTGACGTTCGGCACGGGCATCGGCAGCGCCCTGTTCGTCGACGGTGTCCTGGTGCCCAACACCGAGATGGGCCACCTGGAGATGCACGGCCAGGACGCGGAGAAGCGCGCCTCCAGCAGGGCCAAGGACGACGAGGACCTGACGTGGGAGCACTGGGCCCGCCGCGTCACCAAGTACCTCGCCCATGTCGAGATGCTCTTCTCGCCCGACCTGTTCATCATCGGCGGCGGCGTGAGCCGCAAGTCCGACAAGTTCCTGCCCTACATCGAGGGCATCAACGCGGAGATCGTCCCGGCCCAGCTGCAGAACAACGCGGGGATCGTGGGCGCGGCGATGCGGGCGGCGAAGCACGGCTGAGAGCTGTAGGCCGGGGCCGGGGACGGGGGGTCTGCACCGGGCCGGGCTGGGGAGGGCTGGGCTGGGCTCCGTCGGCCTGTGTCCCGGTCAGGAGGTTGGCCTGGATGCCGGTCGGGACGCCTTCGCCCAGGTGTTGGTTGGTGGGCGGTCCGGAGGGTGCCGGGGCGGGCGCTTGGCGGCTAGCGGGTGCCTGTTCTTCTTCGTACGACCTGGCGCCGCATGAGCACGACCTTCCGTACGGTCACGATCACGCCGGCGATCAGCGTGCCGCCGTAGAGCCAGCCGGCCTGGGTGGCCAGGGCCGTCACCAGGCCCATCAGACGGCTCAGGACTCCGCCGTTGCCGTCGGCCACCGGGAGCAGCCCCGCCGCGAAGGCGATCGGGACGACGACGGGGGCGGTCACCAGGTCGCCCTTGCGCACCCACACTGCCGTCAGCAGGCACACCGGCAGGAACAGCACGCCGTACACCGTCAGCGAACCGCCGAACAGCAGGTCGTCCAGGCAGCCGAGGGCGAACATCACCGCCCCGCAGAACAGACCGCCGCCCAGCCCGGTCAGCCGCGGGTTCGGCAGCCGTCGTACCGTGTCGGTGAGCGGCGGACCGGGCTGCCGTACCGCCGAAGGCCGGGTCGCGGGGCGTTTCTGCGCGGGCCTCGGCGCAGGTCGCGCACCACCGCCTGCCGTCCCGCCGCGGGCCGCCTGCGGGGGCAGCGGGGGTGTGCCTCGTCGCGTTCCGTCGTGCGGGTGTCGCGTCCTGGGTTGCTCCACTCGACCAACTTAGGTCTGTTTATGTGCCGAATCGCCCCTGGGACACGCCGTAGAGCGGACCTTGGCCATGCGTTCGGTCGGTAGCCGGAGCGGGGGCGGGCACGCCGTAGACTGGTGGATCGGCTCGGCCCCTGCAGTCTCGCCAGCTCCCGACCCCAGTCCTCTCCTCTCACGTACGGGAAGTCGCAACGTGTCGCTCACGATCGGAATCGTCGGTCTGCCGAATGTCGGCAAGTCGACCCTGTTCAACGCCCTGACCAAGAACGACGTGCTCGCGGCCAACTACCCGTTCGCCACGATCGAGCCGAACGTGGGCGTGGTCGGCGTCCCGGACCCGCGTCTGACGAAACTGGCCGACATCTTCTCCTCGCAGCGCATCCTCCCGGCGACGGTCGACTTCGTCGACATCGCGGGCATCGTGAAGGGCGCCTCGGAGGGCGAGGGCCTGGGCAACAAGTTCCTCGCGAACATCCGTGAGTCCGACGCGATCTGCCAGGTCATCCGCGCCTTCAAGGACGAGAACGTCGTCCACGTCGACGGCAAGGTCTCGCCGAAGGACGACATCGAGACGATCAACACCGAGCTGATCCTCGCCGACCTGCAGACCATCGAGAAGGTCCTGCCGCGCCTCCAGAAGGAGTCGCGCATCAAGAAGGACGTGGCCCCGAAGGTCGCGGCGGTCGAGGCGGCCAAGGAGATCCTGGAGAAGGGCGACACCCTCTTCTCGGCGGGCATCGTCCAGGGCTCCGGCAACGAGGAACTCCTGCACGACCTGCACCTCCTGACCACCAAGCCCTTCCTCTACGTCTTCAACGTGGACGAGGACGAGCTGGTCGACGACGACTTCAAGGCCGAGCAGCGCGCCCTGGTCGCCCCCGCCGAGGCGATCTTCCTCAACGCCAAGCTGGAGGCGGACCTCGCCGAGCTGGACGAGGAGGACGCGATGGAGCTCCTGGAGTCGGTCGGCGCCGAGGAGCCGGGCCTGACCACCCTGGCCCGCGTCGGCTTCAACACCCTGGGCCTGCAGACCTACCTCACCGCCGGCCCCAAGGAGTCCCGCGCCTGGACCATCAAGAAGGGCGCCACCGCCCCCGAGGCCGCCGGAGTCATCCACACCGACTTCCAGAAGGGCTTCATCAAGGCGGAGGTCATCTCCTTCGAAGACCTCGTCGAAACCGGCTCGGTGGCCGAGGCCCGCGCGAAGGGGAAGGCGCGGATGGAGGGCAAGGACTATGTGATGCAGGACGGGGACGTGGTGGAGTTCCGCTTCAATGTGTAGCGGCTGACATAGCACCACGTTGCTGATCTGGCAAACATGCAGGTCGGGAGGGGTCCGACTCTTCGGAGTCGGGCCCTTTGTTTTCCCGTGCTGGGATCGTGCTGGGACGGGATGGGATGCCCGTGCTGGGATTTGCGAGAGCGGGACGCTGGCTGAGTGTGAGGTAGTGCGGACGTGGCACTTTTCCTACTCGTTTGACACAATCGGGGTATGGCTGAGACGACGTACAGCATCGGGGAAGGGCCGGCGACACGGGTGAGCCTGTCGCTGCCGGAGGGGACCGCGGAGGCGATTCGGGCGCGGGTGGGCAAGAGGGAGTTCTCCGCATTCATCGCCGAGGCGGTCGAGCGTGAGCTGCGCGGACAGGTCCTGGACGAGTACCTGGCGGACTACGAGAGCCGCAGGGGGCCGGTCTCCGAGCCGGCTCGTCAGCGGGCGCGGCAGGTCTTCGACGAGGTGTTTGCCGAGGAGGCCGAGTGGCCCGTCGCCGGTTGAGTCGCGAGGGAACTGTGGTCCTCGACAGCGAGGGACTCTCGAAGCTGCTCGCCGACGATGAGCAGGTGGTGGCTCTGATCGCTGAGGCGCGCTCGCGCGGCATGGAGGTCGTGATCAGTGCGCTCACCATCATCGAGGCCGTCCGCGCCCGTACGAACAAGTCACGCCTGAACTGGGTGCTTTCCGGGCTGCGGGTCGTCCCAGTCGGTGACGAGGAGGCGAGGGCGGCCTCGAAGTTGCTGATGAATGCCGGATTGCACGGACACAAGTACGCGATCGATGCGGCCGTCGCCGAGGCCGCGCTGCGACAACACCGCCCCGTGGTCATGCTGACTTCCGATATCGACGACATGGCCAAGCTGTGCGGCGAGCGGGTCCGGCTCGTGGCGGTGTGATTTCCCCTGGTTCGGCTTCTGCCCTCGACGCCGTACGGTCCGCCCTGGTCCCCCTCCGGGAGGAACTGGTCGCCGAGGAGCTCGGGTCCATCCCGGTCACCCGGCTGAAGGACGCCACCGAGGGGCGGCTGCGACTCGCGGCCGTGGAGGCGGCCGGGTTCGGCTCCGTGCGGGACGTGTACGCGGCGAGCCGCTACGAGCTGCGGCAGATCCCCGGCGTCGGCGCCCAGACCGCCGACCAGGCCCTCGCCGCCGCCCGCCAGATCGCCCGCGCCGTCGAGGAGACCGTCGCCGTACGGATCGACGTCGAGCACCCCGAGCCACGGACCACGGCCCTCGTCGTCGCCCTGCACCGCCTCGTCGAGGCCGGACCGGAGCTGCGCAAGGCCGTCGACAGCGCCGAGCGACTCCGGCGCAGGATCGGCGAGTTGCTGCCCGCCGCCCGCCCGGCCGCCAGCCGCCTGCGGCTCGCCCTCACCGGCCGGCACCGCAAGGACGCCGCCCTCGCCGCCGCGACCGAACTGCGCGCACTGGTGGCCGAGGCGGAAGCCGGGGGCGCCCAACTCCAGCTGGCCCAGGCCTCCACCGACCTGCTGCGCCCCCCGGCCGCCGAGATCGAGGCCTGGGTCGACTTCGAGCTCCGTTCCGCCGAGTACTACAGCCACCTCGCCGAGCTCTCCGAGCACCACCCGGACGAGGCGGCGGCCGAGGGCTTCCTGCCCTCCGAGGTGGCCGAGCGGGTGCGCGCGCGGCCGCTCGACGACACCCACAGCCGGGTCTCGCTGCGCGGCTACCAGTCCTTCGGCGCCCGTTTCGCCCTCGCCCAGCGCAGGGTCCTGCTCGGCGACGAGATGGGGCTCGGCAAGACGATCCAGGCCATCGCGGCCCTCGCCCACCTCGCGGCCGAGGGCCACAGCCACTTCCTGGTGGTCTGCCCGGCCGGGGTACTGATCAACTGGACCCGGGAGATCCGCGCCCGCAGCACCCTGCGCGCGGTGCCGGTGCACGGACCCGACCGGCAGGACGCGTACGCGCAGTGGCGCGAGCGCGGTGGCGTCGTCCTCACCACCTTCGACCTGCTGCACACCCTCCCGGAACCGGACGGCACCAAGCCCGGGATGCTCGTCGTCGACGAGGCGCACTACGTGAAGAACCCCGACACCCGCCGCGCCAGGTCCATCGCGGTCTGGACGCGCGCCTGCGACCGTGTCCTGTTCCTGACCGGCACCCCGATGGAGAACCGTGTGGGGGACTTCCGCACCCTTGTCCGCCACCTCCAGCCGGAGCTGCTCCCCGCCGTCCACGACAGTGACGCGGCGGCCGGCCCGCAGGTCTTCCGCAGATCCGTCGCCCCCGCCTACCTCCGCCGCAACCAGCGGGACGTCCTCACCGAACTGCCCGCGCTGCTCCAGGTCGACGAGTGGGAGGAGTTCAGCGCGGCCGACGAGGACGCGTACCGCGCGGCGGTCGCCGCCGGGAACTTCATGGCGATGCGCCGGGCCGCGTACGCCGTACCGGAGAAGTCGGCGAAGCTCCAGCGGCTGCGCGAACTGGTCGCGGAGCCGCGGCCAACGGCCTGAAGGTGGTCGTCTTCTCCTACTTCCGTGACGTCCTGGCCGCCGTCCGGCTCGCGCTGGACGACGGGGTGTTCGGCCCGATATCCGGCAGCGTCCCGGCCGCCCGCCGCCCGCCGCCAGCGGCTCGTCGACGACTTCACGGCCGCCGACGGCCACGCGGTGCTGCTCGCGCAGATCGAGGCGGGCGGGGTGGGGCTCAACCTCCAGGCCGCGTCCGTCGTCATCCTCTGCGAACCGCAGGTCAAACCGACCCTGGAACACCAGGCCGTGGCCCGTGCCCACCGGATGGGGCAGGTCCGTCCGGTCCAGGTCCACCGCCTCCTCGCCACCGACAGTGTCGACGACCGTCTCCTGCGCATCCTGGAGAACAAGGACCGCCTCTTCGACGCCTACGCCCGCCGCAGCGACACCGCCGACGCCACTCCCGACGCGGTCGACGTCTCCGACGCCGGTATCGCCCGCCGGATCGTGGAGGAGGAACAGCGCAGACTCGCGGGGGAGCCGGCCGACGCGCCGCCCGCCGACGGCCCCGGGGCCTCCGCCGACGGGAACGCCGGTCGGAACTCCACGCGGGCGTCCAGGTCCTCGAAGTCCTCCGGGTAGGGCTTCGGATCGGTGACCCAGCCGGCCGCCAGTACGAGCCGTGTGTGGCGGTGGACGGCGAGGAAGCCGAAGGGGCGGTCGAAGGAGGCCTCCACACGGGTGTTCACCCAGCGCGGGGCGGACGGGGCGGCACCGGCGAGTGCGATCCCGAAGGCCGTCACCGCGGCGGCGCGGAAGCCTCGGGGACCGAAGGTCGCGGTCGTGGACTGGCGGGCCGATCCGACCGCGAGCGGGAGAGGGCTGATGCCGGGGAAGTGGCCGCGGGCCAGGTCCCGTGCCATGGTGTGGCCGGACACCCTGTGCAGTTCCAGCAGGTCGTGCTGCGCGCTCAGATCGAAGGCCGCGGTCCGCACGACCAGCGTCGGCGGTTCCGGCTGCCTGCCGCGCACCCTGACCACGCGCAGGCCGGGGCCCACGTCCCCGTAGGGCAGCCGAGGCCCTGGCAGGACCGGCCACTTCCGCGCGAGGAGGTCCACCCCCGCACCGAGCACCTGACCGGGCGTCATCCGCTCCTCGCCGAGCAGCAGATGGACATCGACGGCGGTGTCGCCCAGCACCTTCAGCTCGGTGACGTGCCCTTCCGGGGTGTCCGCCACGCCGACACGGTCCAGCAGCGCGCTCCTACGGCCCAGCGAGAGCAGCGTCCGACCGCTCCACGGCCCGGTCTCCGGCGCCCACGCGTCCTCCGAGAAGGGGCGCAGCCAGTCCGTCCGCACGGCCAGCGCGCTCGCCGGCACCATCTCGGTCCGGTCGGTCAGCACGACGGGCATCTCCTCGATCAGCCCGTCCGTCCGCTTCGCGGCCCACGCGTCAAACTCCTCCCTGTCGGCCCCGGCATCCCCGCTGAGCACCCCGTGCGCCCCCACCGGCAGCCCGGCCGCCCACTCCTCCCGCACCTCCGCCGTCCGCTTGGTCCACACCCCGAGAGCCGCGTCGGGCCCCCGCATCCGCGCCGGCCCGGCGAGCAACTCCCGCGCCCCCGCGGCAGCCTCCCCGGCCGGCACCCCGAGTCCCTCCGCCAACTCCTCCCGAGCCGCGCCCCCGGCCCCGTCCGCCAGGAACCCGAGCAGCGGCCACACCCCGGCGGCGGAGAGCACGAATCCGGGCCTCACCGCGTCACCCGCCGAAGGCCCGGCCCCCGACCCCACCACCCCCGCCCACCGCGAGGTCAGTCCGTTCACCGCCCGTACGGTCCGATCCGTGATCGGCATTCCGCCCCCACCTGCCTCGCGTCTACCATGCGCCCAGTCGTAGTCCGGGCCCGCACGCAGGGACGTACGGCTCCGCACCCCTCCGCGCAGCCCCCGCGGCGCCGCCTGAACCAG
>Ga0182008_10002719_pt1 | contig 10975 bp, 11 predicted proteins | sample Sormic07211129_1_FD_120482 | JGI IMG/M metagenome (GOLD analysis project Ga0182008, IMG submission 120482) | Rhizosphere microbial communities from Sorghum bicolor, Mead, Nebraska, USA - 072115-129_1 metaG | ecosystem: Host-associated > Plants > Roots > Rhizosphere | place: USA: Nebraska...
GCCGACGCCTCCGCGCTCAGCCGCAAGCGGTCCAATCGCCTCACATCCACGGGCCTCGCGAGGGGAAGGCCGATCTCCATGGCGGAACCGTCCGTGGCCCGGAACGCCAGGCCGTCTTCAACGACCGTCAGGACACCGGAACCGAAGGCGCGGCCCGCGACCACGTCGTCGCGCTCGCGAAAGCGCCACGACCAGGGCGAGTCGCCGGCGGCGAACGCGGCCCGATCCGCGGCGCTCTCGTTTTCGATCGCCGCCCGCACCACCGTCGCTCCGAATCGGGGCAACGCGACGAGGGTGACGAGCGCCAGGATCGCGCTCGCCACGGCCACCCAGCGGGCGTTGCGCGGGTGCATCTCAGTGGTCCAGCAGGGCCTCGACCCGCGCGGCGCAGATGAAGTCGTTCAGGGAGAGGCCGCCGACATCGTGGGTGGACCACAACACCTGGCAATGGCCGTAGCCCGCTTCGAGGTCCGGATGATGGTCTTCCTGGTTGGCCATGAAGCCCACGGCGTTGATGAAGCCGAGGGTGTGGTGGAAGTCGGGGAAACGGAAATCCTTGACGATGGCCTTGCCGTCGGCGGTGACATTCCAGCCGGGCAGGCTTGCCAGGTAGCCGTCGATGGCGGCGCGGTCGAGCGCGTGCTCCGCGCCCTTGCGCGGCTGGCAGTGCTGGGTGGCGAGCGGGGAGAGAGTCATGGCGTATCCATCCATCCTGAGAAAGCGCGAAGCGTCCGCGCTGGCGGTTGAATTGTCAAAAGACGGCGCCCAACTGGAAAGCGTACTAAAATGGTGCTGATTACCCCGGAGCCATCATGATCGACATTTCCGAACGCGCGCAGGCCCACTTCCAGCGTCTGTTGGCCCAGCAAGGCGACGAAGGCCTGGGCATACGCTTGCGTGTGGTCGCGGCGGGCACGCCCTCCGCCCAATGCGAACTGGAATTCTGCGGCGCCTCGGAACTCACCGGCGACGAATGGACGGTCGAGTGCGAAGGCTTCAACCTGTACGTCGACGGCGAGAGCATGCGCTGGCTCGATCCCGCCAACATCGATTATGAAACCACCCCCACGGGTAGCCAGCTCAACATCCGCGCACCGCGGATCAAGGGCGAGGCGCCGGGCGAGGGTGCCGGGCTCGTCGAGCGCGTGCAGTTCGTTCTCGAGTCGGAGATCGCGCCGCAGATCGCCTCGCACGGAGGCCGTATCTCATTGGTGGAAGTGACGTCCGAGGGCGTGGTCGTGCTGCGCTTCGGTGGCGGTTGCCACGGTTGCGGCATGGTCGACGTGACGCTGAAGAACGGCGTGGAGAAGACCCTGCGCGAGCGCATTCCGGAGATCACGGAAGTGCGCGACGCCACCGACCACGAGACGGGCGAAAAGCCCTACTTCGCCCGCGCGGCCGGATAAGGGGCCAGGGCGGTCACTCGCCCTGGATGTGGTGCTCGAGGCCCTGCAGCTTCGTCGGCATCGTGGCGAAGTACGCCGAGACATCGTCGATGTCCTGGTCGGACAGCGTCGCGGCGAAGCCCTTCATGATGGCGTTGTCGCGACGGCCGTCCTTGTACTCGTGCAGGGCCTGAGCGAGATAGTCGGCGTACTGGCCGGCAAGGCGCGGGTACTGCGGGTCGACCGCATTGCCGTCCTGGCCGTGGCAGGCCACGCAGGTGGCGATCTTGGTCTTGCCGCGCGCCGGGTCACCGGCGGCGAAGGTCTGGGTGGCGGCAAGCGCGAGAAGCGCGCCGATGGCAATCAGGGAAAACCCACGGATCATCGTTCGTCCTCGGCGGCTTACTTGGCGAGACTGGAAAGGTAGGCGGCGATATCCGCGATTTCCTGGTCGGACATGCTTTGCGCCTGGGCGCCCATCGTCGGGTGCTTGCGCTCGCCGCTCTTGTAGGCCTTCAGGGCGTTGACGATGTATTGCTCGTTCTGGCCGGCGATGTGCGGCACGTGGTATTCGGGGTACGCGTTGGCATAGCCCGGCACGCCGTGGCAGCCATTGCAGGTGTAGACGAGTGTGCGACCCTTGGCCTTGTCCCCTTCGGCATGCGCTGCGGATGCGGCGCACAGAGCTACGGCGATCAGTCCAACCAGATGCAGACGCTTCATTAAGTGTTCCCTGGGTGCCGGGCGGGGCCGGGGTTGAATAGCCGTCGAAGTATAGAGGCGTGTCGCGACGGCGGACAACTCGGGAGGGGCGGGCGCCCTCAGAACAGGCTGCGGATGATGTGGATTCCCGCGATGTACTCGCCGGCGATGGTGCCGATGCTCACCAGGAAGAAATTGAGCAAGGTGCGCGCCACGCGGTTCTTCCACCAGCCGGTCCAGTGGGTGATGTCGTCGCGCAGGCGTTCGAAATCCAGCACGCGCGGCTTGCGCACCCAGGCTTCGGCCATGGCGCTGATCGCGCCGGAAGGGATGCCGGGGCGGAAAGGCTTCAGCGGCGCCGCGACGAAAGCGGCGACGATGGACAACGGATGGGCACCGGCGATCAGTGCGCCCAGCGCCGAAAGACCGCCGGTGAGCAGGATCCAGTTCTTCAGCGCGTCGACGCCGAGGCTCGGGCTGCGATAGAAGGCATAGCCGATCGCGGCGAAGATGCCCAGGACCAGCGCGACGGCAAGAACTTTCGGCCATGTCGACGCGGGTGGCGTGACCGCGAGATCGTCGGCGAGCGCCCGCGCGTCGCCGTGCTGGTCGGCCAGTTGGGCGCTCATGCCCTTGAGATGACCGGCGCCGATGACGACGAGCACCTTGCGGCTGGGCGCCGAGGGGTCCATCGCCGCGCCGTTCTCGCGCAGCTTCGCCGCCATGAATTCGTCGCGCTCGGCGATGAGTGCGTGGTAGAGCGGGGCGGAGCCGCTGGCGAATTCGCTGAACGCGCTTTCGAGCAGGTCGGCTTGCTTCAGCTTCTCGATGTCGGCCTCGGCGATCTCCTCGCGCTCGAACACGCTGCCGAGCATGCCTGCCATCAAGCCGAAGCGCTGGAAGAAGCCCACGCTGCGCCATGCCCGCTTGAGCGTCGTGCCGACTTCACGATCCACCAGCCACACGGGAATGCCGCGCGCGTCGGCGCCGTCCATCGCGGCCTTCATCTCGGCGCCGGGCTCGATGCCGTACTGCGCGGCGAGGCGCTTCTGGAACGAACCGAGCACCAGGCTGGCGGCGACCATGCCGGCCTTGCCCTGGCGGATGACCTGGAACAGGTCCATCTGATTGAACGCTTCCGGATCGCGGATGCCGTGTGCGCGGCTCGGGCACAACTCCACCGCCACGGCATCGAAGTGCTCGGTTTCCAGCAGCGCGTCCACCGCCTGCACGCTGGCGCGCGACACATGCGCCGTGCCGAGGATGACGTACTCGACGCCGTCGCGCGTCATGCGCTCGATGGGTTGGCCTTCCAGGGCGGTGGGCAGGGTGACGTCGTTCTCGGCCGGAATCATTCGCGGGGTGGTCCTTGGGGTGGGGTCAGTCGCGGAAGCGCTTGGTGAGGTCGCCGTAGGCATCGATGCGGCGGTCACGCAGGAACGGCCAGATGCGGCGCACGTGTTCGCTGCGTTCCATGTCGACATCGCAGACCAGCAACTCGCGCCCGTCGGTACCGGCCTGGGCCAGGAATTCACCCTGCGGCCCGGCGACGAAGCTCGAACCCCAGAACTGGATACCGCTGCCGACGTTCGACGGATCGGCCTCGTAACCGGTGCGATTGCACGAGAGCAGGGGAAGACCGTTGGCGACGGCATGGCCGCGCTGCACGGTGATCCATGCCTCGCGCTGGCGGGCCTTCTCCTCGTCGGAGTCGTTCGGGTCCCAGCCGATCGCGGTGGGATAGAACAGCAGGTCCGCGCCGGCCAGCGCCATCAGGCGCGCGGCTTCGGGATACCACTGGTCCCAGCACACGAGCACGCCGAGCTTGCCGACCGAGGTCTGGATCGGATCGAAACCAAGATCGCCCGGCGTGAAGTAGAACTTCTCGTAGAACGCCGGATCGTCGGGAATGTGCATCTTGCGGTACTTGCCCGCGATGGCGCGCGAGCGGTCGAAGACCACGGCCGTGTTGTGGTACAGGCCGGTGGCGCGCTTCTCGAAGATCGAGGCGACGACCACGAGCTTGAGTTCCTCGGCGAGCTTGCCGATGCGATCGGTGCCCGGGCCGGGAATGGTCTCGGCGAGATCGAATACCTCGACGCTCTCGCGCTGGCAGAAGTACGGGCCGTTGTGCAGTTCCTGCAACAGCACCAGTTCCGCGCCGGCCTTCGCGGCATCGCGCAGTCCCGCCTCGATGGCATCGAGGTTGGCATCGCGGCTGCCACGGTCGGTTTCCTGGAGGAGGGCGACCTTGAGGGTCTTGCGGGTCATGGACGTCTTTCCTCGCGCGGCACCCGCCGCGCATGCATGGGTGGATTACCGGGCGATCGCCGCGGGCAGTTGCATGGTGATGCAATGCAGGCTGCCGTTCTGCCAGATCAGCGGACGGCACGGCACCTGGACCACTTCGCGGCCCGGATGCGCCAGCCCGATGATCCGCGCCGCCTCGTCATCGACGCGGTCGCCGTAAGCCGGCACCAGCACGGCGCCATTGACGATCAGGTAGTTCGCATAGGAAGCCGCGAGGCGGCGGCCTTCATCGATGATCGGCCGTGCCCATGGCAACGGATGAAGCGGGTAGGGCTTGTCCTCCGGCGTCCGCAGCTCGGCCAGTTCCGAGGCCATCTGGCCCAGTTCCTCGAAATGCGGATCGCTCTCGTCGTCGCACGCCTGGTACACGATGCCGCCGTCCTCGGAGAAACGCGCCAAGGTGTCGATATGGGCGTCGGTGTCGTCGCCTTCAAGATAGCCGTGCTCCAGCCACAACACGCGATCCGCGTGCAGGGTGGTGGCCAGGGTATCGGTCATCGTCTCGCGGGAAAGGTCCGGATGGCGCTGGTGCAGGCACTTCCACGTGGTGAGGATGGTGCCGCGGCCGTCGCTCTCGATGCCGCCACCTTCCAGGGCCCAGTCGATGCGCTTGTGCGGCAGGCCGGCCAGGACGCCACGCTCGAGCAAGCCGGAGATCAGCGCGTCGTCCTGTTCGGCGCCGAACTTGCCGCCCCAGCCGGTGAAGCGGTAATCGTTGAGCAGCACGCCATCCGCGCCGGTGAGCGTGATCGGACCGGAGTCGCGCAGCCAGGTGTCGTCGTAGGGCAATTCGATGAAGTGCACGCGGGCCATGTCGGCGCCCGCCTTTTCGATGGCCAGCCGGGCGCGTTCGCGCAAGGCCGCGTCGGCGACCACGATGTGCAGCGGCTCGAAACGGGTCACCGCCGCGGCCAGGGCGACGTAGGTGGTCTCGACGCCGTCCAGGCGGTCGGCCCAATCGGTGCCCGCGTGCGGCCACGCGATCAGCACGCCGGCCTGCGGTTCCCATTCGGCGGGCAGGCGGTAGGAAGAGCGGTCGGTCATGGCGAGGGCAGGGCAGCGAGGGAAGCCGACTATTGTAAGGCTTCCCGGTTACCGCTGCCGTAATGGCCATCGCCGCTGAAGCGGCTTCCCACACAGGGCCCGCTGTTACGAGGCGCCCTGTGATGCTGGCCTGCCTGGTGGGAGCCGACCTTGTCGGCGATGGGTGCTTGCCTTGACTGGCCCGCTGCCGCGGGATCGCCGACAAGGTCGGCTCCCACCAGGCTGTCGCCGGCTGGGTGGAAGCCTCCTTGGGTGGGTGGAGCCGCTCTGGCTGGGTGGGAAGCCGCTTAAGCGGCGATCCGGCGCCCGATTACTTCGGATTCGCCGGATTGAGGTTGTTGCCCGCCGGCGTGTTCAACACCGCATGGATCACATGGCTACGCTCGAAATAAACGATATACCCCGGATACATCCAGCGGTTGATCACCGGCTGCTTGCGGCTGCCGCCGCCACGGGAGTCGAGCTTCGAGGTCGGTTGGCCGTAGCGGCGCTCCACCTCGGCCATGCTCATGCCTTTCTTCGGCAGGTTCATCGCCTGCTCCTGCTGCACGCGCTGCATCAGCAGGGTGTCGCCGGCACGGACGGACGGGGCCACGGAGGCCGACACGATCGCCAGCGCGATCGCGGTGAAAACAGGCTTGAAGGTGTTCATGATGGCTCCGTCGCGCTCCCCATGCGGCGCAGGACGCCGTTGTAGCAGATCGCCCGGAGGTGCGCCATGGGCGGCGCCCGGCGGACTTCGCGCTTGTGTGCTGTGTCGCGTTTCGGCGACGCGGATGGAGCGGGACGGCTATCATGCGCAGTCGTCTCTCGCCTGCATGCCTATCCATGATCTCGTTCCGCAACCTCGCCCTGCGCCGGGGCAGCCGCACCTTGTTGTCGCAGATGGATCTCACGATCCAGACCGGCTGGAGCCTCGGCGTCATCGGCCGCAATGGCTGTGGCAAGTCCACCCTGTTCGCCGCGCTGAAGGGCGAGCTGGAGCCGGAGGTGGGCGACCTGGACATGCCGTCGAAGGTGCGTCTCGCCTCCGTGGCCCAGGAAACCCCCGCCTTGCCCGACCCGGCGATCGAATACGTCCTGGGTGGCGACGTGGAAGTGGCCGCGGCCCTCAAGGCCGAAGCGGACGCATTCGCCGCCGAGGACCACGAAGCCGTGGCCGCCGCCCACATGCGCATCGAGGAAGTGAACGGCTACGACGCGCGTGCCCGCGCCGGCCGGCTCATGCATGGCCTCGGCTTCGCGCCGGAAACCCATGAGCGGCCAGTGTCCTCGTTCTCGGGTGGCTGGCGCGTGCGCCTCAACCTCGCCCGGGCCTTGATGGCGCCGTCCGACCTGCTCCTCCTCGACGAGCCCACCAACCATCTCGACCTCGACGCCGTGCTCTGGCTGGAGGAATGGTTGCGCCGCTACCCGGGCACGCTGCTGATCATCTCCCACGACCGCGAATTCCTCGACGGCGTGATCTCGCACACGATGCACCTGCACGACGGCACGGCCAAGCTCTATGCGGGCAACTACAGTGCCTTCGAACGCCAGCGCGCCGAACACCTGCGCCAGCAGCAGATCGCGCACGAGCGCGAGAAGGCCGAGCGGGCCCACCTGCAATCCTTCATCGACCGTTTCAAGGCCAAGGCCAGCAAGGCCAAGCAGGCGCAGTCGCGCATGAAGCGCCTTGAAAAAATGGCCGGCACCGAGGCGGTGCGGGCCGAGCGCTCCTTCAGCTTCTCGTTTCCGACACCCGACCGGCTGCCGACCTCGATGTTGCAGCTGGATCACGTGGACGCGGGCTATGGCGATCACGTCGTCCTGCACGACATCGCCTTCGGGCTGGAATCCGGTGACCGTATCGGCCTGCTGGGTCCGAACGGTGCCGGTAAGTCGACGATGGTGAAATCGCTGGTCGGTGAACTCGTGCCGCTGGTCGGCGAACGTGGTTTCCATAAGGACACGAAGATCGGCTACTTCGCCCAACACACGGTCGAAAGCCTGCGCGAAGGCGCGAGCCCGTTCGACCATCTGCAGGAAAAGGCACCGAATGCCGGCGCACAGGTGCTGCGCGACTACCTCGGCACCTGGAACTTCCCGGCGGATCGCGCTTTCGAGCCGGTGGACGCTTTCTCCGGTGGCGAGCGGGCACGTCTGGCCCTCGCCCTGATCGCGTGGGACAAGCCGAACCTTCTGCTGCTCGACGAACCGACCAACCATCTCGACCTCGACATGCGCGAAGCGCTCGCCGATGCGCTCGCGGCATTCGATGGTGCCCTGGTGCTGGTCTCGCACGATCGCCATCTGCTCGGCATGGTTTGCGACGAGTTCTGGCGAGTGGCCGATGGCAAGGTGGAACCGTTCGACGGTGATCTGGACGACTACGCGAAGTGGTTGCGCAGTCGCGCCACCACGCGCAAGACGGCGGCCGTGGCCTCCGCGCCGGCCGATGCGCCCGTGCAGGAGTCGGCGAAGGAGAAGCGCAAGCTGAGTGCCGAGGAGCGCGAGAAGGAAAAACCGCTGCGCGCGCGGGTGAAGAAGATCGAGGCGTTGATCGAAAGCATGGACAAGGAGTTGGGCGTGATCGAAGGCAAGCTCGCCGATCCGGCCGTGTATGGCGGCCCCACGGCCGAACTGATGAAGCTCGGCCAGCGCCAGGCCGAGCTGCGCGGCGACAAGGAAACGCTCGAAGCGGAATGGCTCGGGCTTCTCGAACAGATCGAGGCCTGAGCGTGAGTGCCGTCCTCCATGTGCTGCTGCCGGGACGCGACAAGGTAGGCGGCATTGCCCCCTTCGCCGGTTGGCTGGCGCGCGGAACGACGCTGCCGGCGGCGGTGCCGGGCTATCTCGTCGCACTGTCGGAACACTTCCGCTGGCCGCAAGGGCCATTGCCGGCCGCGGCGCTGATCCGCCAGTCGGTGGCGGGCGACGCGGGCAATGCGCTTTGGCTGTCCGCTGATCCCGCGTGGGTGCAACCGGAACTCAACGGCGCCCGCCTCCTCGCCTGTGGCAACCTCGGCCTGAGCGTGGAAGATTCGAAGAGCCTGGTCGGCGCACTCGCCGAGACGTTCGAGGCGGAGGGAATGAACCTCCTGGTGGGAGACGCACAGCACTGGCAGCTTCGCCTGCCCAGTTACGTGGAGGTGCCTTCCTTCCCCGAGCCGGAGGAGGCGCTCGGCGCCGATCTCTTCGAACAGTTGCCGAAAGGCGAGGAAGGCCGCCGCTGGCGCGCCTTGATCAACGAGGCGCAAGTGGTCCTGCACAACCACCCGGTGAACCGCGCACGTGCGGCGCAGGGCCTGCCGCCGGTGAACAGCGTATGGCTGTGGGGACCGGGTGCACTCCCTGATTGGGTCGAGTGCGGCCTGTCGCGCATCTACAGCGACGACCTGCTCGCCTGGGCCCTGGCCCACCGCGCGAACGTGGACGTCCAATCGCGCACGATGTTCGCCGCCTCCAGCCATGCAGGAGCTGCCCCTACAGGAGCCGCCCCTGTGGGAGCCGCTTCAGCGGCGAAGGGTGCTCGCGGCAACCCAGCCATCGCCGCTGAAGCGGCTCCCACATACAGCCTGCTCGACTTGCAGGACATCCAGCCGACCATCTTCGAGCGCGATTGGTGGCCGGCGATCGAGGCGCACCTCACGGCGGGCACCGAGATTCGCCTCGCCTTCGCCGATGGCGTGCGCATGGTGCTGCGCAAGCGTCACCGCCTCCGCTTCTGGCGCAAGGCGTGACAGCGCGGGCCTGGCGCCAGCGCACCGTCGCCACCGCGCCGAGCGGCTGGCCGGCGCACGTCCACCCTGTGATCCAGCGCATCTATGCCGCACGTGGCGTATGCACGCCGGACGGTGCCGAACATCGGCTGGCGCGGATGCTCTCGCCCAACCTGCTCGGTGGCATGGACCGCGCCGTCGCCTTGCTCATGCGCGCCATCGCCGAGGACAAGCGCATCGTCATCGCCGGCGACTACGACTGTGACGGTGCCACCGGCACGGCGGTGGCCGAACGCGGCCTGCGCCTGCTCGGGGCGCGCCACGTGAGTCACGTGGTGCCGAATCGTTTCGTGCACGGCTACGGCCTGAGTGAAGCGCTGGTGGCGTCGCTCGACCCGACACCGGACATCATCGTGACCGTCGACAACGGCGTGGCCAGCGTCGCCGGCGTGGCCGCGGCGCGTGCACGCGGTATCGCGGTGGTGATCACCGATCACCACTTGCCGGGCGATACCTTGCCCGACGCCGATGCGATGGTGAATCCCAACCTCGCCGGTGACGGTTTTCCGAGCAAGGCGCTCGCCGGCGTCGGCGTCATGTTCTATCTGTTGCTGGGCATCCGCGCATCCATGCGCGATGCCGGCCATTTCCCCAACGGCGAACCGGACCTGAGCACGCTGCTGGATCTGGTCGCGCTCGGTACCGTGGCCGATCTCGTGCCGCTGGATTTCAACAACCGCGTGCTGGTCGACGCGGGCCTGAAGCGCATGCGCGCAGGCAAGGCGTGTGCGGGTATCACGGCGCTCGTCGAAGCCAGCGGACGTTCGCTGGCGACCGTGGGAGCGACCGACCTGGCCTTCGCCATCGGCCCGCGACTCAACGCCGCCGGCCGCCTCGAAGACATGTCCCTCGGTGTCGCCTGCCTGCTCACCGACGATCCCGGCGTCGCAAGGCGCTACGCGGAACAGCTTTCTGCGATCAACCAGGAACGCCGCGAGATGCAGGCGGGGATGGTGGACGAGGCCGAGACGATGGTCGCGCGCGCGGCGCATGTCGACGCCGTGGGTGTCGCCCTGTTCGACCCGGGCTGGCACGCGGGCATCGTCGGCCTCGTGGCGTCCAAGTTGAAGGAAAAGCTGCATCGTCCCGTACTCGCGTTTGCTCCCGCCGGTGACGATACGAATGAGTTGCGAGGTTCGGCCCGTTCGATTCCCGGCTTCCATATTCGCGATGCCCTGGCCGAGATCGATGCGAAACATCCCGGACTGATCCTTCGCTTCGGTGGGCACGCGATGGCCGCCGGCCTGAGCTTGCAGGCCGCCGACTTCGGGCGCTTCGCCGCCGCCTTCGACGCGACGGCACGCGCGCACCTGGATGACGAGCGGCTGCAAGCCCTCGTCCATACCGACGGCGAACTCGATTACCGCGACCATACCCTCGACCTCGCGAAGCAACTGCGCCATGCAGGGCCCTGGGGGCAGGGCTTCCCACCACCGATCTTCGAGGCGCGCGTCGAATGCGCTTCGTGGAAGCCGATGGGGAGCCGCCACCTTCGCCTGCAATTGCGTCACGAACAGGGAGGCGCGCCACTCGACGCCGTGATGTTCAACTGCTACGACGGAACGCCTCCACCGGCGCGCATGCGCGTGGCGTACGAGCTTTCCGTCAACGACTGGCAGGGCAGGGAAAGCCTTCGGCTGTTGTTGACGCATATGGAAGCCATCGGCTGATGCGTTCCAACGCACTCACCGCCGTGGCGATCGCGCTGCTCTCGGCGCTGTTCTTCACGCTGACCTATGTCCTGAATCGCGCCGTCGTCAGCGGCGGTGGCCA
>Ga0182008_10002722_pt1 | contig 10971 bp, 11 predicted proteins | sample Sormic07211129_1_FD_120482 | JGI IMG/M metagenome (GOLD analysis project Ga0182008, IMG submission 120482) | Rhizosphere microbial communities from Sorghum bicolor, Mead, Nebraska, USA - 072115-129_1 metaG | ecosystem: Host-associated > Plants > Roots > Rhizosphere | place: USA: Nebraska...
CTCTTCTACAACGGCGTGCTTTCGAAGGAGCGCGCCCTCGCGCTGGCCGCCGGCACTTCACATGGAACCGAATGACATGACTTCTCCCGCGACGCCCCCCCGCCCACTGATCCTCCGCCACGCCGACGTGCTGGTCACCATGGACGCCGCCCGGCGCGAAATCCCCGACGGCGCGGTCGTGACCGAGGGCCCGGCGATCGCCTGGGTCGGCGCCACGGCGGAGCTGCCGCCGGTCTACGCCGAGGCCCTGGCACGCGGCCAGGCCGAGGCGATCGACCTGCGCGGCCACGTGGTGATGCCCGGGCTGGTCAACACCCACCACCACATGTACCAGAGCCTGACCCGCGCCGTGCCCGAGGCCCAGGACGCCGAGCTGTTCGGCTGGCTCACGAACCTCTACCTGCTGTGGGCCAGGCTCACGCCCGAGATGATCCGGGTCTCGACCCGGACCGCGATGGCCGAGCTGATGCTGTCGGGCTGCACCACGTCGAGCGACCATCTCTACCTGTTCCCGAACGGCGCGCGGCTCGACGACTCGATCGAGGCCGCCGACGCCATGGGCATGCGCTTCCATGCGGCGCGCGGCAGCATGAGCGTGGGCCGCAGCCTCGGCGGCCTGCCGCCCGACGAGGTGGTGGAGAGCGAGGAGGTGATCCTGCGCGACAGCGAGCGGCTGATCGACCGCTGGCACGATCCGTCGCGCCACGCGATGCGCCGCATCGTGCTGGCGCCCTGCTCGCCGTTCTCGGTCTCGCGCGACCTGATGCGGCTGTCGGCCGAGCTGGCGCGCGAGCGCGGCGTCTCGCTCCATACCCACCTGGCCGAGAACGACAACGACATCGCCTACTCGCGCGAGAAATTCGGCATGACGCCGGCCGAGTACGCCGAAGACCTGGGCTGGGTCGGCCGCGACGTCTGGCATGCCCACTGCGTCAAGCTCGACCCGGCAGGCATCGCGCTGTTCGGGCGCACCGGCACCGGCGTGGCGCACTGCCCCTGCTCGAACATGCGGCTGGCCTCGGGCATCGCGCCGATCGGCGCCATGCGGCGCGCCGGCGTGCCGGTCGGGCTCGGGGTCGACGGCAGCGCCTCGAACGACGGTGCCCACCTGCTCGGCGAAGCGCGCCAGGCGATGCTGCTGCAGCGCGTGGGCTTCGGGCCGGCCGCGATGACCGCCCGCGAGGCGCTCGAGATCGCCACCCTGGGCGGCGCCCGCGTGCTCGGGCGCGACGACATCGGCGCGCTGGCGCCGGGCATGTCGGCCGACATCGTGGCCTTCGACCTGCGCGGGGTCGGCCATGCGGGCGCCGGCCACGACCCGGTGGCGGCGCTGGTGTTCTGCCAGCCGGGCGCCGCCGCGCTGAGCCTGATCAACGGCCGGGTGCGGATCCGGGACGGCCGCTTCACCGACCTCGACCTCGCGCCGCTGCTGGCGCGGCATCGCGAACTGGCCCGCACCCTCTACGAACAGGCGCGCCATCCGCACCTGAATTGACATTGCGGCCGACACCCGCTCACCGTTTTCCGTGATGGCGCGATCGCCGATCTCTTTGTAGTCTCGAGGGTTCCGCCCGGGGCGGAGCCCACATCAACGAAGTCAATCGGAATCTGGAAGAGCGAGCCATGCAGCCTGAGGTCGAGATCACGAAACGCGCGGACGGCAACTTCAAGGCGACCGTCGGGACCGGCGACGGCACCCACCACTACGCGCGCGAAGGCCTGGTCTCGCTCGCCGAGTGCCTGCAGGACGCGGCCTCGGTGCTCGGCGACGAATTCAGCTACGCGACCGTCATCTACGACCGCCTGCGCATCGGCAGCTATCCGGTGGCCGTGATGGAGCACCGGGCCTTCGAACTGGCGGACGAGCTGATGATGAAGCTGTCGAACCGGCGCACCTAGTCGATCTCCCGCTGCCAGGCGGCGAACACGCCGGCGACCAGCGCCACCACCGCCATCACGTGGAAGCCGTCGAGCGAGGCCATGAAGGTGGCCTGCTGCTCGAGCATCCGCGACAGGGTGGCGAGTGCCATGGCGTGCGCCTCGCCGATCGCGTGGCCCGAAGCCGTGAAACCGCGCGTGATCATGTCGAGCGACTGCACGAAGCTCGGGTTCGAGAGGCTGGCCGTCTCGCTCAGCCGGGTCTGGTGCAGCGCGACCCGATGCTGCTGGAGCGCGATCGCGCTGGCGGTGGCGAACGAGATGGCGAGCTGGCGCACCAGGTTCTTGAGCCGGTAGCCGTGCGCGAAGGCCTCGGCCTGGAAGGAGCGGAAGGTCAGGTTGGCCACCGGCAGCACGACGAACAGCATCATCAGCCCGCGCAGCAGCAGCGGGCCCGCCAGCTGCGCGCGGCCGACCTCGGGCGACATCCGGGCGAACCACCAGGCGGCTGCCGCGGCAATGCCGAAGCCCGGCACGATCAGCCACTTCTTGCGGGTCACGCGCGCCGAGTACTTCAGGTAGACGAACAGCAGCAGCCCCGACAAGAGCGAGGTCGCGCCAGTGAAATAGCCGGCGTCGCCGACCGTGAAGCCGAGCCCGCCTTCCATCAGCCTCGGCAGCAGGTAGCTGTAGCCGGTCGACAGGTAGTAATAGACCACGTAGAGCGCCAGCCCGACCTGGAAGGTGCGCTCGCGCAGCGCGTCCAGCCGCACCAGCGGCGCCGGATGGCGCCACTGCTGCCAGCCGAACCAGCCCAGCCCCGCGACCGCGGCGATGGCCAGGCCGATCAGGGTCGGCGAGCCCGAGAACAGCTCGAAGTGGGTGCGCGTCAGCACCACCTGGAGCGCCGCCTGCGCCAGGGCGAACACGCCATAGGCCAGGTAGTGCGGCGCGGTGCGCTCGTGCGGCGCGACATCGCCGATGTCCGGCAGCGTCCAGAGCGCGAGCAGGCCCGCGATCGCGGCCACCGGCGCGCTGCAGAAGAACAGCGAGCGCCATTCGAGATGGGTGACCAGGAAGGCGCCGGCGATCGGCGCCAGCACGCCGCCGAAGACGATGAACACCATGAAGGCGCGCAGCGCCCTGGCCCGCCGCTGCGGCGGGACGCCGATCTGGATCAGTATCCGGCAGGCGCCCAGCATGGGTCCGACGAAGTAGCCCTGGAAGGCCCGGGCCGCCATCAGCTGGACCGAGTTGTCGGACAGCGCCGCGCCGACGCCGCCGATCGCGAAGGCGAACATGCACATCGCGAGGTAGCGGCGGTAACCCAGGCGCTCGATCCAGGCGTGCTGCTGCAGGATGCCGAGCACCGCGCCCAGCGCATAGGCGCTGGAGGCCCAGACCAGTTCGTCGGCCGAGGCGTTGACGCCGCCCGCGATGTAGCTCGCGAAGAAGGCGAACAGCGCGTTGTCGAAGTAGTCGATGCCGGTCACCAGGCCGATCACCCAGGGCATCAGCGCGGCCAGCTCGAAGCCGCGCCCGCCCGGCGCGGCGGCGGAGGCCGTCGGGATCGGCGCGTTCACTTCGGCCGCGGCGCCCGGCCGCGCTCCTTCAGGGCCGCCTCGAGCGGCTCGCCAGCCAGGCGGCGCTCGACGTAGTCGAGGTCGCGGCGCAATTGGGACTGCAGTGCCGCGGCCTCCTTGAGTTCGCGCCGGACCTGCGCGATGCGCCCGTCGAGCCCCGCGACCTGCTCGGCCAGCGTGTCCCGCAGCTCCTTCAGCGAGGCGTTCGACAGCCGCGGGCGGCCGCCGTCGACCGGCACCTCGAAGGGCTTCTGCAGCATCGCGGTGATCGCGGTCAGCGAGAAGCCGAGCGAACGCATGCGCAGCACCCTGGCCAGCTTGTCGAGATCGGCGGGCTCGTACAGGCGGTAGCGGCTCTCGCTGCGCACCGGCACCACGATGCCGAGCTCTTCGTAGTACTTGAGCGTGCGCGGCGTGACGCCAAGCCTGGCGGCAGCGTCGCGCACCGTGAGGGCGTCGGGGGAGGAGGTCACGGCGCCAGTCTAACCAAACGTGTACGTTCACGTACATGTTTGCCGGAATGACCCCGATCGCGACGCCGGCATGCCGTCCGGCGCCGATATGATGGCCGGTCATCTACGAACCCGCGAGCCCCCGTCATGCTGAATTCCCTGGCGCCCTTTCTCCTGCACTGGGCCATCACGGCACTCTCGCTCTGGGTCGCCAGCTACATCTTTCGCGGACTCAAGTTCGAGAGCACCGGCTCGCTGGTGATCTCGGCGCTGCTGCTCGGTTTCGCCAACGCGGTGGTCAAGCCGCTGCTGATCATCCTGACCCTGCCGCTGACCTTCCTGACCTTCGGCCTGTTCCTGCTGGTGATCAACGCGCTGATGATCCTGCTGGTGTCGGCGCTGGTGCGCGGCTTCAAGGTGTCGGGCTTCTGGACCGCGCTGTTCGCGAGCATCTTCATCTCGCTGCTGAGCGTGTTCCTGGGTGCGCTGGTGGACACCAGCGGCCCCGATGCGATCCAGATGCCTTCGAGCGGCAACTGGCTATAGCCGGCGTTCGGCGAAAGCCACGTACCAGTCGAGGCTGGCCGGGTTGGCCATTGCCTCGCGGTTCACGACCTTGTCGAGCGGCTGCCCGAGCAGCAGCTTCTTGATCGGCAGCTCCTGCTTCTTGCCCGACAGCGTGCGCGGGATCTCCGCCACCTGGAAGATGTCGTCGGGCACGAAACGCGGCGACAGCGAGCTGCGGATCGCCTGGTTGAGCCGGCCGCGCAGCGCGTCGTCGAGCGCGACCCCCGGACGCAGCACCACGAACAAGGGCATGTAGCTTTCGCGGCCGAGGTATTCGAGGTCGACCACCATCGAGTCGAGCACCTCGGGCAGGGCCTCGACCGCGTTGTAGATCTCGCTGGTGCCCATGCGCAGGCCCTGGCGGTTGATGGTCGCGTCGCTGCGGCCGTAGATGATGCAGCCGCCGTCGGCGCCGATCCGGATCCAGTCGCCGTGGCGCCAGACGCCCGGGTAGGTGTCGAAGTAGCTCGACAGGTAGCGCGCGTTGCCTTGGTCGCCCCAGAAACAGAGCGGCATCGACGGGATCGGCCGGGTGCAGACCAGTTCGCCGACCTCGCCGATGACCGGCCGGCCCTGGTCGTTCCAGGCCTCGACCGCATGGCCGAGCTCGCGGCACTGCATCTGGCCGGGCACCTCGGGCAGCTCGCGGTTGCCGCCGACGAAGGCGCCGCAGAAGTCGGTGCCGCCGGAAATATTGCACCACCACACCGCCTCCGAGCCGGCATCGAGCACCTGCTGCGAGCCCCAGCGCTGCACCTCTTCCGGCAGCGGCGAGCCGGTGCTGCCGAGCGCGCGCACGCGTGAAAGGTCGCCGCAATCCCGGGCGATGAGGCCGGCCTTCATGCAGTGGGTGAAATAAGCCGCGCCGGCGCCGAAGAAAGTGACCTTGTGCCGCGCGACGAAGCGCCACAGCACGCTCCAGTCGGGCTTCTCCTTGCTGCCCGCCGGGTTGCCGTCGTAGATGCAGATGGTGGCGCCGAAGGCCAGGCCCGAGAGCTGCGAGTTCCACATCACCCAGCCGGTGGAGCTGTACCAGTGGTAGCGCTCGCCGAAGTTGTTGGCGCCGTAGCTGGCGCCGACGTCGTTGTGCAGGCCGCAGGCATGCATCGTGAGGATGATGCCGCCCTGGCCGTGCACGATGGGCTTGGGGAGTCCGGTGGTGCCGCTCGAATAGACGATCCAGATCGGGTGGTCGAAGGGCAGCCACTCGGGTTCGAAGGCCGCCACCTGGGCATCGTCGCGCCCGGCGGCCTGCTGCCATTCGACATCGTGCGACACCTCGCCGGCGGCGAACGGGGTCTTCACCAGCAGCAGCTTCTGCACGCTCGGCAGCTGGCCGCGCAGCGCCTGCAGCACCGCGCTGCGGTCGAGCCCCTTGCCGCCGTAGTGCACGCCGTCGACCGCGATCAGCAGTTTGGGCTCGATCTGGCCGAAGCGGTCGGCCACGGCCGGCGTGCCCATGTCGGGCGCGCACACGCTCCAGATCGCGCCGATGCTGGAGCAGGCCAGGAACGCGACCATGGTCTCGGGCACGTTGGGCATGTAGGCCGCGACGCGATCGCCGCGGCCCACGCCGAGCGACCGCAGCGTGAGGGCCACCGAGGCGACCTGGCGCCGCAGCTCGGGCCACGACATCTCGCGCACTTCGCCGAGCTCGTTGTCGCTCACGATGGCCGGCATGCCCGCGGCATGGGCGGCGTCGGCGTGGCGCAGCACCTCGCGTGCGTAGTTGACCTGGGCGCCGGGAAACCAGCGCGCGCCGGGCATGCGGGCGTCGGCCAGCACCGCCGTGTGCGGCGTCGGCGAGCGCAGCCCGGCGTAGTCCCAGATGCTCTGCCAGAAGGCATCGAGATCGGTGACGGACCAGCGCCAGAGCGCGTCGTAGCTGTCGAAGCGAAGGCCGCGGGTCTGGTTCAGCCAGTCTTGATAGAGGCGGAGCTGGGGAATGTTGGGGGCACGCATGCACCAAGCCTAGCGCCGCGGCCGGCCGCGCTCAATCGGGGTTGACCTCAGGGTTTGTACGTGTGTTCAATTAATTTGTACAACCGTTCAATACGGGCCATGAACAGCCGTCCCCTGCCGGTCAAGCGCCGAGCGACCCGAGCGGCCGCCGCCGAGGCGGCGCGGCCCGATCGCAAGCAGGCGATCCTGCTGGCGGCCGAGAAGCTGTTCGCGCGCCACGGCTACCACGTGGTGACGATCCGCCAGATCGCCGAGGAAGCCGGCGTGCCGCTGGCGCTGGTGGGCTACTACTACGGCCAGAAGCACGAGCTCTTCCACGCCATCTTCGCGCACTGGGGCCACTCGATCGAGGAACGCCTCGCCGGCCTGCGCGCGGTCGACAACGACCCGGCCGACCCGCGCACCCTGCCGCGCATCATCGAGGCCTTCATCGGCCCGGTGCTGGCCCTGCGCGCCAGCGCCGAAGGCGAGTACTACGCGCTGCTGGTGGCGCGCGAGCTGTACCACGCGACCGAGGAGGCCGACCGCGTGCTGCGCGGCTACTTCGACCCCCTGGCCGAGGCCTACATCGACGCCCTGCACATCGCGCTGCCACATGCCACGCGCGGCGAAGTCGCCTGGGGCTACCAGTTCGCGCTCGGCGCCCTCTTGCACCACCTGAGCGACAACCGCATCGAACGGCTGTCGCGCGGCGAGAACCGCCGCGGCGATCCGGCGGCGGCGCCGATGCTGGTGCGCTTCATCGTCGGCGGCCTGCGCGCCGCGCTGCCACGGCCCCGGACCCCGAACAAGAAAACCCACCCCAGGAGACAGACATGATGAAACGACGCAAGCTGCTGTCGGCGCTCGGTGCCGCCGGCGTCGCGGCGGCGCTGCCCGCGCGCGCCCAATCCGCCGGCCGGATCGTGTTCGGCTACACCGCCGTGACCGATTTCGCCTCGGTCTTCGTGGCCGCCGAGGAGGGCTACTTCAAGAAGCGCAGCCTCGACGTCGAGCTCAAGTTCATCCCGCTGAACTCCACCATCCCGGCCGCGCTGCAGTCCGACTCGCTGCAGATCGGCGGACCGACGCCGTCGGTGTTCCTGCAGGCGGTCGACGGCGGGCTCGACCTGGTGCTGGTGGCCGGCGGCGGCCTGACCTCCAAGACCATCACCGGCTTCGGCCTGGTGGCGCGCGCCGGCTCGGGCATCAAGACGGCGCAGGACTGCGTCGGCAAGAAGATCGGCGTGCCGGGCCTGGGCGCCTTCCTGCACGTGACCTTTCGCGCCTACCTGAAGGACAACGGGGTCGACTACCGCAAGGTGAACTTTGTCGAGGCCGCCTTCCCGCAGCACGGCGACCTGCTGCGCGGCGGCTCGGTCGACGCGGTGGTGTCGGCGGACCCGTTCATGAGCCGCATCACCGACAGCGGCGCCGGCTACGTGGCCTCGTACTACTCGACCTTCCTGCCCGAGGGCAACCAGACCATCGTCCATGCCGCCAAGCGGGAATGGGTGCAGAAGAACGGCGCCGCGGCGCGCGGCTTCCGCGAGGCGGTGCAGGAGGGCGCGGCCTTCATGCAGCAGCCGAAGAACGACGCCCGTGTGCGCGCCAGCATCGGCAAGTACATCAAGCTGCCGCCGGAGGTGCTGGCCAAGGTGCAGATCTCGCCGCCCGGCCCGCTGGTGAGCGAGAAGCAGCTCGCCTACTGGGTCGGCCTGATGAAGGAGCAGGAGATGCTGAAGACACAGGTCGACGTCTCGCAACTGGTCGTGAAGTGAACGCGCGCGAGATCGAGGCCCCGGAGCTGCTCAGCATCGAGGCCGTCAGCATCCGCTACGACGGCCGCGAGGTGCTGTCGCCGACCTCGTTCGAGGTGGCGCGCGGCGAGTTCGTGTGCATCGTCGGCCCGAGCGGCTGCGGCAAGACCACCCTGCTGCGCGCCGCCAGCGGACTGGTCGCGCCCAGCGGCGGCGCGGTGCGGCGCCACGGCCTGCCGATGACCGGGCCGTCGCGCGAGGTGGCTTTCGTGTTCCAGGACTACGGCCGCGCCCTGCTGCCCTGGCGCACGGTCGAGGGCAACGTGAGCCTGGCGCTGGAAGCCGCCGGCGTGCCCGCCGGCCTGCGCGCCCCGCGCATCGCCGAGGCGCTGGACAAGGTCGGCCTGGGCCGGCATGCGCGCAAGTTTCCGCTGCAGCTGTCGGGCGGCATGCAGCAGCGGGCGCAGATCGCGCGCTGCCTGGCCCAGAAGCCCGAGCTGATGATGATGGACGAGCCCTTCGGCGCGCTCGATGCGCTCACCCGCCAGGGCCTGCAGGACGAACTGGCGCGCCTGGTGCGCGAAGACGGCCTCACGGTGCTGTTCGTCACCCACGACCTCGAGGAGGCGATCTACCTCGGCGACCGCGTGATCGCGCTGCAGGCCGACCCCGGACCGGGGCGGCCGAGCATGGCGCGGATGATCGCCGTCGACATCCCCCGCCCGCGCGACCAGCTGACGACCAAGGAACACCCCGAGTTCCTGCGGCTGCGGCGCGAGCTGTTCTCTTTCATCGCGCAGGGCCATGACTGACAGGCCCCCACGCTCGTCACTGCGTGTACTCGCTGCCCCCCCAGGGGGCGCAGGCCGGCTTGGGGCGGCCCGGCGCCGGCCTGAGCACCGCCGCATCGCCCCCTTGCTGCGCCCCTGGCTGCTGCCGGCCCTGCTGCTGGGTGCCTTCGAGTGGTATGCGCGCCGCGCCGCTGCCCTGGGCAGCGATGCGCTGGCGCCGCCGAGCGCCGCGGCGCGGGCCTTCGCCGGCGCGGCCCTCGATGGCTCGCTCTGGCAGGCCACCGCCTTCACCCTCGGCACCGCTGCGCTCGGCCTGCTGGTCGGCGCGGTGCTGGGGATCGGCGGCGGCGTCTGGCTCGGCCTCTCGCGGCGCGCCGCCGATCTGGGGCTGCTGTCGATCGAGGTGCTGCGGCCGGTGCCCTCGGTGGCGCTGATCCCGCTGGCGATGCTGATGTTCGGCTTCGGCGTGCGCATGGAGCTCGCGATCGTCGCCTTCGCCACCTTCTGGCCGATGCTGATCCTGGTGCAGGCGGCGGTGCGGCAGGTCGACCCGCGCCTGCTGGAGGTCAGTCGCGTGCTCGGCCTGTCGAAGCGCGACCGGGCCTGGAAGATCGTCCTGCCGGCCATCGTGCCGCGACTGTTCGTGGCGCTGCGCCTCGGTGTGGCGGTGGCGCTGGTGGTCGCGGTGACAGTCGAGATCGCCGCCAATCCGAACGGCATGGGCTACGCGATGATGATCGCGCAGCAGAGCTTCGACCCGGCGCTGATGCTGGCCTGGCTGGGCTGGATCGGCATCGTCGGGTATGCGATCAACGCCGCGATGCAGCGGCTGCAGCGGCGCGTGGCGCGGCGCATGGGCGTCACGCCATGAACCGCCGCCTCGGCCCCTGGATCGGCTCGGCCGGCGTACTCGCGGCGCTGGTCGCGCTGTGGTGGGCCGCCAGCCACGCCGGGTGGGTCAGCCGGGTGTTCCTGCCCACGCCCGAAGCCACGGCGGCGAGCCTGGGCGAGGGTCTGCGCGGCGACCTGCTCGGCTACACGCTGGCGACCGTGGGCCGGATGCTCGAAGGCTGGCTGCTGGCCTCGGTCTTCGGCGTCGTGCTCGGCGCGGCCATCGGGGTGTCGCCGTCGGTGCGCGCCTGGGTCCAGCCGACGCTCGAATTCATCCGCCCGCTGCCGGCCTCGGCCCTGCTGCCGCTGGCGATCTCGATCTTCGGACTCAACCCCGCCATGGTGCTGTTCGTGGTGGCTTTCGGCGCCATGTGGCCGGTGCTGCTGGCGACCGTGCATGGCTTCGCGGCCGTCGAGCCGCGGCTGTCCGAGGTGGCGCGCTGCCTGCAGCTGCCGCGCGCCGCCTTCGTCTGGAAGATCGGCCTGCCGAATGCGCTGCCCGACATCCTGGCCGGCATGCGGCTGTCGATGACCATCTCGCTGATCGTCGCGGTGGTCGGCGAGATGATCGCTTCGCAGAGCGGGCTGGGCCAGGCCATCCTGCTGGCGGCGCGCAGCTTTCGCGCCAGCGAACTGTTCGCCGGCATCGCGCTGCTGGGCCTGATCGGCTTTGCCAGCAATGCGCTGCTGGCCGTCGCGGAAAAGAAATTGCTGCGCTGGCAGTACTCGTGAAACCTTGCGGGACAGACCAAGAAATGATGCAGTCATTTTTGCTCTGTCCTCAACTGATTGAGACCTTGCGGGACAGACCAAGAAACTGCGCAGCAGTTTTTGCTCTGTCCTCAACTAATTGAAACCCTTGCGGGACAGACCAAGAAACGACGCAGTCATTTTTGCTCTGTCCTCAACTAATTGAACCCTTGCGGGACAGACCAAGAAATGACGCAGTCATTTTTGCTCTGTCCTCAACTGATTAAAAAAGGAGCCCACCATGACCCGCAAGTTCGTCGACCTGTCCATCTTCCTCGAGAACGACGTGATGTCGGACCCGCCCGCTTTCGCGCCGAAGATCCAGTACTTCACGCACGAGCAGACCTACGAGCAGATC
>Ga0182008_10002724_pt1 | contig 10968 bp, 13 predicted proteins | sample Sormic07211129_1_FD_120482 | JGI IMG/M metagenome (GOLD analysis project Ga0182008, IMG submission 120482) | Rhizosphere microbial communities from Sorghum bicolor, Mead, Nebraska, USA - 072115-129_1 metaG | ecosystem: Host-associated > Plants > Roots > Rhizosphere | place: USA: Nebraska...
CCGTTTTCGGGACAGCGATCTATTTCGCTGGCTGTTCAATGAAGTGCTGCGTCGCTGCATGGATGCGGGTCTGGTCAAGGGCGAAGGCTTTGCCGTGGACGCCAGCATCATCAAAGCGGATGCAAGTCGGCAGCGCGGCGTACCGGGTGACGAACCGGTCAACTGGAGCGATCCGGCCTTGAGCACTCGCGCCGTGCGTGAGTATCTTGAGGCGCTTGATGAAGAGGCTCTGGCCGAAACGCTGCCGAAACGTCTATCGCTCACTGATCCTCAAGCCCGCTGGACCGCTGCTCCAGGTGGCCCAGCGTTCTACGCTTACTCTACGAATTATCTGATCGATACCGAGCACGGTGTCATCGTGGATGTGGAACCCACACCGGCTCATCGCACGGCCGAAGTCGAGAGCACCAAGATCATGATCGACCGGGTCGAGGCGCTGTTCGACATCAAGCCGGAACGCCTTATTGGCGACACCGCTTACGGAACCGCGCCGATGCTGGCCTGGATGGTAGAGGAAAAGGACATCGAGCCGCATGTGCCGGTGTGGGACAAAACCGAGCGCAAGAACGACAGTTTTCCGAGCAACGATTTCCACTGGAATGAAGAGGCTGAGGAATACCGCTGTCCGGCCGGCAATGCATTACGTAGCGAATGGCGAGCCTTCAAAAACGAGCGTTCGCACGTCACCAAAGCCAACACCATCATCTTCCGATCCCGGCAGACCGACTGCGTTGCCTGTCCGCTGAAAGCCAAGTGCTGCCCGAACACTGCGTTTCGCAAGATCGCCCGCAGCGTCCATGAAGCCGCGCGCGATGTGGCTCGGCGAATCGCAGCGACACCTGCGTACGTGCGCTCTCGCCACGAACGCAAGAAAGTCGAAATGTTGTTTGCCCACCTCAAGCGCATCCTGAAACTGGATCGCTTGCAACTACGTGGCTTGAGTGGGGCGAGCGATGAGCTCACGTTGGTCGCTGCGGTGCAGAACCTGCGCCGGCTGGCCAAATTCACCTCTCAAGGTCCACCGGTCACAGGATAGGTGCGCCTGCACTAAGCCAAAAACCTCAAACTAACCCAATAACAACGCAGCAAAGGTCAACGAAGGGCCGAGAAACCACTCAATGTGGTGAGTAGGTTCTTCGGTGGTGGTCGTGCCTGAGTTCAGGTGATCTGAAAATCCGACTTTTTCAACAGAATCGGTCGATTTCTGCCATTCACAGACGGAGGTTTTCGGCAAGAAACGGTCGTTGCGTTCCATCCGCATGAAATGACTTTCATCCCGGGTATGCTCACTTGCAAGACCTGGGCGTCAACGTTAAGGTCGGCCTCATGACTACGCCCCGCATCGAATCGACCACAACCCTCACGACCGCCATAGGCGGGTCGTGGGAGGTTGTGTGAGTTAAAAAAACGCATAACCCGAAGACCCGTCAGTAATGGACCGGGTCTTTTTTTTGCCCCGGATTTATTGGCACAACGTAAGGAAACACACATGTATGCACTACTGATTCTCGATATGCAGGTAGGGCTCGTTCACGGCCCGGATAGGCCCTGGGGCAGTGAAGCGCTTCTAGATACATTGAACAGGCTGATCAGAAACGCACGGGAGGCCGGCGCCCCCATCTTTCTCGCCCGCCACCTGGGTCCGGCCGGATCTCCTATTGAGCCGGGCAGTCCGCTCACCGAGCTTGTCCAGGAGTTGCAGCTAATAGGTGACGAGGTGATTTTTGAGAAAAATCGTCCCAACGCCTTTGTGGCGACTGAGTTGGCCGGTCAGCTACGCGAACACGGCTGTGAAGGCATCGTCGTGACAGGAATGAAAACTCAATATTGCGTAGACAGTACTTGCCGTGCTGCCCGCGATTTGGGTTTCGATGTTGTACTCATCGCCGATGGACATACCTGCTCTGATACTCCAACGCTTAAAGCAGAGGCCATCATTGCCCACCACAATGCAACCTTGGCGGGGCCATTCTGCCGAGTCGTTCAGGCTGAGGAATGGAATTTCTAAGAAACTCCACTGATCGACCCCGGCCAAGGGTCGATCAGTGCGCTTGGGTGCCGACGCGACGGCTGATATCTCTCACGCGCACCAAATCGCGTCCAATCGACGCTGAGCCCATCAAGGAAGATAAAAACAATGAAAATAGTATTCATTGCTTCGCTGGGATTTTATCGCTGACGCAAACATCACTATCCTTCGCAGATAATGCTAACGGAAAAAATCTCTATCTACAGCGATGCAGCATGTGCCACGGAATGGTTCTCAAAGCAACAGGGCTGCTGGCTAATAAAAGCAATCCGCCTACACCTGATCTGACAACGTCCGCTTTCAAAAAACGATTGGATGATTATTCGGGGGTGATTGTCTCTTCGATAATACTCCGCCCAAATGGCGACTTGATTCCAAGAACCTTGCGCGAGAATGGTGTAAAGCTATCGCCGCACTCATGGAGTATTAAGGATCTGCGCGATTTGAATCAATACATGGGCGGTGTGATTTCACAAAACCGATGAACTTTTAAGTGCCTGGTCTTGGCGCCAGCGCTTGACTCTGTCCCTTGGGGTAACCCCTACCCTGCCTTGTCCATTTCAGGTTCCGCCGTCAGCGGATAAGGCAATCGATGAATACACTATCGCTGGTCACAGGTGCCAATGGGCATCTGGGCAACACCCTGGTCCGGGCACTGCTCGCCCGGGGGCAACACGTGCGCGCCGGGGTCCGTGACCTGGACCGAAGCGCAGCCCTGAACGGGCTCGACTGCCAGGTGGTACGCGCCGAACTACAGGACCCTGACTCCCTGCGCCAGGCCCTGCAAGGGGTGGACGTCCTGTACCAGGTAGCGGCAGTGTTCAGGCACTGGGCTAGCAATCCACAGGCCGAGATCGTCGACGTCAACGTACAGGGTACGCGCAATGTGCTGCGGGCCGCGGCAGAGGCCGGGGTCCGACGCGTGGTCTATGTCAGCTCCGTGGCAGCGGTGGGACACAACGGCCAGCGGCTGGATGAAACCAGTTGGAACACCGATCAGAACAATCCGTACTACCGCTCGAAAATCCTCTCTGAACGCGCTGCCTGGGAGACCGCCCAGGCCTGTGTCCTGCCGATGGTAGCGGTGTTGCCCTCGGCAATCATCGGCCCTCATGCCACGCGACTCACCGACACGATGAGATTTCTTGCCACCGTCCTGGCGCGCAAACTGGTGCTGGACCCGAACTTTCATTTCAACTTTGTCGATGTGCACGACGTGGCCGATGGCCTGATCCGCGCCGCTGAACAAGGCCGTCCCGGCCAGCGCTACATACTGGCCAATCAGCAGGCTTCATCACTGGCGGAGGTGATCGAGGCGCTCAACACGTTATGCCCTGGCTATCGCCTGCCGCGCCGCGCACCCAAACCCTTGCTGTTGCTGATCGCCTGGCTGCAGGAACAGCGGGCACGCTACACCGGTCGACCAGCCGAATTGCTGATGAGCCAGGTGCAGATGTTTTACGGAGTGCGCCAGGACTACTGCATCGACAAGGCGATCAATGAACTGGGCTACCAGCCGCGCTCGCCGCAAGACGCCCTCAAGCAGGCGTTTGCGCACCTGTTGCCGCGCTTATAACAGGCGCAGCACCAGGCACTGGCGAGGGGGCGAATCGCTGGTTGATCTGTTGTTGCAACAGCGTCAGTTGCTGCTCCCGATCCTGCAAGGCCAGGATCTGCGCTTGCAACTCCAGGCGCTTGACCTCGATGCCCTGGTTGGCCAGCGCCAGGGGAAACGGTGCCTGATGTTGCTTGGCCGCCAGCAGCTCGCTCATCTCCCCCAGCTTGAATCCCACCGCCTGGGCCGTGCGGATCATCTGCACCAGCGTCAGGTGATGGGCCGTGTACAACCGATAACTGCCACGGCGCTGCGGGGTCAGCAGGCCCAGTTGCTCATACAAACGAATGGCTTTGGCAGTGCACCCCGACAACCTGGCCAGTTCACCTATGTACATGTGACGCTCCTCCCTGATCCAGCTACGACCCGCAGTTTACTGGCTGTGGCTGGACGTTGTCCTGGTGCAGGCGGTGTTCATGCAGAATCGGTCAGCGGCACCGCGACAGGCAGAAAACGGCCAGAAGCGTCGACACGATGGCCGATAGGGTCACTATATTTCGCCTTACCTGCAAACAGTTGGCTAAACCGTTGGAACTGTTCCGCCATCGATCACGAACTCACTTCCCGTGATAGATGCTGCTCGCGGTGAAGCCAAGAAACAGATCAGGTCAGCAACTTCGGAGGGCGCCGATGGGCGTCCGAGCGGGATACCTCCAAGTGCTTTCATGATTATGTCCTTACCTCCTTGATAGTCAGTACCTGCCTCCTGCGCGAGTCGCTCGGCTAATGCGACCGACGCTTCGGTTTCAACCCAGCCCGGCGAAACCCGCACTACTCGAATGCCTTTGGGCGAAACCTCTTTCGATAAACTTTTGCTGTATGTCGAAAGCGCTGCCTTGGCCGCCGCGTAGGCTGTTGTAGATTCCGGCAGTGGCAGCCGACTCTGGATGGAGGTGACGTGGATGACAACCCCTTCCTTGCGCTCCAGCATTCCCGGGAGCAGAGCGCGATCAAGGCGCACCGCCGGCAATAGGTTCAGGCTGAGCTCTCGTTGCCAGTGCTCCTCGTCCAGAACGGCAAAACCGCCGCCAGGTGCCGACGAACCACCGAGGACGTGGATCATTATGTCTACGCCGCCTAACCGCTCCTGGATCGCGGCGATCAGCACATCACAACCTTCCCGGGTCGAAAGATCAGCCGCAATCAGAAGAGCGCCCGACAATTCAACGTCTACTTGCCTGGCTGAAGTAATCACCTTCGCGCCCTCGGCCAGTAGCAACTCGACGACAGCCTTGCCGATGCCTTTGGTGCCACCGGTGACCAGGACCCGCTTGCCAGTCAAACCTAGATTCAGCATGGCGTGATCTCCAGGGAACGAATTCGACCGCCTTCCAGCGTGAAGGCGTGACTCAGTTGAACCGGGCTACCGGGGAAATTTCCGACAAGGTTCGCAATGACCGTCAGTCTGCTCTGTCCTTGCAGGGCTTGGATTGGTTGGACCTGATAGTTGAAGGCCTTGCGGGCATCCTGTTGCCAGGCTTTGATATCAGCGATTCCTTCGTATGTTTTTCTCTCATCGCATACCGTGGCGTCAGAGCAGAAGCAGCTAGAAAATTGTGCTGCATCGCCACCATTGCTGACCGCAAAGTACGTCTGCACGACGTCGGGAAGCTGGAGGGTCATGTTTTCGTTCTCCTGAATCTGATTGTATGAAGCGATCTTGGGCGCTTTGTTAAGCGAGCCTGAATGGGGCCTCAATCTCGGTCGAGCATCAGGAGATCAATCCCAGTTTCGCTGCCTTGAAGGTGGCCGCCGCTCGGGTCGAGCACTCTAGTTTTCGGAAGATACTTTCCACGTGCGTGCGAACGGTGCTCGGGCTTATTTCCAGCAACCTCGCCACCTTCTTGTTGTTGGCGCCATCGCTGATCTCCCTGAGAATGCGACGCTCGCGCCCAGTGAGTAAAAGCCCACCCGGCTGCTGAAACTGGTGCTCGCCCTGCACAGCCAGCCTCAGCGACGCATTAAATGCTTGAGGTGGCGAGTATTCAGCAGCAACCAGATCGCTTCCGCTGACGATGTCAAAGCACGTCTCGACGCTGCTGACAGGCTGAAGGCTCATTCGCTGATCTCCTGGATGGATTACCTGCAGCGATATTGCTGCCTGACGGATAGTTTGTTCAACTGGGACAAACCTTTATGACCAATCCCGAAATTCAGGATAATCCATGTCACACGACCGTTTTGGCCTTAGCGAGCTGGACGCAGTTATAGCGGTCGCCCGCAGGGGGTCGTTTCGGCGAGCCGCGATCGATCTCCACATCTCCACCACCGCGTTGAGCAACACCATTGCGCAACTGGAAGCCCGCCTCGAATCGCGGTTGTTCAATCGCACTACCCGTAGCGTGGCCATCACAGAAGCGGGCAGGATATTTCTCGAACAGGTGGGGCCCGCCTTGCAGGATTTGCGTGCCGCACTCGATGCCGTGCGATCGCATAATGCCGGGCCCTCGGGCACGCTGCGCTTCAATGCGTTTGCCAGCGCTGCCCGATCAGCACTCATGCCCTTGGTGATGGAGTTCTTGCAGCATCATTTGAAAATACACATCGACGTCGTCACCGAAGGTCGTCTGGTGGACATCGTTGCTGACTGCTTCGATTTCGGCGTGCGCTCGGAAAGTCTCGTTCCGAACGACATGATTGTGATCCCCCTCGGCCTGCCACAAAGGTACGCCGTGGTCGGTTCGCAGGCGTACTTTGAAAAACACGGCAAACCGCGAACTCCATCCGAGCTGCTCCAGCATCGGTGCATTCGCGTCCGACTACCGAATGGGGGGATTTTCCCGTGGTATTTCGAGCGAGACGCAGAAGTGACGCGTCTTGATGTGAGCGGGCCGCTTACGCTGGATGAACCTGGTGTGGTCAAGGTGGCGGTGCAGGAAGGCGTGGGCCTCGGCTTTTTCATGGAGCAGGACGTTCAACACGAAATCCGCGCCGGACAGTTCGTGCGGGTTCTCGAAGAATGGACACCGCCCAGAGACAAGCTATGCCTGTACTACCCCAACCGCCGCAACCCCTCTGCGGCAGCCAAGGCATTCATCGACCTGGCACGCGCCCATCAAGCCGATCAGGACGGGCTCGCATGATTCAGGCGTAGCCCGGACGAGGCTCAGGCAATCAATCCCAGTGTCAGCCCCTTCAAGGTGGCGGCTGCCCGGGTGGAGCATTCCAGTTTGCGAAAGATGCTTTCCATGTGCGTACGAACCGTGCTCGGACTGATGTCCAGCAGCTGCGCCACCCGCTTGTTGCTGGCGCCACGGCTGATCTCCAGCAGGATGCGGCACTCGCGAGTCGTCAGTATCGAAGCCTTCGGTTGACGCATCCGACGCTCGCCACCTGCGGCGGCAATGACTGCTTCGCAAACATCGTTGTCGAACAAACCACGGTCAGCATCGTGTTTGAGTAACCTGGCTGCATCCGCTTCGCCGTGGGCCGGCCGCCATGGCCTGGCTTCCCTTAGCGCGACCCAGGCGACCGACGTGGCGAACAGGCGATATTCGGCACACAGCGCATCACCCGCCACGCCTCGAAAATAGCCACTGCCGTTGAGCCGCTCATAAGCATGGGTTGCAATCTCGGCGGGTACGGCCAGTTCAGTGAAAGGTCTGAGGGCTTGTTGCGTCCAGTAAGGTACAAGGCGCACCCGCTCCGAAGCGCCGTATGGCAGCGTCCCTGCGGTATTCCAAAGGTGGTTCGAAACGGCTGCCCGGCCGAGACCGTAGATGAACGCGGCTTTGCCAATTTCTGTCAAAATGGGTTCACGCAGCCCCCACAGGCGTGCAGCTTCCACGGCGACATGCGCTACCTGTCGCGAATGCCCTGCCAACCAAGGGAGCTTCAAGTCGATTATGTCTCCCACCAGCGTCAGTGAGACGCAACGCTGCTCAGGCGCGTGGTCAACCGTTTTCGAAAGCGTTTCCAAATTCGCCAGCCAGTCCTTTGCGTTCTCCAGAAGCAACGATACCAGCGACGCTGGATAGCGCCGATCCGACTGCTCTCTGATCCAGCGTAGCGCCGCGTCCAGGCCGTGTGCGCGACTGAGAATATCCAGATCACCTGCCAGTACTACCTGATAGGCGACGTCTGGAATGTGCTCATGGGTCAGACCCAGCGGCCGTCCGGTGCCGTCGTAGGTTTCGAACACGCGACACAAACCCGCCTCGACGGCGGCACCGAGCTGGAGCGTTTTGGCGATTGCTCCTGATACCTCACAGTGCACGACGGCAAGCGGGGTCGCCTGATGCACCGCGTTCATTTGCTCATTGCCCAGCGTCAAGTCGAGCATCGCGCGGCGGCCATCGACGTCGTCGCCCAGCAGGTCCGCAAAGCCTTCAGCATTGGCGGTGCAACCGGACCAGCGCAGCAAGGCAACCTGTTCCGCTACCCTCAAGTGCTCACCGTCGCCGTGCCGGGCCTGCGCCAGCATCCGCGCCAGTGCGGCAACGCGCCGGGAATGACCGAGTGGTTGGCCCATGCTGAGATCACCGATCTGGGCAATCGTCGCCAGTGCCCCGTTGAGGGAGATGTCCAGTTGCAACGCACTATCCATGAAAAATGTCCCGGGGTCGGATAATTGACCGATGCCCTCAACGCAGGCCAGTCAGCAGAATTTGAACTCCCGAACAGGAGCTCATCCAATGAAAACATTCAAATCGAAAGTTGCTACCGTCGCCTTCGCACTCGCTGGTACCTTCATCGCAAGCGCCAGCCACGCGCAGGATACAACGCCTTCCGTGGTGATCGTACACGGCGCGTTCGCCGACGGCTCCGACTGGGCCAAAGTGGTGCCACTGCTTCAGGCCAAAGGAGTGGCCGTTACGGTCGTGCAAAACCCGCTCACCTCGCTTGCCGACGATGTTGCAGCTACGCGCCGCGCGTTGAGCAACCAGCAGGGCAAGGTAGTTCTTGTCGGGCATTCTTGGGGCGGCACTGTGATTACCGAGGCCGGTAGCGACCAGAAGGTCAGCGCGCTGGTATATGTCGCCGCCTTCGCGCCAGAGGCGGGGCAAACCAGCGGCGAACAAGGTAAAGGCGCGCCCACGCCCCCTGGCATCAGTCAGATCAAGGCAGACAGCAACGGCTTCCTCTACTTGACTCCTGAAGGCATGGCCAAGGATTTCGCCCAGGATCTCCCGGCAGCGCAAACAGCCGTCATGACCTCCACTCAAGGTCCCATCAAGGCATCTGCTTTCGAAGATAAAACGAGCGTGTCGTCCTGGAAGGCCAAACCGTCCTGGTATCTGCTCGCCACAGAAGACCGAATGATTCACCCCGACGTCCAGCGCTCTGCCGCCAAGCGTATCGGTGCCACCCTTTCAGAGGTGCACACCAGCCATGTTCCCCAGCAGTCGCAGCCCGCTGAGGTCGCCGCAGTGATTCTCAAGGCAGTGCACAGCGTTGGCGAGCAGTGATCGCTGCATCGATACGGAGCGGGCGCATGAAAAATCTACATGATCAACACTATGACTTCATTGTATGTGGTGCAGGTACGGCGGGCTGCGTGGTCGCTGCCCGTCTTGCCGATCAGAAAAGCGCACGCGTCTTGCTGATTGAGGCTGGCGAAGACTACACGGGCCCCGAGGTTGCCGAACCGGCGCTATGGCCGATGAATCTCGGTTCAAAGCGCGACTGGGCATTCGAGGGGCAACCCAATCCACACCTCAATGGTCGACGGCTACCCCTGAGCATGGGTAAGGGACTTGGCGGTGGCTCCAGCATCAATGTGATGGTCTGGTCGCGAGGGCACCGCTGCGATTGGGACCATTACGCTGCCGAGTCCGGCGACCCGGCCTGGGGCTACGACTCGGTACTCAATTACTACCGCCGGATCGAGAACTGGCAAGGCAGCCCTGATGCCACTCGGCGTGGTTCAGGTGGACCGGTGCATGTCGAACAGCCGGCCACACCTCAGCCCCTCGCGTGGGCAACGCTGGAGGCGGCCAGCCGTCTGGGCATCCCCAGATTCGACAGTCCCAATGGGGAAATGATGGAAGGCCCGGGCGGGATCGCCATTACCGACTTGCGCATTAAACAGGGCAAGCGCGAATCCATTTACGACGCCTACATCAGGCCACGGTTGCACTATCCAAACTTGACGGTTCTGACAGGAGCACTGGTGACCCGCGTATTGCTTGTCGGTACACGGGCAATCGGTGTGGAGGTGGTGATCGCAGGCGAACGGCAGTGCTTCCATGCCGCAGCCGAGGTCATCCTGTCCATGGGCGCGGTGCAAACACCCAAAGTGCTCATGCAATCGGGAATCGGCCCGGAAGACGAACTGCGAAACCACGGCATTGCACCGATCAATCACCTCCCCGGCGTGGGCGAGAATCTACAGGACCATCTGGCCTTTGGCTGTACGTGGGAGTACATGCACCCCCAGGCAGTCGGTGGCGGTGGGTGCGAAACCACTTTGTACTGGAAAAGCGACAGTCGCCTTGAAGTCCCGGACCTGTTGCAGTGTCAGCTGGCGTTTGCGGTGCCGTCTCCGCCTGAGGTCGCAATTGAGCCGCCACAACATGGCTGGACAATGTTCGCAGGGCTGGCCAGGCCTGCCAGTCGAGGACGCTTGCGCCTGTCGGGCGCCGGGCCACTGAATGCCCCACTCATTGAGCCGAACTCCCTGAGTGCGCCCGAGGACATGAAAGCGGCGTATGCGTCGATCGAGCTGTGCAGGGCACTCGGTAACAGCGAAGCCTTCAATGGGTTGGTCAAACGCGAAGTTGTGCCCGGGCCGAAAGAACATCGCGCTATGGAGCAGTTCATCCGCAACTCTGCCGTGACTTACTGGCACCAGTGCTGCACCGCCAAAATGGGCCGAGATGCAATGTCAGTGGTCGACCCTCAACTGCGTGTGTATGGGATCGATAAGCTGCGCATTGCGGATGCCTCGATCATGCCGCGAATTACCATTGGCAATACGATGGCGCCGTGCGTCGTCATCGGCGAACGAGCAGCAGATCTCATCCTCTCCGCGCACGGAGTAATCGCTGCGGCCACAGCGCCGGACGGTAGTTCGTTAGAATACTGACAAACCCCTGGCTCACTGGCAGATATTGGCCGATTCTGTTGAAAAAGTAGCTCCCCTGTCTGGCCTGCGGCAAAATCTCTGTATTGGCCAGCAGGGACGCACGCAGCATGATGGGACAGTTATCGAGTGGGCAGGAACGGCTGTTTTACTCGTTCAACCTTGAAGATCACATCCCCGCCAATCACCTTCTGCGCAGCATTGATCGGTGTCTCGATCTGAGCGACTTGCGCCATTACCTCGCCGATTTTTACAGCCCGATTGGGTGTCCGTCGATTGATCCCGAACTGATGATCCGCA
>Ga0182008_10002725_pt1 | contig 10966 bp, 9 predicted proteins | sample Sormic07211129_1_FD_120482 | JGI IMG/M metagenome (GOLD analysis project Ga0182008, IMG submission 120482) | Rhizosphere microbial communities from Sorghum bicolor, Mead, Nebraska, USA - 072115-129_1 metaG | ecosystem: Host-associated > Plants > Roots > Rhizosphere | place: USA: Nebraska...
ATGGAACGTGCCGGGCAAAATGTCTCGGAAGCCGCGCGACTGCTGGGCATGACGCGGCCGGCGCTTGCCTACAGGCTCAAGAAGAAGCCGGAGCAACAGCTTTCCACTTGAATTGAACGGCCCCTGAGAGGTGGCGATTAGTAAATGAGAAATCTGGACTTGAATTTGCTGCGCGTGTTTGACGCGATCATCCGGGAGAGGAATGTGCTCCGTGCGAGCGAGGTGATCAGTCTCAGCCCGTCAGCGGTCAGTCATGCGCTTGGACGACTGCGGGTAGTGCTCAAGGACGAGCTGTTCGTACGCACGGCCACCGGGATGGAACCTACGGTCCGGGCGCTGGAGATGGCGCCACTGGTGCGGGATGCGCTCATAACGATCGAGCGTGCAGTCGGGCCCAGGGAGTTCGATCCAGGCCGTACGGGTCGCCAATTCTGTATCGCTGCGACCGACCATATGACGGCAGTGATACTGCCGACTTTTCTCCGGGCAATGTCAGAGCTGGCCCCCCATGCAAGCGTCACCGTATTGCCCGCCAGCAGGATTGACCTGACTGCGCAAATCGACGTTGGCCGCGTGGACATTGCGCTGGGTTCTTTCTCCAGCCTCCCCCATCGGCTGCGCGAACAAGTGCTGTTCGTGGAACGGGACATGGTAGTGGTCGCCACGGATCATCCACTCGCCGGCAGCGAGATTGGCCTGGAGGATCTATCGAGCCTACCGCTGCTGGTCGTCTCTACAGGCGGCTCGGAGGATGGCCTGCTCTCAGAGCGCGGGTTGACGCGACGTGCTGAAATGTTCGACCGCAAGGCATTGACGGCTGCGTTCAATTCCATCGGAAAACAGCCTGATTTCAAAATGGTCCAGCCTCATTTCCTGGCGGTGCCGAGTCTGCTGGCGGGCACCAAAAACGCCGCAATCGTGCCCGCCACGCTAGCGAAATTCTTCAGCCAATCTGGCTCAGCCTACCCTTGCGAGTTGCCCTGTAAATCACCCGCGCGCGCTGTGCAAATGGCCTGGCATGAGCGTCATACGCACGATCCAGGGCACGAATGGTTGCGCAGCATGCTGATGAACGCGGCACAGTTTGTGACGGATACACAGGGGTAGTTCATCGCAAAAAAGCACGGCGCAGTGCATGACGTGCATTTTCATTTTATGAATATTGCACTTCATCCCCAGTCAATCAGCGGCGTAGGGTATCGAGGTCTGATACACCCGCTGATTGGACGGTGAAACATGCCTGCTACCCCACACAAATCGACCCAGGAATTGACTGAAGTCGAGCACATCATGATGAGTCGATTTGCCAGTCGATTCTATTTGGATCGCGCCGTCGACCTTGAAGTCATTACTGGCATCCTGCAGGTCGCGCGTCATGCCGGCACAGGGGCAAACATTCAACCCTGGCGTGTCTATGTGACGACCGGCGCGGCCAAAACAGCGCTGACTGACGCCATCACTGCTGCACACAAAACCGCACCCGGTGAATACTCATCCGAATACAGTTACCTGCCCGACCCGCTGCCGGAGCCGTTCGCTTCACGCCGGCGCGAGTTTGGTGCGGTGTTCTATGGCTCACTGGGCATTGCTCACGATGATCTTGCTGCCCGATCAGAACAGACCGAGAGAAACTGCCGCTTCTTCGACGCACCGATCGGTCTGGTTTTCACCATCGACCGACGCCTTGAGAAAGGCAGCTGGCTAGACCTGGGCATGTTTATCCAGAACATCATGCTCGCGGCAAAAGCGCGAGGGCTCGACACCTGCACTCAGGAATTCCTGTCGCGCTATCACACAGTGTTTCGTGAACATCTGCCTCTCACTTGCGAAGAACTGGTGGTCTGCAGCATGGCCATGGGGTTTGGTGATCCAGACTGGGCCAGGCGGCGTCCGCACATGCCAAAGGCGTCCATCGCAGAGTTCGCCTCGCTTCATGGCTTCTAAACGTCTGTAGAGGTAGAAAATCATGGCTCTGAACGCCAGTTTCGACGTAAAAATCCCCGACAGCTCATTGGCACGCCAGGTGACTCAGCTCATCCGCGACACCGAAAGTGAATTACTGTTTTCCCACTCCACTCGCGTCTACTTTTGGGCCGCGCTGATCGGTAAACGCAAAGGCTTGATATTTGACCCTGAGCTGCTTTACGTCGCATCGATGTTCCACGATATCGGTCTGACTTCGCAGTACCACAACAGCCAACTTCGCTTCGAGGTGGACGGCGCAAATGCCGCGCGTGACTTTCTGCGCAGCCAAGGCCTTGGCGGGACGGATATCGAAAAGGTCTGGAACGCAATCGCGTTGCATACGACACCGGGCATTCCAGAACACATGCATTCAGAAATTGCCCTGCTGCAGGCCGGCGCGGGAATGGACGTGGCGGGACGTGGCTTTGAACAGTTCACCGACGAACAACGTGGCGCCGTGACTACTGCTTATCCGCGCGAACCGCAATTCGCCCACAAGATGATCGACGCTTTTTATCACGGCATGAAACATCGGCCTGCCAGCACATTCGGCACCTTCAACGACGATTTCCTTGCCTTCAAGGATCCTGGTTTCAAGCGAACAGATCTGTGCAGCGTCATTTTATGTTCGCGTTGGGAACATTGTTAAAACGCTAAATACTTACACGTCCACTTGGAAAGCGAGCTAGCCAAATGACCCCCGTTAAAAAACGCATGTACTTGGGCAAGAGTGCCTTCCTTTCTGCCGATTTTTTTCTGAGCGCAGCTCTCGCCGCAGCCTCACTGGCTGGCGCTGACATGACGCTCGCCGCAAACGACAAACCCGTCCCAAATGACTATTTTCACACCGGTGCCGGAAATCATTATTTGCAGCGTGCCGACAACGCGATCATCACGCAAAACCTTCGGGACAACATCAGTGTGCTTGAAGGGTCCGGCGGCAATATCGTGGTGTTGTCCGGCAAGGAAGGCAAGTTTCTGGTCGACGCGGGAATCAGTAAATCCAGGGACAAAATCAAAGCGGCGCTCATGGACATCAGCCCGGCTCCGGTGAAGTATGTCGTCAACACCCACTGGCATTGGGACCACACAGACGGCAATGCCTGGATGCACGCGGCAGGTGCGACCATTGTGGCGCAAGCCAATACGCTGAAACATCTGTCCCACACCACCCATGTCGATGATTGGAACTGGACGTTCCAACCTGTCCCGGCAGGGGCACGACCGACTGTTCTGGTTAAGAATGAAAAGACCTTTACCTTCGCGGGCAGCAAAATCATCGTTGAGCACTTCGGTCCCGGGCACACTGACGGAGACCTGGCGATTTACTTTGAAAAGGCCGATGTACTGGCGATGGGCGATACATTCTGGGATGCAGGTTACCCTTTTATCGACAACCAGGACGGCGGCAGTATCGATTCGGCGATCGACTGGGCCAACCAGGCCATCGAGCGCACCACCGATCACACGATCTTGATTCCCGGACATGGTCCGGTGGGCACACGAACTCAACTGATCGAGTTCCGCGATATGTTGGTGGGTGTGCGCGACAACGTGAGGTTGCTTAAACAGCAAGGCAAATCCCTGGACGAGATTGTGGCCGCGAAACCGTCCGCTGCGTTTGACCAGCAATGGGGCAACTTCGTGATCAAGCCGGATCACTTTGTCAAACTGGTGTATGCCGGTCTGTAGTCGTCTTTAAGCAGAGTTGTTGGCTGAAAAGCTGTCGGTGCATGCACTGGCAGCTTTTTTTTGAGTGTCCGAATGTCGAAAAAACGAGCACAAACAAGCAGGCATAAAAAAGGCGAGTCCCCAAAATATACTCGGCAGGGACTCGCCAAAACTACCAAAGGGAGCGAACGGTAGCAGGTAGTTGCTCAGATAACGTCAGTCAAAAATCAATGTGCAGTTCTAAACAGGGCTCAGTCAAAAGCGGTCATGCAAATTGGGCATATTGATGCCGCGCTCGATCACGCTTCCCGCGACCAACAAACGTTGTTCCCGATAGCTGTCAGCAACCAACTGGACCCCCGTCGGGAAACCGTCGACGACGCCTGTTGGGACATTCAGACCCGGCAAACAAAGTGCCGCCACCGTAATAAGCGGGCTCTGGTCCACTAACACGCGCTGCATGTCTTGCGCCGAGCCCAGATCCTCGCCCCACTTCATGGGTAAGCGGCAGGAGGTAGGCATAAGAATGAGTGGATAGCGGCTCATGAATTCGTTCCACTGGTGACGCAATTGATCTCGACGTGCGATGGCGAGCGCGTAGCCTTCAAGATCCATGCGAGGGGCGCCCGCCATCATGTTTTCAACAGAGCGCTGGATGACCTCATCACCGATGGCCTTCACCCCGGCAAACATGCCCATACGCGCTTCAGTCATGACGATCGACTGCCAGATCTCTATTCCCTCGATCAACCCCGGAGGGGTGGCTTGTTCAACCAGGTAGCCCGCGGCTTCAAGCAAATGAGCCGCCTTGTCTAACGCGACTTTGATCGAAGGTGCCATAGAACTCCCGGGGACTTCATCGACCAAGGCCACACGCACGGCGGTCGCATCGTCGGGGTAGTCCATTTGTGCGGGCACCCACATCGGGTCGCGACGATCAGCGCCGGACATCGCAACCAGTCCCAGGCGCACGTCGCGTATACGCCGTGCGAGCGGACCTTGAGCAGACATGGTTTGCAACCCGAGAAATCGCAGGCCGGTCGTGGGATGAAATGCCGGTATGCGCCCCGGTGTGGCGCGTAATCCTGCGAGACCATTAACATAGGCCGGGTAGCGAATGGAGCCGGCAATATCAGTACCATGCGCCAACGGACACATGCCAGCGGCGACCGACACCCCTGCCCCACCACTCGACCCACCTGAGGTGAGCGTTTCATCCCAGGGGTTGAGCGTGCGGCCGTGCAACGGGTTTTCAGTGAACCAGCGAAAGGAAAACGGTGGTGTATTGGTGCGGCCCACGTTAATCGCGCCGGCCTTTCGCAGATTGCTCACAACGGTACTGTCACCCGGTGCGATCCGTTCTGCGAAGGCAGGCACGCCATTGGTGGTGGCCTCGCCTTCAACATCGACATTCAACTTGATGGTTACGGGCACACCGTGCAACGGCCCGAGGTTTTCGTGACTGCGCACTTGGCTGTCAGCCGCATCAGCGGCCAGCAGCGCTTGTTGTCGATCGGCAAAGACGATGGCATTCAGACGAGGATTGACGGCATCAATACGTTCAAGACAGCTTTCAACCGCTTCTCGGCTGGAGATTGTACCTAGACGGATGTGAGCAGCCATGTCCGCTGCGTCCCACCGCCAGATCTGATCCGCAAGGTCAGCTGCAGCAGTTACGTCCTCATCTTTCATCGGGGTTGTCATCAGCTAGCACTCCCTTAAGTTGTCTGATTGAAGTTTTGGGCAAGTCATCTGCTCACTCACTGGCAACACTTCTCCCGACATCGCATAAACGTCAGTGAATGAAGTTGGGGGTTACCGGTGACAGCAAGGTATTCAATGGGCGGCGTTTGACCGGAGTTACACCGGTTGAGTCGAACCTTGCGCCTTGAATTTTGTTTTCCGGTGACGTACGAAACACATGGCCAGGGCGGCCACGCAGCCTGGTATGGCGAATACGATAAAGTTCAGCTGTAGCGGCAACTGGATGTTGAGCAACACGCCCCCGAGGATCGGACCACTGATGGCTCCGCTGCGACCAATTCCGGATATCCAGCCCAATCCTGTGGTGCGAATCCCCATTGGAAAGAATTCCGCGACGCAGGAGTAAGCGAGGATTTGAGTACCAATCGTGGTGGCACCCGCAACGAAAATCAGTGCATACAAAATCGCAGTCGGACTGTTGAAGCCCAGGAGACTGATGGATGCAGCCGCCAGCAGAAAAAAAACGATCAGGACCCTGCGCAGCCCCAGGCGGTCACCAATCCAGCCGCCACCAATGGCACCGAATATTGCTCCCACGTTCATCAGTAACAAAAAGCTCAAACTCGAACCCAGGCCATATCCAGCACTGATCATCAGTTTGGGTAACCAGGAGTTCAGCGCATAAATCATCAGCAAACAGCAGAAGAACACCAGGCACAACATGACGGTGCTGATAGCCCGACCTTCACGAAACAGCTGAACGACAGGCGCGCCCGAAGCCTTGAACGCCGGCACGGCAAACTGATCACCTGCCAGCGAAACAAAGGCCGGCTCGATACGCCGCAAGACATCCTTGGCCTTGGCTTCATCGCCTTGGCGAATCATGAACGCCACCGACTCTGGCAGATAGCGCAGGATCATTGGCAACAGAATCAACGGAACTGCCGCAATGTAGAACACCGACTGCCAGCCAAAAACGGGCAACAAGACGATGCCTAATCCAGAGGACAGAATTCCGCCCACCGAGTACCCGCTGAACATGATGGCAACCAGCGTCCCGCGGATTTTCTTCGGCGCATATTCACTCATCAACGCAACAACATTGGGCATGACACCACCAATGCCCAATCCTGCCAGAAAACGGCACAGACCAAACTCGGTTATATCGCGCGCGAAGCCGTTGAGCAGCGTGAACCCGCTGAATAAAATTACGCAAATGGCAATGATCCGTTTGCGCCCGACTCGATCAGAAAGCGAGCCGAAAATGACGGCGCCCAACATGGCTCCGAAAAGCGCGTAACTACCCAGCGCTCCGGCTTGCAGTGGGGACAGCCCCCAGTCTTTCATCAATGCCGGGAGGACGACGCCGTAAATCACAAGATCGTAGCCGTCGAAGATAATGATCAACGCACACCAGAACAGCACCCGCCAATGAAAGGCATTGAATCGCGCTTGGTCGATGACCTCATTGATGTCAATTTTTCGCATGGCACTCAACTCTTTTTGTTGTTGTAAGGGCTTTTACAGCCACCCTGTTTTTTTACAGACAACACAATCGTAGGGCTGGGCGCATTCAGCCTATATCCGCTGATCGCAGTCCTTTATCCGTTTTTTACAGATGTGGGTTTTTAGATGAATGCTACCGCGCAGCAGCATTGAGGCCCTCGGGTGGGCCTGCTTACTGGCGGCGCTTGAAGGTGTCAGTCGGCAGCTCGCCAAACTGTTTGCGGTAAATCTCGGAAAACCGGCCCAAGTGCAGGAAGCCGTAATCCATCGCAAGCTCTGTGATGTTGCGGTACCCGCACGTTTCATCGCTGAGGCATGCATGTACTCGCTCCAGCTTCTTCTGCCGGATATAACGATTGGGTGTCAGCCCTACAGTGCGCTCAAACAGCCCATACAGTGATCGAGGGCTCATATGCACCCGGCGGGCCAGTTCATCACTGCTGATGTCTTCCTTGAGGTTTTGCCTGATGTAGTCGGCAATCTGCTCAAACGTGGCTAAGGAGGCATTCAGTTCAGGGCGAGTCACATTCGTGCGCATCAGCACCAGCAGCTTTGTCGCGACAATTTGCATGTAATTTTCCTGAATCCGTGGCATCTGCTCGGACGCCTCCGCCTCAGCGCATACCATGCGCAACAGATCGAAAAAGCCCTCGAGTTCGCTCATCCGATAGCATGATTCGACAAATCGCAGGCCTTCACCGGGCATCTGCCAGCGCTGGTCGCGGCAAATCGACTCCATGACAGGCGAAGGAATTTTCAGGATGAATTTTTCGCAATCGGCCGAACCGGTCAGGTCAACACGATCATCAGGATTGATAATCAATATTTGCCCGGCGCTCAAGTAATGCTCCTGCTTGTAGTTGCGCCACAGACAATGACCACGTAACAGGACCTGCAGGTGATAAAAGGTTTCCAGGGCGGGCGACGTAACCCGCACATCGGAGCCATAACTGATGCGACATAAATCAAGGTTGGCGAACTTGCGGTGCAGAAGGCTCGATGCCAGCGCTTGTGATCGGGAGAGATGAATGCTGTGGGCGCCCAAGTGTTCGTTCACATAATCTGAAACCGCATAAGGGTCAGCCAGGCTGAACACGGCGCTTTGTTGTGTTGAAAGTAGCTGTTCCATCACTCAGTACTCTAATCGTCGGCCCGGTGCACCGATGTTGCCGCACAAGGCATTGTCCACGACACCGTGTTGATGAAGTTCCACCTCCCGCCCAATGGCGTCAAGAGTCATTGCCATTGCCGAGTGCACAAACCGCCAAACGGCGGAGTCCGCTATGCAGGTCCATCCATGGCATGAAGGGGAGCAGGATGCCTTATACACCGTTCCTCGTTCGCCCCGGTTGGACACACCGCAAATGGGTAGAAAGAGGATAACGGTCTGCAGAAACTGGATACTGCCCGCCCAAGTGCGGGCTTAATTTCAACTTAACGAACAAACAGAAGTACTTGCCGAGTTTCAATTATCGGGTTTGGCCGTTAGCAAATACCGTCTACAACACATCGTTTATTGCAGGTTCCCACAAAAAAATATCGATACAACCGACTGCCTGCATCAGAGCAGTGGTCAGTGCTTTGCCTGTTATTTACCAAAACGTCTGAATAAAAATAAAGATAGGGCGCAGAACATGAAAACCAAACATACGCACTCCGCGACCGGCTCGGCGCATTGGCACCCGTTGAGTTTAATGGGGCTTTTGGCAATGTCTTGCGGACTTCCATTCGCGGCGTCCGCTGCCGGATTTGTTGAAGACTCGAAAGCCACGCTTGAATTGCGCAACTATTACTTCAACCAGGATTATCGCAGCGGTACGGCGGCGCCCTCAAAACAAGAAGAATGGGGCCAGGGTTTTATCCTCAATTACACTTCCGGTTTCACCCAGGGGCCGGTTGGTTTGGGTCTGGATGCCTTGGGCATGCTCGGCATACGCCTGGACTCCGGCAAAGGCACGCACTACAACCCCAACAGTACAAACCAGGCCGGGCTCGTCTTCCCCACCGACAGTGATGGCCGTGCAGTGAATGACTTCAGCAGCCTCGGCCTGACAGCCAAGGTGCGCTTCGCCAAGACCGAGGCCAAGGTCGGTACGCTGCGGCCAAGAATGCCAATCCTGGTCATCAACGACGGTCGCTTGTTACCAGAAACCTTTGAAGGCATGCAGGTCACTTCGCAGGATTTTGAAAACATTACCCTCACCGCTGGCAAAATCGAAAAGGTCAAAAGCCGCACCTCATCCAACAACGAGAACCTGGCCATCTCTGGTGCAGGTGGCGCCGCGGGTAAACGCAGTAACAAGTTCTATTACGCAGGTATTGACTACAAAGTCAGTCCGGAGCTGTTGCTTCAGTATTATTACGGCGGCCTTGAAGATTTTTACCAACAGCATTTCGTGGGAATGGTCCATAACCTCGCTTTGCCGGTCGGTAGTTTGAAAAGCGATCTCCGTTTCTTCGACAGCCGCCCGGATGGCCGCAATGCAAGTCACGCAGGTCGGCAAGAGGGGTTTCGCAGTACCGGCTTTCACAACGACGGCAAAGTCGATAACCGGGCCCTGGCAGGCATGTTCACTTATTCGGTGGGGCCTCACTCTGTCGGCCTTGGCTACCAGACGCTCAGCGGCTCCAGTGACTTTCCTTTCGTCAATCAGGGCGATGGGTCAGCGACATATCTGATCACAGACAGGCAAACCGGCGCGCGCTTCCAGCGTGCCGGTGAAGATACCTGGGTAGCGCAATACGGATTCAACTTCGCGAGCGTCGGAATTCCCGGGCTTAGCACCCTGATCACCTATCAGCGAGGGGATAACGTTAAAACAGATACGGGCGATCAACATGAATGGGAACGGGATATTCACTTCAACTACGCATTCCAGGCGCCTGCACTTAAAGGCTTGAGCTTGTCATTGCGTAACGCAACGCTACGCAGCACTGTGCCCAATCAACGCGATATCGATGAGAATCGGGTCTACATTACTTACACTCGCGACTTGTTCTAAACACACGATAAGCGCGAAGCAATACACCCGTTACATCTAGCCTTGCTCCTGGAAGTCATAGGAAATCCTGCCAGCAGGCAGAAAGAAAAAGGCAATCAAGGCACCGTTCTTTACTTCAGGATAATGGTGGCTTCCGGGCGCAGGGGCGGTCCATCCGGCGCCCTGCCAGCCCTGTGGGCCGCCCAGTACAGCGCCTTCGTCCAGTGGAATCACCATGTTCAATTCACCATACGGGTGGCAATGATAATCACCGCGAAAGGTACGCTGCGCGTTATTCAACTCGTGCCCTTTGCTGTCCATGTAGACGGCGGTGATGCTGAAGTAGAACGTTTCAGCACAGGGTTCGCACAGACGGCCGCGACGATAATGCGGGCCATTGATTTCAGTATTAGCCAGCCATCCCTGCGCAACGCCTTCGATGACTAGACGGGCAACTCTTTGGTAGGTCTCACTGTGCGGTCCGTAGTTATCGTTCAACCAATGTTCTGTGTGGGCACCGGCAGTTTTATCTTTGACCGTGGAAAGAAACTCAACACACAGATTGATCAACTCATCACGCTTTTCCATTGGCAGGCACTCACGGGTTAAATATTTCTGACACATTCCCATACCTGCACGCTGCCAAAAAGCGAACTTCTTGCAATGCCTTAATGCATGGCATTCATTACGGCGACGATTAATTCTGGCATTAAGAGCCATCGACCTGCTCGCGCGCCCTCATTCGCAGCCCGTTACGCAAGGCGCCTGGCCTTGATGATCGTACCCGGGATCACGCCAGAAACTGAAAACGCTGCCAGCGCTATTCATCGTCATCGTGACCAAAGAGCTTGGGATCGAGCACCAATGCACGCAGCGGTTTCAAGCGCTTTTCAGCCAGATCAGCTTGTCGAGTGCATTGCGAGGCATCATTGGCAGCCCCTACGGTTGCCGCCTGTTCAGCCATTTGGCGCAGCAACAGGACCCTTTCTTCCGCCGCCCGCAATGTGTCCCACAACCCTGTGTCGATGGCTTCGTTGACCTCGCAAATCAAGGACTTCATCGAAAAGGCATGGCCGGTGTGGCAGCGAAATCTGACGATGGTGCCTTCTTCGATTTGCACAAGGACGCCATGGCAATCA
>Ga0182008_10002726_pt1 | contig 10964 bp, 9 predicted proteins | sample Sormic07211129_1_FD_120482 | JGI IMG/M metagenome (GOLD analysis project Ga0182008, IMG submission 120482) | Rhizosphere microbial communities from Sorghum bicolor, Mead, Nebraska, USA - 072115-129_1 metaG | ecosystem: Host-associated > Plants > Roots > Rhizosphere | place: USA: Nebraska...
GCCCCGAGGCTTGCTCGGCGCGCTGGTGCAATACCAGAGCTCTTTCCCCGGCGACAGCGACCGCCCGCATGTCGAGTCGGCCACCTTCCAGCCGTTCGTCATTCACAACCTGGAGGCCGGCTGGTACCTGCGCTCCACCGCGACCTGGACCTTTGACCTGAAAAACGACACCCATTACATCCCGCTCGGGTTGGGTGCCGGCAAGGTTTGGAAATCCGGAACCAATATCCTCAACGCGTTCATCGAGCCGCAGTGGACTGTCGAGCACAAGGGCGATGGGCTGGCCCAGTTTACGTTGCTCGCCGGTATCAACGTTACCTTCGGTCAATAAGGATTTCCCATGCACGGTGCATTTCGCGCGGCCGGTTTCAGTTTGATGAGCATGTTCGTCAGTTGCGGGGTGGGCGCGCAGAACAGCAGTCCCGCCAGCGGTTTCACCGCGACGCCCGAGGAAGCGCGGGCCATCGCCAAGGAAGCCTATTTATATGGCTTCCCGGTGGTGGAGATGTACAAGACCCTCTACACCCAGGCGATTGACAAAAAAAGCCCGAATTACAAGGCACCGTTGAACCACATCGGCAACACCGCCAAGGCCTTTACCGCCAGGGACACAGCGTTCGTCACGCCCAACGCCGACACGCCCTACTCCTTTGTCTGGATGGATTTGCGCGCCGAACCGGTGGTGCTGACGTTGCCGCCCATCGAAGAAAACCGTTACTACTCGGTGCAATTGATCGACGCCTACACGCAGAACTTCGCGTACCTGGGTACGCGCAGCACCGGCAACAACGGCGGGCACTTCCTGATTGCCGGCCCTAACTGGCAAGGTCAGCAACCTGTTGAAATCGACCGCCTGCTGCGCAGCGAAACCAACATCGCCTATGCGCTGTACCGCACGCAGTTGTTCGATGAAAAGGACCTGGCCAAGGTCAAGCAGATCCAGAAGGGTTACAAGGTCGAGACGCTGAGTCACTACGTCAAACAGAAGGCCCCGCCGGCCGCGGCGAAAATCGACTGGCCGAAACCGACACCGACGATGACTGAAACCACGGACCTGTTCCGATACCTCAACTTCATGCTGTCGTTCGCCCCGCCTCAGGATGCGGAGAAAGACCTGCTGGCACGCTTTGCCAAAATCGGTATCGAAGCCGGCAAACCGTTCAAACCCAACGAACTGCCGGCCAGCCAACGTAAAGCGCTGGAGGACGGCATTGCCGACGCCAAGGCCGAGTTCGTCCAGTTCAAGAAAGACAAGGTCGACAGCCATCAGCTCAGCAGCGGCGATTTGTTCGGCACCCGCGATCACCTCAACGGCAACTACCTGTACCGCTACGCCGGCGCCAACATGGGAATCTTCGGCAACTCCGCCGAAGAGGCGAATTACATCGGCTACTTCGTTGACAAGGACGGTCAGCCGGTCGATGCCTCTAAACACGACTACACGATGCATTTCGACAAAGGCGCCCTGCCCCCGGCCGATGCGTTCTGGTCGCTGACGATGTACGACGGCAAGAACAAATTGCTGGTGGCCAACCCGCTGAATCGCTACCTGATCAATTCGCGGATGTTGCCCGGTCTCAAGCTCGATGCCGATGGCGGGCTGACGTTGTACGTGCAGAACAAGGCACCGGCCATAGACCTGCAAAGCAATTGGCTACCGGCACCGAACGGGCCGTTCTACGGGGTGTTGCGTCTATACCTGCCGAAACCGGAAGTCGCCAGCGGCGAGTGGAAAATGCCGTTGTTGACGCCTGTCGACCCACCAAATCAGTAACTGGAGTCAGTCATGCTCAAGCCTTGTGTTGTGCGTCCTTTACTGGCCCTGTGCGTGCTCGGCGGCAGCCCGGCACTGCTGGCGGCCGAAGGCGGTGTCGGTCGGCCGATCACCGGCCAGCAAGTGTTTTCCAACGCCGGGGTCGTACCGCCGGCACCGGGCTGGGTCATGTCATTCACCAGCATCTGGTATGACGGCGACTTGAAGGGCGGCAAAGGCGTCCCAATCGTCGGTGAGATCGGCGCGGATCTGGACATGAAAGTGTCCTACACCATGGCTAACTTCACCCATGTGTGGGACACCGGCAAAGGCCCCTGGAACTATGCGTCTGCCATTGGCGTGCCGGTGCAGTACACCGACGTCAACGTTTCCATCACCGGCCCCCGTGGCCGCACCTTTGGCACCGAGGACACCGGCACACAGTTCGCCGACATGCTGGTAACGCCAATTGCTGCCGGTTATCACTTCGACGAGGTCAACCACATCTCGTTTTCCCTGCCGATTTACCTGCCGACCGGTGCCTATAACGATGATCGTCTGGCCAACCCCGGCCAGAACAATTACACCTTCATGCCCACCGTCGCCTTCACTCATCTGGATGGCAAGGGCGGCGAATTCACCCTCGCGGGCAGCCTGGAGTTCTACACCGAAAACCACGCCACGGATTATCGTACCGGCGACATCTTCACCCTTGACGCGCTGTGGACCCACGGTTTCGGCAATGGCTGGAGCGCGGGCATGGCCGCCGGTTACATCCAGCAGATCACCGACGATAAAGGTGACACCGCTGACGCCTTGAACGGCTTTCGCGGCCGCTCGGTCGGCGCCGGGCCGGTCATCGGCTGGGCCGGCAAGTTCAACGACGCCCAGGCCAGTGTCAGCGCCCGTTGGGTACCAGAGTTCGACAGCAAGAACCGGCCGGAAGGCAACGGCGTTGCGATCAACCTGACCTTGGCGTTTTTTTAGGAGTGGGTCTTCAACGTCGGCGAACTGCCGTTACGGATTTCCGCTTGTCGTTCATTCCCGTCATTCCGACGTCCATGTTCTGAGGCAGGACCGTTTATGACCGCACTCAATGATCTCAACGCCCTGCAAGCCAGCATCGCCGAAGCGGTGCTTGGCCAGGATCAAGTGATCCGGCAGATTCTGCTCGGTCTGTTGGCCAACGGCCATTTGCTGCTGGAGAGCTTGCCGGGGCTGGCCAAGACCCGCACGGTCAAGGCGCTGGCCAAACACCTGGACGCGAAGATGAGCCGCATCCAGTTCACCCCCGACCTGTTGCCGTCGGACATCACCGGTGCCGAGGTGCTGCACCAGATCGATGGCAAGAATGAAATCCAGTTCCAGCCCGGCCCACTGTTCGGCAATCTGATCCTGGCGGACGAAATCAACCGCGCCCCGGCCAAGGTTCAGGCCGCGCTGCTCGAAGCCATGGAGGAACGGCAAATCACAGTGGCCGGCAACAGCCACGTGCTGCCTGAGCTGTTCATCGTGGTCGCCACCCAGAACCCCATCGAACAGGAAGGCACTTACCCGCTGCCGGAAGCGCAGATGGACCGCTTCCTGATGAAAGTGCTGCTCGATTACCCGAGCGCCGAGAACGAGACCCAGGTCCTGCGATTGCTGCGTGAGGAAGAGTTCGCAGCGGGCGCCAAGACTGCGCCGGTGCCAGGCTTTGCGCTGTCGCAGGAAGTGATCTTCGCTGCACGCCGGGAAGTCAGCGCCGTCCATGTCTCCCCGGCCATCGACCGCTATTTAATCGACCTGATCAACGCCACCCGCCATCCCGCCGATTACGACGCCGACCTGGCTCGCTGGATCAACATCGGCGCCAGTCCACGGGGCGGCATCGGCCTGGACCGCTGCGCCCGTGCCGATGCCTGGCTGCAAGGGCAGGATTTTGTGTCCCCGGACAACGTGCGCGCGGTGGTGCACCCGGTGCTGCGCCATCGTTTGCAGCTGAGTTATGACGCGGTCGCGGACGGCGTGACGGCCGATCAGGTGCTGGATCGTATTCTCGATAAAGTGGCGATTCCCGCGTGAACATCGATGGTCTGGTCTATGTCTCTCTGGCGCAGTTGATGGCGCTGGAGTTCAAGGCCCGTGACCTGAGTTTTATCGCCCGCCAGCCCCAGGGCAGCATTCTGGCGGGCAACCACGCGTCTCGCCTGCGTGGCCGTGGGCTGAATTTCGATGAACTGCGCCGCTATCAACCGGGGGACGATTTACGCCACCTCGACTGGCGCGCTTCGTTGCGCACCGGCAAACCGGTGGTGCGCACCTTCACCGAAGAGCGAGACCGGCCAGCCTTGATCCTCGTCGACCAGCGCATGTCGATGTTTTTCGGTTCCCGGCGCAGCTTCAAGTCCGCCCTCGCTGCCGAACTCGGGGCACTGGCGGCGTGGATGGTGTTCAACGCCGGGGACCGGGTCGGCGGCCTGGTATTCAACGACTCACGCATCGACGCGATTGCCCCGCTGCGCAGCCGCAAGCGGATCGAAGCCTTGTGCAGTCGCATCGTCGAACAGAATCAGGCGTTGAACGCCGCCAACCCGGACGCCGAAGGCGAAGACCAGCTCGACAAGGTCCTGCAACATTGCCTGGCAGTGGCCGGCCACGACCACTTGATCTGCATCGTCAGCGACTTTGCCGGGGCCGGTGAACGCACCCTGCAGTTGATGCGGCAATTGGCATCGCACAACGATGTGATCGCCATGCAGGTATATGACCCACTGGCGTTGAACCTGCCGAAAAACGGCCGCCTGCTGGTGACCCAAGGCCAGCTGCAAGTGGAACTGGCCGTGGAGCAACGCAGCGTTCACCAGCCATTGGGGGATTTTCTCAGCGGCCGGCTCAAGGACGTCGCCACGCTGCTGCGCCGCAGCCAGGTGCCGTTGATGATGTTCAGCACTGCGACCGACGCACAGGAACAATTGCGAGCGGAACTCGGCAGGGGGCGGCGATGAACCCGAACATCCCGAGCATTGAACAACTCAAGGAAATGGCATTGCCTGCACCGGTCAGTTACGCGCCGCAGACCTGGGGTTGGTGGGTGTTGCTGGCGATGCTGATTGGCGCGTGCTTGCTGGTCGGGGCGCGGCGGTATTGGCAGTGGCGGCGGGACCGGTATCGGCGGGAGGCGTTGGTGCGGTTGGCGGAGTTGCGGAGCAGCGAGGATCAGCTCAATGCCCTGCGCGAACTCCCGGAACTGCTGAAGAGAGTCGCCCTGTCGATGCCCTCAAGCCGGAATACACCCTCTGTAGGAGCCGGCTTGCTGGCGATGGCGTCCGCTCAGCCAACAGATAAGTCGACTGTCCCACCGCTATCGCCAGCAAGCCGGCTCCTACAAGGTCCTGCGGCGTTGGGTAGAGAGGATTGGCAAGTCTTTTTGCAGCGGCACATTAAGCAGACGTTACCGGCGGATTTCAGCCAGCAACTGGCGCAACTGGCCTACGCCCCCGATGACACATTGCTGGCGCTGCCGCCGGACCAGCGCCAGCAGCTGTTCAACACCTGCAAACACTGGGTGGAGCATCATCATGTGGCAGCTTGATTACCCCTGGCTGTTACTGCTGCTGCCGTTTCCGTGGCTGGGTTATCGCTATCTGCCGGATTATCGCGAGGCCCGCAGCGCGGTGCGGGTGCCGTTTTTTGCCGCCATGAGCCGCGCAGTGGGCCAGGCACCGAGCCAGGCCGGCACGCGCAACAATCGCTGGCAACTGGCGTTGAACCTCCTGATCTGGACGCTATTGCTGCTGGCGGCTGCGCGCCCGGTCTACGTGGAAAAGCCCATCGAGCGCCAACAACCGGTGCGCGACCTGATGCTCGCCATCGACATTTCGCAATCGATGGAAACCACCGATTTCGCCGACGCCAACGGGCAGAAGATCAATCGCCTGGCCGCAGTCAAGGAAGTGGTCCACGGCTTTATCGACAAGCGCAAGGATGATCGCCTGGGCCTGATTGTGTTCGGCAGCGGCGCTTATCCGCAGGCGCCGTTGACCCTGGATCACGCCAGCCTGTCGCTGTTGCTGGACGACACCGGCATCGGCATGGCCGGGCCCAACACGGCCATTGGTGATGCGATCGGCCTGAGCCTGAAGTTGCTGGATCAGGCTCACGAGCAGGAAAAAGTCCTGATCCTGCTCACCGACGGCAACGACACCAGCAGCGCCATCACCCCGGATCACGCCGCGTCGATGGCCGCCGCCAAGGGCGTGGTGATTCACACCATCGGCATTGGCGACCCTGGCGCCGAAGGTGAAGCCAAGGTCAACCTGCAGGGCTTGCAGCAAATCGCCGAGGCCACCGGCGGCAAGTTCTTCCGCGCCGAAGACCGCACGGCGCTGAGTCAGGTCTACAGCACCCTCGACACGCTGACCCCGCATCAGGTCAAAACCCTCAGCCATCAACCGAAAAAGGATCTGTTCTGGTGGCCGTTGGGCGCCGCCAGCGCGTTACTGGCGCTCTACCACTTGGGCGCCCTGCTCCGTCCGCACCTCACGCTCGCACGCCAGCGGCAGGAGGCCTGAGATGGAGATCAACCTCAGTGACTTCCATTTCCTGCGTCCACTCTGGCTGTTGCTGCTGCCGTTCGGTGCGTTGCTGCCATGGCTGTGGCGGCGCAGCCGTGACCTGCAACGGCGTTTGCGCAGCAACATCGCTGAGCACTTGCTGCCGCATCTGCTGATTACCCCGAAGGATCAACAACGCTTCAGGCCGGTGCATCTGGTCTGCGCGCTGCTGATGCTGGGCGCGCTGGCCGCCGCCGGACCGACCTGGGAACAGGACCGGCCGGATTTCCTGGAGAACCGCGCACCGCTGATCATTGCCATTGACCTGTCGTCGTCCATGGACGCCAGCGATGTGTCGCCGAGTCGTCTGGAAGCCGCCAAACACAAAGTGCATGACCTGATCCAGCGCCGCGCCGGTGCCCGCAACGCGCTGATCGCCTACGCCGGCAGCGCGCACCTGGTGTTGCCGTCCACCGACGATCCCGCGTTGCTCGATACGTTCATTCAAGCGTTGAGCACCGACTTGATCGGCAAACCGGGAAAAGCTGTCGGCGCGATCATCGACGAGGCCAAACGACTGCTGGCTGCAGAGAAAACCCCGGGCACCCTGTTGCTGATCACCGATGGTGCCGACACCTCGCAACTCGGCGGCCTGGACAAACAACTCGACGGAAGCGCCCTGCAGGTGCTGATCCTCGCCGTTGGCAACACAGACGGCGGCATCATCCGCGACGCCAGTGGCCAGCCGCGTATCGACAGCAACGGTCGCCCCGCTCTGGGCAGCTTCGACCAGGCCGGGCTCAAACAGCTGGCTTCCGCACTAGATGCGCCGTTAGGTAGCCTGACGCTGAATAACGACGACCTGGACTGGATCGAGCTGCACGCCCAGCAACATTTCCAGGCCGCCAGTGACGAGCAACGCGAGTTGCACTGGAAAGACGCCGGTTACTGGTTATGCTGGCCGTTGTTGCTGATCGCGTTCTTCAGCGTACGCAAGGGCTGGAGCCTGAACTGGATGGCCGGGTTGCTACTGGCGCTGGGAATGGGGTTGCAGCCAACCCACGCCGAAGCCAACGCTTTGGTCGAGGCGTTTTTCACCTCGGACCAGCAAGGCCGCTGGGCCTTTGAACATGAGCATTTTCCCCAGGCCGCCGCACACTTTACCGACCCGTACTGGAAAGGCATCGCCGCCTACAACGCGGCGGATTTCGACCTCGCACTGGCGAGTTTCGCGCGACTGGAAACGCCCCAGGCGTATTTCTACCTGGGCAACATTTACGTGCGGCGTTTCAAGTTCGATCAAGCGATTGCGGCGTATACCCAGGCGTTGAAGCTGCAGCCACAGTTTCCCGAGGCCACGGCCAATCTGGCTTTGGCTATCGCCCTGCAAAAAGACACCGAAAGCGCCGAGCAGAACGCACCCGAGGTCAAGCCCGACGAAATCAAAATGGACAAAGCGCCGGGCAAGGGCCAGAGCAAAGCGGTGCAGACCGAGCAGGCGACGTCGGATGCGCTGTGGTTGCAGAACCTGTCGACTTCACCGGCGAAGTTCCTCAAGCAGAAGTTCAGTTTGCAGGATCAGGTGGGGGGCAAGCCATGAACCGAGTCGAGGCCATCGCCAGCAAGCCGGCTCCTACAATTTGGAATGCATTCCCATGTAGGAGCCGGCTTGCTGGCGATAGCGTCCGTTCAATCACCACAATCCTCATTGCTTGCCTGATCGCCACGAACGCCCTCGCCGCCGAACCCGACCTGCGCATCCAGACCCGTCTGCAACCCACCGACTCGGTCATGGTCGGCGGCATCCTCGAGCTGCAACTCGACGTCCTCACCGACAGCTGGTTCACTGACGCCCCCACCCTGCCCGACCTGAAGTTGCCCGGCGCGTTGGTGCTGCCACCCGACGGCCACGCCGAGCACCTCAACCAGACACTCGACGGCAAGCCCTTCAACGGCATGCGCTACAGCTACCGCATCACCCCGAACGTGGCCCAGGGATTCGACATCCCGGCCTTGACTGTGCGCGCCACGCCGGGTCAAGCCAGCGCCCCACTGGGTGCGCAAAGCCAGCCACTGCACTTCACCGCCACGCAACCGCCGGGGTACAAGCCCGGCGAACCGGTACTGGTCGCGCAAGGTCTGCGATTCACGCAAAAAATCATCAATTCGGCGACACCTCTGAAGGTCGGCGACAGCCTCACGCGCGAGCTGACCTTGCAGGCGGACGGTGCCCTCGCCATGTCCCTGCCCGTGCCGACGCTGGGCGATGTCGCGGGTCTCAGCCGCTATCCAAAAGCCCCACGGATCAGCACGCTGGACGATGGCCGTGGCCACTTCACCGGCGGCCAGCGCATCGACACCGAGACCTGGCGGATAGACACCGAAGGCCGCCACACGCTGCCGGCCATCGGGGTGAAATGGTGGGACGCCAGCAGCCAGCAGGCCCGCACGGCACAAGTGCCGGCCGTGATCTTCGAGGCCGTTGCCAACAGCACCGACAAACCGGTGTTCTCCATCACCGAGGACCTGAAAAATCTGGGCCAGCAAAATCGCCTGCATTTCTCCAGACACTGGTTGACGGGTCTGCTGCTGTTGTCGGCCGTAGTGTTCCTCTTCTGGCTCGCCAGACCTTTCATGCACCGCGCGTACCTGTCCGTTCAGGCCCGGCGCCGTGCCCGACACGCCGCATGGCTGCAATCCGCCGACTACGCCTGGCAGCAGATTCCGCAGCAAATCAACGCAAGACCGGCGCAACTCGGCGCCCTTTACCTGTGGCTCAAACGCAGCCGCGGCGGCTTGAAACTGAGCGGTCTCGGCCCGCGGCTGCAAGACCTGCTGCGCGCCTGTTACGGCCGCCAACCCGCTGAAGATCAAGCGCTGCTTCAACTCCAGCAATCCTTGGCTACGCTGCATAGTCAGGCCCGACGCAGTACGGCGCGATCCGTTCCCGCACTGCGGCCACTCAACCCCGTCCATGAGAAGGAATTTCCATGACGACGCCGCCATCACTCCACCATCGTTTCGGGCTGACACTGCTTTTCGCACTGGCCCTGCCGCTGCTGGCTCAAGCCACCGAACCCCTGCCTTCGTGGAACGACGGACCGGCGAAAAAAAACATCATCGAGTTCGTGCAGACGGTCACCGACCAGTCCAGCAAGGACTTCGTCAAACCCGCCGACCGCATTGCCGTGTTCGATAACGACGGCACCTTGTGGAGCGAGCAGCCGATGTACTTCGAATTGCTGTTCGCCCTCGAAGAGGTCAAGCGCACCGCGCCGCAACACCAGGAATGGCAAACCACCCAACCCTTCAAGGCCGTGCTGGAAAACGATCACAAGGCCCTGGCCGCGAGCGGCATGGAGGGCATCATGAAGATCGTCGGTGCAACCCACACCGGCATGACCACCGAGGCTTTCGACGACTACGCCAGGACCTGGCTGAGTCAGGCCAAACACCCGAAGACCGGCAAGCCGTACACCGAAATGATCTTCCAGCCGATGCTGGAAATGCTCGACTACCTGCGCAGCCAGGACTTCAAGACCTACATCGTCTCCGGTGGAGACACCGGCTTCATGCGCGCCTTTGCCGAGAAGGTTTACGGCATCCCGCCAGAGCAAGTGATCGGCACCACCTTCGTCACGGCGTTCCAGTACAAGGACGGCAAAGCCTCGATCGTGCGCACACCGAAACTGGCCCATAACGATGACGGTCCGGGCAAGCCCGAAAGCATCGACGCGGTGATCGGCAAACGCCCGATCCTCGCCTTCGGCAATTCCGACGGTGACCTGCAAATGCTGCAGTGGACCGCCGCCGGGCCGGGCAAACGCTTCATGGGCCTGGTGCACCACACCGACGCCAAGCGCGAATGGGCCTATGACCGCCATTCCGATATCGGGCGCCTGGACAAGGCGCTCGACGAAGCAAAGACACGTGGCTGGACGGTCGTGGACATGGCCGCCGAATGGCGCCGTATCTATCCGTACGAGGCCGCCACAACCGGGCAAGTGCAATAAGAGCGTGACGCAGGACTGCAATAAACGTTTGTCGCACCACGCGACGCCCGCTTATAAAGGAGCAAGTCAGATGACTCGCATACGCAAGTGGCTACCGAAACTCGCCTTGGTGGCGGCCTCGGTCATGGCGATATCGGCGACTGCCGGGGCCGCCGAAAAACCCAATATTCTCGTTATTTTTGGCGACGACATCGGCCAGACCAACATCAGTGCCTACTCCATGGGCGTGGTCGGGTACAAGACTCCCAACATCGACCGGATTGCCAAGGAAGGCATGATGTTCACCGACTATTACGCAGAGAACAGCTGCACCGCCGGGCGCTCGTCGTTCATTACCGGGCAGACGCCGCTGCGTACCGGTTTGTCGAAAGTCGGCGCGCCGGGTGCGGCGGTAGGCCTGCAAAAGCGTGATATCACCCTGGCACAGGCCCTCAAATCCCAAGGCTACGCAACCGGGCAGTTTGGTAAGAATCACCTTGGGGACAAGGATGAATACCTGCCTACCAATCATGGTTTCGATGAGTTCTTCGGTAACCTGTATCACCTCAATGCCGAAGAAGAACCTCAGCGTCCGTACTGGCCGAAGGATAACGCGGAGTTCGTCAAACAGTTTTCCCCGCGGGGCGTGATTCACAGCTTCGCCGACGGCAAGATCGAAGACAC
>Ga0182008_10002727_pt1 | contig 10957 bp, 7 predicted proteins | sample Sormic07211129_1_FD_120482 | JGI IMG/M metagenome (GOLD analysis project Ga0182008, IMG submission 120482) | Rhizosphere microbial communities from Sorghum bicolor, Mead, Nebraska, USA - 072115-129_1 metaG | ecosystem: Host-associated > Plants > Roots > Rhizosphere | place: USA: Nebraska...
AAAACCGAGACGCTTGGCGGCCATGCGATGCACAAGGACCAGCAAGCGAACATCGCCATCGCGCATGTCACTTGTCCATAGATCGTCGCCAGTCTGCGCGGCCAGCCATGCCCGTACTGCACCGAGACGAGCGGTCCTCTGATCGTCGCTTGGCAGGATGAAAATGTTGACTGTGCCGACCACGGACTGCTCTTGCCCATCCACAGTCGCAGTGCGGCCACGGGTCTGGACGAGACCGTCGCCCGGCGCACGCACCGCGTTGATCACGCCCAGGACCGAGGTCGGGCAGCGGAAGTTTTCCGGCTTGGTTATCTCGGCCCAGCCGGGCTGTAGCTCGATCGCGCCGGCTCCCGTACCCTCGCAGCTGATGCTCCGGGCTTTTGTGACGCAACTCCTTCCAGAAAGGGCTTGTCAATCGAGCCTCTGAAAGTAGATGCCCTAGATCTGGGTCTTGGATGCCTGATCGCTCTGCCAGCCAACCAAGATTTGGCTCCAGCAACTCAAGATAGAAGCGGGTCATAAACTCTTTCGAGCTGAAGCTAGACCGATCGGTTGCGGCAGCCCGTAACGCAATGACGGGGAGCTTCCCTGGCGCCCAAAGTTCGGGGCTTCCTGCGAACGCCTGCATGGCTGCATATCTAATTTCAGACTTACCTGCTCCAGACAAGCCGACAACAAAAATTAATTGTCCCGGCATGTCCGTGACTAATGCTCGTGCAAGGGCCTCTCGGGCCTGCGTAAATGCTGGATGGAGGATGATCGGATTGATCTTCATGGTTCACCTGCCTCTGTCAGGAAAGGGGCGATCGAGCTAGTGGGGTCACCCCAGACACGAGCCTTATCCGGCTCTGGCTCTGCGTCGTTCGCAGCTTCATGCATGTATGTGAGGTGATCTGCGCTTTTTGCCGCGAGATTCGCTTCGGCAATGAGCTCCGTTCGCTCTCTCCTCAATTGATCACGCCGTTCACCAGCTTCGCTTCTCAGCTTCTTGTCCATGAGGGAATCGAACAGCTTCGTGACTGTGTCGCGGCCAGACATGACCGCCGGAATTCCGAACACGCGGGATCAACTCATCACCGCACTGCGGTGAAAGGACTTGACGTGCTCCGGGGAAGGCACTACAAAGAAGGGGAAGCGAGGATCTCAAAAACTTCGCCTTCGCATCCGAGCCCTGCGTCTAGTCCACGCGGGGCTCGAACGTTTATAGCGCCCGACATTGCGCTATCCGCTCATGGGTGGTTCTCCTCTGTTGAATCCGGGATCCGTCCATCACCGGACATCACTGCCTGGAGCCACGATCGCACCACCGACGTGGCAGCGAACCACCCGCGACGCCCAGGGACCTGAAACATTTCGATCGGGAGTCGACCGGACTGCCTAGCCTTTGCAAGGGCACCGGTCGAGGGGTAGCCGAGCACCCGAGCTGTTTCTGCCGCGGTGAGGATCGGAACGCGCGGCAGGTAGCTGTCGATATCCGCATGGGCGTTCGAGGTCGCGATCATCCGGAGCACCTACCTGGCTTCAGTTTCCCGGTTAGTCGTGCTCTGTCGCGTAGAAGCATGGTGGCGAGCAGCGAACACTGGAAGGGAAAGGCCTGCGTTCAGGCTAAAACGTGGCACAGCCACGGCGCGTCCGCAAGTGCCGAAAATTAACATAACTCATTGACTGATATAAATATATTTGTCATTCGAAGACCAGCACAGAACTACCTCAGCCCTGAAGAAGAATCGAGTAGCAGGAGGGTTAGAATCAGACCCGCCCGGCAACGAGCTCAACGAGCGGTGCCAAGCGTTCGACTCTCCTCGCGGGGAGGTCGGCATAGATGCATGGCAGCGTTGCCCCTCGCCGAACCCTGGCCAATTAGTGAAGGCACCAAAGTCAGCTGATCAATCGTTCCACCGAGCACTTGAATTTTTCCGATGGGAGAGAGCTAGCGCATGCACCCATACATCCGGTACCTGAAGACGGCCAGCCTCGAAGAGTTGGAGAGAGTCGCTACTGCGGCAGTCCAGGATGCCGTCAAGCGAGCCCATGCTGCAGGTCGATCAACGGTCGGGACTGATAAGGACGGCGAGTTGGTGGTGACTCACCCCGACGGAACAGAAGCCCCGCTCTCTCCAAGTAAACTCAAGGGCTAGCCGCTAGCCGCCAAGCGGCTGGCTGATGTCAACACCGTAGGCTGAAAACGCTCACAAAGCCCGTCAAATCTAGAGGCGGCAGCTGCGCTGCCCGCTGACATTTGCACAAGGATGGTTAATGTCTATTTTTGAAGAAACAGTGTCAGTTGTCAGAGAAGCTGAGCGGCTAGTTATCGGAGGCCGCCTCAAGACGCGGTGGCGACATGCAGAGTCCACGTTAGATGCCATCGTGCATGTACCATGGTTCATCCTGGCTGGCCTGCAAGAAAGGCTTGCAACGTTTACCTTCGCCGCCGCCCTCGTGCCCGTTTGGTGGGGGGGCCTCCTTGCCATCGCGTGGGCGACTGGGGGGCCATCCACTGCTGACCTTCGATCCTCTCAAGGCTGGATAGTGGCGGCCCTCTTGGCAACGGGTTCAGTGATTTTTCGCCTGCCGAGCCGCTCTACACGCCTGAGCATCCGTCCTCCACAGATCGCACAGTTGGCTAGCCACATCAGATCCATCGCCCCGGACGAAGCATCTATCAAGCTCCTCCAGTCCGGCGTAGCCACCATGAATGCTGTCTGGATGCAGCGAATCACACGCATCGGCTGGATGCTCGGTGTGTACTGGGGAGGCCTCGTCTGGGCAACATCGCACTGGATTTTTGAGACCGAAATTCCTGAGCCACTGAAACATGAGGCAACTTTCCGCATCTCCGCGGCGTTTCTCATCTTCTTGTTCTTCGGCGTGGGCGCCAGTTGCTATGCGGCCGCTGCTCGTATGGTGATGCAAACCATTAATTTTGCATTCCTGGACGCGAGCGACAGACGATGTTCTGAGAAAGCCTAAGTGGCTTTAGATATGGGGCTCAAGAATACGGGGAGTCGACAGTAAGAGAATCGCCAGCCTCACGGTAAGGCCGGCCCAAAGGCATTGGAACCGAGGCCACACAAGTCTCCAGGGAGGCCTGGTCGATTCAGTCGACGCCTTCGTCATGCCACTACACGCCGCGCGCGTTATATGTACCAGTGTCTGCGCTGGGCCTGCGATCAAATCTCCGTCCTGCACGTCGTAAGATATGCGGGTTAGATTCTGATCACCTGACAGGGATTAGGAGCTCCGTCTTGACCCACCATGGAACCAACGCCACGCCGTCGACACCACCGGGCGAAGGGGAAAGGCGTGCGCAGCGCGGTTACAGACGCCAGTACGATTCTGCGGCAGCGGCGATTTATGCCGCGCTGGAGCGAAATGAACTGGAATGGATCGGTGTCGCAGACCGAAGCGCGGGCATCGCCGATGACTGGGTACTTGGACTGCCAGGACGGGTGGTCGGAAATCAGTTCAAGAGTTCGCGGCTTCCGGGTGAGTTTCGGCTCCAGACTTGGCTGCTCGGCGCAGACGGCCTGCTCGCCCCACTCATTGCTGCCTGGCAGTCACTGAAGCGCAGCCACCCGATGCGGAAAGCGGAAGTCTGCCTGGTCACGAACAATTTCCCCTCGTCGAGCGACACACTTGCGAACGATGAATCGACGCACAGTGAGGCGTTCCTCACCGAATTCGAATCGCATCCTGATAGGTCCCTGGCCGAGTGGCTGGCGACATCGTGGCACTCGTGGATTCAAGCGCTCCGCGAGCGAAGCGGGCTGGACAATGAGCAGTTCGGCGACTTCCTTTCTGCGTTGAAAATCGTGCACGGCGCCTCTGCCGACTTCTTGCCACCCCATCGACTGACGGCGGCGGCGCCACACCTCATCGCCAAGATCGCCGATTTGCTGCCCCGCTTGGTTGCCGACGAACGTGACAAGGACCGATGGAGTCGCGAGGATTTGCTTCGCGAGCTTGGATGGCGCGACGGCGCCGTTGCGCGCCACGTCCACCAGTTCCCTGTCGGCGCCTACGTCCAGCGCAATCCGGTGACCGAGGGCGAGCTGCGAGAGGCCATCAACGACGCACGAAGCGGCTACGTCAGCCTTGTGGGGCCACCAGGTGCCGGCAAGTCGACGCTGCTCCAGTCGGCGCTCGAGGCCGAGACTGACCTGCTCTTGGTCCGTTATCTCGCCTACGTGCCCGGCGCCGCGCAAGGTGTGGGCCGCGGCGAGGCGGAGGACTTCTTTGACGACGTCAACACGTATCTCAAGGCCACCGGGCTGCAGGGAGTGCGCTTTTGCGACGAGTCATTGTACGAGCGTCGAGCGCAGTTCAATGCGCTGCTCCAGCAGGCGGGTGAGCGATTCCAAGGTCAGGGCGTTCGTACGCTGATCGTCATCGACGGACTGGATCACGTACCACGCGAAGATAGACCCCAACACGCCTTTCTTGCCGAGCTCCCGCTCCCGCAAGCCATCCCGGACGGCGTGATCTTCGTTTTGGGCACCCAGCGGCTGGATCTGGCCGACATCAAGCCCGCCGTACAGGACCAGGCCGGATCGGCCGCCCGACGCGTTGACGCTCACCCGCTAACGCGCGAAGCGGTACATCGCATCGCCAATATCCTTGGATTGGACCCCGAGGTGGACCGGGACAACATATTCCACCTGTCGAAGGGCCATCCCCTGGTCACCCGCTACCTCATCGAGGCGCTACGCGATGCGGATGACGACATCCGGCAGCGCCTGCTAGATGGAGGGTTTGAATTCGACGGTGACGTGCAGGTGGTGTATCGCTCCGCATGGCGAGAGATATGCGACGACACCGATGCGAGGCTCGTACTGGACTATTTGGCTCGCGCTGAGGCGCCGATGCCGCTTGAACTGCTCGTACAAGCGGTGCCGGAACAGGCGATCGAGAAAGCCCTGAAGGCGACGGGTCACCTGCTCAGCAGAGGCTCGCGGGGTTGGACCACCTTCCACAACAGCTTCAGGCTATACCTCCTCGAACAGCCCAAGCTGCGCCTGGGTAGCGTGGATGCAGGCTATAGCGCGACGATCTATCGTGATCTCGCGGGTCTCGCGCACGTCAGCCCTCCAGGGTCAGTTCAGCACTGGCTCGAGCTTCGCTATCGAGCGCGAGCAGGCGACCACGTGGAGGTCCTTGCTCTGGCCACGGCCGAGCGCTTCCGGGAACAACTGTTCGAGTTTCGTACCTATGACGAATTACGCGCTGATCTCCGCCTAGCCTTCGTCGCTGCTCGACACGTACCCGACCCAACCACTGTGGTCCGTTTGCTTCTCATCCATGAAGAGGTCAACCGACGCTGGGGTGCGCTAGAAGACTCCGCCTCCGTGGCTGATGCGCTCCTGGACCTTGGTGACTTGGATGCCGCCGTGTCGTTTATCGACCAGGTCCCGGGCAACGGCTACCTCGTAGTCGACGCCTTGCTGGAGGCAGGGGACATACCGAGGGCACGCACGCTCTTTGATAGCCTGGAGCCGATTCAGGATCTGCTGAGTGGCGTGTCCGAAAGCCACGGTCTTCATCTGGGGGAGTTGCGAGAGTGGGCTCGTCGGGTCGTTCACTTCCGCGGCATCGACCAGGTCCTTCATTCGATCGCGCGTGTGACTCAGCCGAGTCGACAGGATGCGATGGGGTTGTCCCGGGAAGAATTGGACGAATTTGCGGAAACGCTTCGCGCCGAATCAGCGCTTGCGATCATTGCGTGGGAAGTTAGTGCCGAGCCTCTAACTGTCTGTAGTGCGTTGGGGCTCGGCGAACTTCTGTCGGCAGAGGTTCTCATCCGATCGGCGATGAGTTCTCGCGATCAGGGTCGCAATGGCCTGGCGATCGAGTGGATCACGCAGGCGGTCGCTCTCGATGCATTCACTCTCGTCCCGAACTTCTTGAAGCGATCGGCCGCGCAGTTAGCGACCACACACGGACGCCTGGAGCTGGCCCGTTCCATCTACCCAGGCCTAGTCGTCCCTCGGTTCGAAGATGAAGGCGCCACGTCGGACACCTCAATCGTCGATCATACGGTGGGTGCCATCCTCGCGCACGCTGAACTGACCGCGTTCATCGGCGAGACGCCGCCCCCCTCTACTCAAACGCCATTGCCTATTTACCGAGCGCTATACACGCACGCATCGACCATCGGCAGTCTCCTTGGTCGCTGCCGTCGCGATGCCTCGTCGGTGCATGCTGGCGAGGTGTCTCGCGCGGCGCGGGCGCTGGTCACCTTCATAGAGCGCGCCGCCCCCAGCGTGCCAGACGAATACTTTCAGCTCCACAAGGTGCTGACAGCATCACCGGTCATGCTTGAAGCCGTCATCGAGGCAGCCGGCTTGCGCGGTGAGGCCGAGTTCAACGAGACCATCGGTGAGATTGACCAGGCTTTCTCGCAAAAGAACTCTAACAATAGCGAGCGCGCGCACTTAAGACGGATCGTGGCGATGAAGATCCATGACCTGACCAGTGACACGGCCGAGGCGTCGTCGCGACTGGAGCCTCTCGTCGGACAGCTGTTGGAGTCGACTCCGGCAGGACAGATCCAGGGCCTTGCAGCCCTCGCCTCGTCGTTTGCGAAGGTGGGTAACATACCCCGGGCGCGAGAACTCATGGCGGAGATCCCGCGCCAATCGCTCGGGAATGCGCTGCCCGCAAAGAAGGACCCGCAATACGCTCTGTGGGTGGACATTTTGCGCGCCGCGAACGCGATGAACCCAGAGCGACGGCAGGACCGCACCGTCCTTCTCGCACGGCAAGCCGAGGGCATGCTGCAGACGGAAGGTCGCGATTCTGCGTATCGGATCGCGGGCCGGATCATCGAGGAAGCCATGCTGTCCGACGCGACAACCGGTTGGATGGTGGCACAGCGCCTGGGCACCGACGGCCTTATCGCGTGGCCGCTTCTGGTGGATGCACTCATGATTGGGCTCGTCACGCGGCGGCCGCCGATGGCCGTCACCGCGGCTATCGTGTGGACTGAGCTGACCCTGCCGTACTACGCAGAGCCCTATTACAGCGAGTCGCGCTTGGGCGCCTTTGTGCGAACGGTTGTCGCGGCCGCCGGCGATACCGACACCATACAGGTTATCCAAATCCTCCTAGCCGCGATCTCGTCCGAGTCACGTGCGGATGTTCGCCATGGGTTGATGGCTCAACTCAGAGACGCAGCCGAGCGGCGCGGCGTGTGTACGCCACAGGTCGAGGAAGCCTACGCGCGCTGGGCAATTGACACGACCCCGCCACGGCATTCATACACCCCAAGTGAGTTCGACGATATCGGTCACCTCGCGATACTGAAGACCGCGCTTGATCAGAAAGCAGCGACCGGTGAGGTTGGTTACACAGCAGCCTATGCATACGCACGCTTGGCTCCCGGGGCCGACCTGCCACTGGCGCGGGAACTGTTCTTTAAGTGGGACTCTATCCGGCAGAACACACGTAGTCGTTTTGCCTTGATCGAGCTGGAACTGGCGAGTGGAAACCATGCAAATGCACGCGACCTGCTAGCGACGTTTCATGGCGAAACTGATGAGCCGCCAAGCTGGGGATCGTGGGGCGCACGGGGCATGCTGCGTTACTTCCGCTGCAAGCTCGAGCTGGACGGAGAGAGCATCCATGCCGAAGCTTACGATGCGTTAGTGGCCTCCCTCGCTGTCGGCCGGGAGTCAACGCAATCGCTTCTTTCTGCCAGCGACGACATCCTGCTGGTGTTGACCGCGACGCCAGACTGGCCGGCGATATGGGACTGTCTGGCTGAGCAGCTTTCGACGACTCGCGAGTGTGCGCTAGGCAGCCCTTACAGCGTCGAGGGCGCTGACGAGGTTAGCGACGATGAGGCCATCGCAAGCCTCTTGAGCAAAGCCATTGGCTTTTCGGTTAACGAGGTGACGCGCCACGTACACATGGTTGCCAGGAGGCTTCGGGCCATCGGCGCATGGGATGTCTATGCGAGCTTTCTGCGCAGCCTTGTCGCCAGCGGCGAGGACGGTCCTGTCGAGGCGATGCGACTGCTCTTGCTGGATCCCTCGCCTGAGGCTGCCGCGCACTTCACGGACGACATCCGGGAGCTCTGTCAGCATCCGGACTTCGCCGTCGCCTGGCCTGCGTGTGCGCTCGCCGCGTCGTGGGGCCTTGCAACACCCGCGATGGGGGCTGAGCTGGCCCCCTTTTACTCACTAGCCATCGCCGATGCGAACGAGTTCACGCCACCGAAGCTGGTGGCCGCCCTGGGTGGTCCTATGCGGGTGGAGGAAGCGTTGGGCTGGACCTACGCCTTCGAGCCGCAGATCACCCTGCTCAGTCAGGCTAGCGGCGTGTCCGTGGGCCACATCCGTGAGCGTTGCCACATGCTCATCCGGAAGTGGGGAGGCCTTGAGCGCTTCGGGGAGAAGGCTACGAAATCGCTGATGGCCGAGCTCAGAAGCCTGGACATGAAGATGCCCTATAGGCACCCGCATATTGTCGTCGCGGCACGTGCGCTTCGCCATGTCACAGGCGAACTTTTCCATGCCGGTAGGATCCCCGAGGACGCCGAAGTCCCACTGCTCCATTTCCTTGGTCACGGCGACGATCTCGCCTGGATGCAGCCACCCGTAGTCCGGCCCTCGTTTATTCGCCGGCCGAGCCTGGAGCGGGCGCGATGGAACGCGCCAGAAGACGAATGGCTCGCCGGCGTCGAGGAGGACACCATCCCGGGACATACCGGTGAGGAGTTCTTGCTCGGCGAGACGGCAAGATTCCACGTGATGCGGCATCGTCTCCGATTCGAAATGATGCGCATGCGTGCCCATCGCTTGCCTGTTGAGCAGGTCGACGAGGCATTCGACGTAATTAAATCACTGGGTCGTGTTTTGTGGATCGATGAACCCTTGCCGCAATACCGAGAGCCCGCCGCCACGATGCTGGCCCGGCTAACCGCTGGCTGGAACCCGCGCGTGCCAGAGGCGCGGCTCATCATCTGCCCGTATTGGGCCGACTTGCTGGAGTGGCGACTGAACATCGATAAAGCATGGACCTACGTCGATAAGTACGGAGCCGTCATGGCACGATCGATGTGGTGGCGCGACGGTGGGCCTGTCGACGTCGAAGATGATGTCATCTGGGGTGAAGGATCGCTCGTACTGCTGTCGCCCCGCGGTCGGAGCCGGTTGGAGTCGATGGCCGGTCGCGCTGATATCCGGACGTACGCACATCGTAAGTGCCAAGACCCCGATGGTGAAACAACACGCGCCCAATTCGCTGTGCTTCGGTCTTGATGTGGCAGCGTTGTCAGAACTTTCGGCCGGTGGCGCGGAACGGAGGACGAGCTTAGTCGGGGCTGTGCAATGATGATGGTATAAACCGTCTATCTGGACTCCATGTTTACCGTCTCTGGCATGGGCGTACTCGTCCTGAATATGGGCGAGCTGCCTACCCAATCCGACTTAGGCTGGACATGTCACCGGCAATGATCCATGGGTAAGATTTCGGCAACGGACCGAACGTTTCATATCCAGTCTGCGGCGCACATGCTGCAAAAGCTACGGTGGGAGTTTGGACGAGCATATTCGCTCATTCAGTCCCAAGAGGACATGCAGGCCGCCGCGTACTTTGCAATTAATGCAGCCACCACCGCATGGCATCTGGGCGACTGGGTCTGCGTTGAGCTAACGGAAAGCAATGCATGGGCAGTTGCGAAGGAAAAGCTGGGCACCAGGAACGAACAAGAGTTCACATCGTATCTTCGTAAAGACCCATTGCTGTATTCATGCCACCAAATAGCGACAGCCTTCAAGCACAGGGCAATTCTCGAGAAGCATCGGATCGACGGTTTCATGACCGTCAATTCGCCCATCGAGTTCATCGTTGGCAAAGAACCGCAAGCGGTAACCACATTTCGTGTCGTTTTCCCCGGCGCTAACATTGACCTGATGGCGCTCCTCCACTCCGTAGAGCGATGGTGGCAAATGACTCTTATTCGATTAGGACTCCTACCTACCGAGCTTTTCGAGCCAGATGCAATTGCAGATGACCCCGACGCCAGCGAAATGTTCACCGGCTAACTGGATCACTGACGCAGCCCACTTGCTGGGAAGTACCATGCGGGCGAGATCCCGCCGGCATCGAAATGCATATTTAGGAACGAAAGAAGGAAGTGCCGTCATCTCCGGAGCAGTCCAATCATAGGCGGGAAGTGCTTACGATTCCGGGGGCAGTCCATAGCTCCACTTTTGCAGTCAGTAAAAAGTGAGGGGATTACCGTGGCAGAGAAATCGCCCTAATCATCGGAATCATTAGGGTGCCGGAGGCGCAGGCGAGGAAACACTCCTGTTTCATACCCCTGCATGAAAACTCGCATGTACGCCCCAAAAAAAGCGTCATCCCCTCTTAGATGATTGGTGTATTGATGAAGTTCGCTGTACGAAAGTGCTATGCACGGGATGCCTGTATCATGTGCCAGCTTAAGCATCGGAGGAGTATAGACATCATAGTCATCGTCAAAAAGCTCCTTTACTATCAATAGAGAGTAAATATCTTTCTCTTCCCACTGTAAGATTATCTCATCCCCGTTAATGATGGCTGGCATTGGAGACTGCTTTCTGAGATATCCAATTGCTCCGCGCGCCTGTTTTATGGCGTTCTCGATTGAAGATACTGCCTTTTTTCTTTTGCGATCAATCGATGCTTTCAATATGCGTTCAATGTTCGGGCTATCTTTCGCCTGAATGATGAGGATGCTTTTTTCCGTAGAAACAATGATATCAGCTATTTCCTCTCTGTCACGGACTCTTAATGGAGCCCAGAATATGTGCTGCGGCGCAAACGTGCGCTGCAGAAGATGGATAATGTCGATCTCCTGAAATTTACCTGGCTCTTGGCGCTCGAGATGAGTACTGGTTACGCCACTACCGCCATGAAATGCGTTGGACTCTAGCGTGGCATCTATGTACGCTATATTCTCGGGAATAAGGCT
>Ga0182008_10002730_pt1 | contig 10943 bp, 12 predicted proteins | sample Sormic07211129_1_FD_120482 | JGI IMG/M metagenome (GOLD analysis project Ga0182008, IMG submission 120482) | Rhizosphere microbial communities from Sorghum bicolor, Mead, Nebraska, USA - 072115-129_1 metaG | ecosystem: Host-associated > Plants > Roots > Rhizosphere | place: USA: Nebraska...
ATCTTCACCACTGCTTGTAGGGCAATTCCCAAAAGTCGATTTACGCTGACCATTCATGGCCGTGGTTTCGTACCCTCTGCTCCCATATCCCACGGCAGAAGCGTGTTCGATGCACAATGACAATGATTCCGGAACCCTACTAACAGTTAGATTCTTTTTATCGTCAATAAATCAGATACTTACCTAATTTAACTTTTTTCGTATTTTTTTATGTGCGAACGACTGTGCAGCTCTCTACCGCATAGTCGTATTTTTCTAGGGAACTCCTATTGCATGTGGCGCGTTTGTCCACAACACACATGAGCACTGACATCGACTGACTGCCCGTTGTCTTGTCTGAAGCCCCCTACTCAGTCCCAATGGTCGAACCCAACTGGTCTGCCGTTCCAAGCTGAAAATAGTGTCCGCTGCCCCCAATAATGCACTTCGCCGCGTTCTTCTGTCCGAGTTGCACGGAAGACCGTTTCTCGGTATTCAGCGACTTCAGCGCCTTGGTTAAATACTGGCATTACCTGCCCCATTTGAAAGTCTCCAGAGATTCGGACACTAGGGATGTGAGCGAGCAAAGCGGATGTCCGCGATTCGCGCAATACGACACAAAAGCTCGGATAACGCCTATCGCCCACAACCAGACGAGCATCTACTCCTCGAATTTGGATGTCTTGAAGTAAAGGTAAAAGTTCTTGAGCGGCTAGAACTCGGTTACGGGCCATAATCATTTCTTGCGCCGACTCGTTGCACCACTGTGTCAGATTGTTGGTATCTGCCAGGATGAGCCTCGAGCCTGCCTGCTCCGCAAAACGGTGCACTCCAGGTAGATAACGCGAGGAAGTAATAAATAGGCCGCGATTAGCTTTGTGACGGTCTACATGGGCTGAAAGGGCCGCAACCGCATCAAGCTTGATGGGATTACCGGGCGCATAACGCTTCACCTGTACCAGCGTGAGCAGGTCTCCAATCGGATCTCGTTGCCAGATTCGTAGGTCTATACCTTCATCCCCAGAACCAGGCCCGAGCTCTGTTTTCCATCCTCTAGCGGCGAAGATGCTGCTGATAAGTGTCTCAAACTCGCGGGGAGTAAGCCGATGAAAGTCTTGCGCATTCGCAGCAAAATGAGCATATAGGTCGCCGCTGACATCCGCTGTATCAGCCTCAACCAATCGACAGATCCATTTCCAACGTGCAACGCGATAGGCTGCTTGAGCTAGATCATTCTCGTCATCGATTAAGTGGTATCCCCATGTGCATGATTCATGGCACTCCAGGTAGACACCGACTGACTCCAGCGCGCGACCTAGCTCCTGTGCCTCCACCTGATCCCACTCGAGCACGGTGTTTATCGGACCCTCCGCACACAGTAGAAGTAGCGCGCAACCAAGCCAAGGTTCGTCATCATAGTAAGCCACAGGGTCTGCATGGCAGGCGTCGTACCAAATATCATGGCGCTTAGCCCACTCAATCGTGATGCTGGTTATCTGAGCGACCAGCCGATGAACAGCAGCTTCCGAGGCCATCTGGATATCCATTGCCTTCATTCCGTCTGTAAACTGCGAAATTGCACTCCACTTGACCACCCGTTTACATTCGACCTGACCAGTCATTTGCATTCGTGCTGACCAACGATTGCACCGGATTTGCCAGGCACACTTTGTGACCATGATCGGCAGAGAACGGCCAGAAGCGGACTCTCAAATTTGTCTACGATATCTGGGCCGCTTCATACTGCTCATTGTGTCTTGAGTTCGATAGCTACCTTAAAGATCGAAAAAGTTTGTCCCAAAAGAGTACTATTTGTTTTAGGCGTATTTAGTTTAAGTTCTAGGCGGCTTGCTCAGCCGCTCTTAGGTTTTGAAACTCGCTCGAAGACGGCATCGAAGTCGAACACGAAATCAATTTTTACCTTAGCCCCTTCGCCTGCCTGAGCATTCGCAGGGATCAAGGAGCAGTTTTCGACGCGATAATCGCCTGAGAGAAAATTCGCCAGCATAGGATCCAAGCCTGACTCTCCTTGTAGAAGCTTTTCCCGACCGGCTAAGACCTCCACGAGCAAGGCAGAAGGGATTTCGAGGCTCACACCATTGTTCCCAGTTGTCATACGGATACTCCCCAGCAGCTTCCTACCCAAGCCCTTGTCAGGCGTCTGGTATTGATTGAGTTCAAACGAATATTTCCAGCGATTAAAATGGAGCTGTTGCATAGCTCCTACCACATCCTTGGTCATGGGTACCTTCGCCCTAGAGTTAAGGTAGAGCCATGGATGGGCTAGCTTCCGCATCTGGCTGAAGGCCTGGAAGACGTGTTTGATCTCCACGGTAATTACGCAACCCACAGAGGTAGTTTCGCTGAACGCTAGGCGGGTTGCCTCCTCAGCGGTGATCACTGCCGGGGCGGAGCTGCGGGCAAGCGCTCTGCTGGAGTCACTCCCTACGCAAACGATGCGCATACCCTCAACTGCGTGCTGGCTGGCCTTTCGTTTGATGATTTTGTACAGCTGGTGCTGCTTCGGATCTTTAGGCGCTTCCTGCACTAGACCTCCGCCGCTTCCGGAAGTAGCTGACGGAACATAAGAGACTTGAAAACTAAATCTGGGGTGCTCGACCGTGAAAGGCTCTAACGGCGCGCTCCGAATCCGTTGAAAGAGATCTCTAGCGTACTCTCCTTTGAAGAATTTTTTGAGATCTTGCTGCTCAGGTAGCCGGCGCTCATAACCCGCCGCAGTGGGCTCACCAGTAAACCTGAAAGAGATCTTTTCAGGAGCAATGCCCTTGCTTTGAGCATGCGTGCGCATGGCCATAGTCAGCTCGCGTGATTGTCGCTCCTGTTTCCAATACTTGTCGTACAGAAACGCAACTTCCACCCAAACTTGGTTACCGTCAGGCAGCGTCAGTCGGATGTCCGGACTGTTGGGGAAGGGCTCGTACTCAACCGTACCGAGCGCAGCAAATGCCTGAATGGCAAGCAGCTCGAAAATCGCAGCTGAGCGATTCTCTGGCCTGGTCAGATTGCCTCGGATCTGAACCAGACGTTGCCCGACTAAGCGTTCACACTCGATCAGTAACTCACTGACTTGCTCTTCCTTCAGCATCCTTGTTACCTCTACTTTGCCGGCCTCAGTGCCGGTAGATGCAGTACGCCTGGCCTGAGTGAGCCCACCTACGCGGTAACTCTCGCTTCTCCGGTCGGAGGATTATGTCTTATCAGCTCGCCGGATGTGTGCCGTCATTAAACTTCTGAATTGCACTCTCAATCGTCGCGTGCAACTCATGTGCAAGTTTCACATACAGCACAACGGAGTCCAAATCCGGGGAGAAATCGAGCTCGTGAGTGGCCTGATTGCGCATTTGCTGGAGCTCACGGTAAAACATGGCAGTATCTTTCGATATAAGACCCACTTTCACTAGGTCATTCATTTGGGAGGGACCAACAAAGCGAGTGATGCGATTCGGCTCGCTTGGAAAGTGGAGCTGATACAGCCGGCTGGCGGCATGCTCAATTTTCAGCCAAGCATTGAGTATCGTACCTCGGGGGTCGAGGGCTGCATCACGAACAACCTCCGTTTCAACTTCCGGCGCTCCTTGATCAGAAGTGTCTAACCGCTCTGCCGCGGCCTTATTTACATCATCACTGAACTCTGCTTCAGCTGATCCCGCTTTGAAACTCCGCATCCTTGCCATTAGCGAGGCCAGTTCCTTTCTGAAAAAACCGACCATGATCACGCCTGCTGCCGGCCAAGCGATACTAGCCAACAGTTTTGCCAGAGCTTCAACTACCTTCACCCAGCTATCGACGGCGCTCTTGTCCTCCTTGGCAGCAGGGGACGTGTCTTTCTCGGGGGCGGAAATCACGTACACCGCTGTTTGCGGTGCGGGTGTCATACCGAGCTGAGGGGAATGGCCGTGAGGTAGGTCGTCCAAGGCTATGCGGAGCACGCTTTGAGGCTTCGTCGTCTCAGGGCACGGAGAAGGTGCAGCAGTTCTTTCTACGGCTAAGGGCTCTCCAGCAACGGCCGGGGTAAGAGCCAAAGCGTAGCTAAATGCGACGAACACTAACGGCTTCAAATATTCGCGATGTGAATGCATGCAGTGCTCGTCCTTGATGAGATGCCAACAGTACCAGTGTCTTGTCATAAAAGGCAGACCGAGCCCGTGAATTGGGAGTGCGGGTCGGGCTAAAGATAGAGCAAGCTCGTATAGCATTGAACGCCGCCAGCAGCTTGTGTTGCTGCTATCGCTCGGCGAAGAAAAGGCACTCGACAAAGCTACGGAGAAACTAATCGAGATGATGAAGAGACAACAACGTCCTATGATCAGAAAGTGAATTCTTCGGTGGGAGCGCAAGTCGATTTTCGGTCGGCGGCAACAAGATGAGGGTGCTACGGTTGATGGTTGGCTGAAATAACGTGCTCTCCCCTGCCTTCGAATAGCAGCTATGGGTCGATTTCTGCCTGTCGTGACCGGCTGAAAACGACCCATAACTGCCCTTGGTGAGGGGTAGTTATCGGCCAGAAGCAGTCATTGGAATATATCCTCCCTGCCATGAGACAAAGACCGGGAGCCCTGCGAACCACCCACACAATCAAGGAGAGCTGCACATCATGGACGAAGTCATTACTTACCGAATCGCAACGGTAGAAGACGTGTTTAGCATTTGTGAGTTGGGACAACTGCTTAACGCGGTGCACCACGCTGCCCGTACCGATATTTACGCGGCTGCCACCCAAGACTTTTCGCGCGACCTCCACACTGGTCAGGTCTTTTCGAGAAACCAGGTCAGCGTAAAGCGTTAGCTCCATCATGGCGGCCTGCAAGTCGAGCTGATTCTGATACATCCTTTCCAGTACATCCGCTAACGAATATTCATCCGACATGGGATTCGGCTACTTCGAGAAAGGCCAAGCGTGGCAATGCCATCAGCAAGTTGACCGATGCTTAGAAATTGCTACAAAGGGATTGCGCAGGAGACTTACTAACAAACGGTTTGGGTCAGAAGAGGAGAGCGATACCCATTCCACCCCGGACTCACGGGCATTTGAGCCGATGCTGTACTAGGATCAATGCTTAATGAGCGGAAACGTCTTTGCCGAGACCTTCCTTCAGAAGTTTTTCTTAGCATGAGCGACACCGCTTATTCCATACTGGCACTGGAGAGCAATATGGTAAGTATAGAAATCAATACACGACTAAAAACCTACTCTCTTACACAAAATAGTCTCACTGCAACGCCGATGAGCCACTACTTAACAGAGGAAGGGTTTGACTGGGATGCTCTTCTAGATAAAGTGATTGACTCAGCCGCAGAAGAGTTCGGCGGAGCGATTGGTAAAGAGCTTGCGAAACGAATATTCAACTCACCAACCGCTTGGGAAAAAGAAACCTCGTTAAAACTTGATCTGATAATCTCAAAGTTACAAGACATACTAAATGCTATAGCAGCATTGCGCGAGCTTATACATCAAGACCTATTGCAAACGATCAGAGAACAATTGCGAAGTCAAATCTTCGCTCACATCAACAGCATTAGTGATATAGTCACTGACGTAAGGAAGCACAAGCGGTTAACTACAGCAAGTCATGATCAGCTAAATATAATTACAGCGCTTTTAAAAACAAGTATTGGCTCGTTGCTTGATTACCGAGATGAGGTAACTCAGAAACCACTAGGTCTTCCACTGTACGCTGCGATCCAGACAGGCTTAATAATGCTTACGCTTGGATACCGGCTAATGAGTTCGCAGCTTTCAAATGGAGTTGTAGAGCGGGCCGTGAACAAGTTTACAGAGTGGCAACAGTATGCAAATGATATTATCGCGCCTTTAATTACAGAGGCCAATGTAGAGGCAAACAATCTCGACAATGTGGTGAAATATGCGCCGATGGCAATATCAAATGATGATGAAGGAAATTTCCACTCAAATTATGAGCCCGGTAATGAGTATCTAATTATGGGGCGGATCGCCGGGAGTGCCAATGAGCCATTCACTGTTGTTGGGACATCAAACGGGCCAAAGTTTGATTATAGAAAATGGACGGACTCCTATACTGATCTGGTTCTTAATGTGCCACAGTTTCCAGCAGCCTACGGCTTTGTACATAGATGGCCGCTCTACCCCTACGAAGTACTACATGTAAGAGCAAGTGGTGACGCGAATAACCGACTATACATAATGGTTGACTGGTTAAACGCGCGAAGAAGTGCGCTGCTTCAGAAATTAACTTACATCGAAGAAGTGCAAAAGCTGACTCGCAGCTTGGAAGCGGGCAAACGACGGTTAGGAACACTGGTGACGTCGCCATAACAGTTTACAGTCGCCAGCCAGACGCTAGCCATCATGGCCAAAGGAGCCTTTGGCGTATGGTATTCGTTGACTAAACTAGATCGGATTCTAACTGCCTCCTTGTGTCCAAAGAAAGCCGAAACAATCGCACTGCAAGATAGCGTACGGGCCGGTGGAGGCAGCCGAACCGCCAAGGAGCAATTCTAAATCGCTATCAGCATTACACCACTGACCGCTTTTGGCCGTTATCTGCCGGTCATGGCCACGAAGCGTGCTGGTCTCAAATCCAATGCAAATAACTGGTCGGGGCCGAGGCTGCCGGTGGCAGGGATGAGTCGAAACTTGGAAAAGGTTCGACTCGTGCTCGGCACTTTGTTTTGCTGCACGACGAGTTCACCCATGGATAATTGTTTCGTAGAGTCATTATTTCTCTCTCACTGGAACAATTAGCCCTGGTTGAGCCGTCGAAACCCAGTAGACGCCAGCGCCATGCTTATAGCCGTTGCTATAGTCCCGTAATTCCTCAGACTCAGATTCGAACAATGAGAATAAGTATTGGCGGGTCAAATTTGTTTCTTTGCGGTCGGTTTCGACCATAAGATCTAGCTCATACTCGCCTGGTTCCCACTTGAAATGTCTCTTGAAGAAGGACATTGCAGGTTCGACGCTAGCGGGAGACGCTTCGCAAAGACGCTCCTTGTTTTCTGGAATTTCTTTTTGTCCAAGGATGTCAGTACGAATTGCAGACTCAAGTCGCCTGTACTCCTTCTCATCATCACGCGTATATAAATTGAAGAACATGAGAACATGTGCCCATTCCCCCCCTGGCGCTAGACGAAATGGGGTGAGCATGACGTTCTCGGTAGCATCAGGCGTTCTGAGGTAGTTCTGGGCTGGGAGAGTAAAGATTGCCCCGCCAGTTCGGCGGAACGTCAAAGAGATCGATTTAATGCGAATTGATCTGCCGCCAGTGTTCTCAATAATAAGGTGCCACTGTGCATTCGGGTTTCCAACCTTATGGGTGATGTGTAGACGTGTGAATGCCTCGCATTGAAGCTTCGCTCGTCGAAGTAATATGTGAATGGGAGAGAGCTGTGAAAGTATCAGCGCAGCAAACGCCGCGGCTGCTGACCAAAACTGCCAGTCGAGGTAAAAAGGCACTGAAGGCATAGATCAACTCTCTATCGTTTTACAACCTTGGACTCACTTTGGTGCCATCAACATCGCAAGCGTCATGTTGATGAACTCTTCGTTTTTGCTGATTGTTTCAAGTGCACCCCGTACATTACCTCCAACCTCGCCCGATCCCCGCCGCTCTACCCAGAGTGTCAGTTCCATAATGGCGGCCTCAAGGGCAAGCTGGTTTTGATTGATCTTGAACAATAAGGAAGGCAGCAGATCTGAATTTGGCATCGCGAATCCTCCGTGGAAGAGGACAGCGTAGCAGTAAAAAGATAGGAGAGATTGGATGGGCATGGCTAAAGTGAAGGCTGAAACGCAACACCCGCTTTTGGCCGATCTCTGCCTTCCACGACCGGCTGAATCCGACCCAAAGCAGTCGCTTGGAAAGGTGAAGGAACGACCAAAAGCTGACGATACTGTGATGCATTGATAGTGTGTATACGCGCTCAGTCGAGTAGGCCTTTTCCTCATAAACTACTCAGGCTCCACTCGCAACACCGAACGCATGACACAAGGATATCCCTATGACACTCGCTGACTTGCAACGGCTATCCGTATCTCAAAGCGAACTGGTTCTTCCCTATCCCCTCGCGATTACAGCTTTGCAACTCCTGGAGGCAACCGGCGCTATCCTGATGGGATGGGAGGGGTGGTTACGCTACCCAGACGGCAGGTTGGGACATTCCGACATGCACCAAGGCACCACTGACACTTCAGCGCTTTCTTCATCAGAGGCGTATAGCTGGGCCAAAGTCTCCATGAGACTGTCGCAAAAGGAACACGAACTCCAGAACGAGACTACCGATATCAAGCTGCTTTTTTGCATCATTTTGAATGCTTGAAAATGCGCCGCTGAACGATTTAGCAAATCAGTTTCGTCGTCAGGTTGAATCCGGCCAGGAACGGACGATCGAGTCTGGTGAAAAGCTCAGTATTAGGAGTGAAGCAATGCAATGTAGTTGTGGCAGTCGGGGCGACCTCGTAGAGATTGGTCATCACTATGCGGAGTTTGTCGCTGGTTTACGCTGCCTTGAGATAGGCCAATGGATCAAACTATTGCAGTGCCTTGATTGTGGTCAGTTTTGGCGAACGGATGAATGGGATAAATACCAAACCCTGTATGCGTTGAAGTTGAGTTCGCCAAAGGGCTGGGAGTCGGTCGATATAAAATCCTTGATAATAGAGCGTATGGTTGAGAATCACGGCGGATTAGATGCGTCTTTTTGTCTAGCTAAGAACTGCAAGCTACAGGCACTCAAAGGGCGAGCATATTGCGGCCAACATTTTTACGACACTGGTGCAAGAGCTTGAGCAAGCTGATAGGGCTGACTGAAATCTGCCAATTGCTGCCTGTCGCCACCGTCCGTCTTGGGTCGTTTTCTGCTGGTCACGGCCACGCAGTTTGATGGTCAAATCCGTTGGAAATGATTGGTCAGGTGGAGTGCAAATGGGTGGGCAAGTCTCTGCAATTACCCATGTAAACCGAAGCTCACGATGTGGTTAGTCGCATAAGGGGAATATGCCATCGCTCGTCAGTGGGTCTCTTTTTGTGTGCATACACAACGTATCTGCCACCGCTCCACACTTAAACAGCAAAGCGGGGGGGGGGCACAGTGCACGGCCCCATTGCGGTCAATCTCCGAGCCAAGACAACTGGGTTTTTGCAGCAGATTTCGTATGCTCCGCCTTCCTATAGTTTGCAGTCATAATCCGGTAGGCCCTCTGAGACCTCATTGAATCGACGGTATAAAGCAACGGGACAGCCTCCATCGATGTAGCCGACCTGAACTGTTGCTCAGCCTTTTCGAGGTAAAAGTCGAGCTGATCTATAGAGAAGAAAGGTTGCCCCTGGTCCAGAACTGGAAAAACTGCTCCGAACTTGGCCCGCCAGAATGAAGGCACAACCCTGACTATATAGCCCTGGAGAAAATCCCCGCCCCGAAGAAACTTACGCATCTCCTCTTTAACATGCGATTCCAAGGGCATTGCTGCACAGTGCTCCCAACCTTCGAACGTCGACTTCCAGAACATGCCGATCACAAAATGATACAGCTGCTGCGATTTGATAGCCGGCAAGACATTGCTTCCGACACTCAGAATCAGACCGGGCCCATAATCCCCAAGAGGAGCCGTCCAGACAGCCATCAGACTGCTCCTTAGGATCTGGTAAACCGAAGAAGGCAGCTTTTCCTCTTCATTGATCTTGAGCACAGTCGATAAGTAATAATCCTCACCTTCGGCTGACATCAACCCCTCGCACGTATCACACAGCAACGCCTGGAATACCTGCCTGCCCATCGAGAACACTTTTTCGTTTTCCTGACTTCGGAGTAGTAGCTTCGTACCTTTGGCTTTGAACCGATTGAGATATCTATAGATAGCCTTTGGTAGGAAATGACTTTGCCGCAGAGTCCGCGTTTCCCCATTGTCAGGGCCGCACAACGCACATAACCCCATCACCTTATCTACTTCACCCTCCATCTAGATTCCCCAGCAAAAAATGGTTAAGTGATAACTGTATGCGCGCACTTGAGTAAGAGGCGTCGTACTACCCACAACGAATATCAGTCTTCCTCGTCAAACAGGTCATCAAGAATGTCTTGGGGTACGTTGAAAATACCCACGAATCCACCGTCCATGAAATCATCATGCCTTGACAAGGCTCTCAGTAGAGTCGGGCGCCAGTGGTTGGAGTACAGCTTTCTCTCCTCGATACGGGCTTGAGTCCGGAGAAATCTTCGCACGCCTGCTTTGCCATCTCGAGCATACTCAAGATGAACCCCTGTCGCGTGCGACATGAGGTAGGTGTTGATTTCTTTTTCATAGCGCTCATTAAGCTCAAGCGTTTTTATCTGATGCTTCAGGCGATCACTCAGGTGTTCAGCTAAGTCAACATCGGTCATGACCTGGAAAGTGGCAACCAATCCGCCCTCGGAAATATCGATTATCGCCTCCAGAAAGTGCACATTAGGGAGCTCATCAAAATAGGCGTGAATCAAAGCCAGCTCACCTTCGGCCTGCTCCCCGAAACCTGCGAGCTTTATGTGATTGCAAGCGTGACAGCTCGGTACGAGGTTTCGCGAGTAGATAGCCAGCGGTTTAAATTCAGACCGGGGAAGGAAATGATCGAGCTCTGAAACTGTGTCGATTCCACAAATCGGGCACAGATCCACACCCTTGAACAAGCGCTCACGCAACGAGTACAGCAAACGGCCCTCCTGAGTTCGGTCGTAAGCGGCATACACCGCGTCGATCAGCGATTTAGGGAACGCTGCGCCTTTCAACATCTTGCTGGCTGCGCCAAGATCGGCGTCGTATCGGTCATAGATGGCGAGCAGCTGTGCAATCTCATCTTCCTTGAGCTTATGGCCACGTGGAATTTTGTAATTGTACTCACGCACTGAAGCGGTCAGATCCACCCGCGACGACTCACGATCAGGCAGGGGAAGATTTCTCATTTCTGCAACCTGCGCTTCGCTTGCTTGGA
>Ga0182008_10002732_pt1 | contig 10942 bp, 5 predicted proteins | sample Sormic07211129_1_FD_120482 | JGI IMG/M metagenome (GOLD analysis project Ga0182008, IMG submission 120482) | Rhizosphere microbial communities from Sorghum bicolor, Mead, Nebraska, USA - 072115-129_1 metaG | ecosystem: Host-associated > Plants > Roots > Rhizosphere | place: USA: Nebraska...
GACCTGGACGTCGAACAGCGCGTCGGTGTCGATGTCGATGCGCAGGTGCTCGTCGACCCAGTTGGCCAGCCGCAGCTTGTTCTCGCGCTTGGCATGGCGAAAGGCCCGCACGAAGGCCGGCTGTTGCGCCATCGGCCGCAGCGCCTGCAATTGCGTCAGGTCGCGCCGCCAGCCGCGGCCGATGCGGGCATCGAGCAGCGCGGCCAGCGGCGGATTGGCCTGCGCCAGCCAGCGCCGCGGCGTGACGCCGTTGGTCTTGTTGTTGAAGCGCTCGGGAAACAGGGAGTTGAAGTCGGCGAAGATCGACTGTTTCATGAGCTCCGAGTGCAGCCCCGAGACGCCGTTGATCGAGTGGCTCGCGAGCACCGCCACGTAGGCCATGCGCACCCGCCGCTCGCCCGATTCGTCGATCAGCGAGAGCCGCCGCAGCAGCTCGACATCGTGCCCGTGGGCCTGGGTGACTTCGGCCAGGAAGCGCGAATTCATGTCGAACAGGATCTGCAGGTGGCGCGGCAGGATGCGGCCGAACATCTCGACCGGCCAGGTCTCGAGCGCCTCGTGCATCAGCGTGTGGTTGGTGTAGCTGAACACCTTCTGCGTGTGGGCCCAGGCGGTGTCCCAGGGCAGGTTGTGCTCGTCGATCAGGAGGCGCATCAGCTCGGGCACCGCCAGCACCGGATGGGTGTCGTTGAGATGGATGCTGACCTGGTCGGGCAGGTCGTCGAAGGTGGTGTGGTTGCGCAGGTAGCGGCGCAGCAGGTCCTGCACGCTGGCGCTGACGAAGAAGTATTCCTGGTGCAGCCGCAGCTCGCGGCCGGAGGGCGTGGAGTCGTCGGGATAGAGCACGCGCGAGACGTTCTCGGAGTGGTTCTTGCTCTCCACGGCCTCCATGTAGTTGCCGCGGTTGAAGGCCGACAGGTCGATCTCCTCGGTGGCCTTGGCCGACCACAGGCGCAGCGTGTTGGTGGCCTGGGTGCCGTAGCCCGGGATGATGGTGTCGTAGGCCATCGCCAGCACGTCGTGGGTGTCGACCCAGTTGGCCGCGCCGTAGGGCGCGTGGATGCCCTCGCGCCGCTGCACGTGGCCGCCGAAGCGCACGCGGAAGGTGACTTCGGGCCGCTGGAACTCCCAGGGGTTGCCGCGCGTGAGCCAGTAGTCGGGCTGCTCGACCTGCTGGCCATCGACGATGCGCTGGCGGAACATGCCGTATTCGTAGCGGATGCCGTAGCCCATGCCCGGCACGCCGAGCGTGGCCATCGAGTCGAGGAAGCAGGCCGCCAGCCGGCCGAGGCCGCCGTTGCCCAGGGCGGCGTCGGGTTCGCGCTCGGACAGCGCCTGGATGTCGACCCCGAAGTCGGCCAGCGCCTGCTTCACGGTGCCCTGCAGCTCGAGCGCCAGCAGCGCGTTGGTGAAGGTGCGCCCGATCAGGAACTCCATCGACATGTAGTAGACGCGCTTGAGCTTCTGCGCGTACTGCGCCCGCGTGGTGCCCATCCAGCGCTCGACCAGCTGGTCGCGCACCGCCAGCGCGGTGGCGTGCAGCCAGTCGTCGGGGCTGGCGGCGAACGGGTCCTTGCCGACCGCATAGATGAGCTTGTTGGCGACCGCGCGCTTGAAGGCTGCGACGTCTCGGTCGGGGTGGTCGTATTTGAAGTCTTCGATGTTCATGGTGATTCGCGTGGGAGGGCTTCGGCATAGACGCCGAGGTATTCGGCGGCGGCGCTGCCCCAGTCGGCGGGGCGGCGCATGGCGCTGGCGCGCACGGCGCGCCAGTCGGCCGGGCGCTGGAAGAGGGCGAACGCGCGGCGCACCGCGCGTGCGTAGCCTTCGTTGCCGAAGGTGTCGAACGAGAAGCCGGTGGCCAGGCCGCCGGCCATGTCCTCGAGCGTGGCGTCGACCACCGTGTCGGCCAGGCCGCCGATCCGGTGCACCAGCGGCAGGCTGCCGTACTTCAGCCCGTACATCTGGGTCAGGCCGCAGGGCTCGAACAGCGAGGGCACCAGCGTGACGTCGCCGGCGCCGAACAGCCGGTGGGCGGTCGCTTCGCTGTAGCCCAGCGTGACGCTGACCGACTGCGGCGCGTGGGCCGCGCGTTGCTTGAACGCCGCCTCGAGCCAGGCGTCGCCGCTGCCCAGCAGGGCCAGCTGGCCGCCTTGTGCGAGCAGCCCGTCGAGGCCTTCGAGCACCAGGTGCAGGCCCTTCTGCTCGGTCAGCCGGCTGACCAGCACGAACAGCGGGGCATGGGTCTGGGGCGCGAGGCCGAGCTCTTCCTGGAGCGCCGCCTTGTTGCGCACCTTGCCGGTCATCCGGCGCAGGTCGTAGCGGTGCGGAATCAGCGCGTCGGTGGCCGGGTTCCAGACCTGGTCGTCGACCGCGTTGAGGATGCCGGTCAGCACCTCGGCCCGGCTGCGCAGCAGGCCGTCGAGGCCGCAGCCTTGCTCGGGCGTCTGGATCTCGCGCGCGTAGGTCGGGCTGACGGTCGTGAGGCGGTCGGCGAAGCACAGGCCGCCCTTCATGAACGACAGCTGCCCGTGATATTCAAGGCCGTCGATCGAGAAGGCCGCGGGCGGCAGGCCGAGCTCGGCGAAATGCGAAGCGGCGAACAGGCCCTGGTAGGCCAGGTTGTGGACCGTGAAGACGCTGCCGGCGCGCGGCCGGCGCCCGCGCGGCGCGAAGGCCATGTAGGCCGGCGCCAGGGCGGCGTGCCAGTCGTGCGCATGCACGATGTCGGGCTGCCAGCCGGGGTCGAGCCCCTGGGCCAGCTGTGCCGCGGCCCAGCCGAGCAGCGCGAAACGCCGGTGGTTGTCGGCATAGGGCTGGCGGCGCGGGTCCTCATAGGGATTGCCGGGGCGGTCGTAGAGCGCCGGCGCATCGATGACGTAGGCCGGCGTGTCGGGCGCGCCGGTGGTGGCGATCCGGCCGAGCAGCAGCCGTGCCCGTTCGCCCCAGGGCGCGGTCAGCTCGGCCACCGGCGCCGCATCGGCGACGCCGGCGAGGATGGCCGGGAAGCCCGGAAGCAGCACCCGCGCCTCCTGGCCGGCCGCCATCAGCGCCAGCGGCAGGGCGCCGGCGATGTCGGCCAGCCCTCCGGTCTTGAGCAGGGGAAACAGTTCGGCGCTGACCTGGAGGATCCTCATCGTCGTCAGGAGGCCAGTCGCTTGAGCATCTCGCGCGTCACCAGCACCACCCCGCCCTCGGTGCGCTCGAAGCGTGCGGCGTCGGCGACCGGGTCCTCGCCGATCACCATCTCGTCGGGGATCACGCAGGCGCGGTCGATCACGACCTTGTTGAGCCGGCAGGCGCGGCCGACCTCGACGTCGGGAAGCAGCACGGCTTCGTTGATGTCGCAGAACGAATGGATGCGCACGCCCGAGAACAGCACCGAGCTGCTGACCTTGGAGCCCGAGACGATGCAGCCGCCCGAGACGATGGTGTTGACCGTCATGCCGTGCTTGCCGTCGCGATCGAGCACGAACTTGGCCGGCGGCAGCTGCCGCTGGTAGGTCCAGATGGGCCAGTCGGTGTCATAGATGTCGAGCTCCGGGGTGATCGAGGCCAGGTCGAGGTTGGCTGCCCAGAATGCATCAATCGTGCCCACGTCACGCCAGTAGGCGGCCGCGTCGGGGCCGCGGCTGGCCCGGGTCACGCAGGACATGCCGAAAGGATGGGCCAGCGCCCGCCCTTCGGCGACCGCGCGCGGGATGATGTCCTTGCCGAAGTCGTGGTCCGAGACGGGGTTGGCGCTGTCCTCCTCGAGCAGTTGGTAGAGGTATTCGGAATCGAAGACGTAGATGCCCATGCTGGCCAGCGCCATGTCGGGCTTGCCCGGCATGGCCGGCGGGTCGGCGGGCTTCTCGAGGAAGGCCGTGATGTTGCGGTTCTCGTCGACATCCATCACGCCGAACGCCGTGGCCTCCATGCGCGGCACCTCGATGCAGCCGACCGTGCAGCCGCGGCCGCTGGCGACGTGGTCGGTCAGCATGATCGAGTAGTCCATCTTGTAGACATGGTCGCCGGCCAGCACCACGACGTAGTCATGCGGCGTCGAGCGGGTCTGGATGATGTCGAGGTTCTGGTAGACGGCGTCGGCCGTGCCGCGGTACCAGTGCTCGTCGCCGACCCGCTGCTGGGCCGGCAGCACGTCGACCATCTCGTTGAGCTCGGCGCGCAGGAAGCTCCAGCCGCGCTGCAGGTGGCGCATCAGCGAGTGCGACTTGTACTGCGTCACCACGGCCATCCGCCGGATGCCCGAGTTGAGGCAGTTCGACAGCGCGAAATCGATGATGCGGAACTTGCCGCCGAAATAGACCGCCGGCTTGGCCCGCCGGTCGGTGAGCTGCTTGAGCCGGGAGCCCCGGCCGCCGGCCAGCACCAGGGCGATGGTGCGGCGAACGAGTTGGTGGGCCTGCAGGGTGGGTTGCGCGATGTTTTCCATCAGATGTCTCCGTTGGTTTTCTCGGGTGATTCCAGCCTAGCACCGTGGTGCCGGCGCCTTCATGTTTTTGCGACCCAGAGGCTGCCCGGCGCCAGGGTCTGGGTCGCATCGAGGGGCTGGGCCGCGGCCTCGTCGTCGGCCGCGTCGCTGGCCAGCCGGCAGGTCCAGCGCCCCGGCGGCAGGGTGAATGCGACCGGGGCGGTGCCGGCATTCAGCATCACCATCCAGCGCTCGGCGGGCGACGGCGCCTCGAACAGGATGGCCATTGCACGGCGCTCGCCGGCCTGCCAGTCTTCATTGCGCATCGCGTCGCCCTCCGGGGCCAGCCAGCGCAGCGCGGTGGTGCCGGGCGCGGGCTCGGCCGGCCACCACAGCGTGCTGCGCAGGGGAGCGGCTTCGCGGCGCAGCGCCAGCAGGCGGGCGACGAAGGCTGTCATGGCGCCGTCGGCACGGTCCCAGTCGAGCCAGGTGATGTCGTTGTCCTGGCAGTAGGCGTTGTTGTTGCCGCGCTGGGTATGGCCGATTTCGTCGCCGGCCAGCAGCATCGGCGTCCCCTGCGACAGCAGAAGCACGGCCATCAGCACCCGTTGCAGGCGCCGCCGCTCGGCGCGCACGGCGGGGTCGTCGGTCTCGCCCTCGACGCCGCAATTGCGGCTCAGGTTGTGGCCGCTGCCGTCGCGGTTGCCCTCGCCGTTGGCCAGGTTGTGACGCTCGTTGTAGCTCAGCAGGTCGCGCAGCGTGAAGCCGTCGTGCGCGGTGATGAAGTTGACGCTGGCCGTGGGCGCGCGGGCGTTGCGCCTGAAGTCGTCGCTCGAGGCCGCGAAGCGATGGGCGAATTCGCCGAGGCCCTCGCTGCCCTGCAGCCAGAAGCCGCGCTGCACATCGCGGAAGCGGTCGTTCCATTCGAGCCAGCCGGCCGGGAACTCGCCGAGCCGGTAGCCGCCTGGGCCGATGTCCCAGGGTTCGGCGATCAGCAGGGTGCGCGCCAGCACCGGGTCCTGCGCGATGGCCGCGAGCAAGGGCGCGCGAGGATCGAAGTCGCCGTCGGCGCGGCGCGCGAGCACCGGTGCGAGGTCGAAGCGGAAGCCGTCGACGCCGAGCTCGCAGACCCAGTAGCGCAGGCTGTCCATCACCAGCGCGAGCACCCTGGGCTCGGCCAGGTTGAGGCAGTTGCCGCAGCCGGTCCAGTTCTGGTAGAGCGCCCGGTCGTCGGGGCGCAGGTGGTAGTAGAGCGCGTTGTCGATGCCGCGCAGGCTCAGCGTCGGCCCGAGCTCGTCGGTCTCGGCGCTGTGGTTGTAGACCACGTCGATCACCAGTTCCATGCCGCGTGCATGGACGGCATCGGCCAGGGCCCGGAACTCGCTCGCCGGCGTGGTGCCGGCGCGGCCGCTCCAGTAGCGGACCTCGGGCACGAACCAGCCGATCGTGCTGTAGCCCCAGTAGTTGCTGAGGCCCAGGGCGAGCAGGCGCGACTCGTCGGCGCGCTGCTGGACCGGCATCAGGCTCAGCGTGGTGACGCCAAGGCGCTGCAGGTGGTCGAGCACCACCGGCTCGGCGAGGCCGGCGTAGCTGCCGCGCAGGGCCTCGGGGACGCCCGGGTGGCGGCGGGTCTGGCCGCGCACATGGACCTCGTACAGCACCCGTTCGCCGGCCGGGATGCGGCTGCGCCCCGGCGGCGCCGCGGGCAGCGGGGTCGTGACGCGGGCCTTGAGCGCGATGGCCGCGTTGTCGCGCGCATCGCGCTGCAGCGGCTGCGCGGGGTCGTGGCCGAGGAACAGGTCTTCGCCGCCGTAGCTGCCGACGATCTCGCGCGCGTAGGGGTCGAGCAGCAGCTTGGCGGGGTTGAAGCGCAGCCCCTCGGCGGGCGACCAGGGGCCATGGACGCGCCAGCCGTAGACCAGGCCGGGCCGGGCGCCCGGCAGGCGGGTGTGCCAGACGCCGTCGGTCCGGGCCTGCAGCCTCAGGCGCTGCTGCTCGTGGGCGCCGGTGCCGTCGAACAGGCACAGCTCCACGGCCGTGGCGTTGGGTGCGGCGAGCGCGAAATTGACGCCTTCTGGGCTCGCCGTGGCGCCGAGCGGCAGGGGCGTGCCGTCGTTCATGCGCGCTGCCCCGGCCTCACGCCAGCACCCACATCACGGTTCCGAGCGGCGGCACCGACATCACCATCGAGCGCGCCCGGCCATGCCAGGGCACGGGCTCGCTGGCAACCGGCCCGTTGCCGACGCCGCTGCCGCCGTAGACGTGGTTGTCGGTGTTGATGAGTTCGCGGTAGGTGCCGTCCGCCGGCATCCCGAGCCGGTAGCCCATCCGAGGCACCGGCGTGAAGTTGCACACCGCCACCACGAAGCGGCCGTCGCGTGCCCGCCGCACGAAGGAGAACACCGAGTGGTCGGCGTCGTCGTGGCAGATCCACTCGAAGCCTTCGCCCTCGCAGTCGAGCTCGTGCAGCGCCGGGAAGTGCCGGTAGACGTTGTTGAGGTCGCGCACCAGCCGGCGGATTCCCTGGTGCGCCGGCTGGTCGAGCAGGTGCCAGTCGAGGCTGCGGTCGGCGTTCCATTCGGCGAACTGGGCGAATTCGCCACCCATGAACAGCAGCTTCTTGCCCGGGTAGGCCCACAGGTAGCCGTACAGGTTGCGCAGGCCGGCGAACTTCTGCCAGTTGTCGCCGGGCATGCGCCCGATCATCGAGCCCTTGCCGTGCACCACCTCGTCGTGCGACAGCGGCAGCACGAAGTTCTCGCTGAAGGCGTACATCAGGCCGAAGGTGATCCGCTGGTGATGGTGCTTGCGGTAGATCGGGTTGATCCCGGCATAGGCCAGGGTGTCGTTCATCCAGCCCATGTTCCACTTGTAGTGGAAGCCGAGGCCGCCGTTCTCGGGCGGTCGCGTCACACCCGGGAAACTGGTCGATTCCTCGGCCAGGGTCATGGCGCCCGGCCGCTCGACGCCGACCACGCGGTTCATGCGGCGCAGGAACTCGATCGCCTCGAGGTTCTCGCGGCCGCCGAGCGCGTTCGGCACCCATTCGCCGGCCTTGCGGCTGTAGTCGCGGTAGAGCATCGAGGCCACCGCGTCGACCCGCAGGCCGTCGACGCCATAGCGCTCGAGCCAGTACAGCGCGTTGCCGACCAGGTAGTTGCGCACCTCGACCCGCGCATAGTTGAAGATCAGCGTCTGCCAGTCGTTGTGGAAGCCCTCGCGCGGGTCGGCGTACTCGTAGAGCGCGGTGCCGTCGAAGTTGGCGAGCCCGTGGACGTCGGTCGGGAAATGGGCCGGCACCCAGTCGAGGATCACGCCCAGGCCCGCTGCATGGGCGGCTTCGACGAAGTGGCGGAAGTCGCCCGGCGTGCCGAAGCGCGAGGTCGGCGCATAGAGGCCGATCGGCTGGTAGCCCCAGGAACCGTCGAACGGATGCTCGCTGACCGGCAGCAGCTCGATGTGCGTGAAGCCCATGTCGCGGGCATAGGGCACCAGGGTGTCGGCCAGTTCGCGGTAGTCGAGCCATTCGTGGCCGTTCTTGCGCCGCCAGGAGCCCAGGTGCACTTCGTAGATGCTGATCGCGGCGTCGCGCGCGTTGGCTTCGGCGCGTCCGGCCGGCAGGGCCACGGGGGCCGGCAGCGGCTGCACCACGCAGGCGGTGTCGGGCCGCAGGCGGGCCGAGAAGCCGAAGGGGTCGGCCTTGCGCAGCACCTGGCCCTGGGCCGAGAGCAGCTCGAATTCGTAGGCGTCGCCAGGTGCCACGTGCGGCGCGAAGATCTCCCAGACCCCGCACTCGCGCCGCAGGCGCATCATGTGCCGCCGGCCGTCCCACTGGTTGAAGTCGCCGACCACCGAGACCCGGCGCGCATTCGGCGCCCAGACCGCGAAGGCGACGCCGCGCACGCCGTCGATCTCGCGCAGGTGGGCGCCGAGCTGCTCGTAGGGCCGCAGGTGGGTGCCCTCGGCCAGCAGCCAGACGTCGGTCTCGCCGAGCACCGGCGGGAATCGATACGGGTCTTCGAGCGCCGATCTGTGCGCGCCCCAGTCGACCTCGAAGCGATAGCCGAGCCGGGCCTCCGAGGCCGGCACCAGGGCGGCGAAGAGGTCGCTGTCGCCCTGGCGGTCGAGTTGGGCCAGCGGCCAACCCGAGCCCGAGTGCAGCACGGCCACGGACTGGGCGCCCGGCAGCAGGGCGCGGACCCACAAGCCCTCGTCCGTCTCGTGCGGACCGAGCACGGCGAACGGGTCGCCATGTTCGGCGCGCATCAGTGCGCGGACTTCGGCTTCAGGCAGCATGCGGGGGTTCTCCCATGAAAACGCCATAGGGCGGCAGCGTCAGCATGCGGCCGTCGAGCCCGGCGCCGCCGAACGGCGATCCGGACAGCGGCACCAACGGCGCGTCCAGTTGCAGCGCCGCCGGTGCGTCGGACAGATTGAACACCGCCTGCAGCGCCTTGTCACCTTCGCGCCGCTCGAACCACAGCAAGGGTTCGGGCGCATCGAAGAAGCGCATGCCGCCGGTCCGCAGCAGCGGCTGGGTGCGGCGCCAGTGCAGCAGGGCGCGGCTGTAGTGCAGCATCGAGCGCGGATCGCCGGCCTGCTGGTCGATCGCCAGTGCCAGGTGGGCTTCCGATACCGGCAGCCAGGGCAGCCCGTCGGTGAAGCCCCCGTGCGGCTGGTCGGCCCGCCAGGGCATCGGGGTGCGGCAGCCGTCGCGGCCCTTGAATTCGGGCCAGAAGGCGCGGCCGTACGGGTCCTGCAGCAGCTCGAAAGGCACTTCGGCCTCGGGCAGGCCGAGTTCCTCGCCCTGGTAGACGCTGGCGCTGCCGCGCAGCGACAGCAGCAGCGCCAGCCAGAGACGGTCGCGCCGGGTGTCGGCCGAGCCGGCGGCGTTCCAGCGGCTGGCGACCCGGGGCACGTCGTGGTTCGACACCGCCCAGCAGCCCCAGCCGTCGGTCCTGGCCAGGGCGCTGTCGAGCGCCTCGACCTGGGTCCGCAGGTGGCGCGCGCTGTGTTCGCTGGTCAGCAGGCTGAAGCTGTAGGCCAGGTGCAGCCGCTTGTCGCGTTCGGTGTAGCGCGCCATCACGGGTGGCGCGTCCTCGTCGCCGACCTCGCCCAGCGCGACCGCGCCGTAGCCGTCGAGCAGCCGGCGCAGCTTTTCGAGGAACAGCAGGTTCTCGGGCTGGCTCTTGTCGTGCAGGTGCTGCTGCATCGCATAGGGGTTGTCGGCCCGCACCGTGCTCACCTCCCCACCGCTGGCCGGCGGGTTGTCGCGCAATTGCGCATCGTGGAACTGGTGGTTGCAGGCATCGAAGCGGAAGCCGTCGACGCCGCGCTCGCACCAGAACTTCACCTCGCCCAGCAGCGCCTCCTGGACGGCGGGGCAATGGAAATTGAGGTCTGGCTGCTCGGCCAGGAAACTGTGCAGGTAGTACTGGCGCCGCCGCGAGTCCCATTGCCAGGCCGAGCCGCCGAAGACCGAGAGCCAGTTGTTGGGCGGCGTGCCGTCGGGTTGGGGGTCGGCCCAGACGTACCAGTCGGCCTGCGGGTTGTCGCGGCTGGCCCGGCTGGCGGCGAACCAGGCGTGCTGGTCGGAGGTGTGCGACAGCACCTGGTCGATGATGATCCTGAGGCCCAGCCCGTGGGCCCGGGCCAGCAGGGCGTCGAAATCGGCCAGGGTGCCGAAGATCGGGTCGACCGCCCGGTAGTCCGAGACGTCGTAGCCGAAATCCTTCATCGGGGAGCGGAAGAACGGAGAAATCCAGATCGCGTCCACCCCAAGCCCCGCCACGTGGCCCAAAGTGCCCGTGATACCCGGCAGATCGCCGATGCCGTCGCCGTTGCTGTCCATGAAGCTGCGCGGGTAAATCTGGTAGATCACCGCGCCCCGCCACCAGTCCTTCGCCATGCATGCCCCCAGGAATCCGAATTCATTGTGGCATGCGAAAAGCATGCCGCTCGCCCCCAGGCAGGCGGTGGACGGGCTACATGAAGTGAGCCCAACCTGGGGGCGAGTATCAGAACCCCGCGATAATCCTTTTCCCCGGCCGCCTGGCGCCGGGCTGTTGTCGAGTGCCCATGAACCCCAGCTACAAACCCGCCGATGTCGAGTCGGCCGCCCAGGCCCACTGGACCGCCGCCGATGCCTACCGCGTGACCGAAGACACGCGCAAGAAGAAGTACTACGCCTGCTCGATGCTGCCCTACCCCAGCGGCAAGCTGCACATGGGCCACGTGCGCAACTACACGATCAACGACATGCTCACGCGCTACCTGCGAATGAGCGGCTACAACGTCCTGATGCCGATGGGCTGGGACGCCTTCGGCTTGCCGGCCGAGAACGCAGCGCTCAAAAACGGCGTTCCACCGGCGAAATGGACCTACGAGAACATCGGCTACATGAAGGGCCAGCTCCAGGCCATGGGCCTGGCGATCGACTGGAGCCGCGAGATCGCCACCTGCGATCCGAGCTACTACAAGTGGAACCAGTGGCTGTTCCTGAAGATGCTCGAGAAGGGCATCGCCTAC
>Ga0182008_10002733_pt1 | contig 10938 bp, 10 predicted proteins | sample Sormic07211129_1_FD_120482 | JGI IMG/M metagenome (GOLD analysis project Ga0182008, IMG submission 120482) | Rhizosphere microbial communities from Sorghum bicolor, Mead, Nebraska, USA - 072115-129_1 metaG | ecosystem: Host-associated > Plants > Roots > Rhizosphere | place: USA: Nebraska...
GAGGCGCGAATCACGCGGATTTATGAAGGGACCAGTAAGATTCAACGGATGGTCACCGCCCGCGAACGGAAAAACTTCCCGTTCTAAATACGCAATGTGGGAGGGGGCAAGCCCGCTCGCCACAGTTACAGTGTTCCTCCTTAACTGACTGGCATTGGGGCTTGCCCCCTCCCACATGGCGTATTTAGAACGGGTAGTTTTTCAGTTCGCGGGCGATGACCATCCGTTGAATCTCACTGGTCCCTTCATAAATCTGCGTGATTCGCGCATCCCGGTAGTAGCGCTCCACCGGGTAATCCTCCAGGTAACCGTACCCGCCATGGATCTGCATGGCCTGGGAACAGACCTTTTCGGCCATTTCCGAGGCGAATAGCTTGGCCTGGGACGCTTCCGACAGGCAGGGCTTGCCGGCGCTGCGCAGGCGCGCGGCGTGCAGGATCAACAGGCGCGCGGCGTTGAGGCGGGTCTGCATGTCCGCCAGCAGATTGGCCACGCTCTGGTGCTCGATAATTGCCTTGTCGAACTGCACGCGCTCACGGGCGTAAGTCAGCGCCGCTTCGAATGCCGCACGGGCGATGCCCAGGGCCTGGGCGGCGATGCCGATACGGCCGCCTTCGAGGTTGGACAACGCAATGGCCAGGCCTTTGCCGCGCTCGCCGAGCAGGTTGGCTTCGGGCACGCTGCAGTGGTTGAGGGTGACGGCGCAGGTATCGGAGGCGCGTATGCCCATTTTGTGCTCGGTGCGGTCCACCACGAAGCCCGGCGTGTCGGTAGGCACCAGGAACGCGGAAATGCCTTTTTTGCCCAGCGCCGGGTCGGTCACCGCAAACACGATGGCCAATTTGGCCCGCTTGCCGTTGCTGACGAATTGCTTGGCGCCATTGATCACCCATTGGCCGTCGCGCAGCTCGGCACGGGTACGCAGGTTGTGCGCTTCCGAGCCGGCCTGGGGTTCGGTCAGGCAAAAGCAGCCAATCGCCTGGCCGCTGGCCAGTTGGGCGAGCCAGGTTTGTTTCTGCTGCTCGCTGCCGTAGTTGAGGATCGGCCCGCAACCCACTGAATTGTGAATACTCATCAGTGCGCCAGTGGCGCCATCCCCTGCCGATATCTCTTCCACGGCCAGGGCGTAGGCCACGTAATCGACGTAGGTGCCGCCCCATTCTTCGGGCACGACCATGCCGAGCAGGCCCAATTCGCCCATCTTCGCCACGAGGCCATCGTCGATCCAGCCGGCTTTCTCCCAGGCCTGGGCGTGGGGAGCGATTTCGCCGCGGGCAAAGTCGCGCGCCATGTCGCGGATCATCACTTGTTCTTCTGTGTATTCAATGTCTTGCATGAGTTATTTCGCAACCTGCTCGAAGTCGTGGAAGAAGCTGTCGACATGCGCGGCATCCAACGCCTGAAGCGTCGGCGGATGCCAGCGCGGGGACTTGTCCTTATCGATGATCAGGGCACGCACGCCCTCGATCAGGTCACCACGCTCGAACCACTGACGGTCCAGGTGCAACTCCAGCGCGAAGCACTGTTCCAACCGCAGACGGCGGCCACGGCGCAGCATCTGCAGGGTTACGGCCATGGCCAGGGGGGATCGGGTCTGCATCAGGTGCACGGTGTTCAACGCCCACTCGTGGCTGTCGGCCACGGTGACGGCCTGCAATTGCTCGACGATGCTTGGGATATCGGGCAGGGCGAAGAAATGGTCAATGGCCGGACGCAGCGCCGCCAGCGGCGCGTCCGGCAGCCGTTGCACGGCAAGCTTGGCTAACACGCCTTGCAGGTCTTTGAGCGGCGCGTCATGCCATTGCAGGCGGTCGAGTTTCTGGTCGAGCTCGGCAAGCCTGGCGCTGTCCAGGTACCAATTTGCCAAGCCGCAGTAGAGTGCATCCGCCGCGCGGATCTGCACCCCGGTCACGCCGAGGTAAATGCCCAGCTCCCCGGGAATACGCGGCAGAAAGTAGCTGCCGCCCACATCCGGGAAGTAACCGATCGCCACCTCCGGCATTGCCAGGCGGCTGCGCTCGGTGACTACGCGCAGGTCTGCGCCTTGCACCAGCCCCATGCCGCCGCCCAACACAAAGCCATCCATTAAGGCCAACACCGGTTTGCGGTAATGGTGGATGGCCAGGTCGAGCGCATATTCTTCGACGAAAAAATCCTGGTGCAGGGTGTCGCCGCTTTTGAAACTGGCGTAGAGGGAGCGAATATCGCCGCCGGCACAGAAGGCTTTGTCGCCAGCGCCGCGCAGGACCACGGCATGGACCTCGGGATCGTCCGCCCAGGCCTGCAATTGCCGGGTCATGTGGCGGACCATGTCGAGGGTAATGGCATTGAGACCGGCGGGACGGTTGAGGGTAAGGTGCCCGATATGGTTACGAACCTCGGCGAGCACCTCGTCCTGAGGCGCATCAGCCCGGCTTGCTTCGGATGAAACCTGAGCAGTCATCTCTAACTCCCTGCTTTTATTGTTCTTTATCAAGAGGTCCGCAGACGGACCATCCCGCGATCCTACCAGCGCAAATTTGCCCAGTACAACCGTGAATCCTGCAGGTCGTTCCTGCATTTATGCACACGCCGGGAGGGCGGGACAGCCCGCCAGACGTTATGCCCGTCAGGGCACACGGCTGGCCAGTACCTGGCCGATGCTGCGGCGCCGTGCGTGAACTTGCGCAGCGTGAATCAACTGCTCCAGCTCGGTGGGAGCCACGTCATAGAATTGCTCCATTTCAGCCAGTGCCAGCTTCAGGTCGGCAGCGGTGACGGCGGCATCGCGTGTGGCATTCGGGTCGGGCAGGATCGCTGCGGGTGCCTCCACCGCACCCTTGGGATAACGCGTGCGCGTGGCGTTATTGTAGGCCAGCGCGCAGCAGAGCAAGGCACCGGCGCCCATCAGCACCGCGCCGAGCTCCTGCCAGCCAAGTGCCGCAGAGGCCGGATCCGCCAGCACCAGCGTCATGGCCAGGCCACCCGCCGGCGGGTGCAGGCAGCGCAACCAGCACATCAGCACCACGCTCATGCCGGCCGCCAGGCAGGCGCCGCCGAGGGTGCGGCCCAGTACCCTGGCTACTAATAAAGCGACCACGCCGGCGCACAGGTAACCGCCGATGATCGACCAGGGTTGCGCCAACGCACCGGACGACACGGCGAACAGCAGCACCGCTGACGCCCCCAACGGGCCGAGCAGGTGCAACGCGACATCCATGCCAAAGACTTGGGCGCACAGCCAGACACTGAACAGGGTGCCCAGCGCCATGCCGATGGCGGCGCGACTCCATTCCGAAGGGCGGGTGTTGATAGCAGCGGGGAACCAGCGAGCAAGCATTGATGAGATCCATAAACGGCGGGCAAAAAAAAGACTCGTCTGGTCACCCGGAAAAGTCTTTGGACGCTCCTGCCGCTGGGCAGGAACGCGAGCAGTGTGCCGTGGGGCTTCGTTCAGCGCCAATGCATATTAATGAGGGTTAAATACAAAAAAATTGGATTGAAGCGGTGTCAGCCGAACGGAATCGAACAGATGACACTGGCCAGCGGCGTATTGCGTTCACCCAGTACGCGGCTGTCGGTTTCTTCGTTGAAGAGCCGTTTGCGCAGACATTCCTGCAGGGCGGGTTCACTGGCCAGAGGGCCTTTGAGGGCGACGAGGGCGTCGCGCAGTTCCATCAGTCGATCCAGGGGCGGCACGGGCAGGGGGCCGACATGCAGTTCATTGCAAATATCGTATGGCACGGCATTTTCCTCTCATGAAGTAAACCACGGCAGTGGTTGCGGCCTATAGCGTCCTTGTTGTTATCCATGGCCTGTGGCGGTAAATGATTACCGCCATTGGTCACGGAGTTTACAGTCGCGTTTCAGGCGCGGGAAAGGGAAAAGACAGCAGTCATTACGCATAGCTGCGTAGGACGTTTCTGCACTCGCGGCCTTTGTGTAAAGGTTCACAATGCCGACGGTTTACTCAGGTGCAGCAGCACATAAGGGTTGCGGTCGAACTCCCCGGTGAGCGTCGGGGTAAGACCGCGAAAACGCGGGTCCTGCAACCCTTCGAAGTCCGCCTGGCTCATCACCAGCCAGGCCGGCCCCTGCAGCGGCGCCAGGTCGGAGGCTTGCTGGGTAAACAATGGCACTTGGTCGCAATCGAGGTTAACCATGTACTTGATCGCTTTGGCGTCTTTGCCCAGGCCGTGCAATACCACCGGCGCACGCGCTTGCATCACCTGCTCGTGCACCTGGAGGGTAAAGGTGCGTGTGTCGTAGAGGCTGCGCTCCAACGGCTCGACCACCAGGATATACGTGGCCCACACCGCCAGCACGGCGGTCAGTGCCGGACCCGTCGCGCGCAGGCGCGCCTTGAGCAAGCCCAGCACCGCCAGCACCTGCAATGCCGCCAGTAAGCTGATTATCGGCATCAGATGGCTCAATGGCTCGGGGTAGCGCGCACACATGAACACCAGCCCGGCGATCAGCAGCACGGGCAACAGCGTCCAGAGACCCAGCATGAAGCCCCGCAACCAGGCAAACGCCCGCCCTTGGGTCACGTAAAAAGGGTACGCCGCGATAATCGCCGCCATGGGCAACATAGGCAGCACGTAGCGCGCCTTTTTCGCCTGGGGAATCGACAAGCCCAGCAGCACCAGCAGGGCGGCGGCAGCGCAATAACCCACCAGTTTCAAGCCCGGCTGCGGCGTCTGCCTCCCGCCCAGGGCTACCGCCAGCAGTACCAGCAATGCCATCGGGTAGGCCAGGGCGTAATTGCCCAGCGAGCTGGAGAAGTAATACAACGCACCGCTGGACCCTTCGCTGCCATCCATGCGCCCCAGAAACTGCATGCGGATCACGTCCTGCATGAAGGTCTCGCCGCCGCTGAGCTTGGCCAGCAACAGCAACAGGCCCACGCAGGCCACCAGCAACGCCAGCGCCAGAAAGCCAAAGCTGAACAGCTGACGCCATTGGCGATTGATCAGGTAGTAACTGCAGAGTACACCTGTGGGCACCACCAGGCCGATCGGCCCGCGCACTGCAAACCCCACGATCAAAAGCAGGTACACCCAGTGCAGGCGCTTGCCCGCGTCGAAGTGATCATGGGCGTAACCGAGGTAGAACACTGCCAATGTGACTGCGGCGAGCATCTGGTCCAGGGACACCGCGCGGGTTTCGCTGATAAAGGTGCTGCTGAGCAGCAACAGCGCAACGCTCAGCAAACCCCAACGTTGGGAGTACGGGGCGGTCAAGCGATAGATCAGGGTCACAATCAGCGCCGAGGCCATCGCCGTGGGCAGCCAGGCGGTAAAGCTGCTGACGTGTCCCAGCGGCAACGACAGCAGCCACGTGAGCAGCGTCGACGTCGCCAGGTAATCGGCGTAGGGCTGGCCATAGGTGGTGGGAAAAAAGCTCGGCCCATGCCGCAGCATTTCCTGGGCAAACACCACAAAGCGCGAATCGAAACCGATGATCGCCTGGTTCCAGTTACCGGCAATGAACAACAGCAGGCCCAACAGCCCCAACACCAGGGATTGGCGGCGAACCGTGGCATTGAGCAGGGGCGATCGGGTTTTGTTCACGTCTCAGGCTTCCACGACCTGCGGCACCCACTGTTGCTGGGGAATCGGCAATTGGCAGGAGTCGCCACGGCCCATCGGGAAGTATTGGAAGCCTTTGCGCGCCAGGCGCTCACCGTCGTAGAGGTTGCGGCCGTCGAAAATCACCGGCGTTTTCAGGCGCTGGTGGATCAGGTCGAAGTCCGGCGCCTTGAATTGCTGCCACTCGGTGCACACGATCAGCGCATCGGCGCCCACCAGGGTGGATTCAGGCGTGCCCATCAGCATCAGGCGTGTCTCATCGGCATAGATGCGCTGGGTTTCCTGCATGGCCTCGGGGTCGAAGGCGCGCACGTCGGCCCCGGCGTCCCACAGGGCTTCCATCAACACGCGGCTGGGGGCGTCGCGCATGTCGTCAGTGTTGGGTTTGAAGGCCAGGCCCCACAGGGCGAAGGTCTTGCCGCGCAGGTTGCCTTTGAAGAACGCGTTGATGCGCTCGAACAGCTTGCTCTTCTGACGCTGGTTGATCGCTTCGACGGCTTCCAGCAGGTCGCTGGAGCAGTTGGCCTGCTTGGCACTGTGGATCAGCGCGCGCATGTCTTTGGGGAAGCACGAGCCTCCATAGCCGCAACCGGGATAGATAAAGTGGTAGCCGATGCGCGAATCGGCGCCGATGCCCAGGCGCACGGCTTCAATGTCGGCGCCCAAGTGTTCGGCCAGCTCGGCGATCTGGTTGATAAAGCTGATCTTGGTGGCCAGCATGCAGTTGGCGGCGTATTTGGTCAGCTCGGCGCTGCGCAGGTCCATGAAGATAATGCGGTCATGGTTGCGGTTGAACGGTGCGTACAGATCGCGCATGACTTCGCGCACTTCTTCGCGCTCGCAGCCGATGATGATGCGGTCCGGCCGGCGGCAGTCGGCAACCGCCGAGCCTTCCTTGAGGAATTCGGGGTTGGAGACGATATCGAACGCCAGGCTGCGGCCGGCCAGGTGCAAGGCTTTGTCGATATGAGCGCGCAGGGTGTCGCCGGTGCCCACGGGCACGGTGGACTTTTCCACCAGAATGACCGGCTCGATCCGATGGCGAGCCACGGCATCGCCGACCGATAGCACGTATTTCAGATCCGCCGAACCGTCTTCATCCGACGGCGTGCCCACCGCGATGAACAGCACCTCACCGTGCTCGACGGCGAGTTTCTCGTCATAGGTAAAGTGCAATCGCCCGCTTTCGAGGTTCTCCTTGACCATGGCGGCCAGCCCCGGCTCGAAGATACTCACATGGCCCTGCTGCAGCAGCTTGACCTTGTTTTGATCGACATCCATGCAGATGACATCGTGACCGACTTCGGCCAATACGGTGGCCTGTACCAGGCCGACGTAACCACTACCAAATACGCTGATTTTCATGGGGCATTCCTGGGACTTGTAGAGCGAGCACGACGAGAGTTGATAACCAGCACACCCAGGATGACAAATGCCACCCCGAGAGTTTTCGAAAGCGAAAAATGTTCGTTGAACACCGGCAGGCCGGCCGCCAGCAGGTACACCAGCGCGTAGCTGATGCTCAGCAGCGAATAGGCCCGACCCAGCGGCAGGTGCTTGAGGGCCACCAACCAGCAAAGCATCGACAGGGCGTAGGCACAGATCGCCAGAACCACCACCCCGAGGGCTGCAAGATCGATCTGCGCATTGAGCCATTCATGGGGCAACGGTAAACGCGTCATGCTCCAACGCATGCCCAACTGCGCCGCGCTGACCAGGCCCACGCTGCCCAAGGCCAGGGCAAACCCGCGCGCGCGGCTCATACCTGACGCCCCAGCAACACTACGCCGGCAATCACCAGCGCGACGCCCAGCCAATGCCGCGCGTCGATGGGCTCTTTGAACACAAAGCGCGCCACCAGGGTGACCAAGACAAAATTCAGGCTGAGCATCGGGTAAGCGATGCCCACCTCAAGGCGCTGCAATACGAGCAGCCATACCAACAGTCCGAAGCCCAGGCACAGCAGGGCCGACCACAGCCACGGCGAACGTAGCTTCAGCGCCCAGCCGTCGGGCAATTCTCGCCAGCTTTCCACGGCAAACTTCTGCGAGACCTGGCCCATGCAGGTGAGCAGGCAGGCGCTGAGTAACAGAAGCAGGGTGATCATTGCGCGACCTGCGGGAAGATCAGGATCACGATATTGCCCTGCGCATACCGCTGGCCGTCTGCGGGCAGCAGGGCGAGTTCTTCCTTCTCACCCTGGCTATTGACGCGCATCACCACGCCCACGGGGCCGCTGCGACGGGTTTGGGCCATCCAGGCCTGGATCTGATTGCGGTCGACCAGACGGTGAGCGGTGTCCGCATAAGCCAGGCCGTATTTCACCTCGCCAGAGGTGTTGTACAGCGTGATGTCGGGCCGTTTCAGTCGCCATGACAGCGCCGCGGAGGCGCCCAGGTCGTTGCTCAACAGCGCAATGGAAGGCTTGAGTTCTTCGGCATGATCGATGATGAACTGGTCCGGGGTCTTGTTATAAACCACCGAATGGGGCAATGCGGCGGGCACCAGCGCAACCAGCAGGCCGCTGCCGATCAGCGGTGCGGCCCACAGCGTCGCCGGGCGTACCGCTTGCAGCAGGTTGACCAGGACCCAGCCGGCGAGGCAGGTGAATACCAGCACCAGACTAAGGGTTTCATCACCCTGTACGTACACTGACTTCTTCAGTTGGAACCAACCGAGCGCCAATAGGGCAAGCACGCCGATCACCAGGTTCAGCCACCCGTTGATGCGTACCACGCGGTCACGGCCTTGAGCGAGTTTGTCGCTCAAGGTAGAGCCCATCAGCAAAGCCAGGGGCAGCAGGCACGGCATGATGTACGCAGGCAGTTTGCCTTTGGCCAGGCTGAAGAATGCCAGGGGCATCAATAGCCACAGCAGCAAGTACGCGGTGTCGGGCAGGCGCCGGTCCTGCCACGCCTGTTTGAGGCTGGACGGCAGCAGGGCAACCCAGGGCAGCGTGAACGCCACCAGCAAGGGCAGGTAATACCAGAACGGCTCGGCGTGTTGCGCGTCTTCGCCGGCAAAGCGTTGGATATGCTCGTGCCAAAAGAAAAAGTGCCAGTAATCCGGCTCTTGCAGGTGCACGGTCAAGGCCCATGGCAGGCTGACCAGCATCGCCGCAGCCACGGCCACCGGGCCGAACTTGAACAATTCCATCGAGCGTTTCTGCCAGACGGCGTAGGGCAGGGCGATCAATACCGGCAGTAACCAGGCCAGAAAGCCCTTGGTCATGAAACCCATGCCACAGGCCACGCCCAGCAAGGCCCAGGACCACAGCCTGGCACGCGGCGTGCGGCTGGCGAAGCAGAACCACAGGGCTACGCCCGTCAGGTTGACCCAGAAGGTGAACTGCGGGTCCAGATTGGCGTAGCCACCGAGCATCGCCACGCTGACGAAACTCATGTACAGCACAGTGCTGACCAGGCTTTTCTGCGGGTCGTTCCACAACCGGCGGGCCATCAGGTAAACCAGCAGGATACTCAAGCCGGTGCTCAAGGCCGACGCAAAACGCACGCCGAACAGGTTCTGCCCGAACATGGCCTGACCGAGCGCAATCATCCAGTAACCGGCGGCAGGTTTCTCGAAATAGCGGATACCCATAAAGTGCGGCGCGGCCCACTTGCCGGTCAGCAGCATTTCCTGACTGATCTGCGCATAGCGGGTTTCATCCGGAATCCACAGGCCGTGGGTGGCCAGCGGTAACAGGTAAAACACGCCAAACGCCAGCAGGAGCAAGGGCAATGCCCAACGGCGCGTCATGCCTGCTGCACTCCCAGCCAACCCTCGCGGCCACTCAACGCACCGCGCACCAGGTGTTGCTGGGGCAGGGTGGTGAGGTCCGTGGGCAACAAGTCGCCCAGCGGTGTGAAATCGATGCCGCGCTGCCCTGCCTGGGCGAGCAACCGGCGAAAATCTTGAGCCATCAGAATCCCTTCTACTTCTGCATGGATGGTATATACGTTGAGCTTCGACGCCGTGAAGCGGTCAAGAATGAAGTTATTGAAATCCTTGGCGGCGACCACCGGCCCGACCACTTCGTCGAACGTCGGCAGGTCCACCGGAATTTGGGGCGTACCCGCGCTGCCGTCAGCCAATGTCGGCCGAAACAGGCTAGTGCCCCGGCAATCGCTGTTGTAGCGAAAGTTGAAACCTTGTTTGGCTTGCACGACGCGCTCATCTGCACGCCAGCCGGCCGCCGCTGAGCAGTCGATGCGCGCGCCGAGGATGTCGCTCAGGGTGTCCACACCACGTCGAATCTGCTCGATCAACTGCGCCTCGCTCCAGCGCCCGGTGTTGGCCTGCCAGCCATGGTGATCCCAGGCGTGCAGGCCGACTTCATGCCCGGCGGCCTTGGCCTGGCGCATCAAGTGCCCCAGGTCGCGGCCGATCGGCTTGCCCGGCCAGGCGGTGCCCGCCAGCAGGATGTCCCAGCCATACAGGCCGGCGGCATTGGAGCGCAGCATCTTCCACAGAAATTGCGGGCGGATCAGGCGCCACAGGTGGCGCCCCATGTTGTCCGGCCCCACACTGAAGAAGAACGTCGCTTTCACCCCGGCTTCATCCAGGGATTCGAGCAACCGTGGCACACCTTCGCGGGTGCCACGGTAGGTATCGACGTCGATGCGAAGACCTGCCTGCATCAGTGCTTGTCCGCCTGTTCGAGCATCGCTTCACGCAGGAAGAAATCCAGCGTGTTGCCGATGGTTTCGCTCATTTCCACGGTCGGTGCCCAGTTCAGCAGGCGCTTGGCGTTTTCGATGCTTGGCTTGCGGTGTGCCACATCCTGGTAACCGGTGCCGTAGAACGCCTTGCTCTCCACATCGCGGAACCCGGCGAACGGCGGGAAGTTGCCGCGCAGTGGGTGGGCTTCGAACTGGCGCAGCAGCTCTTCGCCCAGTTGGCGAATGCTGGCTTCGTTTTCCGGGTTGCCGATGTTGATGATCTGGCCGTTGCACGCGTCATTGTCGTTATCGATGATGCGCGCCAGGGCTTCGATACCGTCGGCGATGTCGGTGAAGCAGCGTTTCTGCTCGCCGCCGTCGAACAGGCGGATCGGCGTACCTTCCACCAGGTTCAGGATCAGTTGGGTGATTGCCCGGGAGCTGCCGATACGCGCCGAATCCAGGCGGTCGAGGCGCGGGCCCATCCAGTTGAACGGACGGAACAGGGTGAAATTCAGGCCCTTGGCACCGTAAGCCCAGATCACGCGGTCCAGCAGTTGCTTGGAGACCGAGTAGATCCAGCGCTGCTTGTTGATCGGGCCAACGATCAGGTTCGAGTTGTCTTCGTCGAAGTTCTTGTCCTGGCACATGCCATAGACTTCCGAGGTCGACGGGAAGATCACGCGCTTGTTGTACTTGACGCAGTA
>Ga0182008_10002734_pt1 | contig 10936 bp, 9 predicted proteins | sample Sormic07211129_1_FD_120482 | JGI IMG/M metagenome (GOLD analysis project Ga0182008, IMG submission 120482) | Rhizosphere microbial communities from Sorghum bicolor, Mead, Nebraska, USA - 072115-129_1 metaG | ecosystem: Host-associated > Plants > Roots > Rhizosphere | place: USA: Nebraska...
ATCATATTGTTCTGCACCCGATCACTCGGGCAGCCGACATTCAGATTCACCTCATCGTAACCATGCTCCTGGGCCATCCGCGCACAGGCCGCCAAATCCAGCGGAACACTGCCACCCAACTGCAACGCGAGCGGGTGCTCAGCTTCGTCATGCCGCAGAAAACGCTCGTGATCACCATTGAGCAAAGCACCGGTGGTGACCATTTCGGTGTAGAGCAGGGCATTTTTCGACAACAAGCGCAGGAAAAAACGGCAATGGCGGTCAGTCCAATCCATCATCGGTGCCACGCTGAAGCGGCGAGAAAGCGGGGCGGGTGCAGCAGTGTTTACGGACATGGAGATCTGGAGTCGGTGAGGCTGGGAGATCGGGGAGTTTATCAGGATTGGGCTAATAGGGCTTGGACGTGTCTAGCGCCGGTTGAATCCACACCATATTGCTGATCTTCTGTTCACCCCGTCGCTGCAAAATCAGCGACAAGGGTGTGGAAGCCCCACAAATCCAAGCGCACATGGCGTCTTGAATTTAAGCAGGCGTTTTTCATGTGAGGCCTATTTTGTTTTGGCGTTGGAAAATAGATCTGTCCCCTTTTTTGCACGCATGATCCGGAAAACAAGGAAACCGGCCACGGCGAATGCGCTATTCAGAGCAACCATCGGGAAGGCTGTATTGTCCTGCAGATGGCTCAGCAGCAAGCCAGAAACAGTCGCGCCGGCCATCTGGGAAAAACCGATAAAGCCCGCTGCCAGCCCGGCGCGAGTCGGATTAGGAATCACTGCGCCAGCAACCGAACCCGGCAAGACCATGCCCGAACCCAGCGTCAACAGCATCTGCGGCAGCATCAGGCCGGCCACCGACGGGCCGATGAGTTCGTGCAGTATCAGCCCTGAACCGGCGCCAACCGCGACCAGGCTTGTACCGATGGCAACGATTTTTTCCGGGCCGTACTTCATGATGGTGCGGTTGGTGAAGATCGCGCCGGCAATCAACCCCGAAACGATGCCGCCGAAAACCAGCCCATATTGGGTTGGACTCAAGCCGAGTTGCCCAACCAGTACGCGGGAAGAGCCGGCAATAAAGCTGAACATTGCGCCGTAGGTGCAGGCGATGGCGATGGCGAAGCTTCGCAGGGATGAGTCTTTGAGCAGCAAGGCGTAGTTACCCAGCAGCGTCTTCAGCCTTCCCGCCTGCGCGTCGGGCTGCAGATTGGTCTCCTTGAAAAATAGTGACCCCGCGAGAGCCGCACCGCCAAACAATACGGTTGCGAACGAGACCGCGCGCCAGCCACCGGCATGGGTGGCAATCAGCCCGCCTAGAACCGGTGAGAGCATAATCGCGCTGAGCATCCCAATCACCGTGATGGCCATGACCGGGCCGGCTTTTTCCTTCCAGACATCGCGCACGACGCTACGTGCTACCACCAGCGCAACACAGGCTCCCAAACCCTGCAGCGCACGGCCCGCAATGAACTCGGGCATGCTTTGGGCAAACGCCATCCACAGAGAGGCGAGCACGTAAGTGGTAACACCGACGAGCAGCATAGGTCGACGACCGATGCGGTCTGACAGCGGGCCGAAGAAAAGTTGGCCGAGACCAAAGGCAGCAACAAATACCGATAATGCCGTCAAGGAGGAACCCGGCACGGCGCCGAGCCCTGCTTCAAGGTCGCGCAGGCTGGGAATCAGCATCTGGGTGGAAATCTCCCCCAGTGCGCAGAGCCCGATCAAGAGTGCAAGCAATACGCTGGAACGGCTGGGAAGGTTCATGACTTTTATCCAAGGCTGTAATGGAAGGATGCGCACCCAACTCCGTTGGAGTTCAAGGACTGACATTCGAGGCGCAACAACACCAAGGTGACAGCGGGGCAAGGCCAGGGATCGATGTCTGAATTCATGGTCGGAATCTCTCGGGGTGCTGCTGCGCAGCCGTGTCGCAGCGGCAAATTAAACAATCATGAGGCTCTCCCTGTCTGTGCGGGATTATGGGCATAATAAATTCCAGCTGTAAATATGACGCGTGTAATATTTTCATTCGCTGCCAGAGCGAGGGCGTTTTCACTAGCCCTGAACGGTACCGGGGTGAGCGATGAACGGGGCGTTTGAGGAAGGGAGAAAAGGGGACAGCTTTATTATCACGCGGACTGAACTGGAAGCATTTTAATCCTCGCTTCGTCGGCAGCTGCTATTGGAGGCACAGGCGCAGGCAGATCAATCAGTGTGTATAGATAACTCACAACCAGCGCGGGAATCCCACGACTCGCCATTTCGAGAAGCAAGCGCTTTATTGGCGATACGGAATACAGAGAGAAGGGCCCGCTCTGCTGCTTCTGCCTCACCTGGAGAGTGAGAGAGCACCTGACGATTGATCGATGCAGAACGGTGGAATGATTTCCGCCGTTCTGCACGCGGGATAAGGCTTAGACGATTCTCAAGCCTTCAAAAGGATTCCAGCCTTGTGAGCCTTTGACCTGTTTCAGGTAGTAGGCGTAGTTGGCGCTCAGCCCGTACATCAGTGCAAAGACGACATTCAGGCCGGTGTTAACGGCTTTGGGTCCTTCGTCGTAACCCAGCAGAGTGAATATCAGTGTCAGGACGAAGGAGATGGCGATGATAATCGCGATGATTGCCAGGTTCTTTTTCCACAGTCCAAGCACGAAAAGATAGATAGGCCCGAAGAAAAAAGCGATGAAGTTCAGGTTGATCAGAATACGCTTGCGCGCCGGCAATTGTTTGAAAGCCGATTTGAACTCAGGGCTTTTGGGGGCTCCGTACTGATCGAAGAAAGCGAATCTTTCTTGCCATTTCGGACTGGCGTTGTAGGTTTGCAATTCATCCGTGCTGCTCATTGTCTGTCCTTTTTTGAGGGTTTTGCTCGGTCGAGGCATCGACCGAATGATCATTCGGTGCGCTTGTCAACGCGTCTTGCAGGCGACCGGACTGCTACCGGTGCGGGCCAAGTTTCAAGCATGTAACTGGATTTAACAAGCCATGACAAAGTGCACTAGTGCGCAGTTTGTCGCGGCTTGGAGAATTTACAGGGACGGGCACATGGTTACTTGCCTTCAGGCACCGCCAACCACTGTCCCAGCACTTTCTGGTAATTACCCGTTACCTTGGCCAGATGCAGCCACTGGTCCACATAGGATTTCCAGGTGATGTCATCCCGGGGCAACAGGTAGGCTTTCTCGCCATATTGCATGTACTGCGTCGGGTTCACCGCGCAGAGTCCCGGTTTGAGTTTCTGTTGATAGAGCGCTTCGGACGTGTCGGTGATCATCACGTCGGCCTTGTTGTCCAGCAGCTCCTGAAAGATGGTGACGTTATCGTGCAACTTCAGTTGCGCCTTGGGCAGGAAGGCGTGCACGAAGGCTTCGTTGGTGCCGCCGGCCGGTTCGACCAGGCGTACCGATGGCTGGTTGATCTGGTCGATGGTCTGGTACTTCGCCTGGTTTTCACAGCGCACCAGCGGGATCTTGCCGTCGACGTCGAGGGTGGTGCTGAAGAAGGCTTTTTTCTGCCGTTCGAGGGTGACGGAGATGCCGCCCATGCCGATGTCGCATTTGCCGGCGAGCATGTCGGGCATCAGGGTTTTCCAGGTGGTTTGCACCCACTCGACCTTGACGCCGAGGCTGTCAGCGAGAGAGCGGGCCATGGCGATGTCGATGCCGGAGTATTCGCCGTCCTCGGCTTTGAAGGTATAGGGCTTGTAATCGCCGGTGGTGCAAACCCGCAGTTGGCCTTGTTGGATGACGCTGTCCAGATGTGAAGGGACTTGCTGTGCCTGAACACCAAACGACAGGGCGAACAGCCCACCGAGCATCCATGTGCTTTTGTTGTTTTTCATTGTTATCGGGCTTTCTGATTGAGTGACTTGGAGGAGGGAGTGTAGTGAAAACTGTGCGCGACTCAAAAAACGGGCGAACGTTACAGCTCACCCACTTGCGGGCTCAACGTGCCGAGCCACGCCACCAACCCCACAATCAACACCGCTGCGAAGAGCTCCACTCTCACGCTGCAGCGAAGCGCATTCGCCGCTACGCGATACTGCCCCTCTCGCAATGATTGTTGCAGTAACGGTCCCAGGTGAAAGCGGTTAATCGCGGCCAGGACGAGCATACCGGCGAACAATGCGACTTTGATCAGCAGCAAAACCCCGTAGGTGCTTTGGAGTACTTCGTCGATGCGGGGTCCGGCGATGTAGAGGTAGTTCACAACGCCGGTGACGGTGATGACAATCACAATCAGCGCCCCCACGGGCTCAAACCGGGTGATGGCACGAGCCAGCAGGCGGATGTGGTTTTCCGATTGCAGGCTGTTGCTGCGTGACATCCAGAAAAACGCGACCAATGCGCCCAGCCAGGCACCCGCGGCCAGTAAGTGCAGAATGTCTGCGGTGAAATGCCAGACGCCTTCATCCATGGCGCCATGTCCGCTCCAGGCCACAGAGGCGAGGGCGATCGCACCAGCAATAGCCGCCATCCACAAGCCAGGGGCAGGTGCGCGGGTGTTGAACAACATCGCTAAAGTGGCGATGAACAACGCCGTGATCCGAATCATCCAGGCCATCCCGGCGTCCATTTCAAGCACCATCATTTCAATGTGCGGGCGCAGTTCGCCAAGGTTGGATTCCCCGCTCATGGTGCTGACCATCAGCAGCATGCCAATGACGGATAGCGCCCCCCCGATAATGGCCGCCCCCGCCAATAGCGATCGAAATGGCAGCACGGCCCCCGAAATCCGTTCCGGCCCCCTGAGGCTGTACAACCCGAACAGCGCGACGCCAAACAGCAGCATCAAATCCACGTACAACAAAAAGCGCAGAACGATGTTGGCCGAGTCGCTCATCTATCACTTCACTTTGAATGAAACGTTGCCGGTGATCGGGTGGGTGTCTGACGATACGGCGCGCCACTCTACTTTATAGGTGCCGGCAGGCAGGGGTGACAGCGGAGTAATGAGCATGGTTTTCGGGTCGCTGCCGCCACTGACTTTGGCTTTCATGGGCATGGGCGAGTGGGCCATGCCGGGCATTTCGGTCATGACCAGTTTTGCCCCGGAAAACTGTTTGACCAGGTTTTCCGAAAAGTGCAGTTCGATGATGCCCGGCGCCGCACCGATGGCACCTTCGGCGGGGCTGGACGACAGCAACTTCGGATGGGCTAGAACCAAAGTGCTCAGCAGCAGCCCGGCTGACAGCAAGACAGTGACAGCGGTGGTTTTGATGATGTGCATGCAAGGCCTCTTGCCGCTTAATGCGGCTGGTTATGATTGTTGGTATAGGGGTTCAGAACCACAGGCGCACGCCGAGAACCAGCCGCGCCTCGCTGCGGTCCTCGCCTTCGGCTGCGGCGTAATCGGCGGTTTTGCCGTAGGTGCGGTTCCAGGTCACGCCAATGTAGGGCGCAAATTCCCGGCGAATTTCGTAGCGCAGGCGCAGGCCCGCTTCGCTGTTGGACAGACCGGAGCCAATTCCTCGTTGCGGGTCGTTCTTGCCATAGAAGTTGAGCTCTGCGGTCGGTTGCAGGATGAGTCGGTTGGTCAGCAGGATGTCGTAGTCGCCCTCCAGCCGCGCGGCGCTCTGACCGCCTTCGCCGATGAACGCCGTGGCCTCGGCTTCGAAGTTGTACAGCGCCATGCCTTGCACACCAAGCGCTGCCCAGGTTTGCGGGGCGCCGGGTTTGAAGTCCTGGCGGACACCGCTGACCACGTCCCACCATGGACTGATCGCGTGGCCCCACAGCGCCTGGATTTCAGCATCTTCGGTCTTGCCGTTGGTGCGTTCGCCTTCGGAGCGCAGCCACAGACGATCGATGTCGCCGCCGATCCAGCCGGACAAATCCCAGGCCAGGGTGCTGCCGTCGTCGGCGTCCTGCCATTCGAGTTTGTCGGCGAGGAAGAATGAATTCAGCGCGGTGTCATGTATGGCATGGCCGCTATGGCTGCTGAAGACGGCAGCACGGTCGGCGTCGGTCAGGGCCGGGATCGGCGTACGACTTTCGGTCGGGGCTGCTGGTTGCATCTGGCCTTCGTCCATGGTTTGCAGCTCGCCATGGTCCATGGAGTTCATCTGGCTGTGATCCATGCCCTGCATGTCGTCTGTCGCGGCAATCACCGGAGAAAGCGGCAGGCCAGCGCAGATGATGCCCGCGGCGATGGAGGAAATTCTGATCATGGTTGGCACCTCATTCTTCCACGCGAACTTCACGGAACATGCCCATTTCCATGTGGAACAGGAGATGGCAGTGATAGGCCCAGCGCCCGAGCGCATCGGCGGTTACCCGGTAGCTGCGGCGTGTACCCGGTGGCATGTCGATGGTGTGTTTGCGCACCATGAAGTCGCCGTTCTCGTCTTCGAGATCGCTCCACATTCCGTGCAGGTGAATGGGGTGGGTCATCATGGTGTCGTTGACCAGCACCACGCGAATGCGCTCGCCATACTTGAGCCGCAAGGGCTCGGCGTCGGAGAATTTCACGCCATTGAATGACCAGGAAAACTTCTCCATGTGCCCGGTGAGATGCAATTCGATCGTGCGTCCGGGATCGCGGCCGTCGGGGTCTTCGAAGGTACTGCGCAGGTCGGCGTAGGTCAGGACGCGGCGGCCGTTGTTGCGCAGGCCCAGGCCGGGGTCGTCGAGTTTGGGTGAGGTGGACATGGCTTGCATGTCCACCAGCGGGTTGTCGTTTTCCGAGTCGGGATGAGACTGCATCCCGGGCATGGCCATCTGGCTGTGGTCCATGCCGGCCATGCTGCCGTGATCCATCCCGCCCATACCCATGTCCTCCATGCTGACCAAGGGGCGCGGATCCAGCGGTGGCACCGGCGCGGACAGGCCAGGCTTGATCGCAAGGCTGCCGCGGGCGTAGCCGGTGCGGTCCATCGATTGAGCGAACACGGTATGGACGGCATCAATCGGCTCGACGATCACGTCGAAGGTCTCCGCCACGGCGATGCGAAATTCGTCGACGGCCACGGGTTTGACATGCAGGCCATCGGCCGCGACAACGGTCATTTTCAGGCCAGGAATGCGCACGTCGAAGTAACTCATGGCCGAGCCGTTGATGAAGCGCAGCCGCAGTTTTTCCCCGGGACGGAACACACCGGTCCAATTTCCGTCCGGCGCCTGTCCGTTCATCAAGTAGGTGTAAGTGGCGCCGCTGACGTCGGCCAGGTCGGTGGGATTCATCTTCATTTCAGCCCACATCTTGCGATCGGCAACGGTCGCGTCCCAACCGTTGGTGCTGACGTCGTCGATGAAATCGCCCACGGTGCGCTTGTGGTAGTTGTAGTAGTCGGATTGCTTTTTCAGTGTCTTCATCAGACTGGCCGGGTCTTCGTCGGTCCAATCGGTGAGCATCACCACGTAATCGCGGTCGTACTGGAAAGGTTCCGGTTCCCTGGCGTCGATCACCAGCGGGCCGTAGACGCCGGATTGCTCCTGCAATCCCGAATGACTGTGGTACCAGTAGGTGCCGTTTTGCCGGACTTTAAATTGGTAGACATACAGCCCGCCGGGGTCGATACCCTTGAAGCTCAGCCCCGGCACGCCGTCCATGTTGGCTGGCAATAAAATGCCATGCCAGTGAATGGAAGTGCTGTCCTTGAGTGCGTTCTTCACCCGCAAGGTAACCGTATCGCCTTCGCGCCAGCGCAGGAGAGGGCCGGGAAGGCTGCCGTTGATTGTCATCGCAGTGCGCGGATTGCCGGTGAAGTTGACCGGCGTTTCACCGATCAATAGCTCGAAGTCGCTGCCGGTCAGCACTTGCGGTTCACTGGGGCTGGTGATCGCCCAGACGGGCGGGCGCCATAATCCAAGACCGCCCAGCAGTCCGCCTGCGGCAAGTCCTTTGACGAAGGTGCGTCGTGAAGTGTTGGAGTGCATGCCGATTGTCCCGTCCGTCAGCCTGGTGAACATATCTACGAGGCTAACGGACGGTGCCTTTCAGCTGGCTGAGGCGAAGATTACAGTTTTGTCAGGTAGGTGATGATTACTGGCGCTTGGTAGGTTTGTCGGACGAGGCCACAGTGCCGCCGCCGCAGTTAATGTAAGAAGACGACTTCAGCCAGCGCTGATCCGGGTAGTAGGAAAACAGCAGTTGCCCGTCTTTCATCGAGTCGATCAACCGATGAGCAATCGCCGGCCGAACTGCCGGGCAACCGAGGCTTCTGCCAATCCGGCCGTTCGCCCTTGCCAGGACTGGACTGACGTACGGCGCGCCATGAATGACGATTGCCCGGTCATAGGCGTTATCGTTGAACCCTGGTTCCAGGCCTTCCATGCGCAATGAATAGCCGTTCTGGCCGCGATAGCTTTCCTGGGTACGGAACAGGCCGAGGCTGGTGGCGAAGCTTTCGTTCTGGTTGGAAAACTGGGTGGCCATGTTTTCGCCGCTGTTGCGGCCATGGGCGACAAGCTCGTGGAACAGCAATTTGCGCTTTTTCAGATCGAACACCCACAGACGTTGTTCGGTCGAAGGCAGGGAGTAATCGATCACTGCTAGTCTCTGTGCCGCAGCTGCGCCTTGAGCGCGAGTGCATTGGCTGGCACGGACCGCCAGGGCAATGACCTTGGCATTGGCATTTGGAGCAGCTTTGGCCAGCGCGACTTCAAGCGAATCGGCGTAGGCTGTTGGAAGGTAAGCCGACGTCAACAGCAGCGCTGTGTATAGAAAGCCAAAGCGGTGTAGCGTCATAAAAATGTCTCATCAGGAATATTTCGAGTCTAGCAGCGAGTTGGACGCTAGCCCTTTGATTACGGGAGATTAAGGATTATCCATGGGTCAATTAACAAGGTTATTCGTCATAAGCCGTGCACTTTTTATGGTCTTTCTGATCAGCGGCACTGCGTTGGCAGAAACTTCGCCGATCATGCCGGTAACTCCGCCAACCGGTCCGCTGGCCGCCGCGCCCGACGATGTCGTCGGTCAGTCGATCCAGGCAGCGCTGGAACCTTTGCAATCTTCGTTCCCGCCCCTACTCACGTCACGCAAGCATCAACGAATGGATGTCGGCCGTGTGGTGATGGACTTTTATTCCCATCGCAACTTCCGTGCCGCCTGGACGGACGGCCGTGACTTCTCCCAATTGCTCAAGAGCCTGAACGAAACAGAAATCGATGGCTTGGTCCCGACGGATTTCCATGTAGCGGAGTTGGCTCAGGCGCAACTGGCGATCCAGACTACCGCACCGACACCGGCCCAGTCGGCCGCTTTTGATCTTGCGGCTACCCGCACTTACATCACCGCGCTGCTCCAGTTGCGTCGTGGCAAGGTCGATCCGGCGCGGCTGGATTTTCACTGGAACTTCGACCCGGTCGGGGTTGATCCCCGTGAGGATGTGAATAGTTTCTTCACCGCCCTGAACGATCACGATGTGGCACGCGCATTTGCTCAAGCGCCACCGCAAGAGGCGGTTTATCGCAGCATGCGGGTGGCCTTGGCGCAGTTGCGCCAGGTCAGGGATTCCGGCGGCTGGCCAAAAGTGACTGAAGGGCAATCTCTCAAACCTGGTATGGACGGCGTGGCGGTGATGCAATTGCGTTCCCGATTGGCGGCGGGTGGCTATCTGGAGCCGCACAACGGAAAACGCACTGATTACGACGACAAAGTCATCGCAGCAGTGAAGAAGTATCAAGTTGAGCAGTATCTGGGCGCGGATGGCGTAGCGGGGGCGGCCACTCTGGCGGCGTTGAACGTGCCCGTGGAAGCGCGGATCGATCAGGTCCGGGTGAACATGGAGCGGGCGCGGTGGTTGCTGTACAAACTCCAGGGTACTTTTGTCGTCGTTGATATTGCCGGTTACAAGGTCGCGCTGTATCGCGATGGCCAGCCGATCTGGCGCTCCCGGGTGCAGGTCGGCAAGCCATTTCGCAGCACGCCGGTGTTCCAGTCAGAAATAACCTATGTCACGTTCAACCCCACGTGGACCGTGCCACCAACAATTCTGACCAAGGATATGCTGCCCAAGATTCAACAGAATCCTGGCTATCTGGCCGCGAACCGAATCAGAGCGCTTGACCGGGAAGGCAATGTACTCGATCCGTCGGGCATCGATTGGTACAACGCACGCGGCATCACCTTGCGTCAGGATGCCGGTCCGGAAAATTCCTTGGGCCAGGTGGTGATTCGCTTCCCCAACGATTACGCCATTTATTTGCATGACACGCCGCACCGCGAGTTGTTTGCCAAGTCCATGCGCGCTACCAGTTCCGGCTGTATTCGGGTGGAGAATCCGTTGCAACTGGTCGAATTGCTGTTCAACGATCCGGTGCGCTGGAACAGCGAAGGTATTAAAAAGCAGTTGGCCAACGGCAAGACCGAAAACATCAAGCTGCCAGTCAAGGTGCCGGTGTTGCTGGCTTACTGGACGGTGGACTTGAGCAACGATGGGCGAGTGACGTTCAAGCCTGACGTCTATGGTTATGACTCTCCAGTCTTGCGCCGGTTGAACATGCCGACGGAGTTGCCCGTACTGGACTTGCAGAAGGCGACAACTTCTTTGGTGGTGACGGGGAAAAACAACTAAGGGCGGGATAGCTCGCTGACGATAAATGCAGCCCTGCGGGAGCAGCGTCAGGCGTCATACGCTGTCAGACGAATGTGTCGTGCGACGCAAGGGAACCACTGGCCAAGCGGTTCCCATTTTTGCTTTGCAAACCCGTAGACTTGGCGCCCGGAACCAAGGGATATGGGCCTGGACTCATGACTTGCCCTTTTCAGGACGCGCTTTTGCCCATTCACCTCGACGACCAGCACCACGCCCCCGGCGATGCATTGAAGCGCCTGCCCTTGCGCAAGGCTGCGGTGCTGTTCATCGCTACGGTGTGTCTTTGCCTGTGTGCCTTGCTTTATCTGCAACTGGAGCAGTCCCGGCGACACGACCTGAATCAGGCTCAAGTGGCATCGTCGAACCTCACGCGTGCCATGGCACAACAGGCCGAAGA
>Ga0182008_10002737_pt1 | contig 10932 bp, 17 predicted proteins | sample Sormic07211129_1_FD_120482 | JGI IMG/M metagenome (GOLD analysis project Ga0182008, IMG submission 120482) | Rhizosphere microbial communities from Sorghum bicolor, Mead, Nebraska, USA - 072115-129_1 metaG | ecosystem: Host-associated > Plants > Roots > Rhizosphere | place: USA: Nebraska...
ATCTGCACAGCGAATAGAATGCCTTTCCACCTCGTAGCCAGTTGTGCCGATGAATATCCCTAATCTGATCACCGTTCTACGCGTCCTGCTCATCCCGATTTTCATTTTGTTGTTTTATTTGCCGTACCAGTGGAGCTATGTGGCCTCAAGTTCGGTGTTCGCGTTCGCGGCCGCGACCGACTGGCTCGACGGTTACCTGGCACGCCGCCTGGAGCAGAGCACGCCGTTTGGCGCATTCCTAGACCCCGTGGCCGATAAGCTCATGGTGGCCGTCGCCCTGGTCCTGCTGGTGCAGGAACATGGCAACCTCTGGCTTACGCTGCCAGCCGCTGTAATCATCGGTCGCGAGATCGTGGTGTCGGCACTGCGCGAATGGATGGCCGAAATCGGCGCCCGCGCCCATGTTGCTGTATCGAACATGGGCAAATGGAAAACCGCCGCACAGATGCTCGCCCTGGTGATCCTGCTGGCGAACCCGTCGGACTTCACGTTCTGGGTCCTGCTGGGCTACGCATTATTGCTCATCGCCGCCGGACTGACGCTGTGGTCAATGCTCCAGTACCTACGCGCCGCCTGGCCTCATCTGCGCACCACCGTTGAAAAGAAATAAAACTTTTTTGAATCAAGGGGTTGACGGGTGCGGGAGATTCTATAGAATGCGCACCACCAAGACGCGGGAATAGCTCAGTTGGTAGAGCACGACCTTGCCAAGGTCGGGGTCGCGAGTTCGAGTCTCGTTTCCCGCTCCAAACACAAAGAAAAAGCCACTCAATGAGTGGCTTTTTTTTGCCTGGAATTTAGGCTCACCACCCGACCTCACCGGCAATACATCACCACCATCACCTCGCCCGTCCTGCTGCCACCAGCGGCCCATCAGTAAAGAAACTGCCGTCGCGAGGGCGGTGGGTGGCTATTTATTTCCTGGCTTGATGGATTCAGAGGGTGCCACCGAGTGTGCGCCCGTGCCTGGCGCAGGCGGCACCGCGCAGCGGCCGTCATGGCAGCGGCGGCTGCCATCCGGGTGTGGCAGCCACGCCAGATATGGGCGCGAGCGGGCGAACATACGATAGCCGAGGTTGAACAACGGCCGAAGCGGACGCCATGACAGCGGTGCGGCCCAGATTCCCATATCGGCCGCGCGCCAGCTCCAGAGTGTCGCGTCCAGGCCGGTGACCCAGGTGCCATCGCTGAACCGGGCGTGCAGGGCGGCGCCCATTGCGTCCAGGCTCACGCCCAGCGATTGCCCGTCAAAGGCAGGGTCACTGATATCTACGAACAACAGCCGCGCACAAGAGGCTCGGCGGCGTAGCAGCTTGATCTCTCGCGCGCAGAGTGGGCAATCGCCATCAAAATAAAGGGTCAGCGGCCATTGCTCATTCTTGTACATAGGGTCGTTGCCTGTATAAGTTTTTAACACCCTAGGCGTGAAACCGTCCGATGACAAGAGGCTTCGCGCCTTTCATGTCATGGGCGGACTCGGCTCTTGCCACGTCGGCAGCGCTCCGAGCAGTAACGCACCTGTTCCCAGCACCGCGCCCATTTCTTTCTCCAAGTGAACGGCAGGCCACACGTCACGCAGGTCTTGACTGGCAGTTCACTCTTTTTCACAAGCATGCCCTCGGTGCAAACGCTCAAGGCGTGATGGGGTCGCTGGCCGGAAACGTTCTTCCAGTGCTTCGTCGAGTCGGCCTCCATTGGCGGCGCAATCCTCATTGTCCAAAGCAGGCCCAGGTTCCGTTTCGCTTGGCGGCAAGGGCATGACCACTGGTCGCCATACGCGCGTTGGTTTTGAAATTTTACAGTGCATTTTCGCTTCACATGCAGGGGAGGCGAGCATCAGTACAAGGGGCCCGTTCCGATGAGTTCCGGCTTGGCCAACTCGCCTGCTTTTTTCTCATATTCAGGAGGATTAACACCATGGCGACACCACAAGAAAACGTACTTGACTGGTTGCGCGATGCCCACGCGATGGAGCAGCAGGCCGAAAAGATGCTCAAGGCACAATCCGAACGCCTGGAGCATTACCCGCAGCTCAAGGCACGTATCGACCAACATATCCAGGAAACCCTCGGCCAGCAGGCACTCATTGACCAGTGCCTGACCCGCCTGGGTGGTTCAGCTTCGACGCTCAAAGACATGGGAGGCAAGCTGATGGCCTTCGGGCAGGCCGTTGGTGGCTCTTTGATGAGCGACGAGGTGATCAAGGGGGCGATGGCCGGCTATGTCTTCGAGAACATGGAGATCGCCTCCTATACCGTGCTGATTGCAGCAGCGCGAGAGGCCGGAGACGCCGAGACTCAGGCGGCGTGCGAGCAGATTCTGCCCCAGGAGATCGCCATGGCTCAGTGGTTGCTGGAGCATTTGCCGCAACTGACCCAGGCATTTCTGGAACGCTCCGCAGACCCGGATAAAGAAGCCAAGAAGTAACCCTGTTCCAAGTGCTCGGCGCGTAAAGCAGGGCACCTGCTCACCAAACGGTTGGCCAGGTGTGAGTTAAATGAACTTTGTCCGCGCTGGTCGCTTCCATTGTTAGACAACTTGCCTGCAGAGCCGCCCATGACCGAATCCAGTTTCAGCCCCGCTTCATCCGCCAAACCGTCGCTGCGCCGCGCCGTGACCGGACCAATGCTGTTTTTGTTCATCCTTGGCGATGTCCTCGGTGCCGGCGTGTATGCGCTGGCCGGCACTATCGCAGGTCAGGTAGGCGGTGCGATTTGGGTGCCATTGCTGGTGGCATTGTTCTTCGCCATGCTCACGGCCGGCTCGTATGCGGAACTGGTAACTAAGTACCCGCATGCCGGCGCAGCGTCGGTGTTTGCCGAGAAGGCGTTCAAGTCGCCGCTGGTTTCGTTCCTGGTGGGCTTCAGCATGCTGGCGGCTGCGGTCACCAGTGCGGCGGGGCTTTCCCTGGCATTTACCGGCGACTACCTGGCGGCGTTTCTCAAGGTTCCACCGACCCTGGCTGCTCTGGTGTTCCTGACGGTCATTGCCCTGCTCAATGCACGCGGGATCAAGGAGTCTTTGGGCGCGAATATGGTGATGACCTGCATCGAGCTCTCCGGATTGTTACTGGTGGTGGTCGCTGCGGTGTGGTGTTTCCACGCGGGTGAGGCGAACCTTGGGCGTGCCGTGGAATTCAAAGCCGGCGTCAACCCGATGCTCGCGGTGCTGGGCGCCGCGTTATTGGCGTTCTATTCGTTCGTTGGCTTTGAGACATCGGCCAACCTGGCGGAAGAAATCCGTGGCGTACGCACGGTCTACCCGCGTGCGCTGTTCGGTGCGCTGATCACCGCCGGTGTCGTGTATATGGCGGTCGGTGTGGCCGCCTCCGTGGTGCTGCCGATGGATCAACTGATGGCGACCTCGGCGCCGTTGCTGGAAGTGGTACGGGCCTCGGGCCTGAATATTCCGCCGCAGTTGTTCGCCTTTATTGCCTTGGTGGCGGTGGCCAACGGCGCACTGTTGACCATGATCATGGCCAGTCGCCTGGCCTATGGCATGGCGCGCATGGGGCTGTTGCCGACTCCGCTGTCGCGGGTGCTGTCCAAACGCCGGACGCCGCTGTTTGCAATCATCGCCACCACCGGGGTGGCCATGGCGCTGACCCTTACCGGTACCCTCGCAGCCCTGGCCGAAACCGTGGTGCTGTTGCTGCTGTTCGTGTTCCTCAGCACCAACCTGGCGGTGCTGGTGCTGCGCCGCGACCCTGTCGACAAGGATCACTTCCGCGTACCGACCTGGGTGCCGGTGCTGGCCATCGTGTCGTGCCTGATTCTGCTCAGCCAGCAGAGCCTCGACACTTGGCTGCGCGGTGGCGCGCTGATGCTGCTGGGTGTCGTGCTGTATGGCTGTAACCGCCTGGCGACCCCCGTGGCGGCGCCGAGTTAAAGGCCGCCGCCACGGTCTTGCGCATGCGCTAGACCGTGGCGGTGGTTAATGCGGCGTGCCACGCGGCGTAGGGCGTATTCGCGACCTTGTGCCGGTTAAAGTCATCAGCCCCGTCATCCCACCACACCGGGCCGCGCTCACCCAAGCCAACCTTGGCCCGCTGCACCTTGGAGCGCGCGTCTTTTAGCGCGTCGTCATCGCCGCTCGCCTTGGCGGCTTTTACCTCGCGACGCGCAGTCATCAGTTGCTTGACCAGATCCTGGCGGACCGTTTCCGGCAACTGCGGATTGCTGCAGCGCCACAGAATGCCTCTGATTACGAAATAGCGGCCATCGGGCGTGGTCGGGTAGCGGGAGGAGGCCTGGAGCGGGACGGTACGCTTACCCATGGCGCGTTTCAGGCGCGATCTCGACCCACACGGGCGCATGGTCGCTGGCATGTTCTTCGTTGCGTACCCATGCATCCACGCCCGCATTGCGCAGGCGCGGCGCGAGTATCGGGTTCAGCAATAGGTGGTCGATACGCAGCCCGGAATTTTTCTGCCAATGCTGGCGGAAATAGTCCCAGAACGTGTACACGCGTTCGTCCGGATACAGATGCCGTATCGAGTCGATCCAGCCTTGCTCCAGCAGCTTTTGGTAACACGCACGGCTTTCCGGCTGCAGGAGGGCGTCCTTGAGCCAGGAGCGTGTGCTGTAAATGTCCAGGTCGGTGGGCACCACGTTGTAGTCACCCGCCAGCACCACCGGGTGTTCGCTGGCCTGCAGGCGCTGCGCGTGCTGGATCAGCCGTTCGAACCATTGCAGCTTGTAGTCGAATTTCGGCCCAGGCTGCGGATTTCCGTTAGGCAGGTACAGGCAGCCGACCACCACCCCCAATACCGCCGCTTCCAGATAGCGCGACTGGGTGTCGTCCTCGGCGCCCGGCAGGCCTCGATGAATCAGCAGCGGTTCGGCGTCGCGGGCCAGAATGGCGACACCGTTCCAGGAGGCCTGACCGTGGTGCACAGACCCATAGCCCGCCGTTTCCAGAGCCTTGGCGGGGAACGCTTTGTCCGCCGCTTTCAGTTCCTGCAGGCAGACAATGTCCGGGCGTTCTTTCTCCAGCCAGCGCAACAGGTTCGGCAGGCGCGCGCCGATGCCGTTGACATTGAATGTGGCGATCTTGAGCGAGGGCATGGGGCGGTTCCTCAATCGGTAAATTCAGTGCTGATGGGGCGTGTTGGTCGGGTCCGCAATCTGGAACACGTTGCCATGGCGCCACGCATCCGCGCCCGGCGCCACAGTGGGGGTCGGTATGTCGGCACGGGCCTTGCGCTTCTGCGCGCTGTCGATGCCGAACCGACGATCGCGCTCGGCCACCTGTTGCGGGTTGGCCTGGCCATCGGCCGTGAAGCCCATCATCAATTGGGGCACGCCCAGAGGCAGGTCTTTATTGAGGTCGGTGTGCCAGGTGTGCCAAGTCTTGCCGTAGGTGTGCACGAGCTTTTCCATCAAGGCATGCTCGGCCACCTCGGGAATTCCAGGCGCGATCAACTGGCCGGATTTCACCTCGTGCACATGGCTGTGCCACAGCGCCTGTTCGGCCTTGGGCAGGCCGCTGAACAGGCGCTCGCTGATGATGTATTCCACCCCCATCAACTTGGCATCCTTGCGATTGCCGTCGTAAATCACGCACTGAATCACTTCTTCATTAAGAATCGCGCAGTAGTGGTGCGCCTCCATTTGGGCGTCCATGTGGCCGTTGTAGAAATGGAAACCGTCGAGGTACGCGTTCAACGCTTCAACCGGCGGGCGTGATTGCAACAGCGCCGCACCGGCCTCTAAAGAGCGCGTGGTGGGCGAGGGCGCATCGCCCGGTGCAACCACGTTGGAGGCTGAATTGTCGGCGGCGCAGGCGCCGAGCAGCAACGCCACTGCCGTAGCGCAGGCCGCTCTGACGCCAGGGATTGTATGAATTGCACCCATGCTGGAGTCCCTTCTGTTGGTGATCGAATGCCTCCTATGGATAGCTTGCGTGCCGGGAAAGTTTGTTTTTATCGCTCGATGGGCCGACGACAGGTGCCATACCCGTGCTTGCCGAGCACGTAGGTCAAAACGTTGGAACTTCAACGCAAACACTCAAATCCTAAGACAGTTGATTCAATCGCCCGGTCTGCAAGAGCACCCCCATGGAGTCACTGATGCCCGACCCCTCTACGTCGTCCGCTCCAGCACCGTCGCGTCCCTGGCTGCACCGGGCCTCAAGCCTGGGATGGACCGGCGCATTGTTCTGGTCCTGCACAGTCGTGGTGACGCTGTGGTTGCTGGCCAGCGGCTACAACGCCGTGGTCGAGGGCGACACGACCCATTTGCACTACGCCCTGCTGGGCGGGTTCAGCGGTTTCGCTGCCACGGCCCTGGGCGCCATTGCGGCCATCGTGCTGCGTGAGATCAGCGCGCGGACCCAGGATGTCATGCTGGGTTTCGCGGCCGGCATGATGCTCGCGGCCAGCTCGTTTTCACTGATTCTGCCCGGTATAGAGGCCGCACAATCGATTACCGGCCATCAGTTGTCGGCTGCTTGCACCGTGGTGTTGGGGCTGGCGTTGGGCGTGGCGCTGATGGTCGGCCTGGATCGCTTCGTGCCCCACGAGCATTCGAAAAGTGGGCGTAAAGGCCCGCAGACTGAACGTTTCAATCGTGTCTGGCTGTTCGTGCTCGCCATCACCCTGCACAACCTGCCGGAAGGCATGGCCATCGGTGTCAGCTTTGCCGATGGCGACTTGCACGTCGGCATGCCACTGACCACCGCCATCGCCATCCAGGACATTCCCGAGGGCCTGGCGGTCGCTTTGGCGCTACGGGTCACCGGCGTCTCGGCGCTGCGTGCGATGCTGATCGCGGTGGGTTCGGGGCTGATGGAACCGCTGGGCGCCGTGGTGGGGCTGGGGATTTCCAGCGGCTTTGCCCTGGGTTATCCGATTGCATTGGGGCTGGCGGCAGGCGCGATGATCTTCGTCGTCTCCCACGAAGTGATTCCGGAAACCCACCGCAACGGCCACGAAACTCCGGCCACCCTCGGGCTGATGCTGGGTTTCGCGGTCATGATGTTTCTCGATACAGCCTTGGGCTGAGCCCCGTTTTATTCACCGACGAGCAGGTTTACCAAAGGAGGTTTGTTTGGATTTGATGGATTGGGTGCAGTGGCCTGCCATGGTGGTGACGGTGATTTCGGCCTGGTTTATCGGCTCGCAACGACCGCGTCGCCGCATGCTTGCATTCTGGGGGTTCATCCTCAGTAATGCCTTGTGGATCGTGTGGGGCTGGCACACCCAGGCGTTCGCGCTGATCCTGCTGGAGGGCATTCTTTTGGGCATGAACGCGCGAGGATTTCGAAAAAACCAGCGCAGCCGGAACGCGGGGTGAAGCGTGCTTGCTAGCGATTCAGAAAGTTCTTCCTGAATCCGCGCAGGTTCATCAGGCACAGGCAGATTTGCAGCACGATCAGCGCGTAGGCCTGCGCGTACGCGCCCCAGATTACCCACAGCACGTTACTCGCGATAAAGCAGCAGAAACCCGTCATTCGTCGCGCCGGTCGTTGCGATCCAATCAGCCAGGCCGCGATTACCGTCACCACCATGGCAGGCCATTGGACCCAATTCAGCTCACTCAAGACCCCTCCTTCAACTACCTGCGGTTTGAAAAACAGAGGGCGCATCGGGCAAATAATTCAGATTTTCAACGCCGTGTTGCCGTCACCGCTCGTCAGGCCTGTGCCGAATTTGTTGAACGTATAGCCGGTGCTCCCGGCCAGACTAAACAAGGGCTGGCGCAGGCAACGCGCTGGCGTCGGGGCCATTTGTTTCATTACCTGGTGAACGATCATGAAAAAGTTATCGATGTGCCTGGGCTTGTGCAGCCTGTTCCTGCTGCACGGCTGCTTCGACAATTCGGACAACGCCACAAAAGGCAATAGCAGCTCCACCAAGTCCTCCGTGCAGATGCAGGAAGGCAAGGCGGATGAGCATAAGTGATGTGCGAGGCACGGTGCTGGCTGGCATGAAGGGGGCCTGTGACGATGGAGAAAACCGACAAGGCAATGGCAATTCGAGGCTGGCACTTGCTGCTCGAGGACGACAGCTATCGCCTGGATCATCCCGATGACTTCCACCAGACCTTGATCAGCCGAGCCGATGAGCTAGTGCTGCGCGACGTCATCAGCCTTGAAGAGTGGCAGCGACTCAAGGACGCCGCGGATGCCGTCCACGCAAAAACGTTGCAGAGTCTGGCGACCCTGCAACGTGACCGTCTCGATACCGTGGCGATTGATCTGTGCATCGACGCCGAGGCTCAAGCATAGGCCCCGGCCAGGCTATAGGACTCAGGCCTGCGCCTGATAACGCTCGGCGGCGTGCGCCTGGCGGATATCCGCGAGCAGCCCCTGGCGCGCCTGGTCCAGTTGGTCCCAACGGCCTTCGACGTGCAATGGCGGGATGGTCACCGGCTCGCGACGGTCGAAACCCAGCAGGGCCGCGTCCACCAGCTCATCCACGTCCATCACTTCCGGCAGCGCATTGATATCGATGCCGGCGCGTTCCCAGATTTCGGTGCGAGTGGCGGCGGGCAGGACGGCCTGGATGTACACGCCCTTGGCCGCCAATTCCACGCTCAGTCCCTGGGACAGGAACAGCACGAATGCCTTTGTCGCGCCGTACACCGACATGCCGAACTCGGGCGCAAAACCCACCACCGAGCCCAGGTTGATGATCGAACCGCTGCCGGCCTGCGCAAAGCGCGGCGCCACGGCGGCAGCCAGGCGTGTCAGCGCCACGACGTTGAGGGCGATCAGTTGATCGACGGCTTCGGCGCTCTGTTGAACAAAGCCTCCGGACTGCGCCATGCCCGCGTTATTGATCAGGATGCCGATGCGTGCATCGTCGCGCAGGCGGGTTTCCACCGACGCGAGGTCGGCGGCCAGGGTCAGGTCGGCCTGGAACACCTCCACGGCCACACCGTTTTCCTCGCGTAACTGTACGGCCAATGCCTCCAGGCGCGCGTTGTCGCGAGCGACCAGCACCAAGTCATGGCCACGACGGGCGAAGCGCCTGGCATAGGTGGCGCCGATGCCGGAGGAGGCGCCAGTAATCAGAACAGTAGGGAGCATGGTCATGGTGAGTTTCCTGAAGAGTGTCGCGGGTGATGGAGAGGGTTTAATGATTACGACCGAAATCTAAAATGTCAATGTTTTGATGTTGGTCGACATCAATGTATGCTTGCGGCACGTACGTAAAAGATTCAGGTGGACCATGAAAGTCTCTAAACAACAGGCTCAGGCCAATCGCGCGCACATCGTGGAAACGGCCTCGGCGCTGTTTCGCGAGCGTGGGTATGACGGTGTGGGCATCGCTGACCTGATGGCGGCGGCAGGTTTTACCCAGGGCGGGTTCTACAAACACTTCGAGTCCAAGGCCGACCTCATGGCACAAGCATCAGCCTGTGGCCTGGCGCAGTCGGCTGCGCGCACGGCGGGGGCTTCGACCGAGGCGTTCGTAAACGTGTACCTGTCGCGCGAGCACCGCGATCAGCGCGCCACAGGTTGCACGCTGGCGGCGTTGTGCGGTGATGCCGCACGTAAGGAAGACGAGGTTCGCGTTGCATTTGCCGCCGGCATCGAAGCCCAACTGGGTGTGTTGCATGCGGCCAAAGCAGAGGCAGAAGCGCAGGACCCGACCGCTTCGCGTGCCGGCACGCTTGCATTGATGGCACAGGTGCTGGGTGGGTTGATCATGTCCCGTGCATGCCCGGACGACTCGGCGTTGGCCGATGAAATCCTGGCCGCGTGTCGCGCCGCGATCCTGGGAGGCGAGGACAGGCCGCAGTGAGGCCTGCCCCCGTCGCCGTTGTTACGGCTGCTTCGAGGCACCCAAATCTGCGCCCGTCACCGGGTCGCTGAGCGGGTCGGACAGGGTGCGGGCTTTCATTTGATCCAGCCGGGCTTCGTCTTCGGCGCTCAGTTGCACGCTGGCAAGGCCGTCGCCGCCGTCCACGGCCGGGAGCGGGTTTTCCACAAACTCCCACGCGTCCCCTTCGTTCCATGGGCCGCGTTTATCCTCCGTGCCTTGCGACATATTGAAGTAGACGTGACTGAACTCAGGCATGCCCGGCAGCTTGCCCTGGGGAAAGTTGGGTTGAATCGCATGCAAGGCTTTTTCGAAGGACAGTTGATGGGCGATTTCCCGCGTCATCAGAAAACCCAGTGCTTCTTTCACGCCAGGGTCGTCCGTGACGTTCATCAACCGCTCATACACAATCTTGGCCCGCGCTTCGGCGGCAATATTGGAACGCATGTCGGCCGTGGGTTCGCCGATGGTGTCGATATAAGCCGCCGTCCACGGTACGCCCGCCGAGTTGGTCAAGGGTGAACCGGCGCCGTACAACAGGCTGGTGATATGAGAGTCATTGCCCGCGCCATTGAGTGAGCGGTACAGCTCACCTTCTTCTTCGACGCCTTCGGCGATGCGACCCTTGGCGCCTTTGTTGAGCATGACGATGATCGAACCGATGACCTCCAGATGGCTGAGCTCCTCGGTGGCAATGTCCATCAGCAGGTCTTTGCGACCTGGATCGTCCTCGGCCAGCGCCTGGGTGAAGTAGCGCGAAGCCGCTGCCAACTCTCCCTGGGCACCGCCGAATTGTTCCAGCAGCAGGTTCGCCAGGCCCGGGTTGGGTTCGGCGACACGGACGGTGTATTGAAGTCGCTTGTTATGTAAAAACATCACACATCTCCTCAGGCAATGAACGGCAACGCGTACATCCAGGCCGCGTATGGGCAGGTCTGGCGCTGTGGGCGTGAGCCATCAGCAGCGTTAAAAAAACAGGGGAGCGGTGCCGCTCCCCTGCATCGGCGCCTCAACTGTTGCGCCCGCCACCATGGCTGTGCTCGCCGCCTTTGCGCCCGGCTTCCGAGGCTTTTTCGCGGTCGTTGGCAAAGTTTCCTCCACTGCTTTGCCCACCTTTGCTGCCCGCCTCGGCGGCGCGTCCGGGATCGTTCTTGAAGTTTCCA
>Ga0182008_10002738_pt1 | contig 10930 bp, 8 predicted proteins | sample Sormic07211129_1_FD_120482 | JGI IMG/M metagenome (GOLD analysis project Ga0182008, IMG submission 120482) | Rhizosphere microbial communities from Sorghum bicolor, Mead, Nebraska, USA - 072115-129_1 metaG | ecosystem: Host-associated > Plants > Roots > Rhizosphere | place: USA: Nebraska...
ACAGCGCCCAGACCTCCATCTCCCGGATGCCCAACCCGGGCGTTTTCGTGCCCGAGTCGAGCGACATCAGCGCCGCCATGTTCCGGGCCACCGGCAACCGCTCGGTGCCGCGCACCACGATGAACCTCGTCCACCTGCGGGCCGGGCAGATCGTCGGCAACACCTGTCTGACGGTTCTGAACACCGGTTTCCTGCGCAAGGCGGGGGAGTCCGAGGAGCGCATCACCGCCGTCTCCTCCTGGATGGACGCCCCCTGCTTCACCGACGCCGAGTGCGCCGCCCTCGCCCTGGTCGAGGCCACCTTCCAGCCGGCCCCGCCCGGAAAGGAGCGCGTCCCCGACGAGTTGTACGCGCAGGCGGCCCGGCACTAGGACGAGAAGGCGCTGGCCACCCTCACCATCGCGATCGGCCAGATCGGCTTCTTCATCGCGCTGGCCGTGATCGGCAAGCCCCAGCCGGTCGGTTCGCTCGCCGACGAGCAGTGGGACTGAGCCGTCACTCCCGGTCGCCGGTCAGCCCCAGGAACCGCTCGCCGGACGGATCGACGTCCACGCCGAGCCCGTTCAGCAGACCGGCCAGCATGACGTAGTAGCCGACCGTGGTGACGATCTCGACGACCTGCCGGTCGGTGAAGTGGGCGCGCAGGGCAGCCAGCGCGCCCTCCGACAGGGTGTGTCCAGCCATCAGTTCGAAGGCCGCCGCCAGCGCCGCCGACTCCGGCTCGTCGAACTCCGGCCCGTCCGACCGCCGTTCGGCGACCGCTGCCAACTGCTCCTCCGTGTTACCGGAGTTGAGGGCGATGGGCCGGTGCTGCACCGCCCCGTACTCGCACTCGGTGCCGACGGCCACCGCCATGATCACCAGCTCGCGCAGCCGGACGGACAGCGTCGACTCGGTGAGGACCGCGAGGCCCAGGTCGATGGCCGTGTCCGTCAGGGGCGGGGCGTGGGAGAGCATCCGGAAGGCGTTGAGCGGCACGGGAAGTTTCGCGACACCGGCAGCAAGCTGCTCCGGGTACGGAATGCGGGCCATGATCCCCCTTGTCGAGTTGTCGTGCGCACTGAGTGGCCGTGGTGCGCCGTGGTGCGCCGTGGTGCGTCATGGTGAGCCGTGGTGATGCCGGGCGGCCGCAGCGGACGTCAGCTCCTGAACCGCTCCCACAGTTTCGGGTACCGCTCCGCCAGCACCCGCTCGTTCTCCAGGTCGAGCGGTGTGCCCTCCGGTTCGGAGGCCGCGGGCGCGATGCCCAGGTCGGGTGCCACGGTGCCGGTCAGCTGCTCGTACGCCTCGTCCGCCGCGTACCCGAGCTCCTCGCCGTCGCCGTCGAGCTCCTCGTCGAAGTCGTCCAGGAGGTCGGCCAGCGAGTCGGGATGGTGCACGGCACCCTCGTAGACCTCGCGCCCCTGGCCGATCAGCCAGCAGCGGAAGAAGTCGAAGGCGTCGTCGCTGGCCCCGTCGAGCAGCACCCACGCGGCCCCCCACAGGTCCCAGCTGTACGCGCGGTTGTAGCGTGCCTCGAAGTGACGGGCGAAGTCCAGGACCGTCTCAGGGTCCAACTCCAGGAGCCGCTCCACGAGCAGGTCCGCCTGTTCCTCCGGGTCGCCCTCGGCGGCTTCGCGGGCGGCGTCCACCAGCTCCCAGAACTCCGACTCTTCCATCACGGGTCCAGCATCGGGCCTGGACGGGTGGGGCGCACGTGGAGTGCGGCGGATTGTTATGTCCCGTACAGAGCGGCCAGCCGTACGGCGTCGTTCGTGAAGCGCTCCCGCAGGCTCTCCGGTGCCAGCACCTCCACCTCCGGCCCGAGGCCCGCGAGCTGTGTGTGCGCGACCTCCTCGGACTCCACCGGCAGGGTCACCGTCACCCACCCGTCCCCGTCCGCCTCGCCCGAGGCCGCCAGTGCCGCCCGGGCGGCGGCCGGATCGACGGCGTACGGCAGTCTTCGCGCCCCGTCCCGCGACACCCGTACGACGACCTCGGCCCGCAGGATCGACCGGGCGAACTGCTCCGCGCGCTCCTCCCAGAAGACGGGCAGTGCGAAGCCCTCGTCCCGCTCGAACCGCTCCTGCGAGGCCGTGACCGCGGTGAACCGGTCGATCCGGTAGACGCGGAAGGAGCCCGGGTCCGGGATGCGCGCGCACAGATACCAGACCCCCGCCTTCAGCACGAGGCCGTACGGCTCCAGTTCCCGCTCGACCTCCCTCTCGCCCCGGAGGTAGCGGGCGGTGACCCGGCGGTCGTCCCAGACGGCGTCCGCCACGGCGGGCAGCAGCGGGGGTGTCTTCGGCTCGGCGAACCAGTTGGGGGCGTCGAGGTGGAATCGCTGGGCGGCCGTACGGGAGGCGTCGCGCAACGACGGCAACAGCGCGGCCGACACCTTGAGGCGGGCGGCGGAGGCGGCGTCCTCCAGCCCCATCTCCCGCAGGGCCCCGGGCACACCGGACAGGAACAGCGCCTCGGCCTCGCTGCGGGCCAGTCCGGTCAACCGGGTGCGGTACCCGCCGATGAGACGGTACCCACCGGCCCGCCCCCGGTCCGAGTACACCGGCACCCCGGCCTCCGACAGCGCCTGCGCGTCCCGGGTGATCGTCCGCTCGGAGACCTCCAGCTCCCGCGCCAGCTCGGCGGCGGTCATGGAGGACTGCGACTGGAGCAGCAGGACCATCTTGATGAGGCGGGCAGCACGCATGGGCTCATGATGCCGGGGCCGGTCGCGCAGTTCCCCGCGCCCTGTCTTTCAAGGGCGCGGGGCTGTGTCGATGTGCGGCTGCCGCCGCGTGGGCGCGACCGGCCCCCACTCACCGTCGGCCGAATGACGACGCCGGCCGAGTGCAACGCCGGCCGAACTACAACCCGTACCGCTCCCGCGCTTCCTTCACCGCGGTCGCCTTGACCTCTCCGCGCCGCGCCAGCTGGGCCAGCGCCGCGACCACGATGGACTGCGCGTCGACGCCGAAGTGCCGCCGCGCCCCCTCACGCGTGTCCGACAGCCCGAAACCGTCCGCGCCCAGCGACGAGTAGTCCTGTTCCACCCACTGCGCGATCTGGTCCGGGACCTGGCGCATGTAGTCGGAGACCGCGAGCACCGGCCCCTCGGCACCGTGCAGCGCCTGGCGGAGGTACGGCACCCGCTCCTCGCCGCGCAGCAGCGCCGCGTCGGCCTCCAGCGCGTCGCGCCGCAGTTCGGTCCAGGACGTCGCCGACCAGACGTCGGCCGCGACACCCCACTCCTCGGCGAGCAGCTTCTGCGCCTGGAGCGTCCAGTGGATCGCCGTACCGGAACCCAGCAGCTGGATGCGCGGGGCGTTGGCGGCCGGGGCGAGCCCTGCCTCCTCCGCCGTGTTGTAGCGGTACAGGCCCTTGACGATGCCCTCGTCGACACCCGCGGCGGACGGCTTCGCGGGCTGCGGGAGGGGCTCGTTGTAGACCGTCAGGTAGTAGAAGACGTTCGGGTCCTCGCCCGGCGCCGCCTCGCCGTACATGCGGCGCAGGCCGTCCTTCACGATCGTCGCGACCTCGTAGGCGAACGCCGGGTCGTACGTCAGCGCCGCCGGGTTGGTCGCCGCGATCACCGGCGAGTGACCGTCCGCGTGCTGCAGGCCCTCGCCCGTCAGGGTCGTACGGCCGGCCGTGGCGCCGACGAGGAAGCCGCGGCCGAGCTGGTCGCCGAGCTGCCACATCTGGTCGGCGGTGCGCTGCCAGCCGAACATCGAGTAGAAGATGTAGAACGGGATCATCGCCTCGCCGTGCGTCGCGTACGACGTCGAAGCGGCGATGAAGTCGGCCATCGAACCGGCCTCGGTGATCCCCTCGTTGAGGATCTGGCCGTTCTTGGCCTCCTTGTAGTACATCAGCTGGTCGCGGTCGACCGGCTCGTACGTCTGGCCCTTGGGGGAGTAGATCCCGAGCGACGGGAACAGCGACTCCATGCCGAAGGTGCGGGCCTCGTCGGGGACGATCGGCACCCAGCGCTTGCCGGTCTCCTTGTCGCGGACCAGGTCCTTGATCAGGCGGACGAAGGCCATGGTGGTGGCGACGTTCTGCGAGCCGGAGCCCTTGTCGAAGGAGGCGAAGGCCTTCTCGGCCGGGGCCGGCAGGGGCGCGAGCGCGTGGGTGCGACGGGCCGGGGCGGGGCCGCCGAGGGCCGCGCGGCGCTCCTGGAGGTAGCGCACCTCGGGGGAGTCGGCGCCGGGGTGGCCGTAGGGCACCACACCGTCGACGAAGTCGCTGTCCTTGATGGGGAGTTCGAGCAGGTCACGCATCTGCTTGAACTCGTCCACCGTCAGCTTCTTCATCTGGTGGTTGGCGTTCTTCGACGCGAAGCCCTGGCCGAGCGTGAAGCCCTTGACGGTCTGGGCCAGGATCACGGTCGGCGCACCCTTGTGGTCCAGGGCCGCCTTGTAGGCCGCGTACACCTTGCGCGCCTCGTGACCGCCACGGGACAGGTGGAAGCACTCGAGGATCCTGTCGTCGCTGAGCAGCTTCGCCATCTCGACCAGCGCGGGGTCGGCCCCGAAGAAGTCCTGGCGGATGTAGGCGGCGTCGCGGGTCTGGTACGTCTGCACCTGCGCGTCCGGCACCTGGCGGAGCCGTCGTACCAGGGCGCCCGTGGTGTCCAGGGCGAACAGCTCGTCCCAGGCCGTGCCCCACAGCGACTTGACGACGTTCCAGCCGGCGCCGCGGAACTGGGCCTCCAGCTCCTGCACGATCTTGAAGTTCGCGCGGACCGGGCCGTCGAGGCGCTGCAGGTTGCAGTTGATGACGAAGGTGAGGTTGTCGAGGCCCTCACGGCTCGCGAGGGCGAGTGCGGCCGTCGACTCCGGCTCGTCCATCTCGCCGTCGCCCAGGAAGGCCCAGACGTGGGACCGGGAGACGTCCTTGATGCCGCGGGCGGTGAGATACCGGTTGAAGCGGGCCTGGTAGATCGCCGACAGCGGGCCGAGGCCCATGGAGACGGTCGGGAACTCCCAGAGCCAGGGCAGACGGCGCGGGTGCGGGTAGGACGGCAGGCCGTCGCCGCCCGACTCGCGGCGGAAGTTGTCGAGGTGCCGCTCGGTCAGCCGGCCGTCGAGGAAGGCGCGGGCGTAGATACCGGGGGAGGCATGGCCCTGGATGTACAGCTGGTCGCCGCTGCCGTCCCCCTCCTTGCCCCGGAAGAAGTGGTTGAAGCCGGTCTCGTAGAGCCAGGCCGCGGAGGCGAAGGTGGCGATGTGGCCGCCGACGCCGTGTTTGGAGCCACGGGTCACCATCGCCGCCGCGTTCCAGCGGTTCCACGCGGTGATACGGCGCTCCAGCGCCTCGTCACCGGGCACGGCCGGCTCGGCGGCGGTCGGGATGGTGTTGACGTAGTCCGTCTCGAGGAGCTTGGGCAGGGCGACGCCGCCCGCCTCCGCGCGCTCCAGCGTGCGGCGCATCAGATACGCGGCCCGGTGCGGGCCCGCCGCCTTGGCGACCGCGTCCAGGGAGGCCTGCCATTCGGCGGTCTCCTCGGGGTCCCGGTCGGGGAGCTGGTCGAGCTCGCTCGGCTGGATGGCGTGGGGGTCGGTCATGTCGCCGCCTTCCTCAGTCGAAGGGGGTGCCCTTGGTCTTTGGCAGGACAGGGCTGAGGACCTCGGTGGAGGTCCGTCGGCGACAATAACTCGCTGATCGATGATCGATCAAAGGGTCCGGGGCAAAATATCTTGATTCCGAGAAAGTCGGCACGGAGTGTCTCCGGAAAAGACACCGGGTGCCGTGTCCAGGGGGGTTTTCGCAGGTGAGCGCGGCGCTCGGGTGGGTTCAGGCCCGCGGCGCGCACCCGAGCACATGCGCCTTGACGATCTCGGCGATGCGCGGGTCGCGTCTGCGGAACGCGGCCACCAGCTCCTCGTGCTCCTCCGCGTACGACTGCTGAACCGTTCCCAGCCAGCGGATCGACAGCGCCGTGAAGACCTCGATGCCCAGGCCCTCCCAGGTGTGCAGCAGGACCGAGTTGTCGGCCGCCCGCACCAGCTCCCGGTGGAAGCCCACCGTGTGCCGCACCTGGCCCGTCCCGTCGGAGTCCCGGTCGGCCTCGTACAGCGCGGCCACATGCGGCTCAAGCGCCGAGCAGTCCTGCGCCAGCCGCTCCGCCGCCAGCTCCGCCGCGATCGCCTCCAGACCGGCCCGGACCGGATAGCTCTCCTCCAGGTCGGCCGCCGTCAGGTTCCGCACCCGGACGCCCTTGTTCGGCGCCGACTCGATCAGCCGCAGCGACTCCAGCTCGCGCAGCGCCTCCCGCACCGGCGTCTGGCTGACCTCCAGCTCGGTCGCGATCCGACGCTCCACGATCCGCTCGCCCGGCTTCCAGCGCCCGCTGACGATCCCCTCCACGATGTGCTCGCGGATCTGTTCGCGGAGCGAGTGGACGACGGGCGCGGTCATGAGGAGCTCCTCGTAGCACGGGGCCGTGCGGCCCCCGGGGGCGTTTGACGTTTAGACAATAAGGCCGCGGGCCCGTCCAGGAGGGGCGCACGGGGGCGCTTTCGTGCAGGTGAGACGAGACTTACACGCTCTGCAGAGCGGCGCCCCCTGTAAAGACCCGTACCGGCCCCGACCCGGAGCCGTCACCGCCGTGTCACCGGCGAAACCCCGGGCGGCCATCCGGTGTCGCGGTGGGCAGAGGGGTTTTCCAGCCAGGAGCCCCGCCGCACCACTGGGGGATGCGATGTTCATCGGGGGACGAACCGGACGGATCGCCTGCTTGGTCACCGTGGCCGTGACGACGGCGGTCGGTGGCCTCATCGGGTGCCACTCCTCGGGCTCCGCGACGCACCAGCAGCGGCCCGCCAAGGTCCGCAAGGCCAGGAGCGCGGGGGAGACGACCGGTGGCCTCACCCGGATGTCCGCCTCCGCCGGCTCCGGCGGCGCCTGCGTCTTCGTCAAGCCGGACGGGGCCCAGAAGTTCGGACACGTCGGCTGGGGCTTCCGGATCACCGGGACGAACCAGTGGGTCTACGGCGCCGTGGAGAACCCCACCAACAAGCTCTACACCCCGCCCGGCGGCTACATCGGAGCCTGGCACGCGCAGGGCTCGTACGCCCGCATGCTCAGCGACATGTCCCGCGACGCCCACTACCCCGGCAGGTCGACGCACCCGTACAGCCGCTACCGCTGCGTCTCGTCCTCGACCGGTGACGTGAACAACGCCTGGCGGATGATCCACACCGTCGAGAGCCGCGGCTTCCTGGTCGGCATCGACCCGAAGACCGGCGAACTGACCTCCCGGGACTGCCTCGACGCCACCTACGACGTCCTGCACGCCTACCGGGCACGCCACCTGACGTACGCGCCCCACCTGGACATCCCGAACGTGTGGGTCGAGACCCTGTGGGACTGGAGCGACCACACGCTCACCCCGCGCTAGGCATACGGCGGCGCCCCCGCCCAGAGATCCCGGACGGGGGCGCCGTATGACCCGATGGGGGGTTACAGGCCGAGCTCGACCTCGAACTCGCCCGCCTCCAGGATCGCCTTGACCGCGGTCAGGTAGCGGGCCGCGTCGGCGCCGTCCACCAGACGGTGGTCGTAGGAGAGGGTCAGGTAGGTCATGTCGCGGACGGCGATGACCGTGCCCTCCTCCGTCTCCAGGACGGCCGGGCGCTTGACCGTGGCACCGATGCCGAGGATCGCGACCTGGCCCGGCGGCACGATGATCGTGTCGAAGAGCGCGCCGCGCGAACCGGTGTTGGAGATGGTGAAGGTCGCGCCGGACAGTTCGTCGGGCGTGATCCTGTTGGCGCGGACCTTGCCGGCCAGCTCCGCCGTGGCCTTCGCGATGCCGGCGATGTTCAGGTCGCCCGCGTGCTTGATGACCGGGGTCATCAGGCCCTTCTCGGAGTCCACCGCGATACCGATGTTCTCGGTGTCGAAGTAGGTGATCGTGCCCTCGGCCTCGTTGATCCGGGCGTTGACGGGCGCGTGCGCCTTCAGCGCCTGGGCCGCGGCCTTGACGAAGAACGGCATCGGGGAGAGCTTGACGCCCTCACGGGCCGCGAACGCGTCCTTGGCCCGGGAGCGCAGCTTCATCAGACGGGTGACGTCGACCTCGACGACCGAGGACAGCTGCGCCTGCTCGTGCAGCGCCTTGACCATGTTGTCGCCGATGACCTTGCGGATGCGCGGCATCTTGACGGTCTGGCCGCGGAGGGGGGAGGCCTCCAGGGCCGGGGCCTTCTTCGCGGCGGCCGGGGCGGCGGCGGCCACGGGGGCCGGAGCGGCGGTGGCGGCCTTCGCGGCCTCGGCGGCGGCGATGACGTCTTGCTTGCGGATACGGCCGCCGACGCCGGTGCCCTTGACGGAGCCCAGGTCGACGCCGTTCTCGGCGGCGAGCTTGCGCACCAGCGGGGTGACGTAGGCGCCGTCGTCACCGGAGGTGGCGGCGGGAGCCGGAGCCGGGGTGACCGGAGCCGGAGCGACCGGCGCGGGCGCCGGGGCGGCCGGGGCCGGGGCGGCGGCGACCGGGGCGGGCGCGGGAGCCGGAGCGGCGGGCGCCGGAGCGGGGGCCGGGGCCGGCGGAGCCGCGGGGGCGGCCGGAGCCGGAGCCGGAGCCGGGGCCGGAGCGGCGGCGGCCGGGGCCGGGGCGGCCGGGGCGGGGGCAGCGGCGGGCGCGGCACCCGGGGCGCCGATGACGGCGAGCTTGGCGCCGACCTCGGCCGTCTCGTCCTCGCCGACCGTGATCTCCAGCAGCACACCGGAGGTGGGCGCCGGGATCTCGGTGTCGACCTTGTCCGTGGAGACCTCGAGCAGCGGCTCGTCGGCCTCGACGGAGTCGCCGACCGACTTCAGCCAGCGGGTGACGGTGCCCTCGGTGACGGACTCACCGAGCGCCGGGAGGACCACGTCGGTGCCGGACGCGCCACCCGCCGGGGCGGCGGGTGCGGCCGGAGCCGCGGGCGCGGGGGCCGGGGCGGCCGGGGCCTCGGCGACCGGGGCCGGAGCGGCGGCGGGAGCCGGCTCGGCCACGGGGGCCGGGGCGGCGGCGGGCGCGCCCGTGCCGTCGTCGATCACGGCCAGCTCGGCGCCGACCTCGACGGTCTCGTCCTCGGCGACCTTGATGGAGGCGAGGACACCGGCGGCGGGCGAGGGGATCTCGGTGTCGACCTTGTCGGTCGAGACCTCGAGCAGCGGCTCGTCGGCCTCGACGCGCTCACCCTCTGCCTTCAGCCAGCGGGTGACAGTGCCCTCGGTGACGCTCTCGCCGAGCGCCGGAAGGGTTACGGAAACCGCCATGGTTTCGGTTGCTCCTTACGAATTGCGGAAGTCTGTGTCGTCGCTGAGACGCGGAGTCGCTTCGTCGACCGAGGGTCAGTCGTGCGAGTGCAGCGGCTTGCCGGCCAGGGCCAGGTGGGCCTCGCCGAGCGCCTCGCTCTGCGTCGGGTGGGCGTGGATGAGCTGGGCGACCTCGGCGGGCAGCGCTTCCCAGTTGTAGATCAGCTGGGCCTCGCCGACCTGCTCGCCCATGCGGTCGCCGACCATGTGGACGCCGACCACGGCACCGTCCTTGACCTGGACGAGCTTGATCTCGCCCGAGGTGTTCAGGATCTTGCTCTTGCCGTTGCCCGCGAGGTTGTACTTCAGAGCGACGACCTTGTCCGCACCGTAGATCTCCTTGGCCTTGGCCTCGGTGATGCCGACGGAGGCGACCTCGGGGTGGCAGTAGGTCACCCGGGGGATACCGTCGTAGTCGATCGGGACGGTCTTCAGACCGGCCAGGCGCTCCGCCACCAGGATGCCCTCGGCGAAGCCGACGTGCGCGAGCTGGAGCGTCGGGACCAGGTCACCCACGGCGGAGATGGTGGGCACGTTCGTGCGCATGTACTCGTCGACCAGGACGTAGCCGCGGTCCATCGCGACGCCCTGCTCCTCGTAACCGAGACCGGCGGAGACCGGGCCGCGGCCGACCGCGACCAGCAGGATCTCGGCCTCGAACTCCTTGCCGTCGGCCAGGGTGACCTTGACGCCGTCGGCGGTGTACTCGGCCTTCGAGAAGAAGGTGCCCAGGTTGAACTTGATGCCGCGCTTGCGGAACGCGCGCTCAAGAAGCTTGGAGGAGTTCTCGTCCTCGACCGGGACGAGGTGCTTGAGGCCCTCGATGACGGTGACGTCCGACCCGAAGGACTTCCACGCGGAGGCGAACTCGACGCCGATGACACCGCCGCCCAGGATGATCGCGGACTTCGGCACGCGGTCCAGCACGAGGGCGTGGTCCGAGGAGATGATGCGGTTGCCGTCGATCTCCAGGCCCGGCAGCGACTTCGGCACGGAGCCGGTCGCGAGGAGCACGTGGCGGCCCTGGACGCGCCGGCCGTTCACGTCGACGGAGGTGGGGGACGACAGCCGGCCCTCACCCTCGATGTAGGTGACCTTCCGGGAGGCGACAAGCCCCTGGAGGCCCTTGTACAGGCCGGAGATGACACCGTCCTTGTACTTGTGGACACCGGCGATGTCGATGCCCTCGAAGGTGGCCTTCACACCGAACTGCTCGCTCTCGCGGGCCTGGTCGGCGATCTCGCCCGCGTGGAGCAGGGCCTTCGTGGGAATGCATCCCCGGTGCAGGCAGGTGCCGCCGACCTTGTCCTTCTCGATCAGGGCGACGTCCAGGCCCAGCTGCGCCCCGCGCAGGGCCGCGGCGTAACCGCCACTACCACCGCCGAGGATCACTAGGTCGAAAACGGTGCTGGCGTCGTTCGCCACGTCACGTCCTCCATGCATGTGCGCCTACGCCGGTCAGCGGTGACCGGTCGGCGGCTGGTGTCCGGCCGCTCTTTCTTCGGCCCTGTGGGGGCCCTGTCCTGCCGAGCCCCATCTTCGCACCTGTCGGGGCCGGACGGGACGCCGGGACGGTGTGTGAGACGTCCCACGTTCGGTCGAAGCGGACGCCGAGCAGGCGCCGAGCGGGCGTCGTGTGGGC
>Ga0182008_10002739_pt1 | contig 10928 bp, 9 predicted proteins | sample Sormic07211129_1_FD_120482 | JGI IMG/M metagenome (GOLD analysis project Ga0182008, IMG submission 120482) | Rhizosphere microbial communities from Sorghum bicolor, Mead, Nebraska, USA - 072115-129_1 metaG | ecosystem: Host-associated > Plants > Roots > Rhizosphere | place: USA: Nebraska...
CTGGAGCACAGCCGTCGGCACGAGGACGAGGACACCTGCCCGGTGTGCGGGTCCGACCGGGCGCTCGACGAGGCGTGGGCCGAGCGGGCCGCCGAGCAGGTGGCCGGCCTGCGGCAGGAGGCCGCGACCGCGCGGGAGGCCCGCACCGGACTGCGGGACGCGGTGGACTCCCTCCGCTACCTCGTCACGCCGGTCCCCGCGTGGCTGCCCGCCCCGCTCGTGGACCCGTGGGAGGAGTGGCAGGCGTGCCGGGCGATCGACGACGCCGAGCGGCTCGCCGCCCGCGCCGAGACCGCCGCGCTCGTCCTCGCCGACGCCTGCGCCGCGCTGCGCGAGGAGGCGCTGCGGGAGCTGGAGAAGCTCGACGAGGAATGGCGCACCTGTGTCACCCGCCTCGCCGGCTGGCTCGACCGGGCCCGGCCCGCGTACGCCGGCAGGCCCCGGCTGAGCCAGGTCAGGGCGGCCCGTAAGTGGCTCAAGGAGGCGCGTGCCGAACTGCGCGAGGAGCGGCTGCGGCCGTTCGAGGACCACTCGCAGCGGATCTGGGAGGAGCTGCGCCAGCAGAGCAACGTGGACCTGCGTTCCGTACGCCTGACCGGCAGCGAGAAGGCGACCGTGCGCAAGCTGGTGATGGACGTGTCCGTCGACGGCACCGAGGCGTCGGCCCTCGGTGTGATGAGCCAGGGCGAACTGCACTCTCTCGCGCTCTCGCTCTTCCTGCCGCGCGCCGCCGCGCCGGACAGCCCCTTCGGGTTCGTCGTCATCGACGACCCGGTGCAGTCCATGGATCCCGCCAAGGTCCACGGCCTCGCGAAGGTCCTGCACGACCTCGGCGAGACCCGGCAGGTCGTGGTCTTCACCCACGACACGCGGCTCCAGCGGGCCTTCATCAACCAGGAACTCCCGGTGACCGTAATGGAGGTCGAGCGGGCGGGCCGGTCCGTGGTGACCGTGAACCGGGTGACCGATCCGGTCGGTCAGGCACTGGCCGACGCACGCGCCCTCATCCGCACGCGAAACCTCCCGCCGGTCGCGATGACCCATGTGCTGCCCAGCCTCTGCCGCGCCGTCCTGGAACGGGCCTTCTCCGAGGCCGCGTGGCTGCGGCTGCACCGGGCGGGGGTGGCCGAACACGAGGCGGAGAAGACCGTCGCGGGGGCCGTCACGCTGATGGACATCGCCGCCCTCGGGCTCTTCGGAGACCCGACGAAGAGGGCCAGTGACGTATACCGCGAGCTGCGCAGGCGGTGCGGCTCCAAGGCGGTGGACGTTGTCCGGCAGTGCCAGGAGGGCGCCCACCCCTCGGGCACCTCGATGCCGGACCCCCAACGGTTCGTGGACGACATCAGGGCCGTCGCCCTGACGGTACGCAAGCCCGAGGAGGGGCCGTGAACCAGACGATCCGCCAGCTGCTCGACACCACCGACCTGCTGCTCACAGACACTGGCGAGCCCGCCACGTCCACTGCCGCCACGGCGAGCCGGTGTCGAGGTGCAGCCTTCGCCCTCCGGGTCGCGCTGGAGAGCGCGGTCGCCGACCGCCTCACCGCCCACCGGGCGCCTCGCGCGATCCGGGAGGGCACCCAGCGGGCCGCGTTCCTCTGGCTCCGCGGTTGCGCCGAAGCAGGAGTGGCCCGCCGCGCGAAGGCCGTGTGGAGCCAGCTCTGCCTGGGATGCCACTACCACCAGTACGAGATCGGTCCCACGGAGGACCAGGTCCGCGCATGGCACACCGAAGTCGCGGCGCTCGTCGCCCTGTTGGCCCTCTGATCCGCATCGACGCCGGGAGAGGCGCTGCCGGGTGGAGACACGCATGGCGGGTAGCGATGCGTCGGGCCGCGGCAGGCATCGAGGGCGCTGTGGGGTGCTCCGGCCGCTCGCTGTCGGTGGTGTCCGGTGAGGCGGTTTCGGGGGCGAAGCGTTCCTGGATGCGGGGCAGGGACAGGTCGGGGGCGAGGGTGGAGCAGGCGATCTACTGCCGCATATCCCAGGCGGACGATGACGACCAGACCGGCGTCGACCGCCAGGAGCGCCGGTGCCGGTCGGCCGGGTGTGGAGGACGACTTCCTCGGCGCAGGGGTCCACAACCAGGTGGATCGGGATGCCGTGACGGCGTTCACGCAGGTCAGCGACTCAGGGCGGCTTCACCGCCCGCCGTGGGCAGGTATGTGCCCAGGGCGACCCACTTCTGCTGACGGACTTTCTTCGAGGCCGGTCAGAGATTCGGTGACCCGGCCGCACCGCGCGGCGGCGACAGTCGGGCCACCGAGGGGGAACGATGCCTACTGGGCGGGGGCGCTGACGGGGTCCGTGGTGAGGGTCGTGCCGTTCACCGTCGCGGTGGCCACGAACTGAGCGTTGTCGGTGCCTATGATCCCCGTGTAGCAGGTGTAGGCGTCCAGCGAATCGCTCTTGTCGTCGGTGACCGAGCAGGACTGAGGCGTCGTGGGTTCACCCTGCGTACGGTGGATGTCGACGTTGGTCGTATTGGCCACGTCCGACTCGTTCTTCAGCTGAACGCGCGCCCACGCCGTGCCACAGGTCCCGCTGTACCGGACCTCGATCTTGACGGACCCGTCGTCGCTGGACTTGTCCGCGATCGTCGTCGCGCCACTGGCGCAGTTGTTGGCGTAGGGACTCTGCCCGTCCACGGAGGAGTCGGCGGCGGATGCGACGGCCGGCACGGCGAGAGCGAGCATCGGGGCGAGAGCGGCGGCGAGAGCGTATTTACGAAAAGACACGCCTTTGTTCTCCATTTCCAAAGAGTGGGGGGTCTGTTGGCTAGAGAGTGGGGGTCTGTTGGCTAGCCGAACCGAGACTCAACGTAAGCAACCCTTTGAACGAACCGCAAGTCCATGCTCATGTCAGCCGAATCCTGGAGCTGAACTCTCTCACCGTACCCGCATCTGTTCTCCACAAGGCTCCAGAAATTCCTTGAGATGGGCAATGGATTCCTATTCTCCAATCTGAGTTTGTCGATAAATTATTTCATTGCCGTAACGGGAAGGCCGCGGCCGGAGAGGGTCGGCCCGGCCAGCCGGGACAGCACCGGAGGGGAAAATCGGACTCGCTCCGAAAGCGGGGCAAATTTGGAGAAGACGACCAGTTCGAAGTCAGCGAGGTGGAGGGGGCGGCCGCCGGTCAGCATGCTTTGGAGGCGCGCGTCGAAGTGGAGCATTCGCGGGCGCCCATGAGGGGCGGCGGTGGATGCCGGGGACTTTCCCGCCAAGATGCAGGCCCGGGCGGTCGCCGCTTCGCCGACTCACGTCCGAACGGTGAAGAATTTGTGCATGATGCATCCGCCTCGGATCTTGTGCCAGCGGTTTTAGTTGGACCGCGACAGCCGGTCTGTACGAAGAGCCTTCACACAGCGATACGCGTTCGGCAGCGCCACCCAGCACAGTTCCTCCCAAGCGTTCGCGGCCTCTGTCGTCACGCGGAGAACATTCCAGCCGCTCAGCGGAGGGACGCTGACGCGGTCGCTCTTCTTCGGGCCCCATCTATCTCGCCGCCGCCGTCCGCCGAGGCCCTGCGCCCGGCCGGCACGTACTTCATCACCACCGACATCCGCCCGCTCGGCGAGAGCGACGGCTTCGCGTTCTGCCGTTCACTGCCGGAGCGGGCGGGGTCGTCGCCATCCCGAACGCCGCCTTCTACGACCACCGGGACGCGGGGGTGCCACCGACGACCAGCAGGCTGCCGCCGGGGGCGGGTACGACGGAGCTGTTCGCGTGAAGAGGCGGCCTCCCGGCTCAAGTCGCTGTCCGTGTGACAGCCGGCGGACGCACGGGCACACATGCTCCGAGCCGCCGACAGCGGTGGCTGCTCCCCGTGACGGGGCCCTATTCAGCGGGCGTCCGCCTCGGGCTCCGGGCGCGGGAGCTCGTCGAGGTCGAGGGTGAAGGTGCGGCCGTCGGCCAGGGGGATGGGGAGCTTGCCCGTGCCGTACTTGTGAGTGTGTGCCGCGATGTAACCGGTGCCGGTCGGCTGGGTGTGGAGGACGACTTCCTGCGCGTACGGGTCCACGACCAGGTAGATCGGGATGCCGTAGCGACCGTACTTCGCGGTGCAGTCGTCGTAGTCCTTGCGCGCGGAGGAGGTCGAGACGACCTCGGAGATCAGCAGGACGTCCTCGAAGCTGTAACGCTTGCCCTCCCGACGGGCGTCCTCGCGCAGGATCGCGAGGTCGGGCGCGGAGTTCTCGTCGGCGGGGAAGTCGATGTAGACGTAGGAGGCGGTCTTCGCATGGCGTCCGAGGGACACGATCGTGTCGTACTGCATCGACTTGATCGTGCTGGAGTGCTCGAAGCTCTGCGGAGCCATGATCACCTTTCCGTCGGCCCCGAAGAGGACCGTGTATCCCTTGGGGAACTCGGTGTGCACGATCGCGTCGACGCTCATGGACGGCTCCTTCCCGTGTGGTCAGGATACGGCGGACAGCGCCCTGTCCCGAGCCCGGCGGTACGGCTGTGAGCCCGGTCAGGACAGGTTGCCGCGCGCCCCGCGAATTCGCCCGCGCCGTCACACATCAGGTCGTGTGCTTCGCGCTGCTGTCTCGATCTGGATCACTCCTTGGGACAGATCGTCAGGTTCTTGACACGCGATCGGGGCCAGTTCAGGATCTTGACACTGCAGCCACACTGGTCACCCGCCTCCCACCCGTGGAGCCGGGCCCCGAGCGGAGGCGGCGTGCGGACCGCACCCGGCGCCTCCATCGAGCCAGGGGCAGGTCCATGAGGAGTGACGTGGGTATATCCCGATCTGTCAGAGCGCTCGCCCTTGCCGCGAGCGCTGCCGTGCTGTGCGCCGTCGCGCCCGCCGCTGTCGCGGACGACACCGGTGCCGTGATCACGTTCGACGGCATTTCCTCGGACGCCGGAGGGGACGGCGCAGTCAGCGCCGGGCAGACGGTCACCGGCACGACGGATGTGACCTTCACGGTGCACGCGGACCCGGACGACGAGCCCACCGGGGCCGTGGTCAGCATCACCGGTAGCGGTGAATACCAAGGAACCGGCACGGTCAAGCAGACTTTCAGCCTGAATGCGGGAGACTGCCTGCCCTCCTGCACCCTGCACGCAAGCCTGGACACCGCCGCCACCCAGCAGTTCGGAGGGTCCACGAACGGAGTGGCCGCGCCACTGGTGAACGACGGCGCGAACGTCGTCCACATCGAGGTGGACAGCCCCCGCCCACGGACCGTCACAGCCGACGCCGCCGTCACCGTCGACAACGGGCGGCCCGCGGTCACCCTGCCCGATCTGCCCGGCGAGGACGCCTGGACCTCCCACGAGCCCGTGGGCCTGTCCGCGGACGACGAGCTGTCGCTGCGCGCCACCGCGTCAGGCGACAACGGAGTATCACGCGTGCGGTACTTCAGCAGCAGCAGAGCGTGGCCCGCCCCCGTCGACCTGACCGCCCCGGACGGCGACGCGACGTGGACCACCACCCTGGACACGAGCGCGGTCCCGGCGGGTCTGTACGCAGGAGACCTCTACGTCGTGGCCTACGACAAGGACGGCCGCGCGGGTTCCCCGGTCCGGGCCGTCACCCTGGTCGACCACGGCTTCACCGTCACGCCGGAGATCGGCACCGTCATCCATCCGGACGCGACACCGGTGAACGTGCGGTACGCCTACCCGTCGGCCATCAACAAGGCCTTCCCGTCCAACCTCAACTACGCCTACCCGGTCAGCACCACCGTGTCGCTCGACGGCACGGCACGGGCGACAACGCCGGTCGGCGCCTACACGTACAAGGGCAACACCGCGGGCTTCGTCGCCGACCTCCCCCAGCTCCCCTACGGCAGCCACACTCTGACGTTCGACACCATCGACAATCGCGGCGCCCACGGCCGGGTGGACCTGCCGGTCAGGGTGGTGTCCGAGGTCGCGCCGACCTGGACGGACGGCTTCCAGGACTTCCCCTTGGCGGGCGGCAACTGGAAGTTCGCCGCCACGACGTCCGCCGCGGACGGCGTCAGCCGGGCCGAGCACTGGACCCTCGACGTCGACGGTACGACGGTCGCCACCGGCGGCTATCCCACGCAGCCCGCCGGCAGCTGGAGGGCCACGACCCCCGGGGTGCACGACGTCACGCTGACCATCGTCTCCCAGTACGGCGACACCACCGTCAGCAGCATGCCGCTCCGCGTCCTGGCTGCCACGACGACCCAACTGACCGGCCCGGCCACCAGCACCTACGGCCAAAAGGCGACCTTCACCGCCACCGTGGCCCAGACCGGTGCCAAGCCCGCGGCCGGTGCCAAGGTCAGCTTTCAGTACAAGCGGGCGGGCACCACGACCTGGAAAACCCAGGACACGGTCACCGCGGACAGCACCGGCAAGGCCACCTACACCACGACGGCCAAGTACAACGGCGCCTGGCGTGCCGTCACCGCGGCCAAGAACCTGACGTGGGCGTCCTCGACCAGCAAGCCCCTGACCTCTCAGGTCAAGGCCGTACTCACGGTCAGCAAGCCGGCCTCCACGGCGGTCCACGGCAAGCCCGTGTCCTACACGGCGCACAGCTCCCCCTACGTCAAGGGGACCGCACTGCGCTTCCAGGCCCGCCAGAAGGACGGCACATGGGTGACCCTCACCAGCGCCACCCTCTCCACCGCCGGCAGCGCCACCGCGAAGATCACCTTCTCGCGCACGGGAACGTGGACGCTACGGGTCTACCGCCCGGGTACCACCTATCTGAAGGGCACCTACTCCTCGTCCTGGACGGTCAAGGTCAGCTGATCCGAAGCAGTCACCCCCCGGCGGCGGTTCCGATCACGCCGATGCGCCTGAAGGGCTCTTTCCGCGCGGGGTCAGGCTGCGGCGGACAACGCCCCGTCACGAACCCGGCGGCACCACGACGAACCTGGTCCGGTCCGAACACCACACGCCAAACGAACGGGCGCGTGAACGAGAGGCCGCCTGGGTGACGGCGGCCCCGGCCCTGACCGCCGCCGTCCGCTCGACGAAACACTGCGGGCACATCGCCTGCCGGGCACAGGCTCCCACGTTGTTCAACCGCCGGAGACCTACAGGGCGTGGGTCGCGGTGACGGTGAAGGCGGCGAAGCCGTGGCGGGCGTAGAAGCGGCGGGCGCGTTCGTTCGCGCAGTAGGCGGTGACCTCGGCGCGCTCGGCCTGGATGATCCCAGCGGGGTCGTCGATCCCGGAGGCGAAGCGGTCCTGTCCGTACTCTCGCGGCCAGTTGGTATTGATGTCCGGATCATGAGTTCCGGCATCTTCGGCAAAGAGTGCCGCCGAGCATTCAACGAGCATTACGGCCGACAACAACGTGCGCCGGCCCCGGCGATCCACCGGGGCCGCCTGAGCTGATCTTCTGGATCGGTTGCGCTGAATTCCGGCACAACCGAATGGGCGAGATCGCCCAGTACCGCGCGAAGACCGCTGTCTTCGGGAGGTGCGCGATGGCGTGGCTGAGCGGCGGCAGCATCCGCTGGGACGTCGCCGGAATCCCCCTGCTGCTCCTGGCGGCGGCAGGGGCCGTGGGGGCAGCGGCGGCGGGCTCACTGCCGCTGGTCGGGCTCCGGATCGATCCGGAGCTGATCCGCCGGGACTGAGGGGGGAGAAGACGGGAGAGCCGACGGGAGAGCGGACGTGTGAGCGAGTGTTCCGCACTGCGGGCACGTGCTTCATCACCGCCGAGACGCGGCCGCGCCGACCCGTCAGGAGGGGTCAACGGGGTCAATTCGCACCCGCCCGGATGTGCATTGCTCGCAAATGTTCCTTTCTTCCTGCAATGTGCCGGTGTGACCCACGTCAGTACCCTTCCACGCCCTTCCGTCACGGAGCCGGGCCGCCCCGGCACGAAGAGCCGCGCGCGGCCGCATCCGGCCGTCGCGATGGGCACCGCCCTCGGTGTGTTCCTCGCCGTCCGGCTGCTCGGTGTCGCCACGCTCGCCCTGCTCGCCCGGCGCACGGGCCGCCACCCGCTCGCGCTGCTCGGGCGGTCCTGGGACTCGCTCTGGTACCTGGGGATCGCCACGCACGGGTACGGCCACACGCTGCCCTCGCGGCCCGGGGTCATCTACAGCGACCTGGCGTTCTTCCCGCTGTATCCGAGGCTCGTGCGCGGGGTGCTGGCCGTGACGCCGCTCAGCGGGGGCGCGGCCGGGCTCCTGGTGTCCTGGACCGCGGCCGCGGTGGCCGCCTGCGGGATCTACGCCGTCGGGGCGCGGCTGCACGGCCGGGCCGTCGGGACCGCGCTGGTGCTGCTGTGGGGGCTGCTGCCGCACTCGGTGGTGCTGTCCATGGCGTACACCGAGCCCGTACTGACCGCCTTCGCCGCCTGGTCGCTGTACGCGGTGCTGACCGAGCGGTGGGTGTGGGCGGGCGCGCTGGCCACGCTCGCGGGGCTGGCTCGGCCGAACGGGTTCGCGGTCGCCGCTGCGGTGCTCGCGGCGGCGGCGTACGAGATCTGGCGGCGGCGCGGAAAAGTTGCCCACAGGCTGTGGACGGGCGCCGCGCTCGCACCGCTCGGCTGGTCCGCGTACGTCCTGTGGGTCGGGCGCCGGCGGGGCGATCCGCTGGGCGGGTACTTCGAGGTGCAGCGGCAGTGGGGGTCCCGGTTCGACTTCGGGCGGGGGTCGCTGCAGTTCGTGAAGCGGATGCTGCTGCACGGGGGCCCGCTGGTGTCCCCGATGACGCTGGTGATCGTCGCGGCCGGGGTGGTGCTCTTCGCCCTGCTGCTCGCCGACCGCGCCCCGCTGCCGCTCGTCGTGCACGCCGGTGTGCTCCTGCTGATCGCCGTCGGCGGCTCCGGGTTCTTCGAGTCCAAGCCGCGCTTCCTGCTGCCCGCCTTCCCGCTGCTGATCCCGCTCGCCCGGGCCCTGGTCCGTACGGCCAGAGCCCGGCCCCGGCACGCGACCGTGGTGGTCGGTGCCCTGGCCGGGCTCTCGTTCGTCTACGGGGCCTACCTGGTCGTGCTCGGCGGCAGGCCCCTCTAGGAAGCGGGGCGGGGGCCGTCTACTCCTCGTCGTCCCCGGGCTTCTCCGCCTCGTCGATCTCCTGTTCGAGGCCGAGCTGCTCCACGAGCCACTTGTCGAACTCGATGGCGGCGCGCACCCAGCTGACCGTGGAGGAGACGAAGTGCTCCAGGCTGACGCCGGTGCCGATCAGCATCTGCGCCTCGCCGATCAGACGGACGGTGCCGTCGTCATGGGTGTGGCTGTAGACCTTGGGCCACAGGGTGCGGCGGTTCCAGTCGTCGATCGACTCGAGCAGCTGCACCTTCTCGTCGATCTGGTGGGGCCGGTCGTAGAACGTCCGCACCGAGAAGACCTGCTGGTCACCCTCACCACGGAACATGAAGTACGTACGGAACTGCTCCCACGGCGCCGCGAGGTCACCCTCGTCGTCGACGACGTACTTGAGCTCCATCTGGTCGAGGAGCTGCTTCACGAGGTCCTGATCCGGGACGACGGGGCCCGCCGGTCCGCCGGGCTGCGGCTCGGGCTGGCCCCCGAAGTTCGGAATCGAGGACGGGTCGATGCTCACCGTGATTTTCCCTTCGTACGGATCCAGTCATCCTCCCTCACCCGGGGAGGGGGATGGCAACCCCGGCCGGTCCTGTCAGCCCTCAGCTGACAGGACCGGCCGCTGACCGCCGGCCGGTGGGCGAAGGGGTGGGGGGGCCATGGCAGTGACACACGGCGCGGAAACGGCGGGACAGACCAGGTGGGGAGTGGTGGCGGCCATCCTGGCGGTGCCCGCGCTCCTCGTGGCCGGCTTTCTGACGCTGGTCGTGTACATGATGCTGACCACCCCCTGACCGGCACTCCCTGACCTGCACCCTCTGCCCCCTCACCGACACCCCTGACCGGCACCCCCGACGGACACCTCCTGACGGGCCGGTCCGGGGAGCCCCTCCCTGGAGCTCCCCGGACCCCGCTCAGAGGGTCTTGCCCGTGGCCGGGCCCACGATCAGGCCGTCGCCGAAGGCGTCCACCCGGACCGTGTCGCCGTCCTTGACCTCGCCGGCCAGGATCTCCTTGGCCAGACGGTCGCCGATGGCGGTCTGGACCAGGCGGCGCAGCGGACGGGCGCCGTAGGCCGGGTCCAGGCCCTCCGTGGCGAGCCAGGCCAGGGCCTCGTCGCTGATCTCCAGAGTGAGGCGGCGCTCCGCCAGGCGCTTGGCCAGGCGGTCGATCTGGAGCTTGGCGATCCGCTCCAGCTCGGGCTTGGTCAGCGCGGAGAAGACGACCAGGTCGTCCAGGCGGTTGAGGAACTCCGGCTTGAAGGAGGCCCGGACCACCTCCAGCACCTGCTCCTTCTTCTCCTCCTCGCTCGTGATCGGGTCGACCAGGAAGTGGCTGCCCAGGTTGGACGTCAGCACCAGGATCGCGTTGCGGAAGTCGACCGTGCGGCCCTGGCCGTCGGTGAGACGGCCGTCGTCCAGCACCTGGAGGAGGACGTCGAACACCTCGGGGTGCGCCTTCTCCACCTCGTCCAGCAGGACGACGCTGTACGGGCGCCTGCGCACCGCCTCCGTGAGCTGGCCGCCCTCCTCGTAGCCGACGTAGCCGGGAGGCGCGCCGACCAGACGGGCGACGCTGTGCTTCTCGCCGTACTCGGACATGTCGATGCGGACCATGGCCCGCTCGTCGTCGAAGAGGAAGTCGGCGAGGGCCTTGGCGAGTTCGGTCTTGCCGACGCCGGTCGGGCCGAGGAAGAGGAAGGAGCCGGTGGGGCGGTCCGGGTCGGCGATGCCGGCGCGGGTGCGCCGTACCGCGTCGGACACCGCCTGCACAGCCTCCTTCTGGCCGATCAGACGCCTGCCCAACTCCTCCTCCATGCGCAGGAGTTTCTGCGTCTCGCCCTCCAGGAGGCGGCCGGCCGGGATGCCGGTCCAGGCGGCGACGACGTCCGCGATGTCGTCGGAGCCGACTTCCTCCTTGACCATGGTGTCC
>Ga0182008_10002740_pt1 | contig 10926 bp, 10 predicted proteins | sample Sormic07211129_1_FD_120482 | JGI IMG/M metagenome (GOLD analysis project Ga0182008, IMG submission 120482) | Rhizosphere microbial communities from Sorghum bicolor, Mead, Nebraska, USA - 072115-129_1 metaG | ecosystem: Host-associated > Plants > Roots > Rhizosphere | place: USA: Nebraska...
CACCAGCGGCATTGTCCGGCCGTTTTCCTGCGCGGCTTACATCGCCTCGATTCACCAAGGCATCGATGTCGCCAAAACCAACGGTTACCTGCACATCGCCGCCTGCACCGGCAACGCCAGCGAAGACACCATGCGCCGGGTCTATGGCCTGCCGGAAATCGCCCTGATCGAAATGGGCGATTTCGTCGGCGCGGTGCTCAAGCATTTGCGCAAAGTGCCTGTGGATAAACTCAGCCTTTGTGGCGGCTTCGGCAAGATCAGCAAACTGGCCGCAGGGCACATGGACTTGCACAGTCGTCATTCGAGCATCGACTTGCCGCAGCTGGCCGAATGGGCCGCTGCAGTGGGTGCCGATGCAGCGTTGCAGCAAGGCATCCGTGATGCCAACACCAGTCAGCAGGCCTTGGCCATGGCCAGCGCCGCCGGTATCGCCCTCGGTGATGCGGTATGCCGTCACGCCCTGGCGTTTGCCCGTAGCGTGGTCCCGGCGCAGGTTCAGGTCGAAGTGTTCGCCATCGACCGCCAGGGCGGGATCGTCGGGCATGCGGGGGCTTTTCAATGAAACGAATGCTGTTGCTCGGTGGCGTGACCGAGGCCCTGGCCATTGCCCGAACCCTGGGGCCGCAGCACATCTATAGTCTGGCCGGCATCGGCCGCGTGCCGACGGATCTGAAATGTCAGGTTCGGGTCGGCGGTTACGGCGGTGCCGAAGGGTTGGCGCAATTCATTCGCGATGAAGGCATCGATCTGTTGCTGGACGCCACTCACCCCTACGCCGCACAAATCAGTCGGAACGCGGCAACTGCTGCACGTTCAAACGGTGTTCCCTGCTGGGCACTGCGGCGTCCGGCGTGGCAAGCACAGGCCGGTGATGACTGGCGGGAAGTCAGCGATTGGGCCGACTTGATCGAAGCCCTGAAACCGTTTCGCCGCCCGCTGTTCACCCTCGGCCGCGAACCGTTGCAGCACCTGGACGAAATTCCCCCGGAGCAATTCTGGACCCTGCGCGCCCTCGACGTTTATCCCGGCAACGAGCGCTGCGAAGTGATCGGTGCACGCGGCCCGTTCCTGATCGACGATGAGCGCGAGTTGTTCGAGCGTCGGCAGATCGACGTGCTGATCAGCAAGAACAGCGGCAGCACGGCGACCGAGCCGAAGCTGGACGTGGCGCGGGAGCGTGGGGTGCCGGTGCTGGTGTTGAAACGGCCGGTGTTGCCGGGGGTTGAGCGGGAGTTTGGTTCGGTGACGGAAGTGTTACAAGTATTGAGAATGCAGCAATTTACATAGGGACTCTGATTACCATAGGTCATCGTCGCGAGCAGGTACGCTCCCACAGGATTGCGTTGTCTGGTTTTTGAGTGGGTGTCCACTGAGGTCTAGAAAATCTGAACAAAGCTTAAGTGGCACTGGCATTTTGAATTCACGACTATCATGAACACTAAGAACGGTCGACGCTGCGACACCACACCGCACGCCGCTTTTTTACTTATCGGCCCTGATCAGGCTAAATAGCCCGCGCCTGATCGCTCACCCACCGGATTTTGTCCCATGTCCCGACAACGGCTCGCAATTGCCTGGATAGCCTGCTTCGCAGTGCTGTTCAACATGCTCGCCATGCCGATGTCCGGAGCGATGGCGCAGTCGGCGAAGTCACCCGCCGAACAATTGTTGTGGGGCAGCTTTTGCACATCGAGCGGCACCAAAATGGTGGCTATCTCCCTGGGCAAAATCGAACAAAAAGCCCCGCAAAACGACGATCATTCCAACATGCAGCACTGCTGGTGCTGCTCGGGCTCTGCGCCCTTGGTGGCGTTGCCCGGCCATGAACCGCGACTGTATTTCGCGCAGTTCGAGTCCAATCGAAGCCTGCCAGCGTCGTCGCTCAACACGCCGACACCGCGCCAGCAATGGCCAAGCCTCAATCCCCGTGCCTCCCCTCTGGTGTGATTTCTTCTCGCAATTGACCTGCGTTTCGAATCGTTCTGGAGAACTGCCATGTTGAACAAATTCATCGTTCTGGCCGCGTTGCTGCTGCCTGCCTGTTTTGCCAATGCCCACGAATACAAAGTTGGCGCCCTGGAAATCGCTCATCCCTGGTCGCAGGAACTGCCGCCCAATGCGCCGACAGTTGCCGCGTATTTCGTCATTCACAACGCGGGCAATACCGCCGACCGCTTGCTCAGCGTCGACTCGCCCCTTTCTGGCGAAGCGCAACTGCATGAACATGTGATGCAAAACGACCTGATGAAAATGCAACAGGTACCCAACGTGGATATCCCTGCTGGCGCCAACGTCACGTTTGCACCGATGGCCTACCACGTGATGCTGGTGAACTTGAAAGACCGTGGCCTGCTGGTCGATGGCAAGCGTTTCCCGTTGACCCTGCATTTCGAGAAGGCCGGTGACGTGACGGTTGAAGTGGCGGTGCAGAAGCAGCCACCCGAGGTCACGCACCAGCACGCGCACGCTCAGTAACCCGCTGAGCCGAATCCGTCCATGCGCACGTCAAGCGCCAGGTCATCCGCCCACCGCCATCAGCCTTCACGCCTGAGGAGCGGCAGCTGGATCAGCCTGTTCGCCATGCTGATGATCTTTATCGGTCCACTGATTTCTCAGTCGATGCCGATGGATCAGCGCGCCCCGATGTCGATGAACATGTCGATGGACATGAGCATGGACATGTCGGCGATGGAGCACGCCGACCACGGCACGCAACCACCGGCTGAACACTGCCCGCCAGCATCGGGGCACCATGCGATCTGGGAAAAATGCGGCTATTGCAGCCTGCTGTTCAATTGCCCGGCATTGACCGGCGGCGGATCCTTCGTCTCATTCAACATCCCGCCCGTCAACACGTTCACCATTCCCTCCCCACGCCTGGGCCATGCCCGGCAAACCTTTTTCCCCGGTGCCCGCACCCGCGCCCCGCCCATCGTCGCGTAAACAGCCACCTCTGATTTCACACGGTTGAGAAGACAGCTCTGGTTGTCCGCCGTGTCGTTTACGACTGCTCGATGGAAATTGCAATGTCCAGGTTTTCTGCTGACACACGCTTGAGCCCTGCCCAAGTGTCTTTTACCCCGAACGAATCCATGATTCGTTTCAGGCACGCCACCGCCATTCTGTGCGGGGCCTTGCTGACACCTTCGGTGCTGGCCGATGAACACCCAGGTCATGCTGAAGAACTGAGCCCGACGGTCATCACCGCCATTGCCCCGAGTTCGCCGCTGACCATCGTCACCAATCCGAAAGACCCGCGGCAACCGGTGCCGGCCAGCGATGGTTCGGATTATCTGAAAACCATCCCGGGATTCGCCCAGGTGCGCAATGGCGGTACCAACGGCGATCCGGTGCTGCGGGGCATGTTCGGTTCGCGCCTGAACATTCTCACCAACGGCGGCATGATGCTTGGCGCTTGCCCAGGGCGGATGGACGCCCCCACCTCCTACATCTCACCGGAAACCTACGACAAGCTTACGGTCATCAAAGGCCCGCAGACCGTACTTTGGGGACCGGGGGCTTCGGCCGGCACCATCCTCTTCGATCGCGAACCGGAAAGCTTCGGTGAACTGGGTACGCGGGTTAACGCCAGTGTGCTGGCCGGCTCCAATGGCCGTTTCGATAAAGTGCTGGACGCCGCTGCTGGCGGGCCACTGGGCTACGTGCGGGTGATTGGCAACACCGCCCAGGCCGACGATTACAAGGACGGCAACAACGACACCGTCGCCTCGCGTTATGACAAATGGAACGGCGATGTCGCACTGGGCTGGACCCCGGACGCCGATACCCTGCTGGAGCTGACCGCAGGCAAGGGTGACGGCGAGGCCCGGTACGCCGGTCGCGGCATGGACGGTTCACAATTCAAGCGCGAAAGCCTGGGCCTGCGCTTCGAGAAATCCAACCTCAGCGACGTACTGGAAAAGCTCGAAGCCCAGGTCTATTACAACTACGCCGACCACGTGATGGACAACTACACCCTGCGCACGCCGTCCGGTACCGGGATGATGGCCGGACCAATGGCGTCCAATGTCGACCGCCGGACCCTCGGCGCGCGAATCAAGGGCACCTGGCGCTGGGCCGATATGCAGTTGATCAGTGGGATCGACGCGCAGACCAACGAACATCGCCAGCGCAGCGCCATGGGTGTCGACGCCTACAAGGACCAGCCATACACCAAGGATGCCGACTTCCATAACTACGGGGTGTTCGGCGAATTGACCTGGTACGCCGCCGACCGTGACCGATTGATCAGCGGTGCACGCCTGGACCGCGCTTCGGCCAAGGATTACCGGCAGACCACCGGTTCAGGAATGATGACCCGGCCGAACCCGACTGCCGATGACACCCGCGCGGACACCCTGCCCAGCGGTTTCATCCGCTACGAACACGACTTGGCCGACAGCCCGACCACGCTGTATGCGGGCCTGGGGCACACCCAGCGGTTCCCGGATTACTGGGAGCTGTTTTCGCCCAAGTCCGGCCCCGCCGGTTCGGTGAATGCCTTCGACTCGATCAAACCGGAAAAGACCACCCAGCTCGACTTCGGCCTGCAATACAAGACCGAAGACCTCGAAGCCTGGGCTTCGGCTTATGTCGGTCAGGTGCACGACTACATCCTGTTCAACTACACCCCGACAATGATGGGCACGACCTCGCAAGCCGAGAACATCAACGCGCGGATCATGGGTGGCGAATTGGGCGCCGCCTACAACTTCACCGAACACTGGAAAGCCGATGCGACCCTGGCCTACGCCTGGGGCAAGAACAGCAGCGATGGCAGTGCATTGCCGCAAATGCCGCCGCTGGATGCGCGTTTTGGCCTGACCTACAGCGAAGACAACTGGAGCGCTGGCGCACTGTGGAGAGTGGTCGCCGCGCAAAACCGTATCGACCAGAACAAAGGCAACGTGGTTGGCAAGGACTTCGACAAGACGCCGGGCTTCGGCGTGTTCTCCCTCAACGGCGCCTATCGGATCAACAGCCACTGGAAGGTCAGCAGCGGCGTCGACAACCTGTTCGGCAAGGCGTACGCCGAACACTTGAACCTGGCCGGCAACGCCGGTTTCGGCTACCCGGCCAATGACCCGCAAGCCATAAAGGAGCCGGGGCGCACGCTCTGGACCAAGGTGGACATGAGCTTTTGAATGCTTCGCGGGCAGCCCGCTCCCCTGTAGGAGCGAGGCTTGCCCGCGATCGGTTGCGCAGCAACCGCAAAACAAACAACTAAAAGATCCAGCCAAGCGGAGCACACGTGATGAAACAGCCCAAAGTGAATTTCTACAACCTGGCCTGGCGCTGGCATTTCTATGCCGGATTGTTCGTTGCGCCATTCATGGTAATGCTGGCGCTGACCGGCACGATTTATCTGTTCAAACCGCAGCTCGACTCGCTGATGTACAGCAGCCTGCTCAACGTCCCGGCCGGCCATCACACGATCCCGGCCGATGACTTGCTCAAACGCGTAAAGGACTCGTATCCACAAGCGACGATCAAGCAATACCTGCCACCGGTCAACGCCGAGCGCAGCGCCCAGTTTGTCGTGATCAAAGACGGCACCGAGCTGAATGTGTTCGTCGATCCGTACCATGGCGACATTCTTGGCGAACAGGACGCCAGGAAGAACCTGCAAGCCATTGCCCGGGCGATCCACGGCGAACTGATGATCGGTACCGTCGGTGACCGACTGGTGGAACTGGCTGCCGGGTGGGGCGTGGTGCTGGTGGTTTCCGGGGTGTTCCTGTGGTGGCCGCGCGGTCAGGCAGCGGGCATCTTGTGGCCGCGCCTCAGTAGTCGTGGCCGCGTGCTGTGGCGCGACTTGCACGCCGTCACCGGTTTCTGGGGCGCATCCCTGTTGTTGGTGATGCTGCTGAGCGGCATGACCTGGACCGGGTTCTGGGGCCAACAATATGCGGCCGTGTGGAACGTGTTTCCGGCGGCGATGTGGGACGACGTACCGAAATCCGACGTCGAAGCGCGCAGCCTCAACAGTGCCACGCGCCAGACTGTCCCTTGGGCCATGGAAAACACACCGATGCCGATGTCCGGCGCTCACGCCGAACACATGGCCCACGGTGGTGCCCAGGCTGGCCCGGCGGCGCCGAGCATCAGCTTGCAAGACGTGCAGAACATCGCCACCCAAGGCAAGGTCGAACCGGGTTACAGCATCACCTTGCCGACGACCGCCACCGGTGTTTTCACCATCGCGGTGTTCGCCGACGACCCGCGCAATGACGCCACGCTGCACGTCGACCAGTACACCGGCAAGGTCCTCGCCGATGTGCGCTACGAGCATTACGGCGCCGTCGCTCGCGCCACGGAAATCGGCGTGATGCTGCACGAAGGCAAGATGTTCGGTGTGGTCAACCAGATCATCGTGCTGCTGATCTGCCTGATGATCCTGCTCAGCGCCGTCAGCGGGGTGGTGATCTGGTGGAAGCGTCGCCCGCAAGGCAAGCTCGGTGTGCCGCCGCTGCGTCATGATCTGCCGAAGTGGAAAACCGCGATGGTCATCATGTTCGCATTGGCGGTGGCATTTCCGCTGGTGGGCGCTTCGCTGGTGGTGGTCTGGTTGCTCGATCGCCTGGTGCTGTCGCGCTTCATCCGGGAAACTGAAAGCGCCTCATCTTCATCGTGAGTCAGGCGAGATGCGCGGGAGCCTTGGCCCTGTAAACTGCCCGCGCGTCATCCTGGCAACTCAGGGTTACTTGCTGGCCTCATCGCGGGCAAGCCCGCTCCCACAGGGTCCATGTCTTACGCAATTTTTGTGATCGACATAACACCTGTGGGAGCTGGCTTGCCAGCGAAGGGTCCGTTCGCTTCACCTAAAGAGTCACTGCATGACTTCGCTGAACCTCACAAATATTTCCTGGACTCCCCTTGGCCACGGCCATTGTCATCACCAGTTCCAGCTGCGTGATGCCTCGCTGCGCGTGGCCGCCGGCGAGCTTGTCGGGTTGATCGGCCCTAACGGCAGTGGCAAGACCAGCCTGTTGCGTTGTGCCTGGCGCTTCAGCAAACCGCAAAGCGGCGAGGTCGGGCTCGGCCATCACAACGTCTGGAAGCAATCCTCGCGCTGGTGCGCGCAACGCATCGCCGTGGTGCTGCAGGAGTTTCCCGATGCCTTCGGGCTGACCGTCGAAGAAGTCGTCGCCATGGGGCGCACGCCGCACAAAGGCCTGTTCGATGGCGACACTGTCGAGGATCGAAACCTCGTCCTCCACGCTCTGGAATCAGTTGGCCTCAAGGGCTTCGAAGACCATGCGTTTACCACCCTGTCCGGCGGTGAAAAGCAGCGGGTGATCCTGGCCCGCGCGTTGGCCCAGCAACCGCAACTGCTGATCCTCGACGAGCCGACCAATCACCTTGATCCGCGCTATCAGCTGGAGCTGTTGCAGTTGGTCAAGCGCTTGAAGATCGGCACCCTGGCGAGCATCCATGACCTCAATCTGGCCGCGGCGTTCTGCGATCGGCTGTACGTGATCGATCACGGCCGCATCGTCGCTTGCGGCACACCGAAAGAAGTCCTCAACGCCGCGTTGTTGCGTAACGTGTTCGGCGTCGAAGCGTTGATCGATGAACATCCCTTGCACGGCTACCCCCGTATTACCTGGATAACCCAACCATGAATCTGCTGCGTTCCAGTCTTTCCCTCGCGGTGTTGCTGGGCAGCGCCCAGGCGTATGCCGAGCCCACGCATTACCCGTTGACGGTGCAGAGCTGCAATCGTCAAGTGACCTTCCAGCAGGCGCCGAAACACGCGGTCAGCCACGACATCAACATGACCCAAATGATGCTCGCCCTTGGCCTCAAGCCACAGATGGTCGGGTACAGCGGCGTCAGTGGCTGGAAAGCGGTGACGCCACAGATGCAGAGCATCCTCGACGGCTTGCCGGAGCTGGCGGCCAAGTACCCGTCGGTGGAAACCCTGCTCAACGCCAATGTCGATTTCTTCTTCGCCGGTTGGGATTACGGCATGCGTGTCGGCGGTGACCTCACGCCGCAAACCCTGCAACCGTTGGGCATCAATGTCTACGAACTGACCGAGTCCTGCGCATTCGTGATGAAGCGTCCACCGGCCAGCCTCGAAGACACGTACAACGACCTGCGCAACCTCGGCAGGATTTTCGACGTGCAGGATCGCGCCGATGCCGTGATCAGTGAAATGCAGGCGCAAGTCAGCAGGATTCGCAAGGGTCTGCCCGCCGATAAGCCCAGGGTCTTTCTCTATGACAGCGGTGAAGACCGGGCCATGACGTCCGGTCGCCTGGGCATGCCGCAAGCGCTGATCGATGCCGCCGGCGGGCAAAACATTCTCGCCGATGTCGACGCGAGCTGGACTCGGGTCAACTGGGAGAACGTGGTCGAGCGCAACCCGCAGGTGATCGTGATCGTCGACTATGGCGAAGTCACCGCCGAACAGAAGATTGAATTCCTGCGCAGCAACAAGGCGCTGCAATCGGTGGACGCGATCAAGCACCAACGCTTCATCGTCATTCCCTACGTGCAGGCCACCCCGGGGATCGACAACGTCCTGGCGGTGGAAACCCTGGCCAAGGGTTTGCACGGCGCATGATCAATCGTCGCTACGCCTTGTTGCTGATGGCCCTTGGCGCGCTGCTGCTGGTGTCGTGCGTGGTATCGCTGGGATTCGGCCCGGCGCGGGTGCCGGTGGACGTGGTCTGGCGGATTCTCCTGCACAAGTTGTTCGGCGTTGGTGTGCAGGAGTGGAGCGCCGGGCAGGCACATATCGTCTGGCTGATCCGCGTACCGCGCATGTTGCTCGGTGCGCTGGTCGGCGCCGGGTTGGCGCTGGTCGGCGCGGTGCTGCAAGCGGCGACCCGCAATCCGCTGGCCGATCCGCATCTGCTGGGAGTCACCTCCGGCGCAACCCTGGGCGCGGTGATCGTGATGTTGCATGTCGGTGAAATCGTTGGCTTGCTGACCTTGCCGATTGCAGCATTCATCGGTGCATTGTTGAGCATGCTGGTGGTGCTGATGATCGCCAGCCGCCACGGTCGACTCGAAAGTGAACGCCTGCTGCTGTGCGGCGTGGCGGTGTCGTTCGTGATGATGGCGGTTGCCAACTTGCTGCTGTTCATGGGCGACCATCGCGCCAGTTCGGCGGTGATGTTCTGGATGCTCGGTGGTCTCGGGCTGGCGCGCTGGGAATTGCTCGCGGTGCCCGCCGCCAGCGTGTTGATTGGGTTGGTGCTGCTGCTGGGCATGGCTCGACCGCTCAATGCGTTGATGGCCGGCGAGCAGACTGCCGTGACGCTGGGATTGAATGCGCGATCCGAGAGGTTGCGAGTGTTCGTGATCGCTTCGCTGATGACCGGGGTGCTGGTGTCTATCAGCGGCTCCATTGGTTTTGTCGGGTTGATGGTGCCGCATATTGCGCGGCGACTGGTCGGCGCGGAACACCGTAGATTGCTGCCGGTGTGCGTACTGCTCGGCAGCGTGTTTCTGGTATGGGTCGACGTCGCCGCCCGGACGCTGATCGCGCCCGAAGACTTGCCCATCGGCGTGGCCACCGCCGCGATTGGCGGCTTGTTTTTCATCGGTTTGATGCGACGTCGTTAACATCATGTTTAATTAAAACAAACTAAAAACCACATGGAGGTCTGGAAAAGTCTCGTATTGAGTTGGCACTTAACAAATCCATGACCACGCTCATACTCCGCTCCAGCAAGTTACATAATAAAAAACTTGCGCACATTAATGACGATTATTCCTACACCTTAACCGTCATAATTCTTACAGGAGCGGAAAGAGGTAACCATGTTAAAAAAACTCATCATAGCCATCGCACTTGTTTCAACGCCTGCATGGGCAGCCAAGCCACCCTTTACTGGCGTTGACTACAGCGGCCGATACCAATGTACCGGAATGGACAGTCATATCGGCCCGTTTGAAGGGGTTGTCGACATGAAACTCAATGCCGAACAAAGTACCGGCGAACATGGCGCCTACGGTTTTACCCTGACATTGCCCGACAACTCGCGGTATGACGGGTTTGCCGCCGCCAACTTGAATTCCCTGGCGATTTACTTTGCCCATACCGACCCGTCGCTCAAGGACTACGGTGTCGGGATAGCGAACATCGCGTCCACGCCTGACGGGAAAACTTCATTCACCAAGTACTACTACGGCCCGGAGTACGAAGGTGGCGGACATGGTTTTGAAACCTGCATCAAAAGCTGACACTCGTCGCTTACAAAACTGATACCCACTGTTGAATCCTGCTCGCGGTGGCGATCTTTCAGCCAGCGCAGATGTTGTCTGATCTACCGCTATCGCGAGCAGGCTCACGCCTACAGTTCGATCGGCACGGCTCGCCCCAATCTGGCGCGGCCACCTGCACCAGCGCGCCAACAGCGTTCTCTCATGGTGCATCCCGCCAACGCTCAATCGCTCTAAACCGACATTTTCCTACCTTTGCCCGACCGGGCACAGCCCTTGCTAAAGACCCTTCAGTAGTCCGCATCTGCCACCCAAGAAAATTCATAAGTTCATGGAGATCGCACAATGAAGCGTCGCAGTTTGATCAAGGCTTTCACACTTTCGGCAAGCATTGCCGCGATGGGCATGACCTGGACCGTCCAGGCTGCCGAGACCATCAAGGTCGGTATTCTGCATTCGTTGTCCGGCACCATGGCGATCTCCGAAACGTCGCTCAAAGACATGGCGCTGATGACCATCGACGAGATCAATGCCAAGGGCGGCGTGAACGGCAAGATGCTGGAGCCGGTGGTCGTGGACCCTGCGTCCAACTGGCCGCTGTTCGCCGAAAAGGGCCGCCAGCTGCTGACCCAGGACAAGGTCGCCGTGGTGTTCGGTTGCTGGACTTCGGTGTCACGCAAATCGGTACTGCCGGTGTTCGAAGAGCTCAATGGCCTGCTGTTCTATCCGGTGCAGTACGAAGGCGAA
>Ga0182008_10002741_pt1 | contig 10926 bp, 9 predicted proteins | sample Sormic07211129_1_FD_120482 | JGI IMG/M metagenome (GOLD analysis project Ga0182008, IMG submission 120482) | Rhizosphere microbial communities from Sorghum bicolor, Mead, Nebraska, USA - 072115-129_1 metaG | ecosystem: Host-associated > Plants > Roots > Rhizosphere | place: USA: Nebraska...
AGCAGCAGTCCGCTCAAGGCGACGAACACGAAGGCCGGGAGGAAGATGCCGATCGTGGCGATCGCGGCGCCCGGCGCGCCGCCCAGAACGTATCCGATGAATGTGGCGGTCGTAAAAACGGGGCCGGGCGTGAACTGACCTACCGCGACTGCATCGAGTAGCTGTCGTTCCGTGAGCCAACGCAGGCGCTCAACAAGATCGGCGTGCAGAAAGGCGAGCAGGACGTAGCCGCTCCCGAACAGCACCGCTCCGATCTTCACGAACACCCCGAAGAGTGTCCACAGGCTGAACGATGCGACCGAGCCGCTACCTGTGATCGCGCCAGTTGCCGCCCACCACGCGCCTTTCTCCCGATGCGTCAGGAGGTTCTTGAATGCATCACGCAGCCGCGCGTGTGCGGTGAACAGGAGCACGCTCGCGGACATCGGCGAGCCATCCGCACCCGCCTGCCGAGTGCGCCAACGATCGATCGCTGGCACGAAAGCCATGAGCGCGCCCGCTGCAAGCAGGACCACGAGCTCGTTGACGCCGAGCGCCGCTGCTGCCGCGGATGCGATTCCCAGCGCAACGAGTAGCATTGTCTTGAGCGCCGTGCGGCCGAGCCCCAGGAGCGCCTGCAGCACGACGGCGATGACGACCGGCTTCACTCCGTAGAGCAGCCCCGCCGCGGCCGGCAGTGTGCCGAAGCGCACGTACGCCCATGCGATCACGCCGACGATGATCGACGCCGGCAGAATGAAGCACGCGCCCGCAACGAGCAGCCCACGCCATCCCGCGCGCGCGTTGCCGATGTGGATCGCGAGCTCCGTCGAGTTCGGTCCGGGAATGAGATTCGTCGCACCGAGGTAGTCGAGGAATTCTTCGCGCGTCAACCACCCTCGGCGGCGCACGACCTCGTCTTCCATCATTGCGATGTGGGCAGCCGGCCCGCCGAACGCTATCGTGCCGAGCTTGAGAAAGAGCCTCGCGATCTCCGCGAGAGGCGTGCTCTGCGCCGTGCCGTGCGTTATGCCCTTCGACGTCTGCGGAAGCGCGCCGTGCTCTTCGTTCATTTCACCCGTTGACGTTGGCGTGCGTCAATTCGAGGGCTCGAGCCTCGAGATGTCAATTGGCACCGCCTCTCTCCGAGGTGCATGCTCGTTGCCATGTGAGACGAAAGGTGCCACTACTTATCAAGTATCGAGGCGCTGATCCAATAACACTCTGGCTATGAATTCCAAGGCACACTGGGAAGCGGTATACGCGTCGAAAACAACGGCCGAAATGAGTTGGTTCCAGCCGCAGCCGGCGCGCTCGCTGGAGCTTCTGGAGCAGCTGGGAATTTCACCGGAATCGGCGATCATCGATGTCGGGAGCGGCGTCTCGACGCTCGTCGACGAGCTGCTCGAGCGTGGTATCCGCAAAGTCACCGTTCTGGATGTCTCCGGCGCGGCGCTCACGCAGGTGAAGGCGCGACTGGGCGCGCGCGCGGCGTCCGTCACATGGATCGAAGGCGATGTCACGCAGGTCGATCTCGGCGCAAGCGCCAGCTATGATTTCTGGCACGATCGCGCCGTGTTTCACTTTCTGACCGGCGCCGATGACCGCCGCACGTATGTCGCGGCTGCGGCCCGTGCTCTCCGGCCCGGCGGCGCAGCGCTGATCGCGACGTTCGCTCCGCAAGGCCCGCCGCGATGCAGCGGGCTCGATGTGGTCCGCTACGATTCGGAGCTACTCGCGCGCGAGTTCGGGAGCGAGTTCTCGCTCGAGCGCAGTATCGATGAGCTGCACCACACCCCTTCCGGTGGCGTGCAGGCCTTCACGTACACCGTGCTGCGTCGACGCTGATTCGCGCCGCCTATTCCTCCGCGAGCAGCCCCAGCCTCATCGCGATGCGCACGTACTCGGCACGGTGTGTGACGCCGAGCTTCTCGTTCACACGCTGCTTGTACGTGTCGACCGTTTTCGGGCTGATGGACAGCCGCTCCCCGATCTCGGGTGCGGAGTAGCCGCGCGCCACGAGCACGAGCACGTTGCGCTCCCGGTCCGTGAGTCGATCGAAGCGAGTGCGCTCCTCACTCGCGGGATCCTTCGCCAGAAGGCCTCGCGCGAGCACACGACCGGCGTTCTGCTGCACGTACATCTCGCCGCGCATCACCGCGCGAATCGCATCCACCAGGTCGCGGTCCGCCGCGCTCTTCACGAGATAGCCCGACGCGCCGGCCTTGAGCGCTGGCAGCAAATACTCCTCTTCGGTGTGCATGGTGAGCACGAGCACCTTTGGCGGATTCGCGAGCGCGACCAGCCCCTTCGTCGCAGTCACTCCATCGCCGCCGGGCATCGTGAGATCCATGATCACCACGTCCGGCTTGAGCCGCTCCGCCATGGAGATCGCATCGACGCCGTTTGCCGCCTCGCCGATCACCCGCACATCGTGCGCGACACCGATCACCGCCTTCAAACCTGCACGCACGATCGCGTGGTCGTCGACGAGGAGGACGTTGATGATGTCACTCATCGGCGCGCCACTAGCGCATCGCGATCCGCACGGCTCGACGCGTGCTGCTCGCCGGGATTGGTAGTTTGGGGGTTCGCGTGCAATACCGGTGCATTCATCGTGCGCACCAGCAGTCGCACCTGTTCCAGCGTCTCCGCGGTCACTTCGCGCAGCTCCTCGAGTTTGAGTTTCGTATGTGCCTCCGTCGTGTCGCGCGCGATGGCCGAGATCTGCATCACCTGTGCTGCGAGGCGCTGCGCGGCGGATTCGTGCAGCTCGTGCGAGATGCGCGCGTGGTCCGATTCCGCCTGCGAGATCACGAGCGCTGCCAGCTCCCGCGCGCGCGCACCCTCCTGCACGAGGGCGCCCACGAGAAGATTGATCGTGTGTCCTACGCGCGCCATGTCGCGATCGGCCAGCAGCGAATCCGGCACACGTGCCGAAGTGTTGCCGCGCCACACCTCGGCAGCTGCATTCTCGAGGGCTCGCAGCGGGCGAAGCGCGATGATCACGAGCGCGATGTTGAGTGCCATGGTCGCGAACAGCGCGCCGAAGAAGAATTCGATGAGTTGCCGATATTCGTCGCCGTGATGCGCGGCGTGGGTCAACGCCCACGCCGCGACCACCACGATGAACGCATTCGCGCCGATCAGCTTCACCCATAGCGGTGCCGCGAGGAACGATCGAAGTATGCGGCGCGTGCGCATCGGCGGCTCGATCACGCCTGGACGACGAGTGCCGTCACCATCCCGAACATACCGTGCTCCGACTCCGCATGCGGCAGAATGTGACAGTGGAAGGCCCAGGTTCCGAGCTCGGTGCAGTCCACGATGACGTCCCAGCGCTCACCCGGCGCGATGTTGAGCGTGTCGCACTTCCACGGTGCCGGCTGAGGCCACCCATCTTTCGAAATAACGGTCATGGGCATTCCATGCAGGTGCATGGGGTGGATCATCATGCCCTCGTTCATGAACCGAATGCGCACCTTCTGGCCGCGTTTCGCGACGACCGGCTCGGTCGCGGGGAATCCCTTGCCGTTCAGTGTGTATCCCTGGAGCGAATCGTTGAGGATCATGACGTAATCGACATCCGCTCGCTCGATCGCGCGTGGAACCTTTGGATCCACGATGAACGCCCCAAGCAGTCCCATCCCGACCTGCTTCGTCGAGTTGTGATGTGAATGGTACATGTTGGAGCCCGCATTCGACACCGTGAACTCGTAGGTGTAGCTGGCTCCCGGCTTCACCGGAGGTTGCGTGATGAACGGAACGCCGTCCTGATCGTTCGGCACGATCAGCCCGTGAAAGTGGATGGACGTCGACTCCGGAAGCTCGTTCTTGAGAACGACACGCACTCTGTCGCCCTGCTTCACGCGGATGAGCGGCCCCGGAACCTGGTCGTTGTAGGCCCATGCGTTTGCTAGCGTTCCCGGCGCCGTTTCCCACTTGATCGGGCGAGCGGTCAGGTTGAAGACCTTCGTCTTCCCATCCATCACCGGCGCGAGCGGCTGGTTTCCCTTTCCAGCGGTCTTCGCAGGGAACGCCTTGATCCCGGCCTCATGCATCGCGTCCATCTTGTCCGCATCGCTCTGCTGAGGAGCCACCGCCGGGTGAGCGGCCATCGTTCCACCGGATTGATCGCTGTCCGGCCCCACCTTCGCCACCGGTGGCCTCTGCGACAATCCCTCCGAGTTCGTATCGTCAGACGCGCGCTTGCATGCCGCAAGCACCCCGGCCGCGATCGCGGTTGTGGCGGTGTTCCGCAGGAACGTTCGACGCGATCCGCGTCCCTTGAGCAGTGTGCTGGTATCGTCCGGGGGTGTCTGCGAGCTCGGCATGATGAGTGGAATGAGGTGAAAGTGCGGCGATGTGCGTTCAGGTGCCGCCAGTCTACTGGAGCACACGCGCCCGGTATGTCGGGGAAGACTCGCGATTCTCCCGTGCGGTGCCGACATTGAGGTAGGGGAATCCCTGACGGCACGCCGGCGTAAGGAAACCCACCACACAGGATGCGTCTCAAGCCGACAGCATTTCCCTTCTGACCTGGCCATCTTGCCGAATCAGACCTGGCGATCAATCCGGAATTTCCGAGGCGCCATGTCTGAAGACCGTATGGAGGATTTCCCATGACGCCACGCGACACTACAACCGCCACTCACGCCTCTCCCACGTTTCGCGATCTGACGCCTGCGGAATCCCGGGCACTGCTCGGACGTCACAACGTCGGACGCATTGCGTATTCGTTTCACGACCTGGTCGACGTCCAGCCAATTCATTATGTGGTGAGCGGCGACTGGCTGTATGGCCGGACCAGCCGCGGCGAAAAGTTCATGACGCTCGCGCACAACCCGTGGTGCGCCTTCGAGGTGGACGAAGTGCGAGATCTCTTCGATTGGGACAGTGTGGTCGTGAAGGGGCGGCTGGAGCTTCTCGACCCCCAGGTCGCATCTCCGGACGCGTACGAAGAAGGACTCAAGCTCATGGGCGCGCTCGTACCCGGCGCGTTCACCGAGGTCGATCCCGTTCCACACCGGCTGATTCTCTTTCGCGTTCACTTGAGCGAGATCACCGGCCGTTCCGCTCGACCAGCTCGCTGACGCTCCGCACCACGCATTCATCGCAGGGAGACTCGTGCTCGCGATACTCGGCACTGCGAAGTGGAAGCAGCAGACGGCTACCGAGATCCGGAAGCTGTCGCACGATACGTCGCCTCTCGAAGCGAGAGCCGCTCGCTACGAGCCGGCCGCGATCGCCGCTCTCCCTGCGCCCGTGATTCGCTACTTCGAGTTCGCGTTGACGCCCGGACAATCCGTAGTTACGGGCGCGCGCATCGGCTGGGAGGGCCAGTTCAGCATGCGCCCTCGCCGGTGGAGTGCGTTCACGGCGATGCAGCATTATCGCGTGCAGCCTCCGGGCTTCGTGTGGGACGCGCAGATCTGGATGACCGGTGTGCTTCCGGTGCTCGTTCGCGATTCGTACGCCGATCACGAAGGATCGCTGCGCGCCGCGATCGGCGGGATCGTCAAGGTGGCCGATTCGCGCGGCACGGTCGAGATCGCGAAGGGAGAGCTGCTTCGCTATCTCGCGGAGGCCGTGTGGTTTCCTACCGCCCTGCTGCCGAGCGCGGGAGTATCGTGGGCGGGGATCGACGAGAATACGGCGACCGCGACGTTGTCGGATGGCGCAACCACGGTGTCACTCGACGCGCACTTCGGCTCGAGCGGCGAGATCGAGTCGCTCTCCGCGATGCGTCCGCGCGACGTTCGGGGAACATCCATCCTGACACCGTGGGTCGCGCACGTGCGCAACTACGAGCGGCGCGACGGCATGATGGTCCCGAGCTCGGGCGATGTCGAATGGGAGCTCCCCTCCGGACCTCTTCCGTACTGGCGGGGCCGCGTCGTGAGCGCGCAGTACGACTTCGCGCGCTGATGCCGAAGACTCCACACGTCGAGCGACACTTTACGGCCGGAGACCGGGAGCGCTGAGCTCAGGAGCGGATCCGATCGTGCAGCGCAGGACAGGTGACGGAAAAACCTTGCGCTCGCAGTGCGCCTGAAAGCGCCTCCTGCGCGTCCTCTTCCCCGTGCACGAGACACACCGTACGCAGATTGGGGGATGTACGCCGAACCGCCTCCACCCACGCCGCGAGCTCGGTCCGGTCCGCATGGGCGCTGTAGCCGTTGATGATCTCGACGCTGGCGCGAAGCTCCACATCGTTTCCGAGCACGCGAATGACGGGTCGCCGTTCCACAATGCGTCTTCCGAGTGTGTTCTCTGCCTGAAAGCCGACGATGAGAATCGTGTTGCGCGAGCTCGAGGCACCGTTCAACAGGTGATGAAGGATCCGGCCTCCCTCCACCATTCCGGATCCTGCGATGATGACCATCGGGCCAACTCGTGAGTTGAGCGCCTTCGACTCTGCCGTGCTGGTGGTATAGGTGAGCTGCTCGAATCGAAACAGCTGTTCGATGTCGCGCACCGGCGCCTCCGTTCGATCGAACACGTCGCTGTTTCTTTCGAACACCCCTGTGGCCGCGGTGGCGAGCGGACTATCGATGACGATCGGGATCGGCGGGATCGCTTTCTCGCGCGCGAGTATCTGCAGATCGTACACGAGCTCCTGGGTGCGACCTACGGCGAACGCCGGAATGAGAATTCGCCCGCCCCTTGCGGCCGTGTCGCGAACAACGCGCGCAAGATGGTCGCGCGATGATGCGACGCTCTCGTGATCCCTGTTACCGTACGTCGACTCCATGATCACGATATCGGCGGGATCGGGTGGAGGCACAGGATCGCGAATGATCGGCAGCCCGGTGCGGCCGATGTCCCCCGAAAAGATCAGGCGCGAAGTCGACGAAGCGGACGTCGCTTCGATCACCACAAACGCCGAGCCCAGAATGTGTCCGGCCTCTATGAATCGGGCGCGCACACCTTCGCACACGTCGAACCACTCGTCGTAGGGATGCCGCTCCATGAGCTCCTCCGCCCGCGCGGCATCTCTCACCCCGTAGAGCGGCGGCTCGACCTCGCGCCCGTGCCTGCTCAGGAAGTCGAAATCGCTCTCCTGGATGTGTGCGCTGTCGGCGAGCATGATTGCGCAGAGATCGGCCGTCGCCTTTGTCGCATGAATCGGCTTCGAGAATCCTTGACTCACGAGAAATGGGAGTCGACCCGAGTGATCCAGATGTGCGTGCGACAGGACCACGGCGTCGATCTGCCCGATCGGACATGGAAGCGATCGATTCTTCGCCTCCGCATCGCTGCGATGCCCCTGAAACAGCCCGCAATCGAGGAGCACCGTTTTACCGTCGACGCGAAGGATGTGGCACGAGCCCGTCACTTCACGCGCAGCGCCGGCGAACTCGATCTCCATGTGGATTCCGAGGACAAAGGTGAGGGTGGAACGGAGTTGTCCGCCCGAAATGCTGACGGAATCTATGCGCGAGGTTGTGGAATGCGCCGTCATTCGCGCATCGCGTCAGGCGACAGCCGACACTCCCGGCTCCCCTTGCCCGAACATTCTTCTCGTGATGACCTCCCTCGAGACTAAGGCCGTTGTGACCGCCCCCGCAGCCATCCTGGCGAGCCTGCGAACACGCCGCCTGAGCCTGCGCACGACCGTGTTGCCGTTGGCGGCCACCGCCTTCTTCGTGGCTGGTGGCGTGTGCTGGCTCCTGCCCCTGTTCGGTGGACGAGCCGCGTCTCGCGCGGATGCGAACACGATCTGGTTCGTCGGACTGGTGCTGACGGGATTGCCGGTGATCGCTCGCGAGCTCAGCGAGGTCGTGCACGGCCACCTCGCCACGGATCTCATCGCCACTCTGGCCATATGCGGCGCGGTGGGTCTCAATGAGCCGCTCGCGGGTTTGGTGATCGTCGTCATGCAGACGGGGGGCGAGGCGCTGGAGAAATACGCGGAAGGCCGCGCGTCAGCCGCCGTGCGGGAGCTCGAAGCTGCCGCGCCGCGAATCGCACACCGGATGCACAATGATCGCGCAGAAGATATTCCGGCCGACCTCGTCGCGATCGGCGACGTGCTGGTGATCCGCCCAGGAGAGCTCGTCCCGTGCGACGCCATCGTCATCAGCGGACATTCGGCGCTGGACGTGTCGCGATTGACGGGCGAACCGATGCCGGTCGACGTGAGCCGAGGCTCCGCCATCCAGAGTGGCTCTGGAAATGGAGAGGGTGAGCTGACAGTGCGCGCCACGGCGATTGCCCGCGAGAGCCAGTACAATCAGATCGTGGAGCTCGTTCGCTCCGCGGAGGCGAGCAAGGCGCCGTTTCAACGTGTGGCGGAGCGCTACGCGATCTGGTTCACGCCCATAACGCTGATCGTGTCCGCTGGTGCCTGGCTCCTGAGCGGCGATCCGAAGCGCGCGCTTGCCGTGTTGGTGGTAGCGACTCCGTGTCCGCTGATCCTCGCGACGCCGATCGGGATCATCGGTGGAATCAATCGCGCGGCGCGCGCGCGAGTCATCGTTCGCAACGGAGGCGCGCTCGAGCAGATCGGAACGACCACCGCCGTCGTCGTCGACAAGACGGGAACGTTGACCATTGGCCGCCCTGCGGTTGCAAGCGTCCTGACCCATGGCATGTGGAGCGAGCACGAGTTGCTGCGGCTCGCCGGAGCGGTCGAGCAGGGCTCGGCACATCTGCTCGCGAGGACGCTCGTGGAGGCGGCGCAGGCCGCTGCCGCGAAGGCCGGCGCCTCCCTCCCGCGCGCGACACGGATCCGAGAATCGCCCGGACGAGGCGTGACGGGATTGGTCGACGGACACGAAGTCACCGTCGGTGCGCGGACGTTCATCTCGGAAAAGCATCCAGGCGCCGATGCGGACATGTCGGCGCTGGAGTCGCGGTTTGTCGACGGAGCCGGTCTTCGGGCATTCGTGTCGATCGATGGAGCTGTCGCCGGGGTCATCGAATACGCCGATCGCATTCGCGACGACGCGCGCACCGTAGTACAGGACCTTCACGCGCTCGGCATTCAGCGCATTCTCCTGCTCTCCGGAGACCACGAAACGAACGTACGGCAGATCGCGAGTGAGCTGGGAATCACCGATGCGCGCGCCGACCTCAGGCCACAGGACAAGGCGGCGGTCATTCGCCAATTGCAGGATGAGGGCGAGCGGGTACTCATGATCGGAGACGGCATCAACGATGCTCCCGCCATGTCGGCAGCGACAGTCGGCGTCGCATTGTCGGCGCATGGTGGCGGGATCACCGCGGAGGCCGCGGGCATCGTGGTGCTCGCCGACGAGCTCTCACGCGTTCCGCAGGCGATAAGGATCAGTCGCCGCACGATGAGAATCGTACGGCGAAGTCTCTCCATCGGGCTTGGATTGAGCGGAGCGGCGATGGTGCTCGCGGCGACCGGGCTGATCGCCGCGCCCGCCGGTGCCCTCCTCCAGGAGGTCATCGACATCATCGCGATCCTCAACGCCCTGCAGGCCGCGCGGGCTTAGCAGGCTGTCCGGTTTTGCCTTACCCAGATTGCCCCCATTGCCGACTGCGTGCGCTTCCCGCCCCTCACATACTGAAGTGGAACCAGCGAGCACTCAGAGTGATGGCCGATCCATGAGGGAGGGAGCATGTCGACAAAGAGCGCGGTCAACGGTGAGCGAGCGGAAGTACCTACCGGCACGATATCGGAAGTCGGGCGCGAGCTCGCCACGCGGCCGTATGCGCGGCGCGGCGTTCCGGCGCGGGCAGAGCCGATTCGCGTGATCCTCGTCGATGATCACAATCTCGTGCGCGCGGGAGTGAAGCTGGTCCTTCGAGCGTTCCCGGAGATCTGCGTCATCGGCGAGGCCAACAGCGGAGCGCAGGCACTCACGATGGCATTGCGGCTTCGCCCTGACGTCATCGTGATGGATCTCGACATGCCGGACGGAGATGGCCTCACCGCAACCCGCACGCTGCACGAGGCGCTGCCCGAGGTGGGCGTGCTCATCGTCACGATGCACACGGAGGAGGAGCAGCTCCTACCGCTGCTGAAAGCCGGTGCGCGCGGCTTCCTGTCCAAATCCGGCGTCGAGCGCGAGCTCGGCGAGGCGATTCGAGTGGTCGCATCGGGCGAAGTGTACGTACGCCCAGCGGTGGCGAACGCGCTCGCCGAGTCGAAGGTGCCGAGTGCACCCAGTCGTGTCGATGCGCGCTCGCGGATGGCGGTATTGAGCAAGCGCGAACAGGCGGTGCTGACGCTCACCGCACGTGGCTACAACGGGCCCGAGATCGGGGAGCAGCTCGGCATCACGGCCAAGACCGTCGACACGTACAAGCAGCGCATCGAGGACAAGCTCGGTATGTCGCATCGCTCCGAGTACGTGAGGCTCGCGCTCGAGGCGGACTTGCTGGTCGAGACACCCGCGTAACAAGAAGGTGCCGAGCGAGCCGGTTGCGTTGCTGCACCGGTTCGCTCGGCGACCACGTCCCCTAGGTGACGATGGCGAGTCGATCGTCGACCGCCGTAACTCCACTCGTGCTCCACGCGGCGCGCTCGGCATCCGCCTTCTCCGACCACGAGCGCACGGTTCCGCTCAGGATCACCTTGCCGCCATTCGCGTCCACCTGGATTCTCCTGGAGTCCGCGTCCGCAGATCTCCGGAGCGCGTCCTTGATGTGCTGAGCCACATCGACCTTCGAAGCGCGAGACTTGATCGTGATCAGATTCGACACGCCCTTGACGCCGATCAGGTAGCGAACCACGCGTTCCGCTGCGTTGCGCTGGAACTGCCAGTCGACCTGCCCTTCGAGCGTGACCCAGCCGTTCTCGACGCGTGCCTTGATGTTCTGATGAGGCACCTCGATGTCCCAGGCGAGGGTATTCAGAATCTGGTGAGCGAGATCGGTGTCCGATTGCTGGAACGCATCGGCGGCCTTGATGCTCAGCTCCTGCGCGACTGCGCGTACGCCGGCGACGCGCTCCACCGCCTCGACCGCGGC
>Ga0182008_10002744_pt1 | contig 10923 bp, 5 predicted proteins | sample Sormic07211129_1_FD_120482 | JGI IMG/M metagenome (GOLD analysis project Ga0182008, IMG submission 120482) | Rhizosphere microbial communities from Sorghum bicolor, Mead, Nebraska, USA - 072115-129_1 metaG | ecosystem: Host-associated > Plants > Roots > Rhizosphere | place: USA: Nebraska...
AAAAGACTTTAGCTCTAGAACATCATTTTTCATTGAATACTTTAAGACTTTAGTATTTATGTTAAAAAAGTATAAATGTTTAAGTAATAAGAATAATAATAACTCTCAATCATCCTATAGATTTATACTAACCAAACGAACTTCAAATTAATTTATTAAGTATGAGACTATTATTTACGATTTTAACATTTTCATTCCTTATGTTATGGGCTGATGATGGCCATGCTCAAACAACAGGAAGAGAAATCAAAGGAAAAGTAACCGATGAAGATAATAAGCCTATGCCTGGCGTTATTATTCAAATTAAAGGTTCGCAGTCGAGGGTAATCACTAACGATCTCGGCAACTATGCGATAAAAGTACCCGACAGAAAAGGTATTCTTGTTTTCTCTTATGTTGGAACGGGCAAACAAGAAATTACCGTTAATGATAAAGCGGTTATCGATGTTCGCCTCCTCACTGATGTTAATAGTTTGCAGGATGTTGTAATTACTGCATTGAATATTAAGAGGAGTGCTAAAAGTTTAGGCTATTCAGTAGCAAGCTTAGATGGGAGTCAGGTAAATACTGTACAAACGCCGAATATCATTAGTGCACTTTCTGGTAAAGTGGCGGGCGTAGATGTTGGAAATATTGCAAATGGCGTTGCAGGTACAAAGAGAATAATTATTCGTGGCGCTTCCTCACTAACCGGTAACAATCAACCACTCTGGGTAGTTGATGGTATTCCTATTAGTTCTGAAACATTGGGTACACCTTCAACTGATGGAGGAGTAGATTACGGAGATGGATTGACAGGAATAAATCCAGATGATATTGAAAACATTAGTGTTTTAAAAGGTAATGCAGCAGCAGCACTATATGGTTCATTAGCTTCTAACGGGGTTATATTGATTACCACAAAAACCGGCAAGTCGGTTAACGGAAAAACTAATATTGATATCAGTTCCTCCGCAATGATGGATAAATTAGTCAATACTACAGATTTTCAATATGTGTATGGACAAAGCGGGACAGGCGATGAACCTCCCTTAACTCCAGATGAAGCTTTTAGTTCATCGAGCTGGGGTGCGAAATTTGATGGAAGACCTTCACTTCAATTTGACGGCATAACCAGACCTTTTAGTCCCATTAAAGATAATTATGAGCGATTTTTTAATACGGGTACTACCTTTACAAATAACCTTGCAATATCTGGAAGCACTGACAAACACAATTATAGAGTATCGGTCTCAGACTTAAGAAATAAAGATATTATTCCAAATGCTAGTTTTAAGAAAACCAGCTTAAATACGAAAGCTTCTACAAAATTTGGGAGATTTACTGCAGACGTTGTTTTGAACTACATTTTAGAGGAGGCTAATAATAGACCCTTTATTGGCGGTAACCATTCTAACTTATTTTATTCTTTGGTTTACTTGCCTGGTAGTATCAATGTAGACAATCTATATCCGGGTTATGATGCAAATGGTAAAGAATTCACGTATGCAGGATCTATATCTAATCCTTATTATGTAGTTAATAAAACCAAACAAATAGATACTAAAGATAGATTTACAGGTTCTTTAAGTTTAAATTTTGATATCACAAATTTGCTTTACGCTAGGGGTAGAATCACTAAAGATTATTTCTCCGCAGATAGAAGTAGATATATTCCAGATGGTAACCTCTATACCAGTTTCCTTCTTGGTCAATTAGATGAAGCAGCTACGGAAAGTATTGTAAATAATTATGAAATTATCCTTGGTACTAAAGCTATAGATGTTAAAAAATTCAGTGTAAATGCTTTTATTGGGGCGAATAATTTAGAAAGAGCTAGAAATATAGTAAATACGTCAGGTAATAGCTTCGTAGTGCCTGGAGTTTATACTTTCAACAATTTATCTACGAAGTTACCTACTACGAGTAAAAGTCTACAAAAAACGAATTCATTATTCGGTAGTGTCGAACTATCATATAATAAATACCTGTATTTAACCTTTACAGGTAGAAATGATTGGTTCTCAACTTTGCCTAAAGAGAACAATAATTTATTTTATCCATCAGCATCTCTCTCTTTTGTATTGTCTGATGCATTTGAACTCCCAACAGCTATCAATTTTGCAAAATTGAGAGCATCTAGTGCTCAAGTGAGCGGTGATACAGGTCCGTATCAGTTAGATTTAAGCTATTCATTAACACAAATTGCTTATGGATCTAATAATTTACAGTACATAGGAACATCGAATGTTCCTAATAGATTGCTTCAACCCTTATTGTCTACCGATTATGAAGTAGGTATTGAAATGGACTTTCTAAAAAGCAGACTCGGCTTTGATGTAACGTATTACAATAGGGATACTAAAAATGATATTGTAAGAACAGCGATTTCTAGAAGTACAGGATTTAGGACCGCTATTTTAAATGTGGGCCAACTAAATAATAAAGGTATCGAGGTTTTATTTAAAACTACTCCTGTTAAGAGTGAAAACTTTACTTGGAATATGAATACCAGCTTTTCAAAAAATCAAAATACCGTAGTCAGACTCGGTGATGGGGTAGAAAATGCATCTATACTTTTAGCGAGTGCAAAAAGTGGAGAGGTAATCATCCAGTTGGAAGAAGGGAAAAATTACGGTGGTATTTATGGTTATAAATATAAGAAGGATGACGTGGGAAATAAGGTTTATGGTAGCAATGGTCTCCCATTGTATACCACAAAAAATGACTTTTTAGCAAATGGTGTTTATGATAAAATGTTGGGTTATAGCAACACCTTCACCTATAAGAATTTTTCATTATATAGTTTAATTGACGCAAAATGGGGAGCCTCTATTTACTCAGAAACAAATGCAATTGCTTTTAGCAATGGTAGACACAAAAAAACTTTAGAGGGTAGAGAAGAAGGCTTTATAGGCGTGGGTGTTAACGAGGCTGGGACAGAAAATACAGTTAAATTACGTGGAAGAATAAATACAGATTTTACTGCAGGGGCAACAAGTGTTCAAAGTTATTATCAACAAATTTCGCATATAGCCGAAGAGTTTATTTATGATGCCAGTTTTGTTAAACTAAGAGAAATCGCTTTTGCTTATAAACTTCCAAGAAAATTAACTACTACGTTAGGAATAAGAAGTGCTACGGTTTCTGTGGTAGGTAGAAACTTAGCTATACTTTATAAAAATAAAAACCTGGAAAATGTTGATCCGGAAAGTAGTGTAGCCAGTGGCAATGGACAAGGTATAGAGCGTTTAGTTTATCCAATTACTAGAAATTTCGGCTTAACAGTAAAATTGGGCTTATAATTTTAAATGTTTTAAAATCAAAATAGAAAATACAATTATGAGAAATAAAATAAAACATTATACTTTTGGAATAATCACATTACTATGTGTAACTATTTCTTCTTGCGACAAAGGCTTTGAGGAGGTTAATAAAAGTGTTGATTTCGTTTCTGCACCCAACTTAGATTATATGTTGCCGAATATCGAACTCACGATGTTAGATCACACTTATTATACCAATGGAGACTTTTTAGCACCAATGGTAATGCATGTAACCAATCGTAAAGCTTATTCAGCCATAATCATTCCAGGCGGATATCATGGTTATCATTTTGAATGGATATATGAAAATCCATTAAGAAGTGTAGTCGATTTAATATACAGAACGAAAGATGACCCGTCTAAAATAAACTATAACAGTATTGGTCGTATTATAAAGGTCTACCTCTTTCACCGGTTAACAGATACATACGGTGATGTGCCATATTTTGATGGTGGAAAAGGATATATTGACCGTGTGTTCACGCCAAAATACGATCCGCAACAAGTAATTTATGCTGATTTATTTAAAGAACTCGAAGAAGCAACCGCAGCTTTAGATAATTCTAAAACTTTGCCGCCCCTATCAGATATTGTGTATAAAGGTGATTTAGCGAAGTGGAAAAAGTTCTCAAACAGTTTGATGCTTAGATTAGGCTTGAGAATAATGAAGGTGGATCCAGCCAATGGGAAGAAATGGATTGACAAGGCAATTGCTGGAGGCATAATGACCAGTAACGATGATAATTTTGTGGTAAAATATTTGCCAAATTCATCGACGGGAGGCACTACTAACCCAACATCGAATGGTCAAGCACATATTTTTGTCAGATACCCTGATAATTATAGATTAACTTCTCAATTTGTGAATATCCTAAAAGATAAAAGTGATCCTAGAATAACCGTATTTTCCATGCTGGCGGGATCTAGAACTGCTTACGTTCCCGGAAGTAAGGTTCCCGCAAGTCAAAAAGGCTGGCCAGCATTTGGGGATAGAGCAGAGGAAGCGCCATATGCTAGTATCCCATCCGCTGATCGGGTCAAATATTCGGTTTCAAACAATACAACTTTTGGCCGTTATGATGCTCCTTTTGTACATCTAAGTTATGCCCAAACTCAATTTCAGTTGGCAGAGTGTGTCGTTAGAAATATTATAACGGGTAACACTACTGCCAAGACATATTATGAAAAAGGGGTCGTTGCTGCAATGGATCAATTAAAAATATATGGAACAGAAGGAGTTTTAACAGCTTCTCAAGCCAGTAATTACTTAATTCAAAACCCTTACAATCCCGCTAATGATGAAGATGCTTTAAATTTAATTAATACTCAATATTGGATTGAAACCCATTATAACTGGTATGAAACCTTTGCAAATATGAGAAGAAGTGGATATCCAAAGTTATATGAAAGTTTAGTTCGCGCCGAAAGACCTGCCGGCGATACGGGCCCGTACCAACCTGGTAATTTGGGTGCCGTAATGCCTAGACGATTGACGTATCATCCTGAAGAAGTTGCTACAAATCCAAAATTACAAGAAGCACTGACCAGGCAGGGACCAGATTTAACAACAACAAGAGTTTGGTGGGATAAGCCATAATGCACTTTAATTAACTGCCATTCTTCATATGGGAGAATGGCAATTTTTTTGAAAATTATAAATAAAACAGTGTCAAAATACAGAAGACAAATTTTAATTTATTTAGTTGCTCTCTTAAGTACAGTTTATACGACTGCCTTGTGCCAACAATTTCCATCAAATTTAACTAGACTGCCAGCAAGTCATTTGAATTATAATGACGATAGCTCAAAATTGCAATTCGCCATTGTATCCGATTTATGGGGAGGGTATCGTCAAGGTGTTTTTGACGATGCTGTTCGTAAATTGGAATTATTACAACCGCAGTTTGTGATGTCTGTTGGTGACTTAATTGATGGAAACACGTATAGTTTGGATGATGCAAATCAACAGTGGTCATCGTTTAATGAAAAAATAAAAGATTTGAGCATGCCCTTTTTTTATGTGGCAGGTAATCACGATATCGGTAGTCCATTTCTTGAAACAGTTTGGAAAGAGCGTTTAGGGAAGCCGTATTATCATTTTGTTAAAAATAATGTACTGTTTTTATGTGTGAATACTGAAGATGGAGGACATGGTGGTATTAAAAATGATCAAATCGCCTATTTTAAAAATGTCATCACTGAAAACAAGAATGTGCGATGGACTTTTGTTTTTATGCATCGACCCGTTTGGTTTACAAAAGGAGCAAAACAAGAAGGCTATGAACAAATCGAAGGCTTTTTAAAGGGGAGAAAATATACTTTATTTTCGGGTCATCATCATACTTATTTAAGTACAAATAAAAATGGAAATAAGCACTATATACTAGGTAGTACGGGTGGGGGTAGTGATATGCGCGGCGAAAAATATGGAGAATTCGACCACATCACATTAGTAACGCTCAAAAATAACGATGAACCAAAAATTGTAAATTTAAAGCTTGATGGAATAATTAATGAAGATGTAGTTAACGAAAAAACACATCCCATTACCAATACTTTAATTAATGGCAATTGGTTTCTTGCCCCACCTTATGTAGCCGAACAAAGGATGGAAAAGGAGCTTACTTTGAATATAGAATTTAATAATCCGACCGCTTATCCGCTTTATGTTTCTGGAAGGTTATTTAATGATTTGTATCAAGTTAGTCCAGAAATACTAGAAGTTAAAATTCCATCAAATGAGAAAACGAATCAAGTCATAAAAATTCAACCAAAAAATAATCAAACTATCGATTTAGCTAACTTAACTTCAATAGACTTTACACTTATCGGTTCCTATATTTTCGAATCCTTTAAATATGAAATCCCAAATAAAAAGCAGCTTTTAATAAGTTGGAAATATCAGATTCCTTTAGATCGGTTTTCTAGAAAAACTATTCAAAGCAAGTTCGATTTAAATGACACTAGCTCAATGATCCAATTAAATGAGCCGGAGTATCTTAAAAATAAATGGTATTGGAGGGGTACAGATGATTCGAATATACAATTTAAACTGATGCATGATGCACAAAATGTGTATCTGTTAGCTTTTATTAAAGATGATCAATTAGTGATGGATAATGCTGCAAATGCAGACCAGATCATAATTAACATAGAAAATAAAAATGGCCAAGCCGAAAAGTTTACCATTATACCAAATAAGAGTAAGGCCATCCTAAAAACAGAATCAACTAATAGCATCGACAGTAAAGAAGTGCAGCTGACTTTAAAAGTTGAAAATGATAACTTACTCAAAATGATGATGACCTTTCCTAAAAATAAAATGCTTAAAGCTGATCAATCTATTCGCTTCAATATCGGTTATCACGATCAAGACAATTTGCCCGAAAAAAGATTTTCGGATATATTCTGGAAACCGGTATGGAAAACTGCCGATGATTATCAAAACTCTGGAACCTTTAAATTAAATTAATATCAACGAACCACAATGTAACATGAAGAGGAAATTAGTTTATTTGCTGCTCATATTAGCTATTCCAATATCTGTTTTAGCACAAACCACGACGGCTAGAAGAGATGCAAATCGGTATGGTTATAGGCCTGACTTAATACGGGGACCATATTTGCAAGTAGCAACACCAAATAGTATGATGGTACGCTGGCGTACAAATGAGTTAGATGTAGGTTTTGTACGTTATGGAACCAATCCTGAACAATTAGATCAATTAGCAGGAAACAGCAGTCGTACCAAAGAACATATCGTAACACTAACTGGTTTAAAGCCTCTTACAAAGTATTATTATATGATCGAAGGATTTAAAGATACTTTGCAATACGATAAAAATAATCACTTTACGACTTTACCTAAAGTAGGCGAAATTAATAAGTATAGAATAGGTGTTTTTGGCGATTGTGGAACAAGTTCTACCAATCAGATCAATACACGCATTGAGTTCGAAAAATACCTTGGTGATGATCCTTTAACAGCTTGGATTTTGTTGGGCGATAATGCGTATTCTTTTGGTACAGATGCCGAATATCAGGCGAATTTTTTCAACTCGTATAAAGATAATCTGTTAAAGAAAGCACCTGTTTTTCCAGCGCCAGGCAACCACGATTATAGAGATGAACCTTATGCGGCAGAGATTGCGCAAAGATCGGGCGAAGTTGCTTATTACCAGGTTTTTAACATGCCTACAAAAGGCGAGGCTGGTGGTGTGCCTTCGCATACGCCTTCATTTTATTCTTATGATATCGGAAACGTACATTTCCTGTCTTTAGATTCTCATGGATCTGAAGATAGAGGTTCGAGATTATTTGATACCACGGGACGCCAAGTGAAATGGGTGATAGAAGATTTAGAAAAAAATAAAAATAAAGATTGGATTGTTGTGTACTGGCATCATCCACCATATTCTATGGGCTCCCATAACTCTGATACCGAAACTCAAATGGTCAAGATTAGAGAGAATTTTATCAAAATTTTAGAACGATATGGAGTGGACTTAGTTTTATGTGGACACAGCCATTCCTACGAGCGGTCTAAATTAATGCAGGGCCATTACGGCAAAGAAAATACATTTTCAGAGGATAAACATCTTTTAAGTAAATCATCTGGTGCATACAATGGTACAGCTAATTCTTGTCCCTATATTAAAGATGCATCGAACAAAGGAACGGTATATGTTCTAAGCGGATCAGCAGGTAGGGTAGATCATAAACAAGTAACATTTCCCCATGATGCGATGCCATTTTCTGATGTAACCGTTGGTGGTGCTTGTATGTTAGAAGTAGAAGGTAATCGATTAGATTTAAAGTGGATTACCTCTACAGGCGAAATAAAAGATCAGTTTACCATGATGAAAGACGTAAATAAGAAAGTAGTAATCAATGCTGAAAAAGGTGAAACCGTAACTTTAAAAGCATCTTATATTGGCAATTATAAATGGAGTGGAACAAATAAAACAACCCAATCTATTGACGTTAAACCTGGTTTAGGGGTAACCAAATATACAGTAATTGACCCTCAGAATTGCTTGCAAGATGAGTTTGAGGTCAATGTTGTAAAAAAATAATTAGTATGAAAAAGATAGCAATTATATTAGTTGGTTTGATTTTTATTATCCAACTTAAAAGTTATGGCCAAAAGAACCAATTAAATTATAGCCCTCCAGTTGGTAAAGATTCAGAAAAGTTTGTAAATAAAGCAAAGCTGATCCGTGGCCCCTATTTACAAGCGGCTACAGAAAGCAGTATAGTTGTACGTTGGCGAACAAATGTAGCGACCAGAAGTAGGGTTAGCTATGGTTTGGCCGCTAATTCATTAACGAAATCGATTGATGATTTAGAATTGAGTACAGAACACGAGATTAAATTAATAGGCCTTCAGCCAAATACAAAATATTATTATGGCGTAGGCGCTTTAAATGATACGCTTATGAAAGGAGAAGATACTTATTTTGCAACGCTCCCAAAAGTAGGTGAAGAAGGGATGTACAGAATAGGTGTTTTTGGAGATTGTGGTGCCTTGACTATTAACCAGGCGAATGTTAGAGATCAATTTGTAAAATATTTAGGGAACAACGACCTTAGTGCATGGATCCTGTTAGGTGATAATGCTTATAACGACGGCACGGATATCGAATACCAAGCGAAATTCTTTAATATTTATAAAGATAGGCTGTTAAAAAATTACCCTGTATATCCATCTCCAGGTAACCATGATTATCATGATGTAGATTTTGGTGCAAAATATGCTCAAAATAATCATAATACCGCGTATTTTAAAAATTTCTCCATGCCTACTAAAGGCGAAGCTGGAGGATTTCCCTCTAATAATCCAGCATTTTATTCCTTCGATATCGGAAATATTCATTTTATATCGTTAGATTCTTATGGAATAGAAGACAAAACATATTTATATGATACCCTTGGAACACAAATTAAATGGCTTAAAAAGGATTTGGAATTAAATACAAACAAAGGCTGGGTGGTTGCTTATTGGCATTATCCCCCGTATTCAAAAGGAACCCATGATTCGGATACTGATGGAATCATGACCGGAGTAAGAGAAAATGTAATTAAAATATTGGAACGCAACGGTGTCGATTTAATTATTACCGGCCATAGCCATGTTTATGAACGGTCAAAATTAATGGCGGGACATTACGGGAAATCAGATACTTTTGACGAAAAAAAACACAACTTAAGCAACTCCTCAGGATTAAATAATGGCACAAATAATTCAACGCCTTATATTAAAAACAGCAAAAATGGGACCGTTTATGTGGTAAGTGGTTCCGCAAGTTATGTTGGCCAGCCCTATCCAGATTTTCCACATAAAGCTATGTACTATTCTAATGCTACTGATGCTGGGGCGGCAATATTGGAGGTAAAAGGTAATCAACTAGAGTTTAAATGGATCTGTCAAGATGGAGAAATAAGAGATCGATTTACAATGCTGAAAAATGCAGATAAAAAGTCTATATCTAATTAATACCAATTCACATAATGAAGCGTTCTTGTTTGTTCTTTGGTGTAAGTTTAACGGTTATATTTTTTAGCTTGACTTATCCTACAAAAAAAAATGATATAGGTGTTACCCATACATTAACTAATTTCTCTTCCTATGCTGAAGAATTCTCAATTCAGATTTTAAGCCTAAAAACAGCGATTGCCAAACTCGAAGAAAAGGATGCTAAATCTGTTGAAGATGCTAAGAATGCATTGGTAAGAAGTAGATTGGCATACAAAAATATTGAATTTTTTCTTCAGTATTTTTTACCAACAACCTCAATAATTTATAATGCACCACCAAATTATGAGGTAGAAGTGCCTTTTATGGAAGCTAGAGAGCCTTTGGGTTTACAAGTGATAGAAGGATATTTATTTGAAGAAAATCCTTACCAGTTCAAAAAGGAATTAAAAGAGCATATTTATTTAATTAGTGCTTCGGCCACGGATTTAAATTCTTTGCTATTTAGTTTAGAAATTAATGATCAACAAATATTAGAAAGCATTACATTAGGAATATATAATGTAATGACTTTAGGAATAGTAGGTTTTGATGCGCCGGAATTAAAGACAGGAATTATTGAATCAGAGGAAGCTTTAAGGGCCTTTAAATTATTTTTAACTCCTTATGTAGCGCAAAATAAATCTGAATCAAAGGAGGTAGAACACTACTTAAATAAATGTGTATTGTACCTTCATCAAAACAATAATTTTGATTCTTTTGATCGATTGAGCTTTTTAACTGATTGTGCCATGCCGCTGCAATGGCATTTAAATAAATTAATTACATCACTCAACTTATTCTTAAACACCACACCCATAAATTATAATGCCGAAAATATTTTCGCTAAAAATGCCATTCGCCTAAATGGCCATCTAAGTACCAATAAACATGTGATCAATTTAGGAGAGCGTTTGTTTTTTGAAAAAGCATTATCAGGTAACAATGCTCGAAACTGCGGTTCTTGTCATAACCCTAATTTGTATTTTACAGATCAACTTCCACAAAGCTTAAGTATTGATGGGAAAACTAGCGTAGTAAGAAATTCTCCTACTTTAATGTATGCAGCTTTACAGTACACCCAATTTTGGGATGGAAGAGCAG
>Ga0182008_10002745_pt1 | contig 10919 bp, 7 predicted proteins | sample Sormic07211129_1_FD_120482 | JGI IMG/M metagenome (GOLD analysis project Ga0182008, IMG submission 120482) | Rhizosphere microbial communities from Sorghum bicolor, Mead, Nebraska, USA - 072115-129_1 metaG | ecosystem: Host-associated > Plants > Roots > Rhizosphere | place: USA: Nebraska...
CGGCCTCGGCCGACCCCTTCGCCTCTGCCGCCTCCTCCGCCCCGGGTCCGGCCGTCGTCGTATCGGCCTGCGCCTCGGCGACTGACGCCTCCTCCGTGGCCTTCGACCTCCGGAGAAGTCGTGCGAAAACGCCCATATCCACTCCATACGCTACTCGTGCGGGGGAAATCCCGCGTCGTCCGGTGCGTCCGTTTGCGTCGCCCGGGTCGCCGCCTCCCGAAACCGGCGGCGGAACCTCGCAACGGGCAACGACCCCGGTCACGCGCCGTCACGTAACTCGTTCGAGGACACCGCTCGGGGTTTGCGAGACTGGTGCGGTGAGCAGCGCACCCTCCGCCCCCCGTGTCATCGCCGTCGTCGGACCGACCGCGGCCGGAAAGTCCGATCTGGGCGTCTTCCTCGCCCAACGACTGGGCGGTGAGGTCGTCAACTCCGACTCCATGCAGCTCTACCGGGGGATGGACATCGGTACCGCCAAGCTGACGCCCGAGGAGCGCGGCGGCGTCCCGCACCACCTCCTGGACATCTGGGACGTCACGGTCACGGCCTCGGTCGCCGAGTACCAGAGGCTCGCCCGGGAGCGGATCGACGCCCTGCTCGCCCAGGGCCGCTGGCCGATCCTCGTCGGCGGCTCCGGCCTGTACGTCCGGGGGGCCGTCGACAACCTGGAGTTCCCTGGCACGGACCCCGAGGTCAGGGCCCGTCTGGAGGCCGAACTCACCCTGCGTGGCTCCGGCGCGCTGCACGCGCGTCTCGCGGCCGCCGATCCCGAGGCCGCGCAGGCGATCCTGCCCAGCAACGGCCGCCGTATCGTCCGGGCCCTCGAAGTGATCGAGATCACCGGCAAACCCTTCACCGCCAACCTCCCCGGCCACGACTCGGTCTACGACACCCTCCAGATCGGTGTCGACGTGGCCCGCCCCGAGCTCGACGAGCGCATCGCCCGCCGCGTCGACCGGATGTGGGACGCGGGACTGGTCGACGAGGTGCGCGCGCTGGAGGCGCGGGGCCTGCGCGAGGGGCGCACGGCCTCCCGTGCGCTGGGCTACCAGCAGGTGCTCGCGGCGCTCTCGGGGGAGTGCACGCTGGAGGAGGCGCGGACCGAGACCGTCCGTGCCACCAAGCGCTTCGCGCGCCGCCAGGATTCATGGTTCAGGCGCGACCCCCGGGTGCACTGGTTGAGTGGGGCTGCGGCGCATCTCACAGAACTTCCGGGGCTCGCACTGGCGTTGGTCGAACGACCGGTCACAGCCTGATCACGTCATGGCATCGGGACGCTCCGGCTGCCATCCGGGCCTCCGGTGCCGTGCCATCATCGTGCTTCGATCGACCAAGTGGAGTCCTAGTTGGGAGGGCGCGTGGCGATGGAGGCCGGCCCTCGCGACACCGCACAAGGCACCGAGCCCCTCACCGTCGACAGCGGTGAAACGGAGCAGGACGGCGACCGTCTGAGCCCCGACGGCCCGGACGAGGGCGGTGTGACCGCCGACGGCCCCGAGCCCGAGGAGATGTACTCCGGCGGCCCCGAGGTCGAGGTCGAGCTGCGCCCGCAGCGCCGTCTGCGCATCTGGCAGCTCGCCCCCATCGTGGCCCTGGCCGCGGTCGGCTCCCTGATGTTCGCCTTCCCGCTCGCCTTCGACTTCGGCGACAGCGGTGCGGTGATCGCCATGCTGGGCCTGCTGATCTGCTCCTGCGCGGCAGGCTGGGGCATGATGGCGGCCCGCCGCGTGGGTTACACGTGGCCCGGCCTGCCGCAGCGGGGTTCCGGCCAGAGGCCTGACTGGCGGGTAGTCCTGGCGTACGTGGTCGTGGTGGCCGCTGTGGTCGTGCTGGCGGTATGGCGCGTGGCCAGGCTCCGCTAGAGCGTCTCCCGTAAGGGGCGCAGGGGCGCAGGGGCGCGGGGCCGTATCCGATGCGCGCCTTGCGGCCGCGTGCACGCGATCGACTCCCACCGGCCCGCGGTGTGAATGCCACCTTCCTTTACGATCGGGGCATGAGCACGCGCGCGCGGATCGCCTTCCTCAAGGGCCACGGCACCGAGAACGACTTCGTGATCGTCCCGGACCCCGAGAACACCCTCGACCTGTCCGCGGCCGCCGTCGCCGCCCTCTGCGACCGCCGCGCAGGCATCGGAGGCGACGGGCTCCTCCATGTGGTCCGGTCCGCCGCCCACCCCGAGGCCCGGCACATGGCGGACGAGGCCGAGTGGTTCATGGACTACCGCAACGGCGACGGCTCGATCGCCGAGATGTGCGGCAACGGCGTACGCGTCTTCGCGCGCTACCTCCAGCGCGCCGGCCACACCACCGAGGGCGACCTCGCCGTCGCCACCCGCGGCGGCATCAAGACCGTGCACATCGCCAAGGAGGGCGACATCACGGTCGGCATGGGCAGGGCCCGCCTCCCCGAAGAGAGCGTCACCGTCAGCGTGGGCGAGCGGAGTTGGCCCACCACCAACGTGAACATGGGCAACCCGCACGCCGTCGCCTTCGTGGACGACCTGGCGCACGCCGGCACCCTCCACGCCCCGCCGCCCTTCAGCCCCGCCTCCGTCTACCCGGACGGCGTGAACGTCGAGTTCGTGGTCGACCGCGGCCCCTCCCACGTCGCCCTGCGCGTGCACGAGCGCGGTTCCGGGGAGACCCGCTCCTGCGGCACGGGCGCGTGCGCGGTCGCCGTGGCCACCGCCCGCAGGGACGGCGCCGACCCGGCCGTCACCGGGGCCCCGGTGACGTACACCGTCGACGTGCCCGGCGGAACTCTCGTGATCACCGAGCGGCCCGACGGCGAGATCGAGATGACCGGTCCGGCCGTGATCGTCGCCGAGGGCGAGATCGACACCGAGTGGCTGGAATCGTTCGCCGGCTGAGCGGGTGAAGGCTTGAGATCGCAGGCACCTGTGTCGGATGGTGCAGGTGTCAACTACTGAGGCGGCTACCGGGCGTGCGAAAGCACGGACGCTCGTCATTAACCTGGCGTGAAACCGTAAACCTCAAAACCATCGCTCGAATGGGTGATCCGTTTCACGCTCGGCGAGAGGCGGTCGGACGCACGTGATGGGCTCGGTAGCATCAAGCACCGGCCCGGACGGGGGACCGTTGCCGCCCCCTGAGCCGTGTCCGCCCTGGGGCACCCCGTCCGCCGGTCCACGCAGCCGGAGGTGCCCATGAGTGCGGAGGCCACGAATCCCGCCACGTCAGGTTCCGTAGCGGGCCCCGCCGCCCGCTGGAGGGCGCGGATCGACCTGCGCCGCCTCGGCCGCGCGGCCCTGCTCGGCCCCACCGCCCGTGACCGGCTGCCCGACGCCATCGGCCATGTCGTGGACGCCCACCGCGCCCACTACCCGAGCGCCGACCTCGACCCCCTGCGCCGCGCCTACGTCCTCGCCGAATCCTCGCACCGCGGCCAGATGCGCAAGAGCGGCGAGCCGTACATCACCCACCCCCTCGCGGTGACCCTCATCCTCGCCGAACTCGGCGCCGAGACAACGACCCTGACGGCCTCTCTGCTCCACGACACCGTCGAGGACACCGACGTGACGCTCGATCAGGTCGGTGAGCAGTTCGGCGAGGAGGTGCGCTATCTCGTCGACGGTGTCACGAAGTTGGAGAAGGTCGACTACGGCGCCGCCGCCGAGCCCGAGACCTTCCGCAAGATGCTCGTCGCCACCGGCAGCGACGTCCGCGTGATGTCGATCAAACTCGCCGACCGGCTGCACAACATGCGCACCCTGGGCGTGATGCGCCCCGAGAAGCAAGAACGCATCGCCAAGGTCACCCGCGACGTCCTCATCCCGCTCGCCGAACGGCTCGGCGTCCAGGCGCTCAAGACCGAGCTGGAGGACCTCGTCTTCGCGATCCTGCATCCCGAGGAGTACGAGCACACCCGCGAGTTGATCGTCGACAACGCCTCCCGCGCCGAGGACCCGCTTGCCGACATCGCCGAAGAGGTGCGCGGCCATCTGCGCGAGGCCGACATCCAGGCCGAGGTCCTCATCAGGCCACGGCACTTCGTCTCCGTCCACCGCGTCGCCCGCAAGCGCGGCGAGCTGCGCGGCGCCGACTTCGGACGGCTGCTGGTGCTGGTCAACGAGGACGCGGACTGTTACGGCGTCCTCGGCGAACTGCACACCTGTATGACGCCCGTCGTCTCCGAGTTCAAGGACTTCATCGCCGTACCGAAGTTCAACCTGTACCAGTCGCTGCACACCGCGGTCGCCCGCGGCGACGGCCAGGTCGCCGAAGTCCTCATCCGCACGCACCAGATGCACAAGGTCGCCGAGGCCGGTGTCATCGCGCTCGGCAACCCGTACGCGCCGGCCCCCGCCGCGCCGGCCGACGGCGAGCGCGTCGACCCCACCAAGCCCGGCTGGCTCTCCCGCCTCCTCGACTGGCAGGAGGCCGCACCCGACCCCGACACCTTCTGGTCGACCCTGCGCGCGGACCTCGCCCAGGACCGCGAGATCACGGTCTTCCGCCCCGACGGCGGCACCCTCGGCCTGCCCGACGGCGCCACCTGTGTGGACGCCGCGTACGCGCAGTACGGCGAGGACGCGCACGCGTGCATCGGCGCCCGCGTGAACGGCCGTCTGGCGACCCTGAGCACGATCCTGAGGGACGGCGACACCGTCCAGCTCCTGATGGGCCAGGACCCGGCCTCCGAGCCCTCCAGGGAGTGGCTGGAGCACGCGCACACCCCCGCGGCCCGTATCGCCATCCAGCGGTGGCTCGCGACCCACCCGACGGAGGACATCCCGCAGGAGGACGACCCGCAGGGGGCCGAACAGTCCTCGTCCGCTCCCCGCCCCGCCCCCGAAGGGTCGCTCACCCGCCCCCACCCCGAGGTCATCGTCGACCAGCCCGGCGCGACCGTCCGTCTCGCCGGCTGCTGCACCCCCGTGCCCCCCGACGAGGTCACCGGCTTCGCCGTCCGCGGTGGCGTGGTCACCGTGCACCGCGTGGAGTGCTCCGCCGTGGCGCGCATGAAGAGCGGGGGGCGCGCGGAGGTCGGCGTGCGCTGGGGGGACACCACCGGGTGCCGGGTCACGCTGCTCGCCGAATCGTTCGGCCGCCCCCACCTCCTGGCCGACCTCACCGAGGCCATGGCCCTCGAAGGCGCCGAGATCGTCTCCGCGACCATCGAGCCCCCGGACCGGCAGCGCGTCCGGCACTCGTACACCGTCGAACTCCCCGACGCGGCGCTCCTGCCCGGCCTGATGCGCGCCATGCGCAACGTCCCGGGCGTGTACGACGTGAGCCGCGCCCAGCCGCAGACGCCGTCCCAGGCGTCGGGAGCGTGAGCCGCCCACAGTCGTCGGGCCGCCCGTGATCCACCCCTTCGGGTGGGCCGGTCGCGCGCCGTCGCCGCCACGCGCGCGTGCGCTGGTAGCGGTGGGGCATGCCGCTCACCCCCCGCGCCGGAGCCCGCCGTCTGAAGGCGACCGCGCTCCTCGCCTCCGCCGTCTCCGTCTGCCTCCTCGCCGCGAGCGCCCCGCCGGCCCCCCTGGGCGTCGGTGACCGCCTCTTCCCGTACCTCGGCAACCCCGGATACGACGTGGCCTCGTACGACCTCTCCTTCGCCTATCCGGGGACCAACAGCAAGCCGCTCCAGGCGGTCACCACGATCGACGCCTGGACGACGAGGGACCTGGACCGGATCAACCTCGACTTCGCGCACGGCACGGTCGAGTCGGTCGAGGTCGACGGCGAGCCCGCGACCTTCGCCGACGCCGGCGAGGACCTCGTCGTCACCCCCGAGGACTCCCTCCAGGAGGGCAGCTGGACCCGGATCACCGTGCGCCACACCAGCGACCCGGCGGCCCCCGGCGACGGGGACGGCGGCTGGGTGCGCACCGCGGACGGCCTCGCCATGGCCAACCAGGCGGACGCCGCGCACCTGGTGTTCCCCTGCAACGACCACCCCTCGGACAAGGCGATGTTCACCATCAGGGTCACGGCACCCAACGACTACACGGTCGTGGCCAACGGCCTGCCGACCGGCGTCGACCGTGTCGGAACGTCGACGACCTGGACGTACCGCACCCAGCACCCCATGGCCACCGAACTCGCCCAGGTCTCCATCGGCCGCTCCACCGTCCTGCACCGCGAGGGCCCGCACGGCCTGCCCGTACGGGACGTCGTGCCCACCAAGGACGTCAAGCGGCTCGAACCCTGGCTGGCCAGGACGCCCGAGCAGATCGCCTGGATGGAGAGCAAGGTCGGCCCGTACCCCTTCGAGGCGTACGGCGTGCTCATGGCCGAGGCGACCACCGGTTTCGAGCTGGAGACACAGACGCTGTCCCTCTTCGAGAAGGACCTCTTCACCGAGCCCGGCTACCCCGCCTGGTACATCGAGTCGATCATGGTGCACGAGCTCTCCCACCAGTGGTTCGGCGACAGCGTCAGCCCGCGCGCGTGGTCCGACCTGTGGCTCAACGAGGGACACGCCACCTGGTACGAGGCCCTGTACGCGGAGGAGAAGGCGCAGCGGCCCATGGAGGCGCGCATGAAGGCCGCGTACGCCGTCTCCGACCGCTGGCGCGCCGCCGGCGGACCGCCGGCTGCCCCCAAGCCCCCCGCACCCGGCCAGAAGATCAGCATCTTCCGCCCGAACGTCTACGACGGCGCCGCCCTCGCCCTCTACGCGCTGCGCCAGGAGATCGGCCGCGAGAACTTCGAACGCCTGGAGCGCGCCTGGGTGAGCACACACCGGGACGGCACGGCCACCACCGCCGACTTCGAGCACCTCGCCTCCGCCATCTCCGGACGCGACCTCAGCGGCTTCTTCAAGGCCTGGCTCTATGGCGAGAAGACCCCGCCGATGCCCGGCCACCCGGACTGGAAGTCCGCCTCGCCCACCAAGGCGGCGGCGCGCTCCACGGGCGAATAAGACGGTGACGGGACATCCCGTGCCGTGCGACCATCTTCGGGTCGGCGCGGCACGGACACGGGAATCTTCCGGGGTACTCGTACGTTGCCATCAGTGACGATCGCCGATTCGGCATCCCCAACGACGTAAGGATCCAATGACCTCCTCTTCATCCCCTTCCCAGGACACGCAGCGTTTCGCGCACACATACGCCGAAGGTCTCCGGGCCGATGCCCTGATGGAAGAGGACGTCGCCTGGAGCCACGAGATCGACGGAGAGCGGGACGGCGACCAGTTCGACCGCTCCGAGCGCGCGGCCCTGCGCCGTGTGGCCGGCCTCTCCACCGAGCTCGAGGACGTCACCGAGGTCGAGTACCGCCAGCTCCGCCTGGAGCGGGTCGTCCTCGTCGGCGTCTGGACCTCGGGGACCGTGCAGGACGCGGAGAACTCCCTCGCGGAGCTCGCCGCCCTCGCGGAGACCGCCGGCGCGCTCGTCCTCGACGGTGTGATCCAGCGCCGCGACAAGCCCGACGCGGCCACCTACATCGGCTCCGGCAAGGCCAACGAACTCCGGGACATCGTCCTGGAGAGCGGCGCCGACACCGTGATCTGCGACGGTGAGCTCAGCCCGGGCCAGCTCATCCACCTCGAAGACGTGGTCAAGGTCAAGGTCATCGACCGTACGGCCCTGATCCTCGACATCTTCGCCCAGCACGCCAAGTCCCGGGAGGGCAAGGCGCAGGTCGCGCTCGCGCAGATGCAGTACATGCTGCCGAGGCTCCGAGGCTGGGGTCAGTCGCTGTCCCGTCAGATGGGCGGCGGCAAGGGCGGCGGCCTCGCCACCCGTGGTCCCGGTGAGACCAAGATCGAGACGGACCGTCGTCGGATCCGCGAGAAGATGGCGAAGATGCGCCGTGAGATCGCGGAGATGAAGACCGGCCGCGAGATCAAGCGCCAGGAGCGCAAGCGCAACAGGGTGCCGTCCGTCGCCATCGCGGGCTACACCAACGCGGGCAAGTCCTCCCTGCTCAACCGCCTGACCGGCGCCGGCGTCCTGGTCGAGAACGCCCTGTTCGCGACCCTGGACCCGACCGTCCGCCGGGCGGAGACCCCCAGCGGCCGCCTGTATACGCTGGCCGACACGGTCGGTTTTGTACGGCATCTGCCGCACCACCTGGTCGAGGCGTTCCGCTCCACCATGGAGGAGGTCGGCGAGTCCGACCTGATTCTGCACGTGGTGGACGGCTCGCACCCGAACCCGGAGGAGCAGCTGGCCGCCGTACGCGAGGTGATCAGGGACGTCGGCGCCACCGGCGTACCGGAGATCGTCGTGATCAACAAGGCGGACGCGGCCGACCCGCTCACCCTGCAGCGGCTGATGCGGATCGAGAAGCGTTCGATCGCGGTCTCGGCCCGTACCGGCCGTGGCATCCAGGAGCTGCTCGCGCTCATCGACAACGAGCTGCCGCGGCCGTCCGTCGAGATCGAGGCGCTCGTGCCGTACACCCACGGCAAGCTGGTCGCCCGTGCGCACGACGAGGGCGAGGTGATCTCCGAGGAGCACACCCCGGAGGGCACCCTGCTGAAGGTCCGCGTCCACGAGGAACTGGCGGCGGACCTGGCACCGTACGTGCCGGCACCGGCGGTCTGATCCCCGCCTCCACCACGAGGCGATGGCTCGTAGGAAGGCCCGCCCCCTTCTTGATGGGGGGCGGGCCTTCGTATGTCGTGTCACCGGATCGCTCGTGGCCGCCGTTCGGTCAGCGGCTGGCGAACTTCTTGCTCACCGCTTCGTAGACGCCCTTGGCCACGCTCCCCAGCCGTGGACCGGCCAGCCAGCCCGAAGTCACCGGGCCGATCGAGGTGTTGGACACCAGCGCGGGCCTGCCGTCCGAGCCCCTCTCCACCCAGCCACCACCGGAGGAGCCACCGGTCATGGTGCAGCCGATGCGGTACATCGTCGGGTCCGAGGCGTTGAGCGACAGCCGTCCCGGCTTGTCCGTGCACTGGTACAGCAACTGGCCGTCGAACGGCGCGGCGGCCGGATAGCCGGTCGCGGTGATGCTGGGAACCTTCGGTACGGCCGGGGCGTTGAAGTTGACGGGCAGTGCCGAACCGACCGTCTCCTCCAGCGACTTGCCGTTGCCGCCCTTCTCCGGCGTCACATGGAGGACCGCGTAGTCGTACGAGGCACCGGCCCCGCCGGTCTCGTCCCCCTGCTCGATCCACTGCTGGGAGGTCTTCACCCAGTCCGCCCACCAGACACCGTAGGGCGCGACCACGTCCCGGCTCGCGTTCTGCAACTGACCGGCCGGCTTAGCCGAGTTGTTGTACGACGGCACGAAGGCGATGTTGCGGTACCACCCGCCGTTCTTGCCGGCGTGCACGCAGTGCCCGGCCGTCCAGATCAGGTTCGACTTGCCCGGGTGGGCCGGGTCCTCCACGACCGTCGCCGAGCAGACCATCGTGCCCTGGGGGGAGTCGAAGAACACCTTGCCGGCCGTCGCCGCGTTGGCATGGTACGTAGGCGCCACGGCCTTCGCGTCCACGGGCGCAGGCTCCGGGTCGGTCACACCCTGGTCACCCGAGAGGTCGTTCCTGTCGACGCTCTTGTCCGGGTCGTTGGCACGGCGCATCCGGTCCGCGTCCCACAGGCCCTTGATGATCGGGTTGATGAACTCGTCGGCCTCGCGCAGCCAGTCGTCCTTGTTCCAGTTCTTCCAGGCGCCGTTCTTCCACTTGTCGATGTCGATCCCGTGCTCTTTGAGCTTCTGCCGGATGTCGTCCGGAATCTTGATCTTTCCGTCGCCGCTGCTCCCGGTGTCGGCTGAGGAGGCGGAGGCCTGGCCACTCGCGTTGTTGTCACCGGAGTTGCAGGCGGTGGCGGTCAACGCCAGCACCGAGACGAGGGCAACGGCGGCCAGCACGGGGGAGGTTCTGCGATGCCCACCCCTGTCTCGCCGATTGCGGAACGACGGTCGTGTGGATCGCATGATCTGAACTCCCCCTGAGCGGAACGAACTCGGTCTTCCAAGGAACGGCAACACACCCTATGCGCTGGCTATGGGCGCGCGCCGACGGGCCGGCAACGGTTTCGCTACGGGCGGTCTGATCAGGGGGTTCGTCTTGGTGCCGCGATGTGCCTCCGCCTTGGGCGCGGGGGTGGTGGCGCGGGTGGGGGCGGGGGCGGGCTGGTGGGCAGTTGGCGGCGGGAGAGGGCAGGCGAGAGGCGGGTGGTGGACAGCGGAGGGTGGGGACAGCGGGCGGTGGAGAAGGCCTGGCGGACATCTGCGGCGGGGTTCGGGTCGGGGGGTGTGCGGCGGTTCTGTGGTTCTGCGGTTCGGTGTGCGGCGGATTGGCGGGCGGCGGTTCGGCCTGTGGCAGCGGGGCGGCTCGGGGTGCGCAGGTGTGCAGTAGGGCGGTTCGGGGTGCGGCGGAGTGGCAGTGGGATGGTGCGGCCGTAAGGATCTTGCGGTCACCCGTAACCCCGTTGGCCATGACGGGTTGGTAGCGGTGGGGGGCCTGCTGTCCGTGGGCGGTCCTCTGTGCCTGTGTGGGCGGGAGGACTGGGAGCCGTGGCCGAGTCTGGGTGGGGGAGGAGCGCGTCCGGGGGAGCGGTCAGGGGCCGTGTGACCTACGGGACCGACGGAGGTCGGCCCTTCGAGGCGGTGCGCGTTGCGGGGCGGGCCGCGCAGGCGGGAATCCCGCGGCGTCAGTCGGCACGTGAAACTGCTGCACGCACCTACGCCCGTGCCTTCCCGATCGTGCCCGTGCGCGCCCGGGGCATGACCATCGAGGGCGCAGACGGCCGCCGTTACCTCGACTGCCTCTCCGGCGCCGGCGCGCTGGCCTGGGCCACAACCACCTCGTGGTGCTGGAGGCGATCTGCAAGGTCCTCGACTCGGGCGCACCCCTGCACGCCCCCGACCTCGCCACACCCGTCAAGGAACGCCGGTGCGCCCCGTTCGGCCGTACGAGTAAGCCGCCACTCCGGTCCGTCACTTCACGAGCCACAAACCCCAAGCCGCGAGCCACAAACCCCAAGCCGCGAG
>Ga0182008_10002746_pt1 | contig 10917 bp, 9 predicted proteins | sample Sormic07211129_1_FD_120482 | JGI IMG/M metagenome (GOLD analysis project Ga0182008, IMG submission 120482) | Rhizosphere microbial communities from Sorghum bicolor, Mead, Nebraska, USA - 072115-129_1 metaG | ecosystem: Host-associated > Plants > Roots > Rhizosphere | place: USA: Nebraska...
CCGTCCATCTCGACAAAATCACCGTCGACGCCGAAGAAGTCTCCACGCTGGCCGACGCCAAACCGGCCAAGCTTGCGCTGTCGCTCACCGAAAACGGCAAGGGAGAAATCGGCTTCACCGGCGCCTTGGCGCCGCTCAAAGGCGAAGTCAACGGCACCGCGACCTTGAAGGCGATTCAACTGAGCGGCTACCAGAACTACCTCAATCGCTCGCTGAACGGCGCGCTCAGCGGCCAGGTTTCGGGCAGCACCGAAGTGCAAGTTGCAGGTGGCCAAGTCAAGCTCGGCAAGCTCGGCGTGGAAATTGCGGACCTCAAGCTGTCGCCCAAGACCAAATCCACCACCGGCGTCATCGGCGCCAAAACTATCGCGCTTGACAACGCCACCGTCGACCTGCAGGGCCGCAAAGCCGAAGCTGACGCCTTCCGCATCGTCGGCCTCAATGGCGATCTGCGCCGCGATGCCAAGGGCGCATTGAACCTGCAAGACCTGCTGACGGCGCCGGGAAGCAAACCTGCGGCAGTCAACGAGCCGGCCAAAGAACCAGCCGTCGCATCCGCTGCACCGGCAAAGAAGCAAAGCGCCAATACTACCGCCACCGCCTGGCAAGCACGTCTGCGCAACCTGTCGATCAGCAACAGCAATATTTCCTACGAAGACAGCAGCGTGACGCCGTTACAGAAGCTGCGCGTCGAAGGTCTCGATCTCAAAGTTGACAACCTATCCAGCCAACTCGACCAGACCAGCAAACTGTCACTGCAAGCCACCCTGAACAAGAATGGCAAGCTGTCAGTGACCGGCCAGGCAGCGCCGCAACTGAAGACCGTGGACCTTGCGCTGGATGCGCAGAACCTGCCGATCGCGCCGTTCCAGACCTATTTCACCGACTACCTCAACGTCACGCTGACCAGCGGCACGCTCAGCACCAAGGGCAAGCTGGCGCTGACGCCGCCGATCAACAAACAGACGCTGGCGCTGCAATACAGCGGTTCGGCCAGCCTCAACAATTTCCGTGTGCTCGACAAGCTCTCTTCAAGCGACTTCCTGCGCTGGCGCACGCTGAACCTGCAAGGCATCAATGCCAAGATCGGCGGCAAGCCGCTGGTCACGCTGGAAAAAATCGCGCTGTCCGACTTCTACGCGCGCGCCATCCTGTCCGACCAGGGCAAGCTGAACCTGCAGGACATTGTGGTCTCCAAGGAAGCGCCGCGCAGCTCGGTCACGTCGCCGGAAGCCAGCGCGGACAAGCCGTCGACCACCGTCGCCAAGACCACTACCTCGACCGCGCCGGTCACGCCCGCCGCGCCCGATCCCAATGCGCCGGTGATCCGCATCGGCCAGACCGTCCTGCAAAGCGGCAACATCAACTTCACCGACAACTTCGTCAAGCCGAACTACACCGTCAACATGACCGGCATGGGCGGCACTATTGGCAGCATCGCTTCCGACAAGCCACAACCGGCCACCATCGATTTGCGCGGCAAGGTCGACAACGATGCGCCGCTGCAGATCTCGGGTTCGCTCAATCCGCTGTTCAAACCGATGTTCCTCGACATCAAAGCCAGCGCCAACGGCGTCCAGCTGCCGCGCCTGACGCCCTACTCGGCCAAGTACGCCGGTTACCCGATCACCAAGGGCAAGCTGTCGATGGACGTGCAGTACAAGATCGAGAACGACAAGCTGGTGGCGCAGAACGACGTGCGGATTGAGCAGCTGACCTTCGGCGACCATGTCGACGGCCCCAACGTCACCAAGTTGCCGGTGATGCTGGCGGTGTCGCTGCTCAAGGATCGCGACGGCACCATCAACCTCAACCTGCCGATTTCCGGCTCGCTGTCCGATCCGCAATTCTCGATCGGCGGCATCATCATGCGCGTCTTCGTCAACCTGATCGTCAAGGCCGTGACGTCGCCGTTCGCGCTGATCAGTTCGATGTTCGGCAGCGGCGGCGGCGATGCCGAGCTCAGCTACATCGAATTCGAGCCTGGCTCGTCCGAGATCACCGCCGACATCCGCAAGAAGCTTGACACCCTCGGCTATGCCCTGCACCAGCGCCCGGCACTCAAGATCGACGTCATGGGTCGCGTTGATCCTGCTGTCGACGACGCCGGCCTGCGCCAGGAAGTCCTCAACCGCAAGATGCGCGCGCTCAAGCGCAAGGACGTCATCGAGAAGGAAGGCCAGCCAAGCGGCAAGGACGCCGGCCTGAGTGACGCCGACCGCGCCAAATACATGGAGAAAGTCTACAAGGACGAGAAGTTCAAGAAGCCGCGCAACGTGGTCGGCCTCACCAAATCCCTGCCGCCGGAAGAAATGCAGAAGCTGATCGTCGACAACACGCCGGTCACCGAAGACGACCTGCGCAACCTGGCCCAGCGCCGCGCAGACGTGGTGCGCAATTACCTGCAGGACCAGAGCATCATCTCGGCCGACCGCATCTTCCTGATCGCCCCCAAGCTAACGGCCGAAGGCATCAAGGACAAGGGCCAGGGCAGCCGGGTTGATCTGAGCCTGCAGCAATAGACGCGACTGCCGGCATCTTCAGTATTTCGATGGTCTCAAGGGCATCAGACTTGTCTATGTCGGCATTTGAAGATGTTGATGATCAGCCCGACGCGTTCGTCCGGAGATGAAAAATGAATCCGTCGGAGACGGGACAGTCCGATAACAAGGAAACCGCCAAAACTTGACGTAAATTTGATCAACAACACAAGAACACTGCCGCCCTGGCACTAATATCAGAAATCAGCCATCTCGTCAGCGTGGACGGCCCCTCCCTAAAGGGATGTTCAGGGAATCGGCATATGAAAAAAAAATCAATTCTCCTTATCGATGACCATGCCCTTTTTCGTTGCGGCCTTCGCATGGTCTTGCAAACGGACCGCAGGAATGATGCGATCTATGAAGCTGACTCACTGGAGGAGGCGTTACAACTGTCGATAGACAGCCCCTCAGTACTTTTGCTCGATGTCCAGCTCCATGGTGTGAATGGCATAGACGGCATGTCCCTGCTGAAAAGAAAATGGACTGACGTGCCAATCATCGTCCTTTCAGCGGATACATCCGATGCAACCCGCCGCCAGGCCACATCTCGCGGAGCCCTTGCCTTCGTGTCCAAAGCGGACTCCGCAGAACATATCCTTTCCGTCATTGCCCGCGTTCTGGATGCACCTTCCGGTCCACAAGCGCAGGCCGTCGCTTCGCAAGAAAAATCGGCGCTGACGCCACGCCAATTCGAGGTACTGGACTTGCTGAGCCAGGGCCTAACCAACAAAGCAATCGGAAGACGCCTTGATCTGTCCGAAAACACCGTCCGGGTTCATGTGCAAGCAATTCTTACAGCCCTCGACGTCGACAATCGTTCGGAAGCCGCTTTTGCAGCGCGTCGACGCGGCCTCACCAGATGACGTAATGCGAAAATTTCTTGGTTTTCAAGCCGCAGCAGAGGCGGAACCCGGCACCCGCCAGCATGTTCAGTCCGAGCAAATCAGACTTCTTCTCGGCAATCTTGGAAGCTCGGCCATTCCAGGCATTCTGGTTGCCATGCTCATGGTCTACGCGCTGCGCTCAAGTGCAGATTTGCAGTCACTTATTATCTGGTGCTCGTGCGTCGTCGTATCAAAACTGGTGGACGTTGCTGATGCGAGATTCCTGCTGTCACGGCCGATTCGCTTTGAACGTCTTGCGGCAATCCGTCGGCGCCTGATTTTCCTTCACGGACTGGACGGCGCCGCATGGGCCTCCCTCGCGCTGGTGGCCCTCGATACCGCCAGTCCGGGTGCCACTATCCTGATCATCGGGGTTCTTTCGGGCGTGGCAGGCAACTCGATGTCCATTCTTTCGCCGGTTCTTCCCGTCTTCATTTCGTTTTGCACCATCGAGCTCGGCGTATTGGCCCTCAGCATCTGGCAAATAGATGATCCTTCCCTGAAGATTCTCAGCGTTGCTGCGATTCTGTATGTTTTGACACTGTTGGTTCAGGCACGCAACAGCGCGCGGGCTGCCCAAGCAGCGATATCCCTGCGCTACGAGAACACGGATCTGATTCGTCGACTGCAGGCGGAGTCTGAACGCACTCAACGTGCCCTGAAACAGGAAGAGCTTGCCAATACGGCCAAATCAAAGTTTCTGGCGGCCGCCAGTCACGACCTGCGGCAACCGATTCACGCCCAAGGATTGTTCCTGGAGGTATTGGACGGCACCAACCTCACAGCACCGCAACGCGAACTGGTTGCCAATATCCGCAACGCCGCCAACAATTGCGCCGACATGCTGCACACCCTTTTGGACTACTCGCGCATTGAGGCCGGCGTTGTCGAGCCGGCATTGAAGCCATTTTCCCTTCAACCCCTGCTGAACAAAATCGAACAGGAGATGGCCCCTCAGGCTGCTGCCAAGGGCATCGTGTACCGCTCCCGGGAAACCCGCACCATTGTCACTGGAGATAGCTCCTTGACGGAATTTATATTGAGAAATCTGGTCTCCAATGCCATTCGCTATACCGAGAGCGGCGGCATTCTGATCGCATGTCGCGTTCGAGGAAACAAGACGTCGCTGGAAGTCTGGGACACCGGCATTGGGATTTCCGAAGAACACCATGAAAATATCTTTCAAGAATTTCACCAACTGGGCAACCCCGAACGAGACCATCGGAAAGGGCTCGGCCTGGGACTGGCAATTGCACAGGGCTTGTCTCGACTTCAGGGGTACTCGCTGCAGTTGCGATCGGTGGTAAATCGAGGGAGCGTCTTCACACTGGAAATGCCCACGTCCACCTTGGGCGTTGATAGCCGGGAGATTCAAAAAGCGCCATCCGGCACCTCTCTTCTGTTAGCGGGGAAATCCATACTTTTCATTGATGACGACCAGCGGGTACGGAACAGCATGGAACAGTTATTGAAAAGCTGGAACTGCATGTGTTTCAGCGTTGAATCGGTTGAAGAAGCGGAAGCAGCCGCGAAAGAACAAGCTTTCGACATCGTGATCAGCGACTATCGACTGCGGGAGCAGCGCAACGGAACGGAGGCGATACATGCGGTACGACAAGTCTCAGGCCGGCAAATCCCGGCTTTGCTGATCACCGGCGACACTGCCCCTGCCCGACTGCGCGAAGCGCGCTCAACCGGAATATCGCTGCTGCACAAGCCGGTTTCAGCATCTGTGTTGCTCGACGAACTCCTGCAAGTGCTCGACAGGCCATGAAAGCGACATGGGCATGCCTTCGATAGCGGTCCGCAGCCATGCCGCCAATTACCTAGCCTGGAAATCATCGCCCGCGTTTGGTGCTATACTTACTATCACTGTTTGGGGCCGACTTGGTTTCGACGTGGGTTGCAAAGCAGCGCAGGGCATACCGAGGACTGACTACCTCGTAAATACAATCAGACAAGATATAACTGCAAACGATAACTCGTACGCACAAGCGGCTTAATACCCGCTTGCTCTACACTACTTCTTCCTTGGGGTAGGCTGGTAAAACAGCAGTAGAGTCATTTACAAGGAATCGCTTTGAATCGGGTCACTTGGTTCACGGCTAAATCTAAGGTGACTCGCCTTAACGAAGCGTGCGCGTCCGCGTCGTTCGGGTTAAATCAAATGGCAGCGCTAAGTATGTAGAACTGTCTGTAGAGTGCTTGCGGACGCGGGTTCGATTCCCGCCGGCTCCACCACCAATACAAAAGGTCACCCGAAAGGGTGGCCTTTTTTATTGGTCATGCGCCAGAGATCTACTCCGTGCCCAGCACGGATGCAGGGGGCGTCCGGGGTTGCCTGAAGCACGGCTTCACGGCGGACGCGCCGGTTTGGCTTGCAAGCCAAACCGCAGGAGATTCCCGCCCTTGAATTACATCAGAGAATTGAAGAGAAATCAGCAGCGCACAACGCTTTCGTCGACGATACGCAGATCATCGGTTGTCTCCATTGCGACAGTGAACTCCGCCGCAAAATAAGCCGCCCGACGCGCTTCATACTCGGCGCGCAGCCTCACATAGCGCCGTTCCGCGACGACTTGCTGGAAAATAAACACCACGCCGGCCATCACCAGCGCAAGCGCGGCCAGCGTTGCGCCCAGAAATGGCGCAGTTGCAAATGAAATCATCGATTGTCCCCCCGGACAAATCCGCTTTCGCGGCACAACAACAAGTCTTTGTTTTGGAAACATTATACCCATCCGAATGTTTCGTGCGTATTAAAACTTTCTATGAAACAAGGACTATTTTTAGTTTTTGTCTTTTTATAAATACATAAAAATCCGCCACTTGGGCGGACTTTAAACAAGGCAGAAACGCCGGCAAATACTTGCGTCATGATCAATCAGGCGAACCTGAAAATCCGCTTCATGCAGGCACCGCAGGCAAACCATGCTCCACTCGCATGCGGTTCTTCGCCGCCAGCAACTCGGCGCCAAGGGCGTCGAGATCGATGCCGGATTTGCGCGCCTTGGGAAACATGTCGGTCTCCTCTTCTTCGACGTGATGATCGATCTGTTCGCCGAGAACCTTGATCTTGGCATCGAACATCGGATCGCTCGGCTTCAATTCGCCGAGTTGGCGGATCAGGTCCTTGGCGCCCTCATGCTCGACCTCCGCTTCGTTCATCAGATCGTCGTCGTCGATTTTCCGGCGCACGCGCGGATAAAAAATCTTTTCCTCGATTTCCATGTGGATCAGTAGTGCTCCGCAGACCTCTCGTGCGATCGCCATCTTCTGCTCGTCGCTGGCGTGGTCTTTCTTCTTTTCATATTCCTCGAACAGTTCCTTGGCTTCCTTGTGATCCGATTTCAGTAACGCGATGGCGTCTTGGCTAGTAGCGTTCACTTGTCTCTCCGATGGTGATAAGCGCACACATATGCGCCACGTCATTATTAAGCGGAGGAAGGTATGATGCGATCAGCAAATTCCTTCTCCTCATGTAGGCGCAGGGGAAGCGATATATGATCGTGCTTCCGTGCTCCGGCAGCACTTTCTCGCAACACCAACATGCCCGCCAACCAGCAAGCATCCTTCGCTGTCCGTGAATTGCCGTTCCAGCCGCCGCTCGACTGGGAACGCCTGTTGCGCTTCTTCGGCGGGCGCGCCACGGCCGGTGTGGAAGCAGTTGAAAACGGCGTCTACCTGCGTGCCATCGAATGGAATGGCGACCAGGGAACACTGGCCGTGTCGCGCCATCCCGACAAGGATTGCCTGGTCGCCGTGATCAACGGCAAGGCCAGCCGTCATGCCGACACACTGGTCGCGCCGTTGAGCCGGATGTTCGATTTGCAGACGGACATCAAACACGTCCGCAAACACCTCGCGACCGACCCATGGCTGACACCCCTGTTCAAGGCGGCGCCGGGCCTGCGCGTGCCGGGTGCCTGGTCAGCGTTCGAACTGGTCGTGCGCACCATCGTCGGCCAGCAAGTCAGCGTGAAAGCGGCCACCACCATCATCGGCCGGCTGGTCGAACGCGCCGGAGAACGTATCGAAGGCCATGCACATGCTGCGACCGCATGGCGCTTCCCAACCCCTCAGGCGCTGGCGGCTGTCGATCTCACGGCCATCGGTATGCCCGGAAAACGCATCGCCGCGCTGCAAGGTTTTGCCCATGCGGTGGCGCAAGGCGACGTGCAGATAGAGGATCCGCAGGCCGACACGGCCGATCTGCGCAAGGCCCTGCTCGGCTTGCCCGGCATCGGCCCATGGACCGTCGAATACGTCGCCATGCGCGCGTGGCGCGACGCCGACGCTTGGCCTGCTACCGATCTGGTGCTGATGCAGGCGATCCTCCAACGCGACTCCTCGCTGATCAAATTGATGCATCAGAAAAGCCGTGCAGATATCTGGCGGCCGTGGCGTGCCTACGTCGCGATGCATCTCTGGAATGAGATCGCCGACCGCATGGGCCAGGCACGCGGAGGTTGAAATCGTCGCCTGCTCTCTGATGCAATGGACGGCGTCCGCATCTACGCACGCGAGCCGTGCATGATCGCGGAAATGTTCCGGCAGTTGCCGGGCGGCGGAATTCGCAGCGCCACGGCACAGGAAACCCGGCCGCAGCTGCACATGTACGGCCGCTATCGCGTGCCGGTCTTCGACGGACCGCATCACCTGCCGGACGCGCTGGTGAAACACCTGCGCCTGCCGTGAACGATTAGTTCTCTGACAACAAATCATTTCATTTTTGTAGGCGCGCCCGGCGGCGTTGCAAAATCAAGCCGGGAATTCTGTAACCTTCTGCAACCGTCGCGCTATTTGTCGTGCCGGACGCCGCCAACAGAATATAATGGCGCACATCTTTTGCACTACAGCTGAGGCCATGAGCTCCGAATTCCACCAACTCTCAGAGAAAGTCGCGCAACTCGCCGCAATGACGCAATCGCTGCGCCGTGAAAACGCCGACCTGCGTCTTAACGTTGCGGCACTGACCACCGAAAACGCGGAATTGTCGCAGCGCATGGATGAAGCGTATCAGCGCGTCGCTGCGCTGCTGGAAAAACTTCCGGTCGCAGCGCCGACACCGGCCGACAATGAAGAGGAGACCGCGTGATGCAGCTCAACGTTTCGATCATGGGCCACGCCTACACGCTGGTGTGCAAGGAAGATGAAGAAGCCACGCTGCGTCAAGCGGTGGCTTATCTTGATGAAAAGATGTGCGCCATCCGCGACACTGGCAAGATCAAGGGCAACGACCGCATCGCCGTGATGGCTGCGCTTGGCATCGCCGCCGAACTGCTGTCGACCCAACCGGGTGGCGACGGCTCGTTCGCGGGCCTGACGGTGGCGGAATGGAAGCAAAGCATCGCCTCCATGCACAGCGTGCTCGATGAAGCGCTGGCGCCGCAGGAAAAATTGTTCTGATCGTTCCCTGATTCGTCAGCCATCTTTCGTTTCCTTGCGCGCGTGCACGCATGCACGCGCTGCAAATTTCCTTCCGTCCTGTCCAAGCGTTGATCTGCAAGAAACGGATCAACACCGCATTTTGATGTGCACGGATGTTGCCGCGCGCGTATGAAAAATTTACACACGCTACAGAGTGAAAATACCTCCGATTTTTACGCAAAGGCTTTGACAAGAATCCCGAATAGAGTAGACTTAAGTCTCCTGCCGTGTTCGCGAATGCTTATATTCCTTGAACCATTTATGTGCACAGGCTGTGGGATTTTGTTTGGTGGGCGTGAGCGTCGCTAGTCCGATGAACCCGAAATTAAACTAACTGCAGCCAACTTGAACCGCTTGGTTCAGGATGCCAGCATAGCGGCACAGGCGGGACTGAATTACTAAAGCGACTGTAGAAATACAGTCGCTTTTTTTATGCCTGCGCGGGATGGAAATGTGAAATCGGAGAAAATGACATGCGCAACAATGCACATGCCACGACGTCAGTCGTTGCGCTTTTTCGCTGCGGCCTTGCGTTCTTGGCCGACTTCTGCGATGGCGTCCTGAAATTCGGTGACATCCTCAAAGCTCTTGTAGACCGACGCGAAACGGATGTACGCGATCTTGTCCAGGCGCTTCAACTCACGCATCACCAGTTCGCCGACCTGCCCCGACACCACTTCGCGAGCGCCGCTGGACAACAGCTTTTCCTGAATGCTCTGGATCGCCGCATCGACCGCTTCGGCCGACACCGGACGCTTGCGCAAGGCCAGCATCAGGCTGGCGCGCAATTTGGAAGGATCGAATTCGCTGCGGCTGCCGTTCTTCTTGACGATGACGGGCATCGTCAGTTCGATGCGCTCGTAAGTCGTGAAACGCTTGTCGCAATTGGCGCAACGGCGACGACGGCGGATCGCATCGCCCTCTTCGGAGAGGCGCGTGTCCAACACGGGCGTGTCGTCATGATTGCAGAACGGACATTTCATAGAGGCAAGGTAGAGGCAAATCGAAGCAGACTACAGGTTGGATACCGGAGACCATCTTACTGCGCCTGCGGCCTTCGCAACAGCGAAGACCGCAGGATCAAACAACTACTTTATTACCTTGCTTGCCAATTACGCGGCATAGACCGGGAAGGCGTCAGTCAGCTTCTTGACTTCGGCCTTCACGCGCTCGATGGTCGCGGCGTCATGCGGATTGTCCAGCACGTCGGCGATCAGGTTGGCGACCTTTTCCGCTTCCGCTTCCTTGAAACCGCGCGTGGTCATCGCCGGGCTGCCCAGACGGATACCGGAAGTCACAAATGGCTTCTCAGGATCGTTAGGAATACCATTCTTGTTGCACGTCATGTGGGCCGAACCCAGAATAGCTTCGGCTTCCTTGCCGGTCAGATTCTTCGGACGCAGATCCACCAGCATCACGTGCGACTCGGTACGACCGGAGACAATGCGCAGACCGCGCTTGATCAGCGTCTTGGCCAACACATCGGCGTTCTTCACGACTTGCTGTTGATACTCCTTGAACTCAGGCGACAGCGCTTCCTTGAAAGCCACGGCCTTGCCGGCGATGACATGCATCAGCGGACCGCCCTGGATGCCCGGGAAGATTGCTGAGTTGATGGCCTTTTCGTGCTCGGCCTTCATCAGGATCACGCCGCCGCGCGGGCCGCGCAGAGACTTGTGCGTGGTCGACGTGACGAAGTCGGCGTGCGGCACAGGATTAGGATAGACGCCTGCAGCGATCAGACCGGCGTAGTGAGCCATGTCGACCATGAAGTAAGCGCCGACTTCCTTGGCGATCTTGGCGAAACGTTCGAAGTCGATGCGCAGCGCGTAAGCGGACGCGCCGGCGATGATCAGCTTCGGCTTCTTTTCGCGCGCCAGTGCTTCCATGGCTTCGTAGTCGATTTCTTCCTTGTCGTTCAGGCCGTAGGAAATGACGTTGAACCACTTGCCGGACATGTTCAATGCCATGCCGTGCGTGAGGTGACCACCTTCGGCCAGCGACATGCCCATGATGGTGTCCCCCGGCTTCAACATGGCGAAGAACACGCCCTGATTGGC
>Ga0182008_10002750_pt1 | contig 10909 bp, 12 predicted proteins | sample Sormic07211129_1_FD_120482 | JGI IMG/M metagenome (GOLD analysis project Ga0182008, IMG submission 120482) | Rhizosphere microbial communities from Sorghum bicolor, Mead, Nebraska, USA - 072115-129_1 metaG | ecosystem: Host-associated > Plants > Roots > Rhizosphere | place: USA: Nebraska...
ACGACCGTGTTGCCGATGTCGCGCAGCCGCTCGAGCGTCGCGATCAGCCGTGCGTTGTCGCGCTGGTGCAGCCCGATCGACGGCTCGTCGAGAATGTAGAGCACGCCGACGAGCTGCGAGCCGATCTGCGTCGCGAGCCGCAGGCGCTGCGCCTCGCCGCCGGACAGCGTCGCAGCCGCGCGGTCGAGCGTCAGGTAGCCGACGCCGACGTCGTCGAGGAACGTCAGCCGCTCGCGGATCTCCTTGACGATCCGATGGCCGATCAGCTTCTCCGTCTCGGTCAGGTCGAGCTCGTTCAGGAACGACAGCGCGCGCGTGACCGACATCTGCGTGAACTCGTGGATCGAGATGCCGCCGACCGTGACCGCGAGCACCTCGGGCTTCAGCCGCGCGCCCTTGCAGACGGGGCACGGACGGAGCGACATGTACTCCTCGATCCGCTCGCGCTGCTGCGACGAGTCGGTCTCCTTGTAGCGCCGCTCGAGCGACGCGACGATCCCGTCGAACGCGAGCATGTACTGGCGGCGCCGGCCCATGCGGTTGCGGTACTGGACGTAGATGCGCTCGCCGTGGGTGCCGTAGAGGAAGTAGTCCTGCTCCTCCTCCGCGAGCTCCTGCCACGGGAGCGACGTGTCGAGCTCGTAGCGGTCCGCGACTGCGGCGATCACCGCCTCGTAGAAGCCGGACGAGCCGCCGAGCGACCACGGCACGAGCGCGCCGTCGTCGATCGAGAGCGAAGGATCCGGGACGAGCAGGTCGGGATCGATCTCCTGCTGCGAGCCGAGGCCGGTGCAGCGCGGGCACGCGCCGTGCGGCGCGTTGAAGGAGAAGATGCGCGGCTGCAGCTCGGCGAGCGAGACCCCGTGATCCGGGCACGCGAAGTTCTGGGAGAAGAGCATCTCCTCGCCGTCGATCACGTGGATGCCGACGAGCCCCTCGGCGAGCGCCGCAGCGGTCTCGATCGACTGCCAGAGCCGTGTGCGGAGGTCGGTCTTCATCACGAGCCGGTCGACGACGACCTCGATCGTGTGCTTGAACTTCTTGTCGAGCGCCGGGACGCCCTCGTCGAGGAGGAACTCCTGCCCGTCGACGCGCACGCGCGTGAAGCCCTCGCGCTGGAACTCCTCGAAGACGTCCTTGTACTCGCCCTTGCGGTCGCGGACGACGGGCGCGTTGACGGTGAAGCGCGTCCCCTCGGGGAGCTGCAGCACCTGGTCGACGATCGCCTCGATCGACTGGCCCGCGATCGGCTTGCCGCAGATGGGGCAGTGGGGCCGGCCGACGCGCGCGAAGAGCAGGCGGAGGTAGTCGTAGATCTCGGTCACGGTCCCGACCGTCGAGCGCGGGTTCCGTGACGTCGTCTTCTGGTCGATCGAGATCGCCGGGCTGAGGCCGTCGATGTGGTCGACGTCCGGCTTCTCCATCATCTGGAGGAACTGGCGCGCGTAGGCGGAGAGCGATTCGACGTAGCGGCGCTGCCCCTCCGCATAGATCGTGTCGAAGGCGAGCGAGGACTTCCCGGACCCGGAGAGCCCGGTGATGCAGATCAGGCGGTTCCGCGGCAGCCGGACGGTGATGTCCTTGAGGTTGTGCTCGCGGGCGCCGTGGACAACGAGCTCGTCGGCGGCCATGCGACGGCCATTGTACCGGGGGAACACATGTTCGACCAGGGCATGTCGCCGCCCGTGACGGTTCCGTCACGGGGCCTGGCCCGGGCCTGGCCCCCGGACCTGTCCGGCCGAGCCGTCAGGTCAACCGGCGAGCCGCTCGACGAGCGCCGAGACCTCTCGGGCGCGGGGTACGCAGTCGATCTCGAGGTCGCCCGCGACGACGGTTCCGTAGCCGAGGAGCCGGCCGAGGAGGGACTGGTCGACCTCGATCGTCGAGACCTTCGCCAGCCGCACCGCCGCGGCGCGGCGCCGTAGGACGCCGTGGACGACGAAGAGCTTTTCCTGGGTCAGGACGACGTGGGTGCGGTCCCAGCGCAGGACGGCGGCGAAGGCGTCCGCCGCCGCGGCGACGACGAGCACGCCGCCTGGGACCGTCGCCGGCCAGCCGAGCACGAGCCCGACGACGCCGCAGCCCGCGAGCAGCAGCGCGCGGGCGAACGGCCGCACGAGGACGATCCCGTGCCGCCGCTGGTCGACGAAGACCTGCTCTTCCATGGGGATTGCTGCGTTCGACAGATGGGCAACAAACCCTCGCTATGGGGACGACAGCACGCCGCGCCGCCGTCGCGACGCTCGCCGCCCTGAGCGTCGTCGTCGCCGCGCTCGCACTCTGGAAGATCAAGGTCGTCATCGCGCTCGTCTTCATGGGCTTCATCGTCGCGGCCGCGATGCGCCCGAGCGTCGACTGGCTCGACCGCCGGGCGCGGATCCCGCGACCGGCAGGCGTCCTCATCCACTACCTCGTGCTCCTCGGCGTCGTCGCGCTCGTCCTGTGGCTCTTCGTGCCGCGGGCGATCGACCAGGTGCAGCAGGCGACCGAGGGCAACTCGCTCCACCAGGCGGCGACGCATTCGTCCGGCATCAAGCACGACATCCTCACGGGCATCGACAAGCGGCTGAGCCGCCTGCCGACGGGCTCGCAGATCGTCCACCCCGCCCTCGAGATCACGAAGACGGCGTTCGAGGTGGTCGTCGGGATCTTCTTCGTGTTCGCGGTCGGCGCGTACTGGATCTTCGAGCGCGACCGGACGATCGGGCTCGTGCAGTCGATGTCGCCGCGCAGGCACCGACGGGTGATCCGCGACACATGGGTGCTGATCGACGGGAAGCTCGGTGCGTTCGTTCGCGGCGAGATCATCCTGATCGTGTTCGTCGCCGTCGTGTTGTCGGCCGGCTTCTTCGCGATCAGCCTGCCGTACTGGCTGCTGATCGGCTGCTTCGCAGGGATCGTCGAGATCATCCCCGTGATCGGCCCGCTCGCCGCGGGCGCGCTCGCGGTCGCCGTGGGGCTGACGCAGAACTGGCACATGGCGCTCTTCGCCGGACTGATCGTCCTCGCCGTGCGGCAGCTCGAGGACTACGTCGTCGTCCCACGCGTGCTCGGCCACGCCGTCGGGCTGTCACCGCTCGTGGTGCTCGTCTCGGTGACGGCGATCGGCATCCTGCTCGGCGGCTTCTACGTCCTCCTCGCGATCCCGATCGCAGCCGTGCTCGCCACGCTGGTCGACGTCGTCATCAGGGACGTCGATCCGGCCGAGCAAGACGTGCCGGCCCTGATCTTCGCCGGCAAGGAACCCGACGGGTAGCCGGCTAGGCCTTGCGCCAGCGGCCGAAGACGAGGCCGCCGAGGGTGAAGCCGAGCCCGAAAGTGCCGACGGCGAAGCCGCCGATCGCGATCGCCTTGCGCGCGGTCGAGAGCCTCTGCCAGCGCCCGAGCGCCTCCTGCTCCTCCTCGGTCAGGGATTCGCCGCGACGCTGCTTCCGCAGCGCACCGCCGGCGCGCAACCCGAGGTACAGGTCGTCGAAGATCTCCGCGGAGTCGTCGGCCATTGCGTTCATGTCGAATCTATAGCCTCATTCGGTCGTGGCGGCTCGCATCCTGCATGTATCCGATCTCCACACGGGTACACGCGAGGACCCGCAGGTCGAGGCCGCTCTGCAAGGGTTGATCGGCCGAATCGACGCGGAGCTGATCGTCGCTTCGGGGGATTTGACGCACCGCGGCCGCCGCGACCAGCACGAGCGCGCGCACCGGTTCCTCACGGCGTTCGGCGTTCCGGTGCTGACCGTGCCGGGAAACCACGACATGCCGTACACCCTTCCGGCGCGCCTGACGAGCACGTACCGCGAGTTCACCCGGTTGTGGGGGGAGCTCGAGCAGACGCACTCCTCCCCCGGCCTGCACGTGATCGGGCTCAACTCGTCGCGGCGCTTCCGCCACCAGGGCGGGGCCCTCCACCGCGAGCAGCTCGACGGTGCGCGGCGCCGGCTGCAGGCTGCGCCGGACGGCGCGTACCGAGTCGTCGTGCTCCACCACCACATGATCGGCGCGCCGTGGCGCGCTGCGCGCAAGCGGCCGGTGTCGCACCGAAACCGCGTGTTGCGGGCGCTCGTCGAATCGGGCGCCGACCTGATCCTCGCCGGCCACATCCATCAGGCCGCCCTGAGCGAGCGCCAGGAGTTCGAGGTGGTCGGCGGCGACGTGCGTGCGGCCGTCGTCTCGATCGCACCGGGGCTCGGCCAACCGCGGCCGAACAGGCTCGGCGAGGCGCGCGGCCTCCACGTCTACGAGATCGGCGACGCGACGCTCACGGCGGACACGTACATCTGGCGCGGCGGCGACTGGGGCCTCACCGCACGCAGGCTCTTCCCGCGCGGGATCGGCCCCCTCGCCGTCACCTGAGAACGCCGGACCGCCTGTAGCCGCCGCTGAAGCGGCTGATCAGCGCTACGAGCAGCGCCGCGATGATCACGCCGATGATGAACGCCAGCCAGCCGCTCGAGATCGCAGCGGCGATGAGCATGGCGACGACGCCGACCGCCATCGTCATGAGGAGCCCGATCGGGTCGTGGCCCGGGTGCAAGAGCCGCCCGAGCGCGCCGACGATCAGCCCCGCGAGGATGAACCAGAGCCAGTGCATGCCCGGTTAACGAACGAGCGTGCGCTTTAGGAACGGGTCAACCCGCGATGCTGCACGTACCGCCGGTACAGATAGAGGAGGAGCGTCGACGCGAGCACCGAGAAGACGAAGCCGGCCGAGCGGTGCCAGAGCAGCCCGGTGACGAGGCCGCCGAGGAACGAGCCGGCGAGGCCGAGCGCCATCGTCATCCAGATGCTCATCGGATCGGGGCCTGGGAGCGCGAGCCGCGCCAGCGCGCCGACGACGAGCCCCCAGATCGCGAGGAAGACGATCAGCGTCAGCATCGGTCGGCCCTAGGCACGCAGCCGCTCGAGCAGACGCAGTCGCGCCGCGTCGTACTCGTCGTCGGTGAGGACGCCCGCATCGTGCAGCTCGGCGAGCCGCCCGAGGAAGTGCGCGGGATTCTCGGTCGGATCCTCCGCCGCGCCCGGCCGCGGCTGCGGCTGCTGCTGCCGTGCATCGGTCGGCGGCGCGAACGGATTGCCGAGCGCGTCCGGGTCGATGCCGGCCCGCTCCAGCCGCTCGCGGTACTCGGGGACGCCCACGCCGCGCTCCGGGAAGCGGTACGCGTCGGGCCCCCAGAGCGGCCGGCGCTGCACGAACCGCCGGTAGAGGCCGACGAGCACGACCGCGGCGATGAAGCCGCCGATCGCCACCCAGGACGGGTCGCGGCTGCCGATCGCGACGACGACCGCGCCGCCGATCGCCGTCCCGGCCAGCCCGACGAGAATCGTCAGCCACAGGGGCATCGGATCCGGCCCCGGGATGGCGAAGCGCGCGAGCATCCCCGTGACCAGGCCGGTGATGAGCGCCGAGACGACGAGGCCCGCCATCCGAGCAGCGTAACGTTGAGCCGATGCCGGGGAGCACGCCGACCGCCCCGTTCTTGCACGGCTTCCGGCTCCGCGACAGGGCGGTCGAGGACTACACGGACGAGCTGCCGTCGCTGCGCGAGGTCGAGCTGGTCGAGCTCGACCCGCAGGTGACGTTCTTCGTCGGCGAGAACGGCAGCGGCAAGTCGACGCTGCTCGAGGCGCTGGCGGCGGCCCTCAAGCTGAATGTCGAGGGCGGCGGCCGGACCTATCAGCTCGCCTTCACGACCCGGAAGTCGCACTCGGAGCTCCACCGCCGGCTCGAGCTCGACTGGGCCGGCCTGCCGCCGCGCAACTCCTTCTTCCTCCGCGCCGAGAGCATGTTCAACTTCGCCACCCACGCCGGCGGCATGCAGGACGTCTTCCACCGGCCGCTCCACGAGCAGTCGCACGGCGAGTCGTTCCTCGACGTCGCCGTCAACCGGCTCGCGCCCAACGGGCTCTACCTCTTCGACGAGCCGGAGGCGGCGCTGTCGCTCCGAGGCCAGCTGGCGCTGATGCAGCGCATGCACGAGCTCGTCGCGCACGACTGCCAGTTCGTCGTCGCCACGCACTCGCCGATCCTGCTCGGCTTCCCCGACGCGCGCATCTCCTTCCTCGACGACAACGGGATCCGCGAGATCGGGTACGACGCCGCGCCGCAGGTCGAGCTGACGCGGGCGTTCCTCGACAATCCGGACCGGTTCTTCCGCGAGCTGCTCGCATGATCCGCTCCGTCTCGCTCGACCGCGACGGGATCGACGCCGGGAGCTACCCGTTCTCGATCCCGGCGATCGGCTCGCTCACGACGCTCGAGCTCCACCCGCAGGTGACGCTCCTCGCCGGCGAGAACGGGAGCGGCAAGTCGACGCTGATCGAGGCGATTGCCGTTGCCGCCGGCTTCAACCCGGAAGGCGGCAGCCGCACCATGCGCTACGTCACACGTCCGTCGCACTCGGACCTCCACGAGCGGCTCCACATCGTCCGGGACGCACGGCCGACGCGCGACGGCTGGTTCCTGCGCGCCGAGAGCTTCTACAACATCGCAACGCACATCGAGCAGCTCGAGGTCAGCGGCTACGGCGACGCCTCGCTCCACGAGCAGTCGCACGGCGAGTCGTTCCTCTCCCTCGTGCTCGAGCGGTTCGGCGACCGCGGCCTCTACATCCTCGACGAGCCAGAGGCAGCGCTGTCCGTGCGCGGCGTGCTCGCACTGATTCGGCGGATGCACGAGCTGGCGGCGCGCGGCTCGCAGTTCCTCGTCTCCACGCACTCGCCGATCCTCCTCGCCTATCCCGGAGCGCGGATCTTCGTCCTCGACGAGCACGGCATCACGGAGACGCCGTACGAGGAGACCGAGGTCGTCGAGCTGACGCGGTCGTTCCTCGCCGACCGCGGCCGTTTCCTGCACTATCTCTTCGCCGACGCGTAGCTACGCGTGCACGTGCTCGCGGACGCGCGGCGCGGCGTGCGTCTCGAGCTCGCCGAGCAGCCGCCAGGTGATGTCGGCGATCTCCTCGACGGCGCGGTCGAACGCCTCGGTGTTCACCGCCGACGGCTTGCGGTAGCCGCTGACCTTGCGCACGAATTGCAGCGCCGCCGCCCGGGCTTCCTCGCGCGACGCGGCCGGCTCGACGTTGTAGAGCGTGTGGATGCTTCTGCACATGCTCCGAGACTAGCGGCCGACGTACTTCCGCTTCAGCCGCGGGTCGTAGCCGGCGAACGGGCCCGTGCCGGGGGCGTGGAAGCTCAGCCTCGGCTGCTCGGCGGGCATGAACCGCGATGCCTCCCGCCAGTCCTGATTCAGCCGTGCCAGCTGCGCCAGCAGCGGCTCGCGGACGCCGGCCGGGGGCTCGGCGCCGCCGCGGAGCTCGAACGCGAGCTCGAGCGTCTTGTTCGCCTGCGCGTCCTCCGCCTCGAGCAGCGTGAACGAGGCGACCCGCTCGGACAGCTCCGGCACGGAGAACACCGCCTCCTCGACGTCGGCGACGGGGAGGTTCGCGCCGTAGAACGCGACGGTCGCGTCGGAGCGGCCGAAGTGGAAGAGCAGCGGCAGGTCGATCCAGTCGTCGCTCAGCGAGGCGGGCGTCACCCCCACGGCGTCGAGTGCCCGCCGCACCTCGTCGAAGCGACGCACGCAGCCCACGTCGTGGATGCAGTAGCGCAACTTCGGCGCGGTCGTGTCGAGCCGGCAGATGGTCACGAGCAGCTCGCCGTCGTCGTTCGTCTCGATCAGGTAGTCGAGCGGGTTGTACTGGAAGACCATCGGCGAGCTGCCGTGGTCGGGCAGGCGGAGCGACTCGCGCAGGTCGTCGCGCTCGAGCAATAGCCGGCGGAACGCGATCGTGAAGTCGTTCTCGGTCGCGATGTTGATCTCGAGGTCGGACGCGCCGAACGAGCTGTACACCTCCGTGAAGGAGCGGCGCAGGTAGTCGCGCAGCGCCTCGCTCATCCCCTCGCCGCCGACGGCCGCCGTGCAGTCGTACGCGCTCCAGTCGACGGCCGCGCTGTCGACGAGCGTCTTCAGGAACGGCGGGTAGCCGCAGATCAAGTAGCGGTAACGCGGGCCGAACAGGCGCAGCGTGTTCTCGATCTTCGCGACGTCCGGGCCGGTCGACTTCAGGACCGCGACGTCGACGATCGACATCGAGAGATTCATGCCGGTCGCCCACGGGCCGAGCGCGAACGCGTTGATCACGAAGTACGGGGTGTCGCCGAGCAGCCGGTGAACGCCGAGATGCAGGAGCTTGCGCGTGTCCTGCCGCTCCTCCGGCCCGCGCACCCAGTTACTCGGCTCGCCGCTCGTCCCCGACGACTCGTCGATGACGACGCCGCGCTCGGGCAGCCGGCCGCCGACGCAGCGCGCTTCGACGGGAAAGCGGCGGACGTAGTTCTCCTTCGTCGTCACGGGCACGCGGGAGAAGTCGGGCCTCCAGCGCCGGACGGTCACCTCACCGCGGTGCTCGTGCACGAGCTCGCGGTACGCCGGCACCTCCTCGACTGCACGCTCGAACGCGAGCCAAGCGCGCCATTCGCCGATCCGCCAGAGGATGTCGGCGCGGCCCGGCCGCAGGAGCTTCGCGGCGAGCCACGGCGAGCCGACGATCAGCCGGCGCAGGGAACGCGTCGCGTACAGCAGCGCGAAGATCAACGTGCGCTGCAGGCGTCTCATCGCAGCACCTCGCCGACGGGCAGGCGGGCGCTCGCCGGCGGCTCGGCGCTGTAGCCGAGGCGCAGCAGGAGCCAGACCGGGTCGTCGGCGCGCTCGATCCGCTCGTCGAGGCGCGCGTGCGCCGTCGGGTTCGTGATCACGGAGCCGAACGGCTGCAGCACGAGCCCGTGCGACGTCGCGGCGAGCCAGAAGCGAAGGAGCATTCGCCCCGCGTCGAACCACTCGTGCGGCGTCGTCCACGGGCCTGCGATCCAGCCCACGGTCGCCGTGCCGCGCACCTGCCGCAGGTAGAGGCGGCGCAGGAGCGGCTCGACGGGCCGGATCGCGCCGTGATGGTCGAAGAACGCCCGGATCAGCCAGCCCGGGAAGCCCATGCAGCGCGGCGAGAAGCCGTCCGCCTTCGCCCGAGCCTCGCGTTCGCTCGTGCGCGTCCAGTGCCGGATCTCGGCGCGACGGTCGTCCTCCGCGAGGTCGTAGAAGAGCGTCGCGGCGTTCAGGCCCACGACCCAGCGCACGAACGCAGGATCACTCGACGCCTGGAACCTGTGGCCGAAGCCCGCGGCGATCCGCGCGAGCTCGTCGAGCGCCGCCGTCGGCGCCGGCCGGCCGTCGTAGGCGAGCCGCGAGGTTCGGCGACGCAGGAGAAGCGGGAGCTCGTCGGCGCGGCGCTCGCCGTCGACGAGCTCGAGCCGCGCGACGAGCGCGTCCGGCCCGGCCGGGCCGACAAAGGTGTGGCGCAGGTCGTGCCCGCGCGCCGCCGCGGCGATCCGCAGCGCCTCGACGAAGATGCCGATCGCGCCGGTCAGGAAGCGGTAGTCGGGATCTTCGACGGGCAGCAGCCGCTCGACGCGCGAGGTGACCCGGGCGCGGCGGTCGTCTTCGACCTCGACGAGCCACGCCTGCGTGTTGTGCGGCGACGGCGCCCGGCGTGCGTCCTCGACGAGGTCGCTCCACATGCACTCGTGCATATAGCACAATTGCTATGTCTGTCAAGCGGGCGCGAGCGCCTGCAGCTCGCGCCGCAGATCCTTGATCTCGTCCCGCAGCTTCGCCGCGTACTCGAACCGCAGCTCCTCCGCGGCGACGTACATCTCCTCCTCGAGCGTGACGACGAGCTTCTCCAGCTCCTCGCGCGACATGCCTTCGACCTTCGACTGGCCGCGGCGCCGGCGCGCCGGCACGTGCGGCGCCTCGAGCGCGAGGAACTCCGCGATGTCGGAGACGCCCTTCGAGATCGACGCCGGCGTGATCCCGTGCTCCTCGTTGTACGCGATCTGGATCGCGCGGCGCCGGTTCGTCTCGTCGAGCGCATCCTTGATCGCCTCGGTCTGCTTGTCCGCGTACATCAGCACCCTGCCGTTCACGTTCCGCGCGGCGCGGCCGATCGTCTGGATCAGCGACGTGCGGCCGCGGAGGAAGCCCTCCTTGTCGGCGTCGAGGATCGCGACGAGGGACACCTCCGGCAGGTCGAGCCCCTCGCGCAGGAGGTTGACGCCGACGAGCACGTCGTACTCCCCGAGTCGCAGCTCGCGGATGATCTGGATCCGCTCGAGCGTGTCGATCTCCGAGTGCAGGTAGCGCGCCTTGACCCCCGACTCGAGCAGGTAGTCGGTCAAGTCCTCGGCCATCTTCTTCGTCAGCGTCGTGACGAGCGTGCGCTCGCCGGCCTGCTCGCGCTTGCGGATCTCGCCGAGCAGGTCGTCGATCTGGTTCTTCGTCGGCCGTAGATCGACCTCGGGGTCGACGAGGCCGGTCGGCCGGATCAGCTGCTCGGCGACGCGGCTCGAGTGGCGCAGCTCGTACGGGCCCGGAGTCGCCGAGACGAACACCATCTGCGGCACCTTGCCGAGGAACTCGTCGAAGCGGAGCGGGCGGTTGTCGAGCGCGCTCGGCAGCCGGAACCCGAACTCGACGAGCGTCTGCTTCCGCGACCGGTCGCCCTCGTACATGCCGCCGATCTGCGGCACGGTCTGGTGCGACTCGTCGATGAAGACGACGAAGTCCTTGGGGAAGTAGTCGAGCAGCGTGTGCGGCGCGCTGCCGGGCGGCCGGCCGTCGAGGATGCGCGAGTAGTTCTCGATGCCGTTGCAGAAGCCGAGCTCGCGCATCATCTCCATGTCGTACTCGGTGCGCTGACGGATGCGGTGCGCCTCGAGCATCTTTCCCTCGGCCTCGAACTGCTTGACCTGCTCCTCGAGCTCGTGGCGGATCTCGTCGATCGCGCGCTCGATCGTCGGCTTCGACGTCACGTACTGCGTCGCCGGGAAGACCGTGATTTGGTCGTACTTCGACAGC
>Ga0182008_10002751_pt1 | contig 10908 bp, 11 predicted proteins | sample Sormic07211129_1_FD_120482 | JGI IMG/M metagenome (GOLD analysis project Ga0182008, IMG submission 120482) | Rhizosphere microbial communities from Sorghum bicolor, Mead, Nebraska, USA - 072115-129_1 metaG | ecosystem: Host-associated > Plants > Roots > Rhizosphere | place: USA: Nebraska...
ATACAGCAAAAATTATTTACGTTTTACTTGATGGAGTAGGTGATCTAACAAACACATCATTAAACGAGCTAACTCCTCTTGAAGCGGCTTATACTCCAAATATGGATTCTTTAGCTAGAAACGGATGCATGGGAAGAGTGATAACAGTAGGTAAGGGGATAGCACCACAGTCTGACATTGCTGTTTTTAATATGCTTGGCTACAGCTTTAAAGATGGAAGTTATGTCGGCAGGGGAGTCATAGAATGCATTGGTTGTAATATAGACTTTCGAGAAGGTGATCTGGCCTTACGCGGCAATTTTGCTACCGTAGACAATGAATTAAAAATAATAGACAGAAGAGCCGGTAGAGACATTTCCTCCGAAGAATCACACGCTCTTTGCAAAACCTTGCGAGAAAATATTTCATTTTCCGATAAAGATGCTTCAATTATAATAGAGCCCACTGTGGGTCATCGTACCGTAATCAGATTCAGACACTCTCAAAAAAAATTATCTGACAAAGTTACTAACACCGATCCTGCTTATGATAAGATTAATGGCATGGGTATTGCAAATAAGACTGTTAGCAACATGCATTTACTGAAATCAATCCCCGTAGAAAATATCGAATCAGCAAAACTCTCAGCTAAATTAATAAATGAATTTACAGAAAAAGCAATAAAAATACTAAATACCCATCCAGTAAATATTAATCGTGCTAAAATCGGAAAAAAGATCATCAACGCTATTATTGTAAGGGATTCAGGTAATAGGTATCCACAGGTCGAGCCAATTAATAAGAAGTATGATATGAAAATATCCTGTATAGTAGATATGCCAGTAGAAATAGGTATTTCCAAGATTTTAGGTATGAAAGCATTTGAAGCAGGTAATATTGATAACTATGAACTAAAGGCAGAGGTATCTGCAAAGGCTCTCGAAGAAAATAATCTTGTTTATGTGCACATAAAGGGTCCAGATGAATTCGGACACGATGGTGATGCAAGAGGTAAAAAGAAAAATATTGAGCAGATCGATAAGCGTTTTTTTGGAACTCTAATAAATAAGTTGAATACAGATAACTCAACCATAATTATTTCGGCAGACCACTGTACCCCGTGTACACTAAAGAGTCATAGCGATCATCCGGTTCCTATCTTGGTTTCAGGAAACATGATAAATAGAGATGGCACTGCTAGGTTTACAGAAAAATACGGAGAAAAAGGCAGTATGGGAATGATAGCCGGAGAAAATGTATTGATGATGATATTAAATATAATATTGAAAAATAAATCTGCTGATCTTTAATTTAAATAACTACAGTTAATAGGTAGTAAATTTAGGTTCTGTTGAATCTTGCGGTATTTTATTTGGTGTATATTTTTGGATGGCGAATTCATTTTGTTATGTGATATTCCCAAACACTATTACTTGCAGAATGATAGGGCGTTCGCTTAAAGTCCAACTGCAGCAGCAGTTAACATGTCTTTACACTGTTCACAAATTTGCTCATCTATGTTTGATTCCATAGAGTGGTGAATGTCACATATTAGGAAAGTGTAACGCATATAATTACAAAGTTCAACAAACTTTGCCATCGTGTTAGGTGTATATGCTTTGTTAGCAGACAGATCTTTAGCAATTTCGTCAATCCTTTCCATCACTTGGGTAATAGATACTAATCTTGAAATTAATTTACCATCACCCCGGGTACCCCTTACATAATTACTTATTGCTGCCTGAGTAACTCCAAGAACCTTAGCGACAAGTTCTTCCCTGAGGTGGTACTCAGCAATTAGTTTGCGAGCCAAAATAGCTCTGATAGCAGGAATCAAAGATTTAGCCTCAATCTCCGAGGGTAAGAGCATTATAACCTATATCAAGGACAAAGATTTATTATTTAAAGGTATTTGACATACGTAAGACATATTTAAATATGCGATCCCTTTGATTTTAATAACAATAATGGATAACATATTTTCACTTTTTTTTTACAAATCAACAAATTATTTAGAGGGCCATGTTTAGTATGAGAATAAAATTTGGCTTTACCCAAGGCTTAAATGTAGCTAGGCTTGGCCTAGATGAAAGCCAGATCATGCTAGCTTCTCAAATTGCAGACAAAATGGATTATGATTCTATCTGGACAATGGATCACTCTAATGTTCCTCAATGGAAAAATGCTATTGTAAATGATGCATGGTTAATGCTTGCTGCATTAGGGACTATTACGCGAAACGTGGAACTTGGTACATGTGTCACTGATGCAATTCGTAGACATCCTTCTGCGATAGCACTTTCCACTATAACACTAGATCGAATCACAAAGGGTAGAGCTATGCTAGGCATTGGAGCGGGAGAAGCACAAAATGTTGTCGACTTTGGCATAGAGTTTGAAAAACCTGTAACAAAGTTCAAAGAACAATTGGAAGTAATAGAAAGGTTATTTAGCTCGGATCCTGAGCATCGTGTAAGTTACCAAGGTCAATACTATAAATTAATAAATGCATGCCTTCAGGCTAGATTCATTCGAAAGCCTAGGCCTCCAATATATATTGCAGCTGGCGCTCCGAAGACGCTCGAGCTATGTGCTGCCTATGGCGATGGATGGATACCTATTGGATATACCCCGGGCTTATTCAAGCATCACTCAGATGTAATTAAACAAAATGCTCATAAAATTGGAAGGGATTTAACCGGATTCCAGTTCGCTAATGATGTAGATGTATATTTTACCGATGATGGTGAGGAGGCATGGAATAAGATGAAAAATGCTGTAAAAGTTAGCTTATATAAACCAGAGCTACTCAAGGTTCATAATATTCAACAAGATTCCACCTTCGATTTTCGTAAATATTTTACAGAATATGCCATGAACAAACCAGAGTTGATGGAACAAATGAAGAAAGCAGCTATAAAAATTCCAGATGATGTTGCTAGAAGCGCAATAGGAGTGGGAAAACCAGATGATGTAATTCAAATGCTAGAGCGATTTATTGATGCTGGAACAAATCACTTTATTATCAGATTCTGGGGAGAAGGCTATTTTAAGAATATTGAACTATTTGGCAGTAAAGTCATACCTTATTTCCGCGAGCGAGAAAAATGAGTGGTATTACATATATACATCTAAGCAATGATTAGCTACCTGCATCGTATTCTTTATATCTCCCATTGGCTTCGTCTTTCGAGTACTTATACCACACAGAGGTTCTGCGTCAAATCCCATTTTTCTTAAAGAGGAGGAAAATTCGGCTGCGAACCCATGATGTGTAAAAATTTTTTTTGGCTTACACTGTTCTACCACTCTAACAAGTTCATGAAAATCGCAATGATCGCTTAGAGGTAGAGCATAATCTAAACCCATGATAAACTTATACCTCTTGTCAATAGCCCATCCGCTAAAACCTATCGTAACTGCACCATAAGTTGATTTCATATATTTTACAAAATTACTGCCAGATCTGGCTAACGGTGCAATCATGATCCAAGGTTTATTCTTTGAAAGAAGACCTCGCGACAAGGCATCAGTATGAGAAAGTGTTTCAATCAGAGGTATGCCCAGTTCTCTATAAATTGAATTCATTTTTTGAATAGATTCATGAAGATAAACTGGTCCCCAGTTAGCAAAAAGTTCAGTAAGTACCTGAGCCTTGCCAAGAGAATATCCCATTAGTATAACAGGAACACCACGATCGTACAACTCTGAAATTATGTTATTGGTTTTATGAACAACCTCTGTTATAGTGGGGAAGATATATTCCGATTTCCCAAAAGTGGACTCTATTATAAGTGTATCAACTACAGGTAGTTTAGCAGGTTTCATTGACCCTCTTTCTCTAATCGAAATATCGCCTGTATAGTAAATGCAATCATCTATTAAAAGGCCCTTGGATCCAAGAATATGGCCATTATCGATTAATTCGAACCCCTCGTGCTCTTCAACAAAATTGTCTATTTTATATCCTCTTGAACGAGCAATCAGGCATGTTGCCTTTGACATGAGCAGCGTTGATCTACTTCTATTATTTTTCTCTGCTAGATGATCTGAATGGGCGTGAGAAATAAAGGTAAAGTCACAATGATCATGTCTACTGGGATCAAGCAATATCTTATTACTTTTATCGTAAATAACAATGCCATATTTGGAATAGCTAATATTGGTTTGCACTGTAGTAGCTCTAGTGAGTAGATGTGGCGCTATTTGAATATTACAGAAATCGAGGGTTAATATTTATTCTTCATAGCATTCATTATCATTAAGGTACATTATTTTTTTAGACCACTGTCTTCTTCCTTAATAATATTATATCCATAATTAAGAATTCTTTATAATACATGATGATAAATCCGCGATACAGATTATTATACATAGATATATATATTAATCGTATTAGAATATAATGTACTGAAATTATAGCAATAATCTAAAAAGCATGTATCTATTTTAGTGTTAACATGGAACCAGAAATAAAGAGCACGACAGATAGCAATTTAAATGTTCATTCCTTTGAAAATACAGAACAGATCTTCTTTGAACTAGCGAGTGAGCAGAGGTTATCAATAATGTTCAGACTGGTGGCTGATGATCAAAAGGATAATACGGCTAATCTTTCCAAGCTTGCAAAGGATCTGAATGTAACAATACAAGAAGCACATAGAAATGTTAATAGATTAATAGATTCTGGTCTCATTGAAAAAAATTCGCAAGGATTATTTTTCTTGACGACTTTCGGAAAAACAATCATAAAACAAATTTTGACCTTCGACTTTCTATCCAGAAATAAAGAATATTTTTCAGAGCATACTTTAGGAAATGAAACACCGATGAAATTCATACAAAGAATTGGCGCTCTGAATAATTGTGAGTTGATTCAGGGGATCGTGGCTGTCATTGAAATCTTGAAACAAAGGTTGTATAAAGAGTCTGGGGAGTATATATATGGAATGCTGCCACAAATTCCCCTTGATTTAATAGAGGCAGTGATACCAAAAATAAGAGATGATCGCATTAAATTCCATTATATACTTCCTCAAAAGGCTGTAGTTCCTAAAAAACGAATTGATCTTTTAAAAAATGCTGGATTTTATGAACTACTTGACAAGAAAAAAAGGCAAAAAGAGGAAGAAGGAGTAGCATATGAAGGTCCAATACAAAGACGGATGATAAATAAAATTAATGTGGCGATAATTTTAAATGAAAAACAGGCGGCTGTAATGTTTCCAACGTTAAAAGGTGATATAGATATGAATTCAATGTTCTACAGTGTCGACCCATTATTTCACGAGTGGTGCCTTGACTATTTTAGATATTGGTGGTATAATTCAAGAACATTCGATGAAAGCAAATTATTAGAAGTATAAATTCTCTAAGACCAATTTTTATTTCTGCTAGATATAATTAATATCGCGTTTGGAACAAATTTGTATTAATTACTACCGCTGTTTATGCATGCACTGAGATAGGACAGAATTAGTAGATTAAATATCAGTTCTCATATAATTATCTATGAGATATACATTTGTAATACTCTAATCATACTCTCATTTCCTTTCTGTTACTTTTATTCATACGCATTTGTTTGATTATATGATATTCTACTTGTTTCTGCTTTTATATTATATTCAATCCAATCAATTAGTGATTGTACGTCTGTGGAAACAAAATCAGTTCCAAGAGAGTCAGATAAGGTTGTAAGTTCTGAAGAGGTCGATGCCACAACATAAATCGCTCCTTTTATTTTATTTTTCATCGCTTTAATAGAAATAGAAAGAAATCGTAACGAGCTCTCTTTTGACGTGTGAATACATACTACCATTATATCTTTTTTATGATTACAAAACTTTGCAATATAACGCTGAAGATCAATATCAAAGAATGGATCAATATGTTGTTCAATATTACCAATATATGATGAATTCCATCCTAAAATTCGTAAGGCTATTGCTCCTATTTTGGCAAAATAGATTTGATCCTCAGATCCTGCAAGAGAAATGGCAAATGAATGGGATTTATTTGGTATCGATTGTATATTGAATTTTACTAAATCTGTTAATTCGGATATAATATTCAACATGGAAAGCAGTTCTGTTTTACCTAGTTTACCGCGATTATAAAATTCATTAAGCGTATTTATTGTTGGTAGAAGGATGTCCCATAGAATTCTGATTTGCTCTGCATTTGAATTTAATGCACTTATAATAATTTTACGTGCCTGATTTTCATCAGTATGTGTTACTGCAATAATAAATTTCTGCTGAATTTCAAGATAATTTATTGGAAATTCAATGTCTGAGACTCCATCTGCCAAGTACCAAGCGTTAATAGGGCCAATTGTTTTTTTTTCGATTAACCCACGAGCAAAGAAGATGCCAAGATATTTTGTAATTGTCATTCGATTAATTCCAGTTTTATGTGCTATCTCTGTAGCCGAAAGACCAGCACTATTATTCTGTAAGACATCAATAATTTTACTTTTCACCTCATCGAGAGTATACTTTTTGTAGATAAATTGTCAACTCCGTCTCATCTTTTCTTTTGGATACGAACGTATACTAGATATTAAGTCAGTTAATGCATTAAATGCTTTTCCCACATCGCTCATTTTTACCAGTACTATAGTGTCTGTATAGCAGCTAACAGTGTCTTCTATATTAATATGCCTAGCAGCCAGTTGATTATAAAAAGCAATAGCACATCCTGGAGTTTTAATAATTCCTTCTGGGCTATGAACTATTATAGCAGCTAAATCACTCTCAACCTCTAAAATATCCTGATAAGTAAACATTGCTTTTACGCGATCTAATAGGGCATTATCAAATACTAAAGTGATAGATAGAATACTTTCAGAAATACTTATAAAATTGTCAGCGTTTCGTCTCAAAGCTTTAGCAATTATTTCTATTGTGTTTTTGCTCTTGCTTGTAGAAAGCTTCGCAACATCTGTTTTGACACTAATCACGCTACCTGCTAGGATTAACGAAATACGTCTTCTTTCGTGAATTTTATAAATTTTTCTTGAACGTTTTAATGCAGTAACTATACTCTCTATGTTAACTTTTTTATTTAGTATTTTATCAACTTGAGGTTTTAGTATTCTTGCTAAAGCGCTTATATTACAGTAACCACGGTGTAGTGAATCTTGGAAAGAAATATCCTTACTTATTATGTCTTTTACAGTGCCATTTATTGATTTATCATTGACCGACATTGGTCATCAAGGGTTTAATTAGGTCATTCTAGACCAAAAAATATAAATGTAGTGTTACATCGGAAACGCGTATTATGGTTAAAAACAAGGTAGTACTAGCATATTCAGGAGGATTGGACACTTCAGTTTGCATTAAGTACTTGCAGACATTACACAACCTTGATGTCATTACTGTAACAGTTGACTGTGGACAAGAAGAGAATTTTAACGAGATCGAAAGGAAGGCTAAGGCAATCGGTTCAGTAAAGCATTTTTATATTGACGCAAAAGATGAATTCGCAAAAGGCTATGTTATTCCATGTATTAAATCAAATGGTCTATATCAAGGGAAATATCCTCTCGCAACTGCTCTTGCACGACCGCTAATTGCTGCAAAATGTGTAGAAGTGGCAAATAGAGAAGATGCAACATCGATTGCTCATGGCTGTACTGGAAAGGGTAACGATCAAATTAGATTTGATGTAACTATTCATGGCCTGAATCAAGGATTAAAGATTATCGCTCCTATCAGAGACATGAATCTTACTAGAAATGTCGAAATGAATTTTGCGAAGGAACAACACATACCACTAGATGTAGATTCAAAAAAATACAGCATAGATCTTAATATATGGGGTAGGGCCATAGAAGGTGGTGATATAGAAGACCCATCTTCTGAACCTCCAGACAGTATTTTCCAATTTGTAAGATTTGATAACAGTAATTCGGGATATCTCGAACTGGAATTTGAAAATGGTATTCCAGTAGCAGTGGATGGGAAAAAGATGAAAATAACTGCTTTACTACAATATGTTAATAAGAAAGCTGGTTCTTATGGAATAGGCATTATAGACCATATAGAAGATCGGGTTGTTGGAATAAAGTCTAGAGAAGTTTATGAGTGTCCAGCAGCAGTGGTTATAATTGAATCTCACAAAGATCTTGAGAAGATGGTACTAACTAAACATCAACTTAGGTTCAAACAAATAGCTGACGAACAATGGAGCTGGCTAGTATATTCTGGTCTATGGTTAGACCCACTAAGGATAGATTTAGACAAGTTTATAGAATCAACTCAGAAAACAGTTACTGGAAGAGTAAAATTAAAGATGCAGAATGGTTCAGTACGTATAGTAGCGAGACAGTCCGATTATTCTCTTTATAAAAACTACTTAGCGACATATTCTGGTGACTCGACATTCGATCAAAATTTAGCAAAGGGATTTGTAGATCTTTGGGGACTGCAATCTATAACTGCAAATGCTGTAGCGAAAACAGCTAGATCAAAACCATTTGAAAAAAGAAGGAGGCGATAATAAAATATTGAATATAGAATGCAAAGATTGTGCAGCTCAAATAAATGTTCCAGATGATGCAGTAGTTGGAGAAATAGTAACATGTCCTGACTGTGGTGCGGATTTTGAAATTGCATCGAAATCGAATGAGAAAGTCGAATTAAAGCCTGCTGAAACCGTAGGTGAAGATTGGGGACAATAATGACGGAGCTTTGCATAATCTATGACAAATTGCGTTTTGAGGAAAAAACACTTTATGATAAGGCTTTAAAAAAAAATCTAAAAGCAAAAATTGTTGATGCCAAAACTGTTAGCGTTAGTACAGAAATTAAAAGGAAAGATCTGCAATTAGGCGATGTGGTATTACAGAGAAGTATAAGTCACTTCAGAGGTCTGTATCTTACCGCATGTTTAGAGTTTTTAGGATTTCCTGTTATTAACAAATTCCGAGTAGGAGAGATATGCGGCAATAAATTGATAACATCGATTGTACTTTCCAAGTATAAGGTACCCACCCCGAAAACGTATTTTGCATTTAGTGCTCAATCGGCAGAGGAAGTAATCAATAATATAGGATATCCTGTAGTCCTAAAACCAATTATAGGTTCATGGGGGAGAGGAGTTTTCCCATTACGCAATGTTGAAGTAGCAAACATGATTGTAGAAGCAAGGGAAGAAAATAGCAGTCCCCTTGCTCGTATTTATTATATACAAGAAATGGTCAAAAGACCACCAAGAGATCTTAGATGTATAGTAGTAGATGAAACAATTGTCACTGCTATTTATCGTTATTCTGCAGAAAATGAGTGGAGAACAAACGTGGCGCGAGGAGGAAAAGCGGAAATTGCTCCGATCACAAGCGAGCTTGAAAATGTTGCCTTGAAAGCTGCTAAGGCTGTAGGTGGTGGTATACTCGGAATTGACTTGATGGAGGATGAAAATAGAGGGCTATTGGTTCATGAAGTTAATAATACCGTAGAGTTTCGTGGAGCATCTAATGTATCGGAAATTGATATCGCTAGCGCAATGATAGATTACAGTATAAAGATTGCAAAAAAATGACTATTGATCTTGCAATTGCCCAAAAATATAAATGGAAATCTAATTTAGCCTGTAATATTATGTCTATAAGAAAATTCATAAATTCTATTAATCGCAAAGAAGAGAGGTATATTATTAAATGAAAGTTGGAGTAGTTGGTGCGTCAGGTTATGTTGGGGGCGAGCTCTTACGCTTGCTAGTGTCTCATCCTAAGGTAGAGGTTAGCATGGTGATCTCTAGAAAGAATGCCGGTGAATACGTACATCATGTTCATCCCAGTCTGAAAGGTTTCATTGACCTTACATTTTCGCCTATGGAACTAGAAAAATTAGCAAATTCTTGCGATTTGGCGTTCACCTCAGTTCCACACGGTAAATCAAACAAAATCGTAAAAGCTCTGTTCGATGTAGGTATAAAAATAGTAGATTTATCTGCAGACTTTCGTTTAAAAGATCCTAAGGATTATATAAAGTGGTATGGATGGGAACATCCTTTTCCAGAGATGTTATCAAAATCAGTGTATGGAGTTCCTGAACTACATCGTAATGAGATCAATAGAGCCCAATTGGTATCTTGTCCTGGTTGTATGGCAGTCACATCTTTACTAGCAATAAAACCCCTAGTTGAAAATAACTTGATTGACACTGAGCACATTGTAGTTGATAGCAAGATAGGCTCATCAGGTGCTGGTGCAAAACCGAGTCTGGGCACCCATCATGCTATGCGCTATGGTGTAATCAGACCCTACAAACCAGCAAAACATAGGCATACCGGAGAAATAGAACAGGAATTAGGATTGATTGCCAAAAAGGCAATCAAGGTTAGTATGAGTCCCCATGCAGTGAATATTGTCAGAGGCATACTTACTACTAACCATACATTTCTAAATAAGAAAGTAAGCGAACTGGATCTTTGGAAAATATACAGAAAATCCTATAGTGGTGAACCGTTCATAAGATTTATTCGTGACAAGAAAGGCTTGTATAAATTTCCAGATCCCAAATTTGTGGTTGGTTCTAACTTTTGTGACGTAGGATTTGATATCGATGAATACAACCAGCGGATTGTAGCTCTCTCAGCATCAGATAACTTAATGAAGGGAGCTGCAGGGTCTGCCATACAAAATATGAATATAATGCTAAGGTATGATGAGACAGATGGATTAAAGTACACTCCATTGACGCCGGTATGATAGTGATTAAAATAGGTGGCAGTGTAATAAATGAATTGAATTCAAGTACCCTCAACGACATTAAAAAGATATCTGAAAAGGATAAGTTGATTCTTGTACACGGAGGTGGAAAAGAGGTTACTGCTACTGCAAACAAGCTTGGTAAAGAGCAAAAATTCATAGTATCTCCGGGAGGAGTGAAAAGCAGGTATACTGACAAGGAAACTGCC